>Ga0126306_10002419_pt1 | contig 10502 bp, 6 predicted proteins | sample Plot27_FD_92592 | JGI IMG/M metagenome (GOLD analysis project Ga0126306, IMG submission 92592) | Serpentine soil microbial communities from UC McLaughlin Reserve, CA, USA - Plot27 | ecosystem: Environmental > Terrestrial > Soil > Grasslands | place: USA: UC McLaughlin Reserve, Lake County... | reverse complement strand
TCCCGGCCCGGGGCGGGCGCAGCGACGGCGCCGCCGATGTTCGACGTCTACAACCCGGGCGAAAAGCCGCTGGCCTTCAACGCGCTCGCGGAAGACGACGCGGGCGCCGTCTGGTGTGGCACCGACGAAGGAGTCTATCGCCTTGAGGAGTCGCCGGATGGCGGAGTCCAATTCCGTCACGTCGAACTCGGCATACAGCCGGGGGGCGGCGCGCACGCCGCGGCCGTCACGGCCGTCCTCAAAGACCGCGCGGGCGTGATGTGGGTCGGGACGGGCGACAGCATGATCTACAAGGTCTCGCCCGGCGGCCGCGTCGAGAGTTGCCTGGTGCCGCACGGCCTGAACTACAACCCGGTCTCCACTCTGCTCGAAGACCGCGCGGGCCACATCTGGGCCGGGACGACCGGCGGCGGGGGCCGTGGTAGTTTGCACCGGCTCGATCCCGGGCGCGATGCCGCGCGGCCGCACGTCGCGCAGACGTACGGCGAAAAGGACGGCCTGCCGGCGGCGGGTTGGGTGAACTCGATTCGTCAGACCCGCGACGGGACGATCTGGGTGGCGATGAGCGGCGGCCTCGTCGCCTTCGCCCCGGGGGGCGATGTGGGCGCGCCGGAGATTCAGGTTTACGACGAGGCGAACGGGCTGTGCGGCTATGGCCCGTGGGACATTGCCGAGGACCGCGACGGCAACCTGTGGGTTGCCTCGGCGTGCGGCGCGCACAAGTTCTCGCGCAACGGCTTTACCGCGTACGGGCCGAATGACGGGTTAGGGACGCCCTTCGTAAACTCCATCTTCGAGGACCGCGAGGGCGCGCTGGTCGTCGTCAACGCGGCGAGCGCGGACGGGAGGCGCGGCCGTCTCGTCAACCGGTTCGACGGGGCGCGCTTCAAGTCGGTCGAGCCCCGCTTGCCTCCTGGCGTCGTGTAGCACGGCAGGGGCTGGGGCCAGACGATCATTCAGGACGGCCCCGGCGGCTGGTGGGTGCCGACGGGCATCGGGGTCTATCGCTTTCCGCGTGTCGAAAGCCTCGAGGAGTTGGGGCGCGTGAGCCCGCGATTTCAGACGGCGGGGCAGAAGGGCTCGTCCCTCACCGAAGCATTCCGCCTCTACGAGGACTCCCGGGGCGACGTCTGGATCGCCACGACGGGCATCGACTACGGGCTCCTGCGTTGGGAGCGCGCGACCGACACCCTCCACGACCTCACGCCGGAGACGCAGGTCCCGCCGAAGACGAATTTCACCTCGTTCCGCGAGGACCGCGCGGGCAACCTCTGGGTCGGCACGGATGCCGGGGGGCTGCTGCGCTACTCGGGGGGCACGTTCAAGCGATTCACGGCCGACGACGGCGTGCCGCCGGGCTGGATCATCGACCTGTACCTGGACCTCACGGGGAGGCTCTGGGTGGCGAGCCAGCTCGGCGGACTGAGTCGCGTCGACGTCCCGTCGGCGGACGCGCCCGGGTTCGCCCGCTACACGACGGCCGACGGTCTATCCAGCTCCAACGTGCGGTGCGTCACGGAGGACCTGCGGGGGCGCATCTACGTCGGCACGGGCCACGGCGTCGACCAACTCGACACGCGGACGGGGGGCGTCAAGCATTACACCGCCGCCGACGGGCTGCCACGGGGCACCATCGAGCAGGCCTACCGCGACCGCAACGGCGCGCTCTGGTTCGGCTCGCGTTTCGGCCTGTCACGATTCACCCCCGGGCAAAGCGGCGCGGGCGCGCCCCCGGCCGTTTACATCACCGGGTTGCGGGTCGGGGGCGTGCCCCGGCGCGTCTCCGAGTTGGGCGAGACGAACGTGCCGCTCGTCGAGCTCGCGGCCGATGAGAACGACGTGGGCGTCGATTTCGTCGGCCTGGGCGGGGGCGCCGGCGAGGAACTACGCTACCAATACTACCTGGAAGGCGCGGGCGACGACTGGAGCGCGCCGGCCGTTGCGCGGACGATCAACTTCGGCAACCTCGTCCCCGGCGCGTACAGCTTTCGCGTCCGGGCGCTCAGCGCCGACGGCCTCCCGAGCCCGAACCCCGCCACGTTCGATTTCGTCATCGCGGCCCCGATCTGGCGGCGCTGGTGGTTCCTGTCTTTGGCGGCCGCCCTCCTTGGGCTGACCGTCTACTCCGCCTACCGCTACCGGCTCGGCCGCCTGCTCGAACTCGAACGCATCCGCACACGCATCGCCACCGACCTGCACGACGACGTGGGTTCGGGGCTGTCGCAGGTCTCGGTCCTGAGTGAGGTCATCAGGCGGCGCGTCGGCCGGGCGGAGGGCGTCTCCGAACAGCTCGCGACTATCGGCTCCGTGTCGCGCGACCTGGTGGATTCGATGAGCGACATCGTCTGGGCGGTCAACCCCGGCCGGGACCGGCTGAGCGACCTGACGCAGCGCATGCGCCGCCACGCGAGCGACGTCCTGACGGCGCACGGCGCGGAACTCAGCTTCGACGGCCCCGCCCCGGGCCGCGACGTCAGGCTCGGCCCCGAGACGCGGCGGGAAGTCTACCTGATCTTCAAAGAGGCCCTGAACAACATTATCCGCCACTCGAACTGCGGGGCGGTGAGGGTCACGTTTCTCATCAGCGCCGGCGCCCTCGAACTGACGCTCGGCGACGACGGGCGTGGTTTCGACCCCACCTCTGACGGAGACGGGAACGGGCTGGCGAGCATGCGCCAGCGTGCCGCGAGGCTGGGAGGCCGGCTCCTGATAGAGTCGGCCGACGGGGGCGGCACGACGGTCAGGTTGGTGGCGCCGCTCGACGGGCGCCGCCGGCGCGGGGGAATATTTCGGCTGCGTGGGCGGCTTTGATTCGTCGCCCGGACTACATATCCATGTGGTGTTTTCGCCGGAGTGATTTGATATGGTGTCGCCTGAGGTCTACGCCGCCCGCGCCGGCCGTAGTTCCCGCCGGGAAGGAGAGCCCATCAACACGCCCCACCCAGAAGGCCCCCTGAAGGTCGCCATCGTCGAAGACGTGCGCGCGCTGCGCGACGGCTTCCGGATGTTGATCGACGGCACGGACGGCTTCCGCTGCGTCGGCAGTTACAGGTCGATGGAGGAGGCGCTCGACAAGATCGGGGCCGAGCTCCCCGACGTGGTGCTGGCCGACATCGGGTTGCCCGGGATGAACGGGATCGAGGGCGTGCGCATCTTGAAGGAGCGGCACCCGTCGCTGACCCTGCTGATGCTCACGGTCTACGAGGACGACGAGCGCATCTTCGACGCGCTCTGCGCGGGGGCCTGCGGTTATCTGGTCAAGAAGACGCCCCCGGCGCGCCTGCTGGAGAGCATCAGGGAGGCCACGCAGGGGGGCGCGCCGATGTCGCCCGAGATCGCGCGCCGCGTCGTCGGCCTCTTCCGCGAGTTCCGCCCGCGCGAGGGGACCGACTATCACCTCACGCCGCACGAGCTGCGGCTGCTGAAACTGCTGGTCGAGGGGCACAACTACAAGACCGCCGCCGCCGAGCTGGGCGTGAGCCTCAACACGGTCTGCTTCCACATCAAGCAGATCTACGAGAAGATGCAGGTCCACTCCAAGTCCGAGGCGGTCGTCAAGGCCCTCCGCAACCGGCTCGTCAACTGAACACGCCGGCCCGCCGTCGACGTCCGCGAAAACCCACCAACCCCTCCACGCTCCTACCAGAACATGTGGTGACGGCCGGCGGCCGTTCGCGCTATCTCATTAGGCGAACTGCGCCGCGTCTCCCCGATAGCGGCCTCGACGAGGAAATCCCGGAACATGACCCATACGCCACGACGACGGTCCCGACTGTTACGCCACCTGGTCTGCCTGCCGGGGGCGCTGTTGTTCTTCGCCCTGGGGGCGCAGGCCCAGACGGATGCGGTACTCACCCCGATCGGGGGCGGCGGGGGCGGACAGTTCTCCGCACGCTGCCCGCAGGGCCGGCATTTAATCGGCTTTGAGCTGCGGACCGGCGACGACGTCGACGCCATCCGTCCGCTCTGCGCCGTCGCCCACAGCCCGCGGGAAGCGGGGCCGGTCGAGCCTTACCCCAACAGCTTCGGAGGGGACGGCGGGGGCGACATGCGGCAACTCGTCTGCCCGGGTGCCGCCCCGGTCGTGACGGGCATGTACGTCGGGTATGAGGGTAAGACCACGGTCGTCAACAACATTCACCTGGTCTGCGGCGTGGCCGCCGAGACCCAGACGTCGAGTGAACTCCAGTCCGCTGTCTTTAACGGTCCGGCTTACGTAGGTCCCTCGAATTCGTTCAAGGGCGAACCCGGACACGGTGATCAACGCTGCCCCGCGGGGCTCGTCGCGGTCGGCATCAGCGGGCGGTCCGGCACGTGGCTCGACGCCGTCGGACTCATCTGCGGCGTGCCCCGTTTGACGCGCAAGCCGGGGACGCCGGCCCCGGCCCCTCCCGCCAAGCCCAAAACACCCGTCAGTCTCGGTAAGGTCAACGTCGCGCTTCCCGCCTTCCTCTACGGCGTCGCCCCCGACGGCACGCTCAAGTGGTTCCGCCACGAAGGCGCGAACGTGGGCTCGTTCGACCTGGAGGGGCCGCGCAGCGTCAACGTCGGGTGGGCCAACTTCAAACAGGTCACCGCCGGCGGCGAGGGCGTGATCTACGCCGTCACACGGCAGGGCGCGCTGATGCTCTTTCGGCACGCGGGCTTCGGAGAGGGCCTGGGCCGAGACGACGCCGCGGCCTGGCTCCCGCCGCAGGAGATCGCCACGGGCTGGGGCAACTTCACACAAATCTTCTCGGGCGGCGACGGCGTAATCTACGCCGTCACCCCCGAAGGGAAGCTCCGTTGGTACAGGCACACCGGCTTTATCAACGGCCGTGCGACTTTGGACGGCCCCCGGGAGGTCGGCCGCGGGTGGGGCGGCCTCCGGCACGTCTTCTCGATGGGCGACGGCGTCATCTACACCATCACGCCGGACGGGAAACTCCGGTGGTACCGCCACGTCGCTCACCGGACGGGGGGCGGGTTGGAGACGCAGGGCTCCTGGGAAGGCGGCAGGGAGGTCGGGCACGGGTGGGAGGGATTGAGGCAGGTCTTCGCCGCGGGCAGAGGTGTCATCTACGCCGTCACGCCCGACGGGAAACTCTGGTGGTACCGCCACAGGGGCTACCGCACGGGGCGGGGCTTTGAGACGCCAGGGTCCTGGGAGGCCCGCAAGTCCATCAGCAACGACTGGGGCAACTTCGTTCAGGCGTTCGCCCAGTGAAAGGGACTCAAATGAAACGTCGGAGACTGACCGCATCAACCGTGCTGCTCCTGACACTGTCGGCGGGCCTCCTGATGTCGGCGGGCAGAAACTCTTCGGCCGCGACCACGTTCGTCGTCGACGACGACCTGGCCTGCGCCGGCGCGACCCACGCGGGCATCCAGGCGGCCGTGAATGCCGCCGCCGCCGGCGACACGATCAGAGTCTGCCCCGGCGTCTACGACGAGACGGTCAACGTCGACAAGCCTCTGACGCTGCTCGGCGCGCAGCACGGCGTCGACGCGCGCGGGCGTGCGGCCGCGCCCGCTGAGGAGTCGGTCGTCAACGGCGCCGGCGGCGGCTTCAACATCACCGCCGGCTCCGTGTCGGTCGACGGCTTCACGTTGACGGGCGCGGCCGGACCCGGCGTCGCGGTCTCGGGCGGCGCGAACCCAATCGACGGGGTGCGGGTTCTCAACAACATCATTCGCGGCAACACCCTCGGCATCAATTTCAACAACCACGGGGACGGGGCGAGCGTCCGCTTCAACCTCTTCGACTCGAACAACGGCGCGGGGCCGAACTCGGGCGTCGGGATCTATTCGAACCTCGCACTCAACTTCGACGCCCTCGACGGCAACAGGTTCACGGGCCAGCAGTCCGCGTCGATGCTCTTCGAGGGGGGCCGCCTGGGGCTCGAAGTCACGAACAACCAGCTGATCGACGACGCCCCCCTCATCCTCGAAGGCGTCACGGGGGCGAGGATCACCGGCAACACGTTCAGGGGCTCGAACGGCGACGCCGTCAGGTTCCGACAGGGCGTGGACGGCGCCGTCCTCTCGTGCAACACGTTCGAGGACAGCGCGGGCAGCGCCCTCCGACTCTTCGGGGCGGGCGTCGGCACGAACCTCAGGCTCAACGACAACAACATTCAGGGGAACCTCTTCGGGCTCACGGTCGACCCCGGCGCCTACGACACGGCGGGCGGGCGTCTGGACGCGACGAACAACTGGTGGGGGAGCGCGTCGGGGCCGTTCGACGTGCAGGGCGGCAACCCCGGCGGCGCCGGCGACAGAATCGACGACCCCGACGAAGTGGTCGACTTCGTGCCCTTCCGCACGGCCGCCGAGGTCGACGCCGACGGCGACGGGACGCTCGATTCGTGCGACGCGGATGACGACAACGACGGCGTCCCCGACGCGGCGGACAACTGCGCGCTGACGCCGAACGCCGTCCAGTCGGACGCCGACGGCGACGGCCTCGGAGACGCCTGCGACAACTGCCCGGCGACGGCCAACGCCGAGCAGGTCGACGCGGACGGCGACGGCGTGGGCGACGCCTGCGACAACTGCGCTTCGACCCCGAACCCGGCCCAGGCCGACTGGGACCAGGACGGCGTCGGCGACGCGTGCGACCCGCCCGCCGACAGACCTCAATGCAAAAAGTACCGTTGGCAAAACTTCACCTTCCCGCGCGTGTTCAGGAACCAGGGCGACTGCATCCGGTACGTCAACACGGGCAAGTGAGGCTCACACAGCCGCGGGCGGGATTTCGACGGCCGGCCCGCGGAGTGTCACAGATAGCGCAGGCGCGTGAGGCCCGTGGCCTTGCGGCGGAAAGGTTCAGCAGCTATGCGGACAGTTTTACGGAAGCTGACGGGTATGCTCGTCATGTCAATCCTCGGCGCGTTCATGTCGGCGGGGGCTCTCGCGCAGAAGTCGGCGGTCATCTACGTCGTCACCCCCGACGGGGCGCTCAAGTGGTATAGGCATGACGGCGCGGCGACGGGCCTCGGGTTCGAGAGCGCCGGGGCCTGGATAGGTCCGAAAGACGTGGGCGCCGGCTGGGGCGAGTACACGCGCGTCTTCCCGGGCGGGGGCGACATCATCTACGCCATCAAGGCGGACGGCACGCTCGAATGGAGAAAGCATCGCGGGTTCGGGAGCGGCGATAACGTCTGGGACGGCCCGAAGATCGTGGGCCGCGGGTGGGACGCGACCGCGCCGGTCTTCTCGGGCGGCGAGGGCGTCATCTACACCGTCACGTCCGACGGCAAGCTCTGGTGGCAGCGTCACACCGGTTACCTCACGGGCGCGGGGTTGGGCGTGCCCGGCGCATGGGGGGAGCGCAAGGAGGTCGGGCGCGGGTGGGGCGACGCCGAGCACGTCTTCTCGACGGGCGGCGGCGTCATCTACACCGTGACGCCCGACGGGAAGCTGTGGTGGCGTCGCCACGTCGCCTACATGACGGGCGGGGGGCTGGAGACGCCCGACTCCTGGGAGAACGTGAGGGAGGTCGGGCGTGGCTGGAACGGCCTCCGGCACGTCTTCTCGATGGGCAACGGCATCATCTACGCCGTCACGTCCGAAGGTAAGCTGTGGTCGCGCCGGCACGTCGCCTACCGCACCGGGGTGGGGCTGGAGACGTCGGGGTCCTGGGATGTGCAGAAGGTGGTCGGGCGCGGGTGGGGCGACGCCGCGGCGGTCTTCGCCCTCCTGCCTTTCAACGACGAGGCGTCGGACGTAGACGGGCAGGGGCCGGGGGGCGCGACGACGACAACTGAGCGGTCGGGCGAGAGCAGGACTACCGGCGGAAGCCACGTCCGCGTCAGGCGCAACGAGGGGACGCCCCTCGAGGGGAGGCACGAGAGGTGGAGGCGCGACGCCCCGCAGTCGAATCAAATTCTGTGTCGCGGCTCCGACGACAAAGTCACCATGGAGTTGGAAGACGGCTTCAAAGGTTTACACAACATCTTCCTCTTCAAGAATATTAGTTCGAGGCTCGACTCGACCGGCGCGGCCATCCTGACTTTGGAGCTGGTGGCAAACGAGGCGGCGGCGGCCGCCGGCACGAACGGCGCCAACCTGGGCGAGGGGCAATGCTCCTGGCTGGACCGCCCCCTGGTCGGCGGCGCCGGGTTCCGCATCAGGTTCGAGACGCCCGCCAACGGCCAGCTCAATCAGGCGCGCCACGGGACGCCGGTCGACACCACGCCCACGGCGGCGGAGAGATTCCCGGACGCGACCAACATCCCGAACTACTTCATGAGCCCGAGCCATTACTGGATCTTCACCGTGCAGGAGACCGGGCAGGGGTACCTCCAGGCCACGGCCAGTAGCCACTGGAAACGGACCCCGGGCCTCGGGGACGAGGTCAAAAGGCCCACAGACACCAGAGGGGTCCGTGGGCGCGGCCGGGAAGCCACCCCGCCCAGGCCTTGATGCGGCGGGCCGAACCGAAGTGCGCGAGGGGATGGCGGTCGCGGGCCTGCGCGATTCAGGCGAAGGAGGAACGATGAACGTCAAAAAATACCGGGGCGGAATGTCACTCTTTCGCGTCGCGCTGGCGGCGCTGGCGGCCCTCACCTTCGCCGCCCGCGGCGCCGCACAGGAGGAGAATCTTGGCAGGCAGCAGCAGGGCCTTGTGGGCGGCACCGTCGTCAGCCCGGAAGTCCAGGAAGAGTACGGGCTGGTGACACTGAGCACCGGTTGCAGCGGCGCGCTGCTCAGGAACAACTGGGTCGTCACGGCCGCCCACTGCGTCGACCGGCGGGACCCGGATGTCTCGGGAGGGTTCATCAAGGTCCCCGACGACGGCGTCACCGTGACGGCGAACTGGAAGAAGGTCCAGAACATTCAATCGCTCAGAGTCATTACATTCCGCCCGGTTGATCTCGCCATCATCCGCGTCGCCAGCCCGTTCAAAGTAAACGGCTCGACCGGCCAGTACAACCTCGAGATATTCCGCGGCAAGACGGTGTCGATCAATGTCATGGCCTTCGGGCGCGGCATCTTTCAATTTGCGCAAGGCGCCGGCGCGACCCTTATGCCGTCGCAAATCGACGGGCTGTACCGCGTGGGCTACTTCACCACCGTCGAAGAGAGCAACGACGGGGGGGACGAACTGATCTGGTATCAGAGTGCGGGCGGTCAGATGGTCGCCGGTGGTGACAGCGGCGGCCCGACCTTCGTCAAGGTCTCTTCGGGGCGGGTCCTCTTCGGCGTCCACGCGAGGTGTACGAGCACGTGCATGTCGGATAAGGATTGCGGCAATAACGATTGGACGTGGGTAACCTCGACGCCGCGATGCGCCGACGCTCCCGTCGCCCCGAGCTGGGATGAGATAGACCGCCACCTCGGCGCGTTCGTCCCGTCGGATGACGGGACCGCGCTCCCCGGCCCGATCGCGCCGCCCGGCCCAACCATCATTCCGGCCTTCATCTACAGCGTCGGCGCGGACGGAATCCTCCGTTGGCACAGACACGACGGCGCGAGGGCGGGCACGGGGCCGGAGACCGCGGGCTCCTGGCAGGGCGCGCGCACGGTCGGTCGCGGCTGGAACGGCATGGAACACGTCTTTTCCGGCGGCGGGAACATCATCTACGGCATCACCCCCGACGGCACGCTCAGGTGGTATGAGCACAAGGGCTTCAACACCGGCCTGGGTCTGGAAAGCGCCGGAAACTGGGAAGGCGGAAGGAAGGTCGGCCGGGGCTGGGGCGGACTCCGGCATGTCTTCTCAGGCGGCGACGGCGTCATCTACACCATCACGCCGGACGGGAAACTCTGGTGGTACCGCCACGCCGGCTACCGCACGGGGGCCGGGCTGGAGACGAATGGCTCCTGGGAGGGCCGCAGGGAGGTCGGGCGCGGTTGGGGCGACGCCGAGCACGTCTTCTCGACGGGGGAAGGGATCATCTACTCCGTCACAAAGGATGGGAAGTTGTGGTGGTACAGGCATCAGGCCTACCTGACGGGTGCGGGCCTGGAGACGCCGGGCGCCTGGGAGGTTAGGCGAGAGGTGGGGCGCGGCTGGGGCGGCCTGAGGCAGGTCTTCTCGGCGGGCGACGGCCTTATCTACGCCGTCAAGGCGGACGGGAAGCTGTGGTGGTACAGGCATCAGGCCTACCGGACGGGGGCCGGGTTTGAGACGCCCGGGGCGTGGGAAGGCGGCAGGGAGGTCGGTCGCGGCTGGGGCGACTCGATCAACGTGTTCGCACTCCTCCCCCGGGCTCCTGACATCGTCAGGTAGGAATCGGCGGTGCGGCCTCCGACCTTCTGTCCGGAATGAAAGGGGGATGTGATGAATAAATGGGTGAACGCTTTTTCGTTGTGCGTCGGGTGCCTGGTGTTATTGGCTTTGCTTTCCCCCTCTGTGCTTGCCCAAAAGAAATCTCAGCGGCATGGCAAGCCGTCGGCGAGAGTCGTCGAATGTAAAGATAACGACACGGGTTGTTTTATCCGCGCCGCGCACACGTGTCGCAAGGCTACCCTCACGATGACTAAACCATTGTCGATGTGGAACCCCGCCGCGCCTC
>Ga0126306_10002418_pt1 | contig 10509 bp, 9 predicted proteins | sample Plot27_FD_92592 | JGI IMG/M metagenome (GOLD analysis project Ga0126306, IMG submission 92592) | Serpentine soil microbial communities from UC McLaughlin Reserve, CA, USA - Plot27 | ecosystem: Environmental > Terrestrial > Soil > Grasslands | place: USA: UC McLaughlin Reserve, Lake County... | reverse complement strand
TCCGTTCGCGTCGGAGCAACTCCGGGGCTCGCTCGGCGCTGCTCTCGGCGCGGGCGAGGGGCTGTTCGCCGCTTCACTGCGAGCGGCGGCTCTCCTCGGAGAGACGCCGCGAGAGCGAGCCGAGCTGCTCGAGCGTCTGCGACTGCTCGCCGCCGGCGACGCGGCGTCGGTGACCGGTGACCTCGTCCGCCGCATGCTCGTCCAAGTGCTCGAGGACGGGAATCGCTCGAAACTCGTGCAGGCGCTCGACGAGTCTCTCCTCGGGTTGCGCCCGAAGCCGGCGGCACGGCTCGAGCCCGTCGCCGCGGTCGGCGCGATCTAGGGCCAGTTTCGTCACAGACATGTGTTGCCGGACTGGGTAACGTCGGCTGCATGGAAGAGGCACGACGGGTTCTGAAGCGGCTGGCGCGGATCGAGCAGCTGGAGCAGGAATGTGCGCCCTCGAGGGAGCTGCTCGATCAGCTCAGAGAGCTCGTTCACGAGGCGGAAACGTGGCTCCGAGCCGAGCCCGACCCGGCCGAGGCGGTAGCGGCGCTCGCGCGCTGCCGGGCGGCTCTGGCGGCGGAGGAGCGGGAGGAGGTGATGCTTCTCGCCCGCTGAGCAGCGAAAAACTGAGCTCCCCACTGTGTGCAATCCGATTTTTCCGGCACACTGGGTGCTGTGCAGGACAGTCCGGTCCCAGGACGAAAGAGCGGCCACTGATGCGGCTGGCCGGCCTCTTCACGCGTCCTCAAGAGGGCGAACACGAAGCACCCACGCCGGAGGAGGCTCCCGCACGCGACGAAATCGCCCTTCCGCCTGAGCCGGAACCGTCGGCGAAGGCGCGCGTTATCGCCTTCGCGAACCAGAAGGGAGGCGTCGCCAAGACGACGTCGACTCTAAACCTGGCCGTGGCGCTTTCCGAGGAGGGCTATCGCGTCCTCGTCGTGGACATGGACCCGCAAGGGAACCTGACGATGAGTCAGGGACTCAACCCCGATCAGATCACGCGTTCGATGTTCGACGTGCTTGTCCATCGGCTGCCGATCGACCAGGTGATCCAGGAGGCGGAGGTTCATCTCGCCGTTTCTTCGATCGACTTGGCGGGAGCCGAGCTCGCGCTGTCGAGCATGATCGGGCGGGAACGGGCGCTCGAGAAGGCGCTCGGACCGATCAAGGAGCGGTACGACTTCATCGTCATCGACACACCGCCCTCGCTCGGGCTGCTGACGATCAACGCGCTCGTCGCGGCCGAGGGTGTGATCGTTCCCGTGCAATGCGAGTACCTCTCGCTCCGCGGCCTCGTCCAGCTGGAGAACACGCTCTCCATGATCAGGGAGAACCTCAATCCCGACGTCGAGATCCAAGGGATTTTGCCGACGATGTTCGACGGGCGGACGCTCCACTCTCGCGAGGCGGTCGAGATCCTGCAGGAGAACTTCGGCGAGCTGGTCTTCAAGACCCGGATCAAGAAGACAGTTCGCTACGCCGAGGCGCCCGTGAAGGGGAGCTCGGTGCTCAAGTACGACCCGTCCGGCAACGCTGCCGCGGCCTACCGGGAGCTCGCGAAGGAGGTGCTCAATGGCGCGAAAGCGCGCAAGCATGCGTGAGGGCCCGCTCGCGGAGTTGTTCCGCGCGACTGAGGCTGCCCAGCGCCAGGCCGAGAAGGAGGGAAAGGCCGTCCCCGGCGAGCCGCTCGAGGAGACGGTCGAACACCCGCCGCCCGCGCCACCGCGCCTCGAGGTTGCACCAGAGCCCGTGACGCCGGCCCCGGCCCCTGCTCCGACGGTCGAGCCGCCCGCTCCCCCGCAGCTCGAGGAGCACGGTCCCGACCGCGGGATCGCCCGCCTGCTGGACCCGATGCCGGAGCCGCCGCCGCGCCTCCATCGCGCGCCGCGCTCCGATGCTGCCTATCGCGCCGTCATTCGCGTCGTCGGCGTCGGTGGTGCGGGCCTGAACGCGCTCAACCGCATGATCGACTCAGGCATCTCGGACGTCGAGTTCGTCGCGGTCAACACCGACCTCCAGCAGCTCGCGCTGAGCGACGCCGAAGTGAAGATCCACATCGGCCGCGAGCTCACCGGCGGCCTGGGGTCGGGCGCCGAGCCTGACATCGGCAGACGCGCCGCCGAAGAGGCGTACGACCAGGTCAAGCGTGCCCTTCGCGGCTCGGACATGGTCTTCGTCACTGCGGGCGAGGGAGGGGGAACGGGATCGGGCGCGGCGCCCGTCGTTGCCCGCATCTCCCGCGAGGTCGGCGCTCTCACCGTCGGCATCGTGACGATGCCGTTTCGCTTTGAGGGCACGAAGCGGCGCTCCCAGGCGGAAGCAGGAGTCGAGTGGCTTCGGAATGACTGCGACACGGTGATCGTGATCCCCAACGAGCGCCTGCTCGAGGTGCTCGACAAGAAGACGTCCATGCTCGACGCGTTCAAGATCGCGGACGACGTCCTCCGGCAGGGTGTCCAGGGCATCTGCGACCTGATCACCGAGCCCGGCCTGATCAACGTCGACTTCGCCGACGTGCGGACGATCATGGCGGAAGCCGGCACCGCGCTCATGGGCATCGGCTTCTCGACCGGCGAGAATCGCGCGGTCGAGGCTGCCGAGCGGGCGCTGCGATCCCCGCTCGTCGACACCGAGCTCGTCAGCGCCAGGGGAATTCTGCTCTCGATCGCTGGCGGGAACGACCTCTCGCTCTACGAGGTCAACGAGGCGGCGGAGCTCGTGCGCCAATCGGCGACTGACGACACCAACATCATCTTCGGCGCGACCGTCGACGAGCGGCTGGAGGGACAGGTCTGGGTGACGGTGATCGTGACCGGCGTCGGCCAGCGCCGACGGCTCCGAAGCGCGGCCGAACCGGCGGTGGCCTCGGAAGGCGCGGACGCGCTCGAGCCGCCGTCGTTCCTCCACGGCAACTAGCGGGGTTTCGGGAAATACAGTCTGTGCCGCAGGGCCGCGCTGCTCGCCCGAGGCGGCGTCCTCAGTGGCTCCCGGATCGAACTGATACAGGGGCTCCCTGCGTCCTTGCCTCGGAACGACCATCGCACCCCTGCGACGAGCGGCATTCCGCCAAACCCCCCTAAAGCACGAAGTACCCTCAGGCTATGAGGGGCGCAATCGCCGCCGGGCATCGACTGACGGCCGAGGCCGGTGCCCGGATGCTCGCCGAGGGCGGCAACGCCGTCGATGCGTGTCTGGCCGCCGCTTTCGTGTCCTGGGTTGCGGAGAGTCCGCTCACCGGTCCCGGCGGGGGCGGCTTCCTGCTCGTGCACAGCGGCACCGACGGGCGATCCCGCCTGCTCGACTTCTTCGTCACCGTGCCCGGCGAAGGGCTGCGCCGGGGCACCGTCGGCGAGATGGAAACGGTCGACGTGGACTTCGAATCGACCGTCCAGGCCTTCCGGATCGGCCCAGCGTCGGTCGCTGTCCCCGGGGTCGTGGCGGGCCTGGACGCCGCGCACCGCAAGTTCGGGACCGTCCCCTGGGCGACCCTGCTGGCGCCGGCGATCGAGCTGACGCGCAGCGGCATCGACCTCACGAAAGAGCAGGCGTACCTACACGCGATCCTCGACATCATCCTGCGGCACACCGAGGAGGCGCGGGCGATCTACGGCCCTGAGGGAGAGCGGCTCGTCGCCGGTGACCGGCTTGTGATGAGCGACCTCGCCGAGACGCTCGAGCTCTTGGCGAGCGAAGGCGCCCGCGCGTTCTCCACCGGGCGGCTCGCGCGCGCTGTGAGCGACCATGTCCGCAGCCGGGGAGGAACGCTCACCCGCGAAGACCTCGCCCTCTACCGGCCGATCTGGCGACGTCCGATCAGCGTCGACTTCCTCCAGCACCTGGTGGTCTCGAACCCGCCGCCCTCCGCCGGCGGAGTGCTGATCGCCTACGGACTGCGGCTGCTCGATCGCGCAGGGCTCGGAGGGCCGGCGGGGACGGCCGATGCGGTCGCTCGCCTGGTCGGGGTGATGGCCGAGCAGAACGACGCTCGTGGTCCGGGCTTCACGCGCGAGCTCTTCCGGGGCAGACTCGCGGAGCGACTCTGCGAAGACGCACGGGTAGATGCCGCGGCGGGGCGCCTCCTCACCGGGACGACGCATATCTCGGTGATCGACACTCAGGGAAACGCGGCCGCCCTGACGGCGTCTACCGGCTCGGGTTCGGGGGTCGTCGTGCCGGGCACCGGCATCCACCTGAACAACATGCTGGGCGAGTTCGACCTGATCCCGGCCGGCGCGCGACGCCGAGCCGGTGGGCGGCTGACCAGCATGATGGCTCCCTCGATCGTGCTCCGCAAGGGCCGGCCACGGCTCGTCGTGGGCAGCGCGGGCTCGCTGCGGCTAAGGGGCGCGATCCTGCAGATCGTCCTCAACGCGATCGGTCACGACCTCCCAGTCGAGGAAGCGATTGACGCGCCGCGCGTCCACCTCGACGACGGCCACGTGCACTGCGAAGGCGGGTCGGACCCGACCGAGGTCGACGAGCTCGAGCGTCGCGGTTACGAGATCGTCCGCTGGCGGCGCCGCAATCTCTACTTCGGCGGCGCGGCCGCCGTAGAGGTGAGGCCGGACGGGACGCTCCACGCCGCCGGCGACCCGCGGCGCGGCGGTCACGGGATCGTCGTCGGTGGCTAACAGCTACGTCATCCGCCCGGCGCACGTGCGTGACGCAGTCGCGCTCGTGACGCTCGCGGAGGAGATCGCCTCCGAACCACAGGGTTGGCTGATTTCGGACGGTGGCTGGCGGACGGCCGCGGACGAACGGCGCTATCTGCGGGCGATTCGGCGCTATCGGGACGCAGCGGTGTTCGTGGCCGAGGCGGAGGACGGGATCGTGGGAAGGCTGTCGGTGGGCCGGGATCCCCATCCGGCGAGCCGCCACGTCGCCGACCTCGGCCTGATGGTCGCTGCGCCTGCGCGCCGGCGGGGCATCGGGCGCGCGCTTCTGCAGCAGGCTGTGGACTGGGCTCGCGACGTCGGCATCAGCAAGCTCGAGCTGCACGTCTTCCCGCACAACGAGGCTGCGATCGCGCTCTACGAAGACTTCGGTTTCCGCCGGGAGGGCTACCGGAAGTCCCACTACCGGCGAGGCCGCGGCCTCCTCGACGCGATCCTGATGGCCTACGACGTCGACGCCGTTTCGTAGCGCCGAGGCATCGCTTGCGATGCCGGCTAAAGGACATGCCGGCTTTGCCGGCGTGTCCGTCTGCCTTTCCGGTGCGACCGTTTAGGCTCCGCGAGTGCCGCTGGCCGAGATCGCCGAGAGCTTCTTCAAGCCTGCCGTGCGGGACATCGTCCCCTACGAGCCGGGGAAGCCGGTCGAGGAGGTCCAGCGCGAGCTCGCTCTCGAACGTGTCGTCAAGCTCGCTTCCAACGAGGGTCCTTTCGGCCCGTTGGCCGAGGCGCTGGACGCGCTCGCCGAGGCGGCCCCTGAGCTGAACCGCTACCCCGACGGCGGCGGCTTCCGACTCCGGACGGCGCTGGCCGAGCGCCACGGTGTCCGCTTCGAAGAGATCGCGCTCGGGGCAGGGGCCGATGGGGTCGTCGACTGCCTCGCCCAGGTCTCGCTCGACCCGGGCGACGAGATCGTCTGCGGCTGGCCGAGCTTTCCCAGTTACGTGATCGGCGCGCGCAAGCTCGGCGCCGAGCCGAAGCAAGTCCCCCTCCAGGAGGGCCGGTACGACCTCGATGCGCTGCTCGAGGCCGTCACCGAGCGGACGAAGCTCGTCTACGTCTGCCATCCGAACAACCCGACGGGGACGATGAACACTCGCGCCGAGCTGGACGACTACTTCGCGCAGGTGCCGGACCACGTCGTCACCGTGCTCGACCAGGCGTACTTCGAGTACGTCGACGACCCTGACTATCCGGACGGCATCGAGGAATACCTCAAGCTCGGCCAACGCGTCGTCGTGCTCCGGACGTTCTCCAAGATCTTCGGCCTCGCCGGGCTGCGCGTCGGCTACGGGGTGGCTCCGGAGGAGGTCGTGACGGCGATCGGCAAGGTCCGCCGGGCCTTCGACATCACTGCGCCGGCGCAAGTCGCGGCACTGGCGAGCCTGAGCGCGCCGGGGGCCGATTCAGAGCTCGAGCGGCGTCGCCGCATCAACGCCGAAGCACGGCCCGTCGTCGAGGACGCGCTGCGGCAGCACGGGCTCGAACCGGTGGGCCCTGCGGTTGCGAACTTCGTCTTCGCTGAGGTCGGAGCGGACTCGAGGCTGCTCTTCGAGCAGTTGCTCCAGGAAGGCGTAATCGTGCGGCCGACGGCCGGCTTCGGTGCGCCCGGCGGAATCCGCGTCACGGTTGGCACTCCCGAGGAGAACGCCTTCTTCCGCCAAGCGCTCGGGCGTGTGCTCAGCCACGTCCAGGGGTAAATGGGGGATGCCATGATTTCGCGCGTCCGGATGCGCGAGCTGACGCGTCTGGGCCGCTCCCGCGCCAGACACCGGCCCGCAGGCGGGCCGCCGCCCGGCGCGCACGCTTCGCGCCGTCGAGTCGTCACCGATGCTGCAAGCATCGGCAACGCCTCGCAGCCGCGCCCCAGAGCGGCCAGCTCCCGCCCCGAACCTGCGATCTCACGGCATCCCCCATTCGATCGGCAATGAGAACGTGCTAGGCCGCCGGCTCGCCCTCCTTCGCGATCCTCCCAGCTTCGGGCTGCTCGCCCTCGCCACGCTCGCCTCGGGTCTGGGGACCTGGCTCGCCTTCGTCGCGCTGACCATCGACGTGTTCGACCGCACGGACTCGGCGACCTGGGTCAGCGCGCTCTTCATTGCGGACTTTCTACCCGCGATCCTGATCGGCATCGCCGCGAGTTCGCTGGTGGATCGCCTGCCCCGAAGACGGCTGATGATCGCGTCCGACCTCGCCCGCGTCGTCGTCTTCGCCGTGCTGCCGTTCACCACCAGCGCGGGCCAGATCGTGGCGCTGGCAGCGGTCGCCGGCTTCGCGACCGGCTTCTTCCGGCCGGCGGTGTACGCGGGCCTGCCCAACCTCGTCCGCGACCAGGATCTTGCCCGTGCGAACTCGATCCTCCAGACGCTGGAGAACGTGGCCTGGGCGGTCGGGCCGATTGCCGGCGGCCTGCTCGTCACCGGCGTCGGCTCGGACGCGGCGTACTGGATCAACGCCGCCACGTTCCTCGTCTCGGCAGCATTGCTGGCCCGCATCCCGTCACGCCTGCTGCAGGCGGTCACGGCAGTCGGCCACGGCTACTGGCGCGACATCGCCGAAGGCTTCGCGCTGATCCGAGCGTCGCGTGCGCTGCTGACGATCCTCACCGCGTGGAATGTCGTCATGCTCGCGACGGCAGGAGCGAACGTCTCCGAGGTCGTGCTCGCCAAAGACGCGTTCTCCGCGGGTGACTTCGGCTACGGCCTGCTCGTCGGCGCGACCGGGCTCGGGCTCGCCGCGGGGAGCCTTGCGGCCGGCTCCTTCCTGGAGAAACGGACGCTCGCGTCCGTCTACGGCGCCGCGATCGCCGTCGTCGCGCTGGGCATGCTTGCCGCTGCTGCGTCGCCGAATGTGTGGATCGCCGCGGTCTGTGTCGTGTTCTTGGGCGCCGGAAACGGTGCGGCAGTCGTGTGCAACGCGCTGCTCGTTCAGCGTGGCGCGCCGGACGAGCTGCGCGGCCGGGCGTTCACGGTCCTGATGAGCTCGAACTACGTCGTGCTCGGCCTCGGGTTGGTGGCCGCCGGCCCCCTTACCGACGCCCTCGGTCCCCGGACGGTCTGGGCTGTCGCGGGCGGGCTGTCCGCCGTTGCGGCGGTAATCGGGCTGGCCATGGCGCGCGGCGTCGCGACCCGGCGTGAACCCGTGCTACAGACTCACTAGTGGCCCGAAGGCGGGAATGGACTCGTGAGACGCTGCTCGAAGGGATCCGGTCGGACGATCGCCGCGCCCTCGCGCGGGCGATCACGCTGGTCGAGAACTCCGATCCACTGGCCTACGAGCTCGTCCGTGAGCTGTACCCCGAGACGGGAGGCGCGTATGCCGTGGGCATCACTGGTCCGCCAGGCGTCGGCAAGTCGAGCCTGATCAGCGCCCTCGTCCGCCATATTCGCGCCCTCGGACAGACGGTCGGTGTCATCTCCGTCGATCCCTCGAGCCCGTTCACGCACGGAGCGCTACTCGGCGACAGGATCCGGCTCTCGGATCACTTCCTCGATCCCGGCGTCTTCATCCGCTCGATGGGCACTCGCGGCCACCTGGGCGGTCTCGCCGAGGCGACTCTGCAGGCGTTGCTCGTACTCGACGCCGCCGGGCGCGACCTCGTCTTCCTCGAGACCGTCGGGACCGGCCAGAGCGAGATCGAGGTGATCAGCGTCGCCGACACGACAGTGCTCGCACTCATGCCTGGCTCCGGGGACTCGGTGCAGGCGCTGAAGGCCGGGATCATGGAGATCCCCGACGTGGTCGTCGTCAACAAGAGGGACCACCCGGCGGCGAAGACGATGCTGAACGAGGTGCGCTCGATCCTCGGGCTGGACAAGGAGCGTGACTGGCGGCCGCCGATCGTCCTCACCGACGCCCTGAAGGAGGAGGGGATCGAAGAGCTGTGGGACAAGGTCGCCGAGCACCGCGTGCATCTGGAGTCCAACGGGTTGCTCGACGAGCGGCGCCGCAACAATCTCGCCCGCGAGGTGTTTGCGCTGGCGTCCGCCCGCGCCAAGACGCACCTCGAGCGAGCAGTCGCCGACGATCCCGAGTTGCGGCGCCTGCTCGACGAGGTCCAGCGCCGCGAGCTCGACCCGCTCAGCGCTGTGCGAGAGATACTGGAGAAGGTATTTCGCCTTGAAGACGGAAATCGCCCCGACCCTCACTGACATCCAGGAGGCGCGGCAGCGCCTGAGCGGGATCGCGCGCGAGACGCCGGTCTACGGCTCGGAGACCTTTTCCCGCATCGCGGGCCGCGCTGTCTGGCTGAAGGCGGAGAACCTGCAGCGGACTGGCGCGTTCAAGGTGCGAGGCGCCGTCAACCGGATCGCGTTGCTCTCCGAGTCGGAGCGCGCGGCCGGTGTCGTCGCGGCAAGCGCGGGGAACCATGGCCAGGCGGTGGCTTGGGCCGCTCGTGAGGCCGGAATCCCCGCCCGGATCTACGTTCCGCAGGACGCTCCGATGGCGAAGGTGGAGGCCTGCCGGACCTATGGCTCCGAGCTGATCATGGGCGGCGCGTCGTTCGAGGAAGCGCTCGCCGCGGCGAGGGCCGACGTCGACGAGACTGGAGCGACCTTCGTCCATCCGTTCGAGGACCCGCTCGTGATCGCCGGCCAAGGCACGATCGGACTCGAGCTCGCGGAGCAGGTGCCGGACGCCCAGACCGTCGTGATTCCCGTCGGCGGCGGCGGGCTGGCGGCCGGCATCGCGCTCGCGCTCCGGGCAGAGCACCCGGACGTCCGGATCGTCGGCGTCCAGGCGGGCCTCGACGGCTTCACGATCGCGGACGGGATCCTCGTCAAGCATCCCGGCGAGCTGACGATGTCGATCCTGAACGACGTACTCGACGAGCTCGTCGACGTCGACGACGAGCTGATCAGCGAGGCGATCGTGCTGCTGCTCGAGCGGGCGAAGCTCGTAGTCGAAGGGGCGGGCGCGGTCGGCGTCGCGGCGCTCCTCGCCGACAAGGTCGGGGGCTCGGGGCCGGTTGCGATCGTCCTCTCGGGCGGGAACATCGACCCGACGCTGCTGATCTCGGTCATGCGCCACGGACTGACGTTGGGTGGCCGCTACCTCGTGATGCGGACGAGGATTCCGGACCGGCCCGGAGAGCTCGTCAAGCTGCTCTCGCTGATCGCGGAGGCGCGCGGCAACGTCGTCTCCGTCGAGCACCACCGCGAGGGGATGGATATTCCCGTCGCAGAGACGGAGGTCGAGCTGACGCTGATCACCCGCGACCAGGAGCACTGCACGCTGCTGCTCGATCAGATGCGCAGCTGGGGCTACGAGGTCGAGCGACTCAAGTAGCGCGCGGGGAAGATTCCGGCGGCTTGCGCGTCATGAGGTGAAGACCGGTCGGCGGGCTGCGGCACCGCTGATCGGTCTTGGGGACGCTGGCTCCTAAACTCGGCCCATGAGCGAAGGTCGCCGAGAGCGCAAGGTCGTGAGCATCCTCTTCGCCGACCTGGTCGGCTTCACGGCGCGCTCGGAATCGCTCGACCCCGAGGACGTCGAGGCGATCCTGCGCCCGTACCACGAGCGCCTCCGCTCCGAGCTCGAACGACGTGGCGGCACGGTCGAGAAGTTCATCGGAGACGCGGTGATGGCCGTCTTCGGCGCGCCGGTCGCGCACGAGGACGACCCTGAGCGGGCGGTCCGCGCGGGGCTCGCGATCCGGGACTGGATTCGCGACGAGGGTGAGCTCGAGGTCCGGGTCGCCGTCAATACCGGCGAGGTGCTCGTCTCGCTCGACCCGACTCCGAGCGCTGAGACAAGCATGGTTGCCGGCGACGTCGTCAATACGGCCGCGCGTCTCCAGACGGCTGCGCCCGTCAACGGCGTCCTCGTCGGTGAGGCGACGTACAACGCG
>Ga0126306_10002417_pt1 | contig 10511 bp, 9 predicted proteins | sample Plot27_FD_92592 | JGI IMG/M metagenome (GOLD analysis project Ga0126306, IMG submission 92592) | Serpentine soil microbial communities from UC McLaughlin Reserve, CA, USA - Plot27 | ecosystem: Environmental > Terrestrial > Soil > Grasslands | place: USA: UC McLaughlin Reserve, Lake County... | reverse complement strand
TCGGCATGCTCGCGAACATGCTCCCCAAGAGCCGCGAGCACGGCGCCGACTGGCGCACCGTCCAAGAGTCCTAGCCATTCGCTAGGCTGCGCGCCGCGCAACTTCCCCAGCCGGGGGCTGTTGCGTGTAAGGCAAGTCAAGCGCCGAGTCCGGCCGCTTCCCAGGCGACCGGAACGGGGGAACCAATTGGGTGGCCGCCGTGCCGCCCGGGGGCGAATCGCGGGCCCTAGATCCGCGTAGCGCATCTTCCAGCGCGAGCCCGCCAGCTAACCCCGTAGGCCCGAACGGAAGGGGACATTGATGACGAACGCCCACCGGGATCTGGCCGCGCCTGAGCCATGGGCCCGCTCGCTCGAACGCTCACGGCGCCGGCGGGCGCTGCTACCGAAGGCACGGCGAGAGAACAGGCGTAGGAAGCATGTATCGACGGCTCTCGCCACGGCCGTGGTCGCGGGGCCGGGTGCGCCTCTGGCGGCCGCGCAGGTGACGTCCGGGGATCTGAGCGCCGCCGTGGCCGCGGAATCGCCGGCCAACCGTGCGATCGAGATCCGCGAGGGCGGGCTGCCGCTCCAGGTGGGCAGCCAGGGTGACCTGGTCGTCCAGGTCCAGCGCGCACTGCACGTGGACGCGGACGGCATCTTCGGCGTCCAGACCGACGCCGCCGTGCGGAGCTACCAGCAGGCGAAGGGACTCGACGTGGACGGGATCGTCGGCCTCGCCACCTGGGGTGCGCTGTTCCCAGGTCAGACACACGGTGCGGCGGCCGGCGCCGCGATCGGCGGATCGAACATCCCCGCCGCGGCGCAGGGGAAGGTCGAGCAGACGCTGCAGGTGGCCGGCAACCAGCTCGACACGCAGGTCGATACCGGCTACTCCGGGGCCACGTCCGTGGGCACGACGGGTACCGGGACCACCGGCACGGGCACTCCGGGCGACACGACCCCGGTGGCGAACCCGGCGCCCGGCACGACCACGGTCAGCGGGTGCGGCTCGTCCACCATCGTGCGCCCGGTGAGCGGTCCGGTGACGTCGCCCTACGGACCGCGCGGCGGCCGGAACCACGACGGGATGGACATCGGCGCTCCCACGGGCACACCGGTGCGCGCGGCCGCGTGCGGAACGGTGAGCCTGGCCGGCCAGCAGAGCGGCTACGGGAACATCGTCTGCATCACGCACACGAGCCAGTTCTCCACGTGTTACGCCCACCTCTCCCGGTTCGGAACGTCGGCGGGAGCGCGCGTGCAGCAGGGTCAGGTGATCGGCTACGTGGGCTGCACCGGCGACTGCACCGGCCCGCACCTGCACTTCGAAACCCGAGTGGGCGGCGTGGCGCGCGACCCGAGCGAGTACCTGGGCGGCGCCTCGATGCCGGGCACCACGGCGAAGGCGACGCAGTCGACCGCCACGGCGAGCAGCTCGAGCCAGACCGCGTACGGCATCGGCGGTGGCACGTCGTCGACGAGCGACCAGGAGACCATGACGACGATGCCCGCGGACGGCGAGACCACCGGCGACCCGGCGGGCACCGTGCCCACCGAGCCGACTCCCGCTGCCGCGCCGACCACCGTGAGCACCGACGGGACCGTCACGACCGGCACCGAGACGAGCACCGTTCCGACCGGCACCGAGACCAGCACGGTTCCGGCGGCTCCGGTCGAGCCGGCGCCCACGGCCACCGCCCCGCCACCGGCCGAGACGACCGCTCCGGCACCCACCGCTCCGGCACCCGCCGCTCCCGAGACGACCGCTCCGGCACCTGCCGCGCCCGAGACGCCCGCTCCGGCTCCGGCTCCGGTTGCGCCAGCGACCACGGCTCCGGCGGCCGCTTCCGCGGCCGATGCGGGTGTCACCGGGAGCACAGTGACTGGCGCCGAGGGTGACGCGAGTGTTGCGGCGAGCGATGGGACGGGCACGGATGTGACCGCCTCGGGCGGCGTCCCGGCGCCTCAGTAGGCCGGCCTCACCGAAACCGCGCCGGCCCGGTGGGCCGGCGTAGCCAAGGGGCAACCGTGGAGGCTCCGTCCGTTACCGGGCGGAGCCTTCGCGCTTACGGGTACGTGTAGATCGGGTCGCCTAGGTCGATCCAGTTGTAGATCGACACGGCGCTCGGGATCGGCACGCGGAGGCAGCCGTGGCTCGCCGCGTAGTTAGGAACGGATGCGTACCCGTGGATCGCGTAGCCGCCGATGAAGTAGGACGAGTAGACCATTCCGTGGGAGTTCGTCCCCGGCTCCTTGCGGTAGAAGCGGTAGCTGCCGAAGACCGTCGGGGTCGAGGGCTTGCCGGACGAGACGTGGTACACGCGGTACGGCTTCCCGTGGTCGGCCAGCACCAGCACCTGGCGCGACCAGTCGAACTCCACATGCTTCCCGTGCGTCCCCGAGGTCGGGTAGCGGAGCCTGTACGCCCCCCGGCCGCGCAGCACCATCGCGTAGACCGATGTGGTGGCGAACCCGTCGCGGCCCATCTCGTTCGTCTTGCGGAACACGTTCACGGCGTTCGCCGTGAGCCCGTCGAAGTATCCCGTCACCGGCGTGGCGAATCCGAGCTTCGCCAGTCCGCGCTGGAGCAGCAGGACCTTCAGGCCGCGCGAGCCCGCGCCCGCCGACCAGTTCACGACCTGGATCGTCTCGCTGCGCGTGCGGAAGGCCTCCTGGGCCGCACTCCGGCGGTGCTTCACCACGAGCCGCACCGGACCCGCGTTGCCCACCTTGAAGCGGAACTCGTAGACGCCCCGCCTCCCGACATGCCGCCGTACCGTCTTGCTCGCCTTCTTCCCGCGGATCGCGTACAGGGTGAGCACCTCGTTCGGCACATACGGCTTCACGACGCCGCGCACCACGACCTCCTGCGAGGGCGCGAAGTAGCGCGTGCGCTTCGTGGCCACCCCGCCCTCGACCGACAGCGTCGCCCTGCCGTTCGCCCGGTCCGGCTGCGGGTCGACCGGCACCGTCGGAACGGTCGGAGGTGGGGGTATCTGGGCGTGAGCGACCGCCGGAGCCAGCGCGATCAGGACCAGCCAGACCGGGAGAAGCTTCGTCATGTGGCGCCCACTATGCCACGGCCGTCCGCTGTGCTCGCGGGATTGTTGCGCACGCGAGCAGCATCAGCGGGCCCAGCACCAGCGACACCGAGCCGTCCTCGATGGTCACCCCGAACGCGATCGCGTTGTTCAGCGCGTGCATCGCGATCGTGGGGTAGATCGAGCCCGTCCGCTCGTAGACGAGGCAGAAGATGAACCCGAGAATGGCGAGCGGCGGCAGGATCAGGAGCGCGTCGGCGCCGGTGAAGTCGTAGTGGATGACGCCGAAGAGGAGCCCATCGATGGCGGCCGCGGCCAGCGGCGCCCAGCGGCTCCGCAGCGCCCGGTAGAAGAAGCCGCGGAAGAAGAACTCCTCGGCGACCGGCGCCACGCACACCACCATGAAGCCCGCCGCGATCATCCCGAAGGTGCCCTGGTCGGCCCCGAGGTCCTGGGCGACGGTCTGCTCCGCGTCCGGCTGGACGATCACCGAGTAGGCGGCGACGAGCAGGTAGAAGCTCAGCATCCCCAGCGCCGCCCAGCCCACCGCCGGCCAGAAGCGCGTGGGCCGCAGCCCGAAGTGCTCCGGCTTCGGCTTCCGGGTGAACGAGGCAAACAGCACGGCCGTCCCGATGAAGATCAGCCCCTGAAGGAAGGTGGCGACGATCGTGAAGGTGGGGTCCTCGTCGTCCGCGGTGGCCCCCGTGGCGGCCGCGACGATGCCCACCACGATCAGGGTCGCGATCAGCGCGACCAGGAACCCCACACCCGCGTACCACGCCGGCCAGCGCGGCGCGGCGCCCTCGGGCAGCTCCGGCCGGTCAGGCGGAGGGGGTGGCGGCGGCTCGAACGCGGCGTGCTGCACGGACGTCAGAGTAGGGCGGGCAGCTCGGCAAGCGAGCGGATCGACTCCACGCCGGGCGGCGGATCGCCCTCGCGTTGCAGCAGCACGCCGCGGATCCCGGCCGCCGCGGCACCCTCGATGTCGTTGTCGACCTTGTCGCCCACGTGCAGCGCCTCTCCCGGCTCGACCCCCGCGATCCCGAGTGCGCGCTTGAACACCCTCGGGCTCGGCTTCGCGGCGCCCACCTCGGCGGACGTGACCACGTCGTCCACCAGATCGAGGATCCCGGCGGGCCGCAGCCAGTCCGGCAGCGAGCAGTCCCAGTTGCTCGCGATCACGACGGTCATGCCGCGGTCGCGCAGCTCACTCAGCGCGGGCTCGACGTCGGGATAGGGCGTGAACACGAGCGCGCCCAGCATCGCCCGCCGCGCGGTGGCGTGGTCGAGCTCCGCGATGCCGAGCGCGCGCCGCATCTCGTCGGCGCAGCGGTCGCGCAGGCGCTCGAGCCGCTCCCGGTCCGAGCCGTCGAGGTGGTGGTCGACGTAGTAGGCGATCTCGGCCATGAAGCCGGCGGCCGCCTGCTCCTCGCTCACCTCGAAGCCGAAGTCGTGAAGCAGGCGCTGGAGCCGCGGCGCGGGCGGCTGCAGCTCGACCAGAGTGCCGAGCGCGTCGAGGAGGACCGCGCGCGTCATGAGATCCAGTGCCAGCTCGCGTACTGCGCCGTGAAGAGCCCGAGCCCCACGGCCGATCCCGCGACCACGAGGTCGGTCACCCGCCGCTCCTCGCACACGAGGGCGAGCCACATGAAGACGGGAAACAGCACGCTCACGAACCGGGGCAGGGACATCAGCGGCTGCGGCGTGACGGGGAAGGTGAGCGGCAGCACGAGCGAGGCGGCCACCCACGTCCCGTACGCCCGCGGCAGCCGCCTGAACACGCCCACGCAGGCGATCACCGCGAACACGAGCGTCGCGAACAGCATCACGTTGATGGCGGCGATCCGGAACGGGTCGCCGGCCGCCTGCTCGAAGTAGACCGGGCTGCGCGAGCCGGACGCCAGCTGGCGCACGCCGTCGAACGCCGCCACGAGGCCGTCCCACGCGCCGGCGAGCGGGACCGCCAAATGGCGCGACCACGCCTCCTGCACGTCGAGGAAGCGGAGCGCGTCGCCCTCGGCGAGCCCGAGCCAGGCGGCGTACGCGGCAATGCCCAGCGGTGCGAGCGCGAGCCATGTGGCATCGGCAGTCCGGCGAGGCCGCCCGCCCCACCAGATCAGGACCAGCGGAAGCACGAGCAGGAGCCCGGCGCTGCGGGTGGCGGACGCCAGACCGGCGCAGACCCCCGCCCACGCCCACCGGTCGGTGCGCGCCGCGTAGAACGCGCCGACCGCCAGCAGGAGGAAGAGACTCTCGGAATACGGCGCGCCGAAGTACACCGCGGCCGGGAACACGGCGAGCAGGAGCAGCGTCGGGCGCGCCAGCCGGCGGCCGAGCTCGAGCTCCGTTAGCCGGTACAGGAGCACCAGCGCCGCGACGAAGGCGGCCAGCGAGACGAGGAACGCGGCCACCAGGAGCGCCGCGTGCGACCCGCCGAACACGGTCCCGACGGCCCGGATCAGCAGCGGGTAGAGCGGGAAGAAGGCCGCGCGGGCGGTGCTGTCGCCGTAACCCGAGTCGGCGATCGTGAGGTACCACACGGAGTCCCACCGGGCGAGCGGCGCGAGCACCGGGTCGGCGATCGCGTGCGTGAACGCGGGCGCGTCGAACTTGTCGGCGTTCTCACGCGCGAGCCCGCCGCTCGCAGGACCGAACGACAGCGCGGCGAAGATCGCCACCAGGAGCACCGCCATGCGGGAGGACAGGCCGATCCGCACGGCGGCCCGAACCGCCTCGGAGTCGCGCACTGCCGCGATCGCGCGCAAGCGCGCGGGGGTAGCCTCAATCGCCATGCCGGATGCCCATTTCTACACAGCGGCGACGGACACGTCCGACTGGATAGCGGCCGGCGTGACGATCGTCGTCGCGCTCGTGATCGCGCACATCGTCGATCGCACCATCGCGAGGCGGGGCGGGCGCATGCGCGAGCTCGTGGGCGCCGGCGACATCTCGCCCGCGACCCAGACGCGTCTCCGCGTGATCCGGCGCCTCGTCTACGCGCTGATCGTCCTGATCGGCATCGCCATCGCGGCGTCGCGCTTCGACGAGCTCTCGAGCGTGGCCAAGGGCATCCTCGCCTCCTCCGCCGTGCTCGGCCTGGTCGTGGGCTTCGCGGCCCGCCAGACGCTCGCCAACGCGATCGCCGGGATCCTGCTCGCGATCACCCAGCCGATCCGCATCGGCGACCTGGTGACGTTCGAGGAGGAGACCGGCGAGGTCGAGGACATGAAGCTCACCTACACCTACATCCGGCTCGGCGACGGCCGCCGCCTGATCGTGCCGAACGAGCGGCTCGCCCAGAGTTCGGTCGTGAACCACACGATCGCCGAGCGGCGCGTGCAGGTGGAGGTATCGGTCTGGCTCCCGCCGGACGCGGATCTCGACAAGGCGATGGAGCTGATCGCCGGGCAGGGCGAGGACATCTCGGTCACGGTCGCGGAGACGGACAAGGAGGGCGTGCGCCTCAGCGCCACCACGTGGGCCGCGAGCCCGGCCGAGCGCGGCAAGATCGCGGCCGAGCTGCGCGCCTGCTGGCTGCGTTTGCTGCGCGAGCACGCACTATCCTCCACGGAGGCCTGAGCGCGGGTTCGCCCCCGAACTTGCCATGACGCAGCGGCAGCGAAAGCACAGGAGGCGGAAGCGCCACACCGGGCGCAACAGCGCGCTGCTCGGACTCGGTGTCCTCGGCGTGGTGGCGGTCATCGGCGTGCTGTCCGCGGTCGGCTACGTGCTGGCGATCGCCGCCTCGGCGCCCGACCTCGCCGAGCTCAAGCCGGCCGACAAGGGCCAGCTCTCCGTGGTGTACGCGGCCGACGGCTCGCGGCTTGGCTTCATCCAGTCCGACGTGCTGCGCCGCGTGATCCCCTGGCGCGACATCCCGGTGAACATGCGCCGCGCCACCGTCGCCATCGAGGACGAGCGCTTCTACAAGCACGGCGGCGTGGACCTCAACGCCATCGTGCGCGCGGGCATCAAGAACCTCGAGTCCGGCAAGACCGTGCAGGGCGGCTCGACGATCACGCAGCAGCTCGTGCGCGCGCTCTACATCAAGGACCCGAAGCGCGACTTCGCCCGCAAGATCCGGGAGGCCAAGCTCGCCTCGGAGCTCGAGGACAAGCACTCGAAGACCTGGGTGCTCCACAACTACCTCAACTCGGTCCCGTACGGAACGGTCGGCGGCCGCACCGCCATCGGCATCGAGGCCGCCGCGGTTACGTTCTTCAACAAGCACGCGAAGAAGCTCAGGCTGTACCAGGCCGCTCTGCTCGCCGGCCTGCCGCAAGCGCCGTCCGAGTACAACCCGTTCCGGAATCCGCAGGCCGCCCTCAACCGCCGCGACGAGGTGCTCCGGAAGATGGCCGAGAACGGCTACATCACCCAGGCGGAGGCCACCAGGGCCTCGCAGCGGGGGCTCGGGCTGCGCCACGGCACCCGCTACATCCAGCGCCGCGAGCCCTACTTCTTCGACTACGTCCAGGAGAAGCTGATCGAGCGCTACGGCGTGGGCGTTGTGCGCCGCGGCGGCCTGCGCATCCACACGACGATCGACCCGGCGATGCAGGAGGACGCCCGGACCGCGGTCAACCAGTACTACGCGGACCCAGCCGGCCCGAGCTCCGCGATCGTGGCGATCGACCCGACCAGCGGAAAGATCCGCGCGATGGCGTCGACGGGGACGTACGCGTCGAGCAACTTCAACCTCGCCGCCCAGGGTCACCGCCAGCCCGGCTCGGCGTTCAAGACGTTCGTGCTCACGGCGGCGATCCGGAAGGGCGTGGACCCGGACTCGACGTACTACACGTCGAAGCCGCTGAACATCGATGACCCGACGTACGGGCACTGGGAGGTCAAGACCTTCGGCAACAGCTACATCGGGAACGTGAGCCTCACGCGCGCGACGCTGTCGTCGGACAACACCGTCTACGCGCAGCTGATCCTCGACCTCGGGCCGAAGGCCGTCTGCGAGACGGCCAAGCTGCTCGGGATCACCACGAAGCTCGACTGCTACCCGGCCGAGGGACTCGGCGGACTCACGCTCGGCGTGACGCCGCTGGAGATGGCGGGCGCGTACGCCACGCTGGCGAGCGGCGGGATCAGGCACCGTGCAACCGGGATCGAGAAGGTCGTGTTCCCCGATGGCAAGAGTGAGAACCTGGCGAACTCGAAGGGCAAGCGGGTGCTCACCGACGGCGAGGCCTACGAGGTCACGAAGGTGCTGCACCAGAACGTGCTCGGCGGCACCGGCACCGCGGCGAACTACGGCTGCCCGGCCGCCGGCAAGACGGGCACGACCGACGAGGCGAAGGACGCCTGGTTCGTGGGCTACACCCCGAAGCTGTCCGCGGCGGTCTGGGTGGGTTATCCGAAGGCGGGCATCGCGATGCCGGGCGCCCAGGGAGGCACCTACGCCGCGCCCGTCTGGCACGCGTTCATGACGCCCGCCCATGGCACTTTCTGCGACGACTTCCCGCCGCCCACGGACCCGGCTCAGCTGTCGGCCTACTTCGGCAAGTACGCCCGCACCGGCTCGTCGGGCACGGGCCAGTACTACGGACCGAGCACGGGTGGCACCACGACCGAGCCCGACGAGAAGTACGACCCGCGCTTCTACGAGGACGCGCCGCTGGACCAGCCAAACGAGTCGCCACCGGAAGAGGTGCAGCCCGAGCAGCCCGGACCCCCCACCGGAAACGGAAATGGGAACGGGAACGGCAAGGGCGGGAACCCAGCCCCGGGCTGATGCCCGCGCCGCCGAGCTGCCTGCGCCCTGCCGCGCCGAAGGCGCGGGATCGGGTGACGCCGTGCGCGAGCTCGAGCTGATCGCCGCGATAGAGACCGCGCTCGCCGACCGCAGCGGCCGGCTCGTGCGCTGGACCGGGGACGACGCCGCGGTCACGCGCGCCCGGCCGTTCGCGGTCACGTCGATCGACACGCTCGTGGACGGCGTGCACTTCAGGCGAGCCACCCACGGGCTGCGCGACATCGGGTGGAAGGCGCTGGCCACGGCGCTGTCCGACCTCGCGGCGATGGGCGCCGACGCGGGCGAGGCGTATGTGTCCGTGGTGCTCCCATCGGATGTGGACGAGCCGCTCGAGCTGATCCATGGGATGGAGGAGCTGGCGAGCGAGACGGGCACGACGATCGCCGGCGGCGACGTGGTGGCCGGCCCGGTGCTCGTGCTCACGGCGGCGGTCACCGGGTGGGCCGATTCGGAGGAGGAGCTCGTGGGCCGCGACGGCGCGCGGCCGGGCGATCTGGTGGGAGTGACGGGCGAGCTGGGCGGATCCGAGGCGGGACGGCGGGCGCTGGAGGAGGGCGAACGCGATCCGGACCTCATCGCTCGTCACCTTCGGCCTCGGCCCCGATTGGCGGAGGGGCTGGCGCTCGCGGCGGCAGGCGCCACGGCGATGATCGACCTGTCCGACGGCCTGGCGACGGACGCCCGTCACGTCGCCGAGCGCAGCGGTGTCGAGATCCGCATCCGGCTCGGCAACGTGCCCCGGGCTCCCGGGGTCACCGCCGAGCAGGCCGCGAGCGGCGGCGACGACTACGAGCTGTTGGTGACCGTCTCGCCGGAGCGGCGAGAGGCCGCAGAGGCGGCCGCGCCGGTCACCTGGATCGGCGAGGTGTCAGCCGGCCGCGACCTCGTCCTCCTCGGCCCGGACGGGCCCGTGACCGGGCTCAGCGGCTACGAGCATCCATGAGCGCACGATCGCCTCGGCGACCTCGCGCGTATCCACCACGTAGTGACCCTGCTGGACGCTCGTCTGGAGCGCCGGGTCGATACCCCTGCCAGTCATCCTCACACCTCCGTGTGACCTTAATTATCGGCCGCACCGGCTGAAAGTCACACCTGGACATCCGGCCACCTGAGTGAGGTCTCGACCGTTGCGCAGAGCGCGGCCAGCATCACGCAGGCGATCAGCGAGGTCACGATCCCGACACTCTGGCCGGTGACCAGCATGAGCAGGTACCACAGCCCGGACAGGGGATCGACCGACAGCGCGAACATGTAGTAGATCGCGACGAGGAGCGCGGGCAGGATGCCCACCGCGATCAGCGCCGCCCGCACGCGCCGGTCAGGCAGCGGGCGAGTCAGGGCGAGCAGCATCCACAGGTGCGCGGCCGGGACGGCGAGTAGGCCCGCGTAGGGATCCACCAGCCACAGGAGCAGCGACCCGGAGGCGATGGTGAGGGCGAGCGCGACGCCCGCGCCGAGGTCCGGCGTCCCGCCGAGCTCGGGGTCGGGGCGAGCTGCCAGCCAGCGCGCGAGGAAGAAGGCGAGCACCATGGCCACCGCTATGCCGGCGAGCACGCCCAGGGCGGGTCCGTCGAGCGGCAGGTCGTCGGGAGGCACAGGCGCCGCCGGCGGCGAGGGCGTGGCGCCGACGAGCGCGAGGAACTGCGCCGCGGCGAGGGCGGCGAGGAACGGCGCCACCCACGCGCCCAGCCAGCGCAGCCATCTCAGCACGTCCACGTGCCGTCTGCG
>Ga0126306_10002416_pt1 | contig 10513 bp, 11 predicted proteins | sample Plot27_FD_92592 | JGI IMG/M metagenome (GOLD analysis project Ga0126306, IMG submission 92592) | Serpentine soil microbial communities from UC McLaughlin Reserve, CA, USA - Plot27 | ecosystem: Environmental > Terrestrial > Soil > Grasslands | place: USA: UC McLaughlin Reserve, Lake County... | reverse complement strand
CCCGCTACGCGGCGCGCGGCGCGCGCGACGACCTCCGCCGCACCATGGGCACCGGCGTGCGTCAGATCTGCCTGCTGCTGATCCCGAGCGCCGTGCTGATGGCCGTGCTGGCCGAGCCGGTCACGCGGCTCGTGTACGAGCGCGGCGCCTTCGGGGCCGAGGCCACCGACCTCACCTCCACGGCGATGGTGTGGTGGTCGATCTCGCTCCCGTTCCAGGGCGTGAGCCTCCTGTTCTCGCGCACCTTCTTCAGCCTCCAGCGGCCGTGGGCCACCACAGCGCTCGCGGGGCTCAACCTGGTCGTGAACGCCGCGATCGCCGCGGCCCTCTACGGGCCATTCGAGATCGCCGGCATCGTGCTCGGCACCGTGATCGGGACGATCGTGATGTGCGTGGCGCAGGGCTGGATCCTCCGCCGCGAGCTGAGCGGCATCGAGGGCACGCGGCTCCTGTCCAGCGTCATCAGGATTACGGCGGCCGCGGCGCTGCTGGCCGCAGTCGCGTACTTCGCGTGGAAGGGGCTGGACGACGCGCTCGGACGCTCGTTCGCCGGCCAGGCGGTGTCGGTGCTCACCGCCATCGCCGCCGGCTCCGCCGTGTACGCCGGGGCCGTCTGGGTGCTCGGCGTGCCCGAGGCCAGGCAGATTCCGCGCCTCCTCGGTCGTGGGGCAAGCACCGGGCGGTGACCGGTGCGCAGCCATGTCGTTAGCCGGGACCAGTCGGACGGGTAGGGGCCTCCGCATGGCCGAAGAGACAATGAACGTCGATGAGCAGATCGAGTGCCTCAACAGGGCGCTACGGCTGCAGCACCGCTCGGTGCTGCACTACTCGCTCGTGGCCGGCAGCGTGATCGGGCTGGAGTACCAGGCGCACGCGGAGAAGATGCGCGAGCACGCCGCCTCGGAACTCGGGGACGCCACGCGGCTCGTGGAGAAGATCACCGCGCTCGGCGGCGAGCCGACCACCGAGGTCGCGCCGATCGCCTTCACCGCCGATCCCGCCGCCGCCCTCGAGCAGCTGATCGAGTGCGAGGGGGAGACGCTCGAGGCGCTCCAGGCGGCGATCGAGCCCACCGGCCGCGAGGCCGCCTCCGAGGCCGTCGAGCACCGGCTCGAGCACATGATCATGCGAAAGCAGGAGCAGGTGGATTATCTGTTGCGCGCGAAGCGCCGCCCGTAGTTGGGCAAGCACCGGGCGGTGCCCGGTGCGCAGCCACTGCGTTAGACGGGCACGCACCGGGCGGTGCCCGGTGCGCAGCCACTGCGTTAGACGGGCACGCACCGGGCGGTGCCCGGTGCGCAGCCACTGCGTTAGACGTCGTTTTCTTCGAACGCCGCCGTCGCGTCGGCCGCCGACGCGTACACGCGCACGTAGACGACCTTCCCGTCGCGCACCCGCCAGATCCAGCCGGTCGAGCCGCTCACGGTGCGGCTGCGCGAGCGCGCTGAGACGCGGCCGGTCACGAGAATGAGGTGGTCCGACGCGCGGAACTCGCGCGGGCTGAGGTGCAGCTCCTCCCACACGGACGCCACGTCGCGGAAGTACTGGCGCATGCCGTCGTGACCCCTGTAGGGCTCACTCCGGCCGGCCTGTTCGCCCGTCACGGCCGTGAACTCGATGTCGGGCGATGCCAGGGCCAGCACCGCCTCGATGTCACGGGCCGCGAACGCCGCGAACGTCGCCTTGACAACTTCGATGTCAGCAGCGATCACGAGTCCGATCAGGATTCTGGCATTGCTGCGCACCGGGCACCGCCCGGTGCTTGCACACGGCAGTCATCGCCATACTCGTACGCCGCAGTGGCATCGCCCGCATCGAACATCCGCAACTTCTCGATCATCGCCCACATCGATCACGGGAAGTCCACGCTGGCCGACCGGATCCTCGAGATCACGGGGGCGGTCGACGCGCGCGATCACCGCCCGCAGCTGCTCGATTCGATGGAGCTCGAGCGCGAGCGCGGCATCACGATCAAGGCGCAGGCGGTGCGCGTGGAGTACACGGCGAGCGATGGCAAGCTCTACCGGCTCCACCTGATCGACACGCCCGGCCACGTGGACTTCACGTACGAGGTGTCGCGCTCACTGGCGGCGTGCGACGGCGCGCTCCTGCTCGTGGACGCGTCGCAGGGCGTGGAGGCCCAGACCGTGGCGAACACGTACCTCGCGGTCGACTCGGGCCTCGAGCTGATCCCGGCGATGAACAAGCTCGACCTGCCGGGCGCCGAGCCGGAGCGGGTGGCGGGGGAGATCGGCGAGCTCCTGGGTGAGGACCCCGACAGCGTCATCCGGATCTCGGCGAAGACCGGGGAGGGCGTGACCGAGCTGCTCGAAACGCTGGTCGAGCGCGTCCCGCCGCCGGAGGGCGATCCCGCCGCGCCCGCCCGCGCGCTGATCTTCGACTCCGAGTTCGACCAGTACCGCGGCGTGGTCGCGTACGTGCGCGTGGTGGACGGTCAGCTCACGAAGGGCGGCGCCATCCTCGCCATGCAGGCTGGCACGAGTGCGGAGATCGACGAGATCGGCTTCTTCGGGCCCCAGATGACGCCGGTGGGCACGCTGCACGCCGGCGAGGTCGGCTACGTGATCACGGGCGTCAAGGACGTGTCGCAGCTCCGGGTGGGCGACACCCTCACCACGCGGGCCGGCGCGGCCACCGAGCCTCTGCCCGGCTACCGCGAGATCAAGCCGATGGTCTTCTGCGGGCTGTTCCCCGTCGAGACGGCCCAGTTCCCGGAGCTGCGCGACGCGCTCGAGAAGCTGTCGCTGAACGACGCCGCGCTCTCCTGGGAGCCGGAGACGAGCGAGGCGCTCGGGTTCGGCTTCCGCTGCGGCTTCCTCGGCCTGCTCCACATGGACATCGTGCGCGAGCGGCTCGAGCGCGAGTACGACCTCGAGCTGCTCGCCACGGCGCCGAACGTGGAGTACGACGTTAAGCTCACCGACGGCCGCGACGTGGTCGTGCACTCGCCGTCCGACATGCCGGACCGCGCCGAGATAGCGGCAATCTACGAGCCGTACATCCGCGCAACGATCCTCACGCCGAAGGAGCACGTGGGCGCGGTGATGGAGCTGTGCCAGGAGCGCCGCGGCACGCACGTGGACATGACCTTCCTGTCGCAGGAGCGCGTGCAGCTCCACTACGACCTCCCGCTCGCCGAGATCGTGCTCGACTTCTTCGACCAGCTGAAGTCGCGCACGCGCGGCTACGCCTCGCTCGACTACGAGCTGATCGGGATGCGCGAGGGCGACCTCGTGAAGCTCGACATCCTCCTGGCCGGCGACAAGGTGGACGCGCTGTCCATGGTGGTCCACAAGGACAAGGCCTATCCGGCCGGCCGCGTGCTCACCGAGCGGCTGCGAAAGCAGATCCCGCGCCAGCAGTTCGAGGTCGCGATCCAGGCGGCGATCGGAGCGAAGATCATCGCGCGCGAGTCCGTGAAGCCCATGCGCAAGGACGTGATCGCCAAGTGCTACGGCGGTGACATCACGCGCAAGCGCAAGCTCCTCGAGAAGCAGAAGGAGGGGAAGAAGCGCATGAAGCAGGTGGGCCGCGTGGAGGTGCCCCAGGAGGCGTTCCTCGCCGTGCTCGAGCTCAATGAGCCGTGATCGGGCCTTGACTCGGCGTGTGAGACTCGCGCGCCGGCTCGTCCTCGCAGTCGCGGCGGCTCTTGTCGTTCTGCCCGCGGCGAGCGCGCAGGCCGCCGAGTGCCCACCCGGCTCGCCCACGCTGGTCGTGATGGTCAACGGGAACACGTCCGGGCCCGTCTACACGACGCGCGACCTGCTGGTGCGCGTACGGCTGTCCGGCGGCGCCTTCTACACGGTCGACGGCTTCGACGTGACCGGCATGCACCGGATTCAGCACCCTGATGGCGACGAGGCACCGGTCAACGAGGCGTACGGCATCGCGGACAGCCCCGGCACGCTCACGGTCACCGCGACCCTGACGAACGAGGACGCCGACCCCCGCTGCACGGTCAGCGGCACCGTCAACTTCGAGATCAGGGAGGCCACGGCGCCTATCGTCTCCAACCTGCGGAAGCCGCCTCCCTTCAGGGGCCACCGCGGGTGGCTGTGGGACTCGAAGTACTGGTTCTGGGTCAAGCCGGGCGCGACCGGCAACGTCTCACCGCTCACGGTCGAGGCGCGTGCGGTCAAGCGCGCAAAGGTGCCGGGGCCGGGCGTCCCGGCGAAGCGGGTCACGTTCCCGATGCGGCCCTCGGACGGCGAGCGGCCCGAGGTGGGCGGCCGCGGGAACTGCGCCGACGGGGAGCTCATCTGCCCCCGCCACATCCGGACCTGGCCGGACGGCGCGGAGGTCGACGTCCGGGCGATGGGCGGGCGCGAGGTGCCCGCGTTCGTGAAGGTGACGATGCAGCTTCCGAGCGGCATCCCGACGCTCCATCACACGCTCCGGAAGACACCGATCGGCCTCGACATCAAGGTCCTCCAGCAGGGCGCGACGATCGCGCGGGTGCGGATGGCCGGCCGCTGCGACCCCCACGGCCAGTTCTTCAGCTGCCGGTTCAAGAAGTTCTCCACCGCTCTGTAGAGCGGAAAATCGCCTTAGGAACGTTTTAGCCGCCGCTTTAGGTGGCCCTTAAGGGGCGGACATAGCTTCGCGCTCGATGAGCACGGACACCCTTACGCAGCCGGCGCCCGACCCGACGCTGGACTCGCTCCAGCAGTTCCTCGACGGGATCGCGAAGACGCCGCTGCTCACCGCCGATGAAGAGATCTCCCTTGCGAAGCGCATCGAGCGCGGCGACCTCGTCGCCAAGGACCACATGACGCGCGCGAACCTGCGCCTCGTGGTCTCGATCGCCAAGCGCTACCGCAACCAGGGCCTGCCCTTCCTCGATCTGATCCAGGAGGGCACGATCGGGCTGGTCCGCGCCGTCGAGAAGTTCGACTACCGCAAGGGCTACAAGTTCTCCACCTACGCGACCTGGTGGATCCGCCAGGCGATCTCCCGTGCGATCGCCGACAAGGGCCGGACCATCCGGATCCCGATCCACATCGACAACATCCTCAAGAAGCTCGACGGCGCCCAGCGCAAGCTCGAGGCCCAGGGCGACCGCGACATCACCATCGAGGAGATCGCCGAGATGGCGGGCGTCGACCCGGTCGAGGCCGACGTGATCATGCGCGCCGCTCAGCAGCTCGTCTCGCTCGACAAGCCGGTGGGCGACGACGCGGACGCCGCGCAGTTCGGCGACCTGCTCCCGGACGAGTCGGCGGCGTCGCCGTTCGACCAGGCGGTCGAGTCGATGCGCGACGAGCGCCTCCGGGTGTGCCTCGACAACCTGCCCTACCGCGACAAGCGGATCATCGAGCTGCGCTTCGGGCTGAACGGCGAGCAGCCGCAGACGCTCGACAAGGTGGCGAAGCTGTTCCAGCTCACGCGCGAGCGCACCCGCCAGATCGAGGAGGCCGCGCTGCGCAAGCTCGGCACTCTCGCCGAGGCGCAGGCCCTGCGCGAAGCGGCCTAGGCAGCCTCTGCGACCTCCGCCTCCGGCGCCAGCGTCCTGCGGCGGAGCAGGGCCACCAGGAAGCCCACCGCGAGGGCGATCGCGCCGCTGGCCAGCGCCCAGCGCACCCCCGCGTGCTGGATGAGCACCCCCGCGAGGGCGGAGCCCGCGGCGAAGCCGATCCCGGTCGCGGCGATGTGCCAGGAGTACGCCTCGGTCGTGGTTCCCGGCGGAGCGAGCCGGTCGACCAGCGCGTACTGCGTGCTCCCAAGCGGCGCCAGCGCGAGCCCCGTGATCACCAGCAGCGCGCCCATCGCCGGGATCGACCACGCAAAGATGATCGGTGCCGTGCCCAGCGCGAGCAGGCCGAGGAGCGCGCTCATACGCCGTTCCACGGGTGCCGGCCAGCTGCGCGACCCGTACGCGAGCCCGCCCAGGACGGAGCCGAGCGCCCACAGCGTGATCAGCGGACCGGCCGCCGCTCGCGAGCCCTCGGCCTCGCTGAAGGCGGGAAGTGCCACCTCGATCGCGCCGAACGACACCGCGGCGACCGTGCCGACCAGGACGAGCGTGCGGATGCCGGGCGAGGCGAGTGCGCCCGCGCGCGTGCGCTGCACGTCTCGGCGGCGGGTCGCCGCGCGCACGGCGGGCGCCGTGGCGAAGCCGGCGGCGGCGACGACGTACAGCGCCACGCACAGCCACAGGCCCGCGGCGGGCGTGAACGCGGTCGCGAGGCCGGCCGCGACGAGCGGTCCGAGTATGAACACGAGCTCGAGCTGGACCGCGTCCCAGGCGTAGGCGCTCTCGACGCGCTCGTCCGGCACCAGCCGCCCCCACAGCGACCGCATCGAAGCCGAGATGGGCGGAATCGTCGCTCCGTAGAGCGCCGAGAGGGCGGCCAGCACGGGCACCGGCGCCCCCGCGAGGATCGACGCCGTGGCCGCCGCCAGCGCGAGCGAGGTGACGCAGCCGCAGGTCAGGATCACTCGCGTCTGGCCGACCCGGTCCACCAGCCGGCCGAGCGGGCCGGCCGTGAGTGCGATCGCGATGCTCTCGGCCGCCAGCACCGTCCCGATCTCGCCGTAGCTGTACGCCTCCCGGCGCATCAGCAGGATCACCGACAGGCCGACGATCGCGAACGGCAGGCGCCCCACGAAGGTGAACACCGCCAGCCGGGCGACACCCGGTGCGCGCAGCACGTCGAGATAGCGGCTCAGGTTCACAGGCACATAGACTGCCGCGCCGTGCCGGTGAAGACCGATGCCATAGGCAAGACCTATCCGCCGTTCGAGTACGAGCTGGGCAAGGAGAAGATCGGCGAGTACGCGCGCGCGGTGGGGGAGGAGAACCCCGTTTACTTCGACCGCGCGGCCGCGCGCGGGGCTGGATTCCGCGACGTCGTGGCGCCGCCGATGTTCGCGGTCGTGTACTCGTGGGGCGCCGTGGCGCTGCCCGCCGTCGACCCCGACGTGGACCTCAACTTCGCCATGCTCGTGCACGGCGGGCAGGAGTTCGCGTGGGGCGAGCCCGCGTGCTCGGGCGACGTGATCGGCACGGTGTCGAGCGTGAAGGAGATCTACGAGAAGGGCGGCATGGGCTTCTACGTCTTCGAGACCGTCTCCACGAACCAGGACGGGGCCGAGGTCGCGCGCGGCACGTGGACCAACATCGTCAGGGGCGTGTCGTGAACGTCGATCTCAAGGTCACCCCGGACAAGTACCTGCCGCACCGCTACGCCGGCGCGTCGGGCGACTTCAACCCGATCCACATCGACCCGGAGTTCGCGAAGCAGGTCGGCCTGCCGTCGAACATCCTGCACGGGCTGTGGTCGATGGCGCAGGTGGCGCGCGCGGTTGTGAACGCCGCCGGCGGCGATCCCCGCAGCCTGAGGCGGCTGTCGGTGCAGTTCCGCGGGATGGGCTTCCCCGAACAGGAGGTCGCCGTGACCGGCTCGGTTGAGGAGGAAGGCGACGGGCGCGTGGTGATCGCCGCCGAGGCCGTGCAGGACGGCAACAAGATCATCAAGAACGCAGAGGCTGAGCTGTCGCCACAATAGGCGTGTGGCTCTGACGCCTCGCCAGACCTTCCTGCTGCGCAAGGTCGTGGAAGCACACCGCGACCTCGACCAGCCGATCGGCTCCAAGTGGATAGCCGAGCAGGACGACGTGCCCTGGGGCCCGTCCACCGTGCGCGCGGAGCTCGCGAACCTCGAGGAGGTGGGGCTGCTCGAGCATCCGCACACCTCGGCCGGCCGCGTGCCCACGGACCGCGGCTACCGCGTGTACGTCGACGAGCTGATGACCGCCGGTGCGCTGCCGGTGCCGCGCAAGCGGCTCGAGCTCACGACGATGCGGCGTGAGGTGGACGAGGCGATGCGCGCCACCAGCGAGCAGCTCTCGCAGGTCACGAACCTGCTCGCGCTCGTCACGGCGCCGCCGATCGAGACCGCCACGATCCGGCGCGTGGAGGTGCTGCTCCTCCAGCCCCAGGTGGCGATGGTCGTGATCATCACCTCCACGGGCGGCGTCACGAAGCGCGTGATCTCCTACGACGCGCCGGTCGACCCCGGCCTCGTCGAGTGGGCGAGCAGCTACCTCAACGAGGCGCTCGGCGGCCTCGACGTGGGCTCGCGGACGCTGCAGTCGCGGCTCCAGGTCGACGGCCGCGCCGAGCAGGAGTTCCTGCGCACGCTGACGCCCGCGTTCACCGAGCTCGAGGACACCGCCGAGAGCACGCTGTTCATGGAGGGCGCGGCGCGGCTCCTGTCCGAGCACCGCATGCAGGAGCTCGAGCAGATCGGGGCGATCATGCAGGTGCTCGAGCACAGGCGCGCGCTCCTGGGCGTGCTGCGCGAGTCGCTCGCCGAGCCGAACGTGTACCTGCGGATCGGGAGCGAGAACGAGGCGCCCGAGCTGCGCTCGATGAGCATGGTGGCCGCGAACTACGGGCTGGCCCGCCGCAACCTCGGCGCCGTGTCGGTCATCGGCCCCCTGCGGATGGACTATCCGGGCGCGATCATCGCGGTGCGCCAGGCCGCCAGTGAGCTGTCGCGCTTCGTCGCCGAGGTCTACGACGAATGAGGCGCGACCCCTACGAGGTGCTCGGCGTCGCCCGCGACGCCGGCGAAGCGGAGATCAAGAAGACGTTCCGGCGGCTGGCGCGCGAGCTGCACCCGGACGTTAACCGGCACGACCCCGAGGCCGAGGAGAAGTTCAAGGAGGCGGCGGAGGCGTACGAGATCCTGTCCGACGCCGAGCGCCGAGCCACGTACGACCGGTTCGGCTTCGAGGGGCTCGACTCGCGCGGGTACTCGTCCCAGGCGCACGGCTTCGGCTCGTTCGCGGACATCTTCGACGCGTTCTTCGGCGGCGATCCGTTCGGCGCGGCGTTCGGCCGCGGGGGCGGCGGCCGCGTTCAGGGCGGGGACATCGCCGTGGAGGTGGAGATCTCGCTGGCCGAGGCGGCGAGCGGGACGTCCACGGAGGTGTCATACGAGCTGGTGGACACGTGCGAGCGCTGCCGCGGAAACGGCGCCGAGCCCGGCACGCCGATCGAGACCTGCCCCACCTGCGGCGGCACCGGCCGCGTCCGCGCGGTCACGCGCACGGCGTTCGGCCAGCTCGTGCGCGAGCACGCGTGCGAGACGTGCGGGGGCGACGGGCGGATCCCGGCGGAGCCGTGCGCGGAGTGCGGTGGGCGCGGCCGGCGCGCAGTGCGGAAGACGCTCCAGGTGGACATCCCGGCCGGGATCGCGGACGAGCAGCGCATCCGGCTGGCCGGCCGCGGCCACGCGGGGGAGCGCGGCGGTCCTCCCGGCGACCTCTACGTGCTCGTGCGCGTGGCCGAGGACGAGCGCTTCCTGCGCGACGGAAGCAACCTGGTGACGGTCGTGGACGTGCCCGCGCCGGCGGCCGCGCTCGGCACGACGGTGACCGTGCCGACGCTCGACGGCGAGGAGGAGATCGAGGTGGCGGCCGGCACCCAGCCCGGCACCGTCGTGACCCTGCGCGGCCGCGGGATGCCGCAGATCGGCCGCGGCCGCCGCGGCGACCAGCAGGTGGTCCTGAACGTGGTGGTGCCGAGGAACCTGAGCGCGCGCCAGCGGGAGCTCCTCCAGGAGCTGCGCGAGTCGCTCACGCCGGACAACCTGGAGGAGCGGGCCGACGAGTCGCTGCTCTCGAGGGTGAAGCGAGCGCTGCGCTGATCCGCCTCTCCATCCGCGCGCCGGCCGAGCACGCGGAGCTTGTTCTCGCAGAGCTTTGGGAGCTGGCCCCTGAGGGCTTCGAGCAGGTCGACGGCGAGCGCTTCGTCGAGTTCGCCCTGTACGGGGCACCGGGCGAGCTTCCCGAGCTCCCGCGCGGACGCGCGAGCATCGGCGGCGTGACGGTCGAGGTGACGGGGGAGGCGGTCGCGGAGGACTGGGCGGATCGCTGGAGGGCCTTCCACCGTCCGGTCACGGTGGCCGGGCGCGTGCATGTGCGGCCGCCGTGGACGGAAGCAGGGCAGGACTGCATCGACATCGTCATCGATCCGGGCCAGGCGTTCGGCACCGGCGCGCACCCGACCACCCGGATGTGCCTGGAGCTGCTCCTGGACGTGCCCGCCGCGGGTGCGCTGGCCGACCTCGGGTGCGGCTCGGGAGTGCTCGCGATCGCCGCGGCGAAGCTCGGCTTCGCGCCGATCGTCGCGGTGGACAACGAGGTGGAGGCGCTTGAGGCAACGGCGCAGAACGCTCGCCGCAACGGCGTGACGCTGGAGCGGGTGGAGCGTCACGACCTGCGTACCGAGCCGGCGCCGGTGGCGGGCGTGACGGTGGCGAATCTCGTGCTGCCGCTCCTGCTCGAGGTGGCAGCCCTCTTGCCCGAGCAGCCGGAGACGCTGATCGTCTCCGGGCTGCTCGAAGGCGAGGAGGATGACGTGGCGGCGGCGTTCGCACGCTTGCTCGAACGCCGCCGCCTACGACTACAGGGGTGGAGCGCCCTCCTGCTGACCCGGCCCTAGACGTTGCCCCCGTAGCTAGGGCTTGCAGGCGTTTCTCCT
>Ga0126306_10002415_pt1 | contig 10514 bp, 11 predicted proteins | sample Plot27_FD_92592 | JGI IMG/M metagenome (GOLD analysis project Ga0126306, IMG submission 92592) | Serpentine soil microbial communities from UC McLaughlin Reserve, CA, USA - Plot27 | ecosystem: Environmental > Terrestrial > Soil > Grasslands | place: USA: UC McLaughlin Reserve, Lake County... | reverse complement strand
GAGTTCAACCTCTCGTCGACCATGATCCGGTCGATGAGATCTTCGACGACCGTGGCAATGCTGTAGATGCCGCCCAGCCGGTCGTATAGCGAGGCTGTTGGTGTGTCCATGTCTGCCTACTTTCGTTCTTGCCAACCATGCCAAGCCGCGTGGCAGAGCCGCGTAGTGGCCTTCATCTGTTTGCTAACGGAGCCGACAATAATCGGGTTGGACCCGCAGCTTTGAGGTTTCGAGGAAGTCGTTCTCGACAGTTCACCTCTTGAGCCCGCCAGGCCACAGCAGCGACGGCGGTCAGCCCCACCTCGCAGCACAAGGAGTGGCCGTCGTCGTTTCACTCGACGAGCGCGGCAAAGCGCGACTTGTCCCAACGTGGAAACCAAACTCCGACGAAGACCATCGACTCGATCAGCACGCCGTCGGTGTCCCTGGTGGTGACGTGGATGCTGGCGTGGATGCTGCGAGGTCCGGTGTGAAGGATTCGTGCGGTGAGATCGATGACGTGGCCGATGTTGATGGGCCGGTAGAAGCGAATGCCAGCGATATAGGACGTGATGACTTGCGCGCCGGTCCAGTCGGCTCCGCACACGGAGGCCGCTTCGTCCATCCACCGCATGACTCGGCCACCACCGACTTTGCCGCTCCAATTGACGTCGGTGGGGGCGGCGAGCAAGCACAACGTGGCGCTGGGGGCGGTGCCTTCATCCGTATAGCATTCGGCGGCCATGGCGCCTTCGATGCGTGTGCGCATCGGTATCCGGACCCGCGCTTGCCGTTGTCGTTGCAATTCAAGCATGGTGATCGGCGTCCACGGCGGGACCTCCACGGGGTTCCCAGTGTCATCGAGGGCGACGAAAATGATTGGGCATTGCGAAGTTTGAACTGCGTTGCCCCGGGTCGAGTCGCTGGAGTAGACGGTGACAAGGATGTGCATACTGCAGCGGCCGGTGTAGACGAGGGTGGCGTGCAATTCGACGAGTGCGCCGACGCTGATGGGCCGGTCGAGATGGAAGTTACCTACGTAGGCGGTGACGCAGTAGCGGCCACTCCACTGTGCGGCGGCCGCGTAGGCAACCTTGTCGATCCATTCAAGTAGTGTGCCGCCGTCGACCACGCCGACGATGCCGACGTCAGCAGGCTTGACGCAGAAGCGGTGAATTGTCTCGTGGCTGGGTGCTTTTGGTGGCCAGCTCGGCTTGGAGTCCTGGACTGGATTCTGCACGTTGCCAGCCACAGACTCTCGACGTGTTCGTTGATGCGTCTCCTGTTGTGTCGACTGCATTTTGATCGGCCTCCTCGTGCCGCACGTATCGCCCCATGATGTGAGGGACGCCACAAGGCGATGGAAGGGGAATGATCCAATCGCGGCGTTTCCTTGCACAATCCACAGATTCGCTGATGCGCCGTGCGCAGGTGATGCGATACGCAGCCAGACGCAACCGCAAACACAGCTGTTGGATCACCAAGACACGGAGCGGGATTCACATAAATGACTACGGATGCCGAGCGGAGTCGACCGAGTGGCGGGAGCGCGTTCGCTCGGTTCGTCCGGGCATCGGTGAATCTGTGGATCGTGCAAGGAAACGCCCCGATGCGGGCTCTTCCTCTTCCTCGCCTTGTGGCGCCCCTCACATCATGGGCGGTACCCACAACAGGACGAGGAGGCGCATCAACATGCAGTTGACCCAGCAGACGGGTAGCGGATCGCGACCCAGATCGGTGGCCGGCAACGTGATCCGAGGATCACTCGGCAACCTGATCGAGTGGTACGACTGGTATGCCTACGCGGCGTTCAGCATCTACTTCGCAAGCGTGTTCTTCCCGTCGGGGAATCCGACTGCGCAACTGTTGAATACGGCCGGAATCTTCGCGGTCGGATTCCTGATGCGGCCGCTGGGCGGCTGGCTGTTCGGGATGTACGCCGACCGCTTTGGGCGCCGGGCAGCGTTGACCCTCTCGGTGACTGTGATGGGAGTGGGTTCTCTGGCGATCGCCGTGACTCCAGGGTACGCCGAGATAGGCGCACTGGCGCCGATCCTGCTGGTCGCCTCCCGGATGCTGCAAGGGTTGTCTCTGGGCGGCGAATATGGGACCTCCGCAACGTATCTCAGCGAAGTTGCGACCCCACACCGCCGCGGCTTCTACTCCTCGTTCCAGTACGTGACGCTGATCAGCGGCCAACTCCTCGCGCTGGGTCTGCAGATCGTCCTGCAGCAGATGCTCACGGCGGAGCAGATGCAGGCGTGGGGCTGGCGGATCTCCTTCGTCATCGGCGCAGCAGCTGCCGTGACCGTCATGTGGCTTCGCCGCACGATGGACGAGTCGGAGAACTACAAGCTCGCCGCCAAGGAAAACACCGAACGTGGCAGCCTGAAGGTTCTGCTCGCCTATCCACGGGAGTGCCTGACCGTCGTCGGCCTCACCCTGGGCGGCACCATCGCCTTCTACACGTTCACCACCTACATGCAGAAGTTCATGATCAACACCACTGGCCTGCCGAAAGAACAGGTCACCTGGATCAACTTCGTCGCACTGCTCCTCTTCGTCGGCCTGCAGCCGGTGGTCGGCGCGTTCTCGGATCGGGTCGGCCGCCGACCTCTGCTCATTGCCTTCGGAATCGGCGCAACACTGTGCACCGTGCCGCTACTCACCGCGGTCGGCCGGGCCGACTCCGCGCTGGCCGCGTTCGGCCTGATGATGATCGGCCTTGTCATCGTGTCCGGATACACGTCGATCAATGCGGTGGTCAAGGCAGAGCTCTTCCCCGCCCGTATCCGCGCGCTGGGCGTCGGGCTGCCGTATGCACTCACGGTCGCGATCTTCGGCGGCACGACGGAGTACGTGGCGCTGGGACTGAAGAAGATCGGTCACGAGAGTTGGTTCTTCTACTACGTAGCCGGCTGCGCGCTGATATCACTGCTGGTCTACGTCTTCATGGGCGAATCCTCACGTCGCTCGCACTTGGAACGCGAGACCCGTGAGCTCGACGATGACCAGCGAGAGCCCGCCGCCGTCTAGGCGGTTTGAACGCAGGTTTGGTCGCAGGCTCCATAGCATCAGCATCATGAACGTGCTGCTCGTCGAGGACGACGAGGGTGTCGCGTCGGCGCTGGCCGAGCTCCTCGGCCAGACCGGCGCGACCGTCGTGCGAACCGGCCGCGGCGCCGACGCCTTGCACCGTGTCAAGGGTTGCGATCTCGTGCTGTTGGATCTGGGGCTGCCGGATATGGACGGCCTGGACGTGCTACGGACGCTGCGGCGCGCCTCGGCCGTACCGGTGATCATCATGACCGCACGCGACAGCGACGGAGCAGTGGTGCTGGGTCTGCGCGCGGGGGCCGATGACTATTTGGTCAAGCCTGTGCGAAAAGCGGTGCTGCTGGCGCGAATTCAGGCCGTCATGCGACGCGTTCACCGCGTAGAGCGACACCTCTGCGCACGCTGCACCGGTGGTTGCAGGGCCTGTCACCATCGACCGCGATCGCCGGGAAGTCACCGTGGAGGGCACCCCACGCGCGCTTACCAAGACGGAATTTGCGCTCCTGTCGATGCTGGCCGCGCGCCAAGGGGAGGCGGTCAGCCGTGAGGAGCTGATGCTCGAGGTTTGGGGAACCGCGGTAGTTGGCCGGTCGCGGTCGTTGGACTTCTTCATCGGACAGGTCAGGGCGAAGCTCGCCGGGCTTCCGCTGCAGACGGTGCGCGGATTCGGTTTCCGGCTGGACACCTGACGTGGGTCTGCGGGTTCGTGTCGTCCTGGTCGTGCTCTCGCTCCTAGCGATCGCGGCGCTCGCCTTTCCATTAGCGCTGAGTTCGGCATCGCGCCGTACCGCGGCCCTGGCCGAGGAACGGGGACGCCAGCTCACCGCGCTGGCCGATTCCGCCGCGGTGCGCGGCGTACGCGTGCAGCCCATCGTCGACCGCTACCACGAGGTATACGGGGAAGATCTGCTGATCGTCGACACAGACGGCCAGACCCTGGCCGCACGTGGACTCACCACCGACGAACCAGGGGTTGCGGTGGCAGCAAATCGCGCCTTGGTCGATGCACCAGCGTCGCCCTGGGCACGCATCATGCCCTGGCACACCGACCCGGTTCTGACCGCTGCGGGTGTGCGACATGACGGCGAGCTGGTCGGTGCAGTCGTAGTCGCGGTGGACACCACGGTGGCAGCACGCGACGTCGCCCGCGGTTGGATGTGGGTGGCGCTGGGCTGTTTGGGCTTGCTCGTTCTGGCCGTCCTCGCGGCTCGTGCGCTCACGAGGTGGGTGCTCCGGCCACTCGACGGGCTGGAGCGCGCGGTGGCCGAGATGACCGAAGGAGTCGCGGGGCCGCCCGTCGATGTGACCGGACCGCCGGAAGTGCGGCACTTCACCTCGGCGTTCAACACGATGGCACGGGTGGTTCGGGCTTCTCTCGACCGTCAACGGCGACTTGTCGCCGACGCGTCTCACCAACTACGCAATCCGCTGGCCGCCGTCCGGTTGCGCGCGGACAGCCTCGACGACTACGTGGCCGAGGGCGGACGGTCGACCTACGGCTCGATGACCGCGGAGCTGGACCGTCTGGAACACCTGCTGCAGCAACTGCTCCGCCTCGCCCGTGCCGAGGAGGTCAGCGGCAGCCGCGAGGTGGGCCTGCGTACCGCCGTGGCCGAGTGGACCGACCTCGACGACCTGATCGGCGAGCGGATCGCGTTCTGGCAACCCGTCGCCGAGGGCCAGAAGCAACAACTGCGGCACCGCTGCGAGCGTCCCGGTCTGGCGGTCCAGGTCGCCTGTCATGACGTGGAGCAGTTACTCGATGTCGCGCTGGACAACGCGCTGCGCTACGCCGGGCCCGGCACCACGGTCACCGTGTCGACAGTCCCCTGCGATAACAAGATGGTCGACCTGGTTGTCAGTGACGACGGTCGCGGCCTGCCCGCCGAGGACCTGCAGCGTGCCGCGGTGCGGTTCTGGCGCGGACAGCACGACGGTGGCACCGGCACGGGCCTCGGGCTGGCGATCGCCGGCGAGATCGCCGCGGGCCATGGCGGGGCGGCCTCGGTGGAGGCGGCCCCCGAAGGCGGCCTCCTGGTCCGCTACTCGCTTCCCATGGCAGGAGACGCGCCATGATCGCCGAGCGGCCGGCCAAGATGAGCCGTCGCGCATTCGTCCTCGCGGCTGCGGTGTTGGCGGCCAGCGGCTGCATCCACGGAGAGCCACGCGGAAGCGTGCGCCTGGCGGCAGGACAGCGAGGCGGGCTGTACCTCGCGTTCGCAGAGCTTCTCGCGGAACGCATCCGTGGCCGCTACTCCGATATCGGCGCCGAGGTTGTCCCCACCGAAGGCAGTGTCGACAACCTTGCCCTGCTGAGGGCTGGGGACGTCGACATGGGGCTCACACTGGCCGACGTCGCCGAGCAGGATCGGGCCAGCGGCGCCGACGACACCGCACCCCAAGCTGTCGCTCGAGTCTACAAGAACTACTTGCAGGTGGTGGTGCGCGATTCCGCTGCGGTGCAACAACTTTCAGATCTGGAAGGGCTGCGGGTCTCCATCGGCGCTGCCGGATCCGGTGCTGCGACGACCAGCCAGGTGCTGTTCGACACAGCCGGCCTGACTGGTCGCGTACACATGCTGGGTTACCGCTTGCAGGAGGGGCTATCTCGACTGGCGGACGGCACCGTGGATGCACTGGTGTGGTCGGGTGGCGTACCGACGCCTGCCATCGCCGAGCTGGACGACACAGTGCCGCTACGGATGCTCGACCTCGGCCGGCACGCGGCGGCGATGGCCGACGGCTCCGGCTACCCATACCTCGCGCGCCGGGTGCCGACCGTGAATTACGTGCCGCCCGGGCTGCGTTCTATCGGAGTGCCGGATCTGCTGCTGTGCCGCCAGGGCACGTCCTCGGACATGGTCGCCGCTGTGGTTGACGTCCTTGCAACCGAGGCGCCGAAACTGGTGCCCCCCTATGTTCGGGGACTGCAGTACCTCGACCCGCCGGCGATGATCCAGACCGGTCGAGTGCCGCTGCATCGCGACGCTATTCGTACCTACCGCAGACTCCACGGCTGAACGTGAATCCGGTGTAGGCGTGGCAAATTCGGTGGGCCTCGCATCACCGCAACTGACTTGCGCACCAACACGATGGCCCGGGTTGCTCGTGAATCTGTGAATCGTGCAAGGAAACGCCTCGATACGGAGCTTTCTCTTCCTTGCTCTGTGGCGTCCCTCACATGATGGCTTGCATCTGCAGTGCGACAAGGAGGTCCATCATGCAGTCGACGCAACTGAGTGTGGTGATCATTGCGCTGGGGGTGGCGCTGGCGCTTGCCGTCCTGGTGTGGCGAGGGCGGTTGCGCCCATCGAGCCCAGCGGAGGCCGTACAGCCCCTTGGATGTCGTCGTCCAGGCATGAAATGTTGTCGGAGCGCGCGGAGTCCACGTCCTGCAAAACCTTCATTGACCACACGCCACCGGTTAGGCTTCGCGAAGACCAACCGGTCATGACGACCTAAGGGTGGGACATGATTCGCGAACTTCTTGCCGCCACTGCGATCGCGGGCGCCGCCATCGCCATGGCGCCTGCAGCCGTCGCCGACGACAGCAACCTGTACTTCGACAGGCCCGGGCGCTACGCCACCGATGTGCCGGGCATGAGCTACGACGCCCACCTCGCGGGGCCCTGCGAAAACATGGACTTCTTCACCTTCGGGCGCGGCCCCGGCGGTGAGGTATTGCAATGCCGGTGGATCGCCAACCAATGGCCACCGGTCACCACCGGCTTCTGGGTCATCACTTACGAGTTGTTCGGGGTCCAGGACATCGGCGCGCCGTGTCCCAAGCCGCAAGCCGCGGCCCAGTCTCCCGACGGTCGCCCGCTGCTATGCCTCGGCGAGCGGGGTTGGCAACCCGGCTTCTTCACCCGCGAAGGATTCTTCCAAGGCTGACGAGCCGCACCATTCCGCTCACCGTCGCTACAACGCGGTGTTGCTACGCCCACGCAGCGTCCGACTCGGCGGAGTACCGAAAGTTTCCTTGTAGGCGATGCTGAACCGGCCGGGGTGCCCGAACCTCCATCGGCCCGCGATTTCCATCACCGTGTGAGCGGCGGGGTCGGCGGCCTGCAGATCGCGGTGAGCACGGTGAAGGCGGACCCGTCGCAGATACTCGAGCGGCGTGGTGCCGAGATGGCGACGGAATGTGTACTGAACCGAGCGTGGGGTGACACCGATCGCCGCCGCAATGTCGGTGAGCCCGATATCGCGGTGGGCGTTGTCGTTGATGAACGCGATTGCCCGGCGCAACGTCTGGGGTTGCGCGGCAGGCGTTTCGGGCAGGTTCGGCATTAGCCCGTCGGTTACCCGACGACCGACATCCCAAACCGCCCTCCGCGCCGATGCATGGCCTGACACCATTTGTCCATGACCGAACGCCTCGAAGTCCAGCGCACCATCGCCGCCGCGGCGGCCGACATCTTCGCGGTCCTTTGTGACCCGCAGGGCCACGTCGCGATCGACGCCTCCGGAATGCTGCAGGACGCCGATGGCGAGCCGGTGGGCGCCGTTGGAGACAGCTTCGTCGTGCACATGGACCGCGAGGCGCTCAACGATTACCCCATGGGCAAGTACGACGTCACGGTCACGATCCGCGAGTTCGACAAGGACAGGCTGATCGCCTGGACGATCCTCGGCCGAATCCGGCCGCAGATCGGGCACATCTACGGCTATCGGCTGGAGCCGTCCGACGGCGGCACGCTGGTCACGTCGTTCTATGACTGGTCCGACATCGACCCGCACTGGCGCGAGGCCAACATCTTTCCGGTCGTGCCCGAGAGCGCTCTGCGCGCCACTCTTGGCATCCTCGACCGCACGGTGCGCCGCGGGTATCCGCAGGCGTCAACCCGAGGTTGACGATTCTTTTGCGTCAACCTAAAGTTGACGCCATGTCCGAACCAGGGAAGATCGCCTACCCCGTCCGCCTCGACGACCTCATCGGCGTCATCAAACAGGTCCACACCGAACCGCTGGAACAGCTCACCGACGCCGTGCTGGCGGCGGAGTCATTGGGCGATCTCGCGGACCACCTCATCGGCCACTTCGTCGACCAAGCTCGCAAGTCCGGGGCGTCGTGGACCGACATCGGCAAATGCATGGGCGTCACCAAGCAGGCCGCGCAGAAACGGTTCGTGCCCAAGGCTCCCACTGCCGATGACGCGCTCGACCCGAACGCGGGCTTCGGCCGATTCACCCCGCGCGCCCGCAACGTCGTTGTGGAGGCTCAGAACAAGGCCCACGACGCCGGCAATGCCGAAATTGAGCCCGACCATTTGCTCCGGGCCCTGTTCACAGACCCGAACGGGCTGGCCGCCAAGCTGCTGGCCGGGCAGGGTTTCGATGCCGAGGCGGTAGGCAAGGCCATCACGCTGCCCCCGCGGGTCGACGACGTACCGGTGCTCATTCCGTTCAATGGGCAGGCCAAGAAGGTGCTGGAATTGACGTTCCGCCAAGCACTTCGGCTGGGCCACAACTACGTCGGCACCGAGCACATCCTGCTTGCGCTACATGAAGCTGAGGACGAGAACGGCACCCTGCACCAGCTGGGTGTCGACAAGGACCGCTTCGAGCGCGAACTGGTCACCGCACTCAATTCGATCGCCGAAGGCTGATCTCACATCCGCGAGCGTCGTAGCGTCTTCAGGACGTGAGGGTGCGACCGTTCGAGGACGTAGTGGCCGAGTACGGCGCGACGGTGCTGCGGGTCTGTCGCGCCGTCGTCGGTCCCGTCGACGCCGAGGACGCCTGGTCCGAGACGTTTCTGTCCGCGCTGCGCGCCTACCCCGACCTGCCCGCCGACGCGAACGTGGAGGCCTGGCTCGTCACCATCGCCCACCGCCGCGCCGTCGACGTCGGACGCGCCCGCTCACGCCGCCCCGTGCCCACCGATACATTGCCCGAGCGTCCCGCCGCCCATGCCGACCCAGCTGCGCGCGACCCAGATCTGTGGGCCGCGCTGCAGCTGCTGCCCACCAAACAGCGCCAGGCGCTGGCCTACCACCACATCGCCGGGCTGCCGTTCGCCGAGATCGCCGAACTGCTCGACAACTCCCCCGACGCCGCCCGCCGCGCCGCCGCCGACGGACTCAAGACACTGAGAAAGCACTACCGTGAGGACGAATCAGCATGACTATCAATCTTTTTGACGCCCTATCCGCCGACGAAGCCACCACGCTCCCACGGTTGCATGAGCGGCTGGAGCGCGACGCGGACACCGCCGACGTGCTCGACGTCGCGTACCGCACCATCGACACCCCGGTCGGCACACTGCTGCTGGCGGCCACCACCGCCGGACTGGTCCGCGTCGCGTACGACATCGAAGACCATGACGCTGTGCTGGCCGGGCTGGCCGACAGGATCAGTCCTCGGGTGCTGCGCGCACCGGCACGGCTGGACAGCGCGGCAGGGCAGATCGACGAGTATTTCGCCAAGCGCCGCACCGTCTTTGAGGTGCCGGTAGACCTGCGACTCGCGGAAGGCTTCCGCCGCAACGTGATCGAGCACTTGCGCGACATCGGCTACGGCCGCCGAGAAAGCTACGCGGCGGTGGCCGCCGCGATCGGACATCCCCGCGCGGTGCGCGCTGTCGGCACCGCCTGCGCCCACAACCCGCTGCCGGTCGTGATCCCCTGCCACCGCGTGGTGCGGTCCGACGGGTCGACGGGCCAGTACGTCGGCGGGCCGTTGGCCAAGTCGACGCTGCTTGATCTCGAGGCCGCCTGAATCGGGGAATGAAAGGGCGGGTGCGGCGGTAGAACTAGAACATGAAACTCAACGACGCCGCCCGCGAGCTCATCGGGGAAGGCACCGACGCCACGCTGGTCACGCTCAACCCCGATGGCAGCCCACAGGCGACCGTCGTGTGGATGGCCCTGGAATCCACGTCCGATGGCGATGAGCTTGTCGCCGCTCATCTCTCGGAGTACCAGAAGACCCGCAACATTCGCCGCGATCCGCGCGTTGTCGTGACGATTCTGTCCACAAAGCACCCCGGTCAGCAGACGCCCTACCTGGCGATCAACGGAACCGCCCGCATCGAGGAGGGCGGCGCGCCCGAGCTTCTCAAGAAGCTGGCCAAGGTGATGCTTGGCAGCGATGAACACTTCCCGCCGCCGAATGCGCCCGAAGGATTGTTGACCCGCGTCCGGATCGAGAAGGTCGGCGGGTTGGGCCCCGGGGCATCCTGACGCCGAAGAGGCTGTAACACGTTGCAGTTTGTGAAATCATGCGGGGATGCGTCGCTGCATCGTGGTCCTCATCGCTCTGCTGGCGGCCGTCGCCGGCTTCATGGCCCCGCCAGCGTCGGCGGAGGGCACCGCGATCGGTAATATCCGCGACACGCTGCGCGTCGAGTTCAAAGGCATCGTTGCGGACGTGACTGTCCATGATGTGCTGCCAGTCGATCCCCCGCCTCCGGGCTATGCGGCCACCGGTTCGCCGCGCTGGATCAACCAGGGCGGTCCGTGGAAGGCGCCGAT
>Ga0126306_10002414_pt1 | contig 10518 bp, 7 predicted proteins | sample Plot27_FD_92592 | JGI IMG/M metagenome (GOLD analysis project Ga0126306, IMG submission 92592) | Serpentine soil microbial communities from UC McLaughlin Reserve, CA, USA - Plot27 | ecosystem: Environmental > Terrestrial > Soil > Grasslands | place: USA: UC McLaughlin Reserve, Lake County... | reverse complement strand
CTTGCCGCCGCCGACGTCCACCGGCGTGTTGCTGTTCGACGGCTTGAGCTGGATCGCGTTCGCATCCGCGTCCGCGTCCTGCTTGCTGCCCGCCTTCTGGTCGGCGACCTGGAGGCCGCCGCCGTGGCACTTGCACGAGTCGCCGGCCTGGGACTGATCGGCCGACTGGTTGGTCTCGTTCAGGTTCCCCGCGAACGCGCCGGCGAGCGCCGCGTTGGTCTGGGTCACCGAGCCCGACGAACCGGGGCTGCCGATCCGCACGGACGTGTTGTCGTTGGACGGGTACTTCTGGATCGCGTTCGCATCGGCGTCCGCGTCCTGCTTGTTGTACGCCGACTGGCCCGCGACCTGGGTCCCGCCGCCGCCCTGCGACTGCGTCGCGGACTGGTCGGTGCTGTTGGCGTTGCCCGCCAGCGCACCAGCGGCCGCCAGGTTGGTCTGCTTGACCGATCCGTCGTCGCCCGGGCTGTCGACCCGCACCGAGACGTTCTTGTTCGACGGCTTGATCTGGACCGCGTTCGCGTCGGCGTCCGCGTCCTGCTCGCTCTTCGCCTTCTGGTCAGCGACCTGGAGGCCGCCGCCATGGCACTTGCACGAGTCGCCGGCCTGGGACTGATCGGCCGACTGGTTGGTCTCGTTGGCGTTCCCAGCCGCCGCGCCCGCGAGCGCCGCGTTGGTCTGGGTGACCGAGCCGTTGTCGCCCGGGCTGCCGACGCGCACCGAGACGTTCTTGTTCGACGGCTTGATCTGGACCGCGTTCGCTTCCGCGTCCGCGTCCTGGTCGTTGTAGGCCTTCTGGCCCGCGACCTGCGTCCCGCCGCCGTCCTTCTTGCAGCAGTCCGACCCGCCGCCCTGTTCTTGGGTGGCCGACTGGGTCGTCTTGTTCTCGTTGCCCGCGGCCGCGATCGCGCCCGCAGCGTTGGTCTGCTTGACCGAGCCGTCTTCGCCCGGGCTGTCGACCCGCACCGAGATGTTGTCGTTGGACGGCTTGACCTGCACGCCGTTCGCTTCCGCTCCGGCGTACTGCGTGTTTCCGGCTCCCTGGCCGACGGCCTGCGTGCCTGCCCCGGACTGATCCTGGGACGCCGACTGGTCGGTCTGGTTCGAGTTGCCGGAAACCGCTGCGGCTCCGGCCGCGTTCGTCTGCTCCACGCTGCCGTTGTCGCCGGGGCTGAAGACCCGGACGTCGACATTGCGGTTGCTCGGCGCCACCTGGACTGCGTTGGCGTCCGAGTCTGCTGACTGCTGGCTGCCGGATTCCTGCCCGGCAACTTGCTCTTGTGCCGTCGCCGTTCCCGCTCCTAATGCCATCAGGAGCAGGAGGGCGGCCAGCACCGCGAGCACATGGGTTCTCATGTGTTTCTCCTGTCGAAGGGTTGACGGTTCCGCGCGCCGCTATCCGTCCGGCGCGCCGTAGTGGACCGTCGCCGGCGTTAGCCGGGCCGTTCGAGCCTCGTGGCGCGCAGCTTCAGGCGTGGCAGGCCCACGCCCGTTACCAGCGCTCCAGCGAGGTAGGAGAGGAACAAAAGGATGAGCGTCGTCAGCACCGCAGAGGATCCGCCTGCGCCGGCGGCGGCGGCCGCGGATGCGACGGCCAACGCCGGGGCCGGCGACCCCAGATCCGCAGATATCAGGCGGTGATCGCGGCTGATATCACGGTCCTTTCCACGCTTCTGGGCGCGTTCCGCGCCCTTGACGGCTGCCGCGGACGGCGCGACGAAGGCCGCGACGCCGCCGGACGGGTGCGCTTGCGCCCAGGCGGCGGAGTAACCAAGCGAGGCGAGGTTGCTCGGGGCGCCCGGGCGCTCGCGCGCTGCGCGAGACGCGGGGGCGTCCGCGGCAGGCTTGCCCGGCAGGAAGCCGGGAGAGGTCGTGAACGGGATCGCGCCGGCGATGCCGGGCAGGCTCGCCAGCGACTCGAGCCCGGGCAGCGCGTCGAAGTCCGGCATGCCGGGCAGGTGCCCGATGCCCGGCACGAACTCGTCGATGTCGGTCAGCCCCACGATCGGCGGCAGCCCCGGACCGCTCGCGTCGCCGGCCGGGCCGTGGCACGACCAGACCCAGTTCCAGGTCCAGCCGGCGACGCCGAGCTCCGGCGCGATCGAGCCGGGCTGCCCGGGGATGCATCCGGGCGCTCCGGTCCAGTGCCAGTTCCAGATCCACGTGGTCGGCGCCGAGACCGGACTCGAAGGGGCGGCCGCGCCGCCCTGGACGATCTGCGTGACCGGGCCGTCGTCGCCCGGGCTGAAGATCCGGAGCGAGACGTTGAGGTTGATCGGCGCGACCGCGGCGTCCGCCAGGTCGCGCACGGCCGCGCGCGCTGGCATGTCCGCCAGCCCGGCCACGCCGGCAAGGTCCGAGATCGTCGGCTGCGGCGACGCGTCGGCCGTCTCGCCCGCCGACTTCGAGACCCCGGGCAGCAGCGACGAGGCGTCCGGCGTCGCCGGCGGGTCGACCGGCTGCGCCAGGCCCGCGAGCTTCGAGACGTCGGGCTGCTCGAGCTTGACCGCATCGCCATCGGGAATGGCGGGCTGCTTCGCGACGTCTCCAAGATCGAGCCCGTTCGCCCGCGGCTTCTCGTCCGCCGGCTGCGACGCCGCCGCCGGCTCGGCCGGCGGCTCCGGGGCCGACGTCTGCGACGGCGCGTCCGCCGGGGTCTCCTGTGCCTGATATTCACCTTTATTCGGCGCGTGATACTGCGGCACCGATTCGGGGTTATCGACGGGCTCCGGCGCGGCTGCGGCGGGCGCCGGCGGGGCCGGCGGGGCGACCGGCTCAGGGGCCGGCGCGGCGGGAACGGCGGCGACCGCAGACTCGACCGCAGCGGCCGCCTCAGCGGCGTGATACTGCGGCGATATCGCGCTATCAAGCGGAATCTCGACCTGTCCGAGCGCCGCGGCCGGAGCGGCGGCGAAGGCCAGCGCAACGAGCATCCCAGCAACGGCCGTGTTGGCCGGCGTCCGTGCGGGATGAGGTTTCCGAGTCATTGCGATGGCATGGCGAGGCGTTGCGATCCGTCATCGGGTACCTACCACCAAAAGACTAGGATTGAGTCATTAAGTGTTGACGTAGGCGATTTACAGTGAGAGCGTCGCTGCATGGCCTCCCCAGCCCGCTCGCGGTCCCAGCTGATCGAAGCCCATCTGCCGCTCGTGCGGACCCTCGCGCTCCGGTTCGCGCGCCGCGGCGAGCCGCTCGACGACCTGATCCAGGCCGGTGCGATCGGCCTCATCCACGCGGTCGATCGGTACGACCCGCGGCGCGGCCACTCGTTCGAGGCCTACGCGGTCCCGACGATCACGGGCGAGATCAGGCGCCACCTGCGCGACGGCTGCGACCCGGTGCGGATCCCGCGACGCGCGTCCGAGGAGCACGCGCACGTGCGGCGCGTGCTCGGTGAGCTCGAGGCCCGCACGGGCCGGACGCCGAGCGCGGCGGAGCTCGCGCGTGCCGCGGCCGTCTCGCCCGTCGCGGTCGCGACCGCGCTCGACCCGCCGCGGATCGAGCCGCTGGCAGACCCCGACCTCGACGGCCCGCCGAGCGACCCCATCGCCGCGCTCGACGACCACCTCGCGCTGGCGTCGGCGCTCCGCGCGCTGCCGCTCCGCGAGCGCCGGATCCTGATGCTCCGCTTCTACGCCGAGCGCAGCCAGCGCCGCATCGCCGAGGACGTCGGGATCTCGCAGATCCACGTCTCGCGACTGCTGCGCCGGGGGCTCGCCCGCCTGCGGGCGGCGCTCGAGGAGGGCGGGACAGTTGCCGCGCCGGTGCAGGAGGCGTAGATTCACCTCGTGAAGCGACAGGCAGCCAGGGAGGCGACGCCCGACGCCGAGTACGGGATCGTGCTCGCGTTCAGCTCCAACGGCGACGGGCCCATGTGGACCGCCAGCGTGGAGGAGCTACCCGGCTGCGAGGCGCACGGTCCGACGCCCGAGAGCGCCGCGGCCGGCGTGGAGCAGGCGGTCGAGCGCTGGGTCGAGTCGGCACGCGCGCAGGGTCGCGAGGTCCCGCCTCCGGGCGCGGCGGCGTCGCACAGCGGCAAGCTGCTCGTCCGCATGCCGAGGAGCCTGCACGCCGAGCTGTTCCGCGCGTCGGAGCGCGAGGGCACCAGCCTGAACTCATACATCGTGGCCGCGCTCTCGGCCTCGGTCGCCTGGCGGCGCCCGGACGAGCCCGGCGACCCGGGCGAGGCGCCGGCCGGCGCGCCGCTTACCTCGCGGCCGTCGCGCGGCCTGTCGCTGGCGCTGACGGCCAACCTCGTCGTGCTCGCGATCGCTGCGGCGATCGCGATCGCGCTGCTGATCACGGCCTGGCAGGGCTAGCCTCCGGGATCCGGACGGGCGGCCGATAACTACCGCGTGATATCGCGCGCGCACCTCCTCGCGCTACTCCTCCTGGCCTGCCTGCCCGGCACGGCGCACGCTGCGACCTACCTGCCGCCCGACGGCAAGGTCTGGAACGGGCTGACCGCCGGCTCCGAGGTCGCCGACTTCCAGTCGCGGACTGGCAAGCACCCCGCGATCTGGCAGCACTTCATCGCGTGGGGCGGCTCGTACCAGTACACGCTCGAGAACTCACGCCGCGCGGGTGCGCGGCTGATGCTGCACGTCAGCACGTCGAGGGGTCAGAACATGCCCGAGCGCCTCAGCCCGGGAGCGATCGCCCGCGGCGACGGCGACGGCTTCCTCGCCGGCCTGACGCGCGACCTCGCCGGCGTCGGCGCGCCGGTCTACCTGCGCCTGCTGGGCGAGATGAACAACTGCAACAACCCGTACGCCGCCTACAGCTGCAGCGGCGGCCGGCGCGACCGCGACCACTCGGCCGCCGCGTTCAAGCGCGCCTGGAAGCGCGCCTACCTGATCCTGCGCGGCGGCGACGTCGCCGCGATCGACGCCCGCCTCGCGGCGCTCGGGCTGCCGGCGGTCCAGGCCGGCACCCGCACGCTGCCGGTGCCGCAGGTCGCGTTCGTCTGGGCGCCGATGACGGGCGGCGCGCCGAACATCCGCGCCCTGCGGCCGGCGGTCTACTGGCCCGGCTCGAAGTGGGTCGACTGGGTCGGCACCAGCTTCTACTCGCGCTTCCCGAACTTCACCGGGCTGGATCGCTTCTACGCGGATTTCGCCGGCGCCAGGCGGAAGCCGTTCGCGATCGCGGAATGGGCGATCTGGGGCGCCGAGGCGCCGGCGCTCGCAAGCCGGCTGTTCGGCTGGATCGCGTCCCATCGCCGCGTGCGGATGGTCCAGTACAACCAGGGCGCCGATGCCGGGGGCGTCTTCCGGCTCGGCCGCTACCCGGCCTCCGCCCGGGTCGTCCGGCAGCGGCTCGCCCATCCGCGCTACGTCGACTACGCGCCCGAGCACCGCTAGCCGTCCTGCCCCACCGGGTGGCCTAACGGGCACATCTGGCGACTGGGATTGCCGCGAGCGCCGCCGTTCGGATAGACCTGACCGATCCCCCCACGACTAACTGCCTCGAAGGAGGTGGCGATGGACATCAACGGAGCGTTCCAGCCAGCCGGCGGGACGACGGGCCGCTCGCTCGTGCTGTTCGAAGAAGGCCAGGCGCAGTCCGGCCTGCAGGCGGTACAGGAGGCGGTCGGCATCGAAGTGGTCGCGGCGACCGGCGACGAGTCGGCGCCCGCCGAGGGCGGCGGCGTGCTGTTCGAGTCGCTCGGCGTGGCTGTCGTCGACGCGCCGCCCGAGCAAGTGCTGCAGGCGGCGGGAGACGCCGCGATCCTGGCGGTCGAGCCGGAGCGGATCGTCTATGCGCTCGAGGCGACCGAGCACGCGCCGCCCGCCGGCAACGGCTATGCGGCGCTGCCCCAGGCAGCGCAGCCGGCGATGCCGGCCGCGCAGCGGGCGCCTCAGGGCGGCGGCCGCAGCGCCGATTACCTGCGCGGCTATCGCGAGGCCGTCATGCACTTGACCGACGACGTCGCGGGCGCCGACGCCGCGGCGGCCGCGGCGGCGATCGCGGCCGTCGACGAGTCGCAGGCGACGTGGGGCCTGCAGGTCACGAAGGTCGTCAACTGCTGCCGCACCGGCAAGGGCATCCGCGTGGCGGTGCTCGACACGGGCTTCGACCTGCAGCACCCCGACTTCGCGGGACGCGCCGTGACGACGCGGTCGTTCATCGCCGGTCAGGAGGTGCAGGACGGGCACGGCCACGGCACGCACTGCATCGGCACGGCGCTTGGCGCGAAGTGCCCGGGCGTGCGGCCGCGCTACGGCGTCGCCTACGAGGCCGAGATCTTCGCGGGCAAGGTGCTCTCGAACGCCGGCTCCGGCTCGGACACCGGGATCCTCGCCGGGATCGCGTGGGCGATCCAGAACGACTGCGCCGTGATCTCGATGTCGCTCGGCGCCGCCACGCGGCCGGGCCAGCCGTTCTCGCAGGTGTTCGAGCGCGTCGCGCGGCGCGCGCAGGAGCAGGGCACGCTGATCATCGCGGCGGCCGGCAACGAGAGCCGGCGCCACGAAGGCGTCATCAACCCCGTCGGCCACCCGGCCAACTGCCCGTCGATCATGGCCGTGGCAGCGCTCGACGTGGAGGGCGCGATCGCGCGCTTCTCGAACCGCGGGTTGAACCCCGATGGCGGGCAGGTCGACATCTCCGGACCGGGCGTCGACGTGCACTCGAGCTGGCCGCTGCCTACGCGCTACCGCCGCATCAGCGGCACGAGCATGGCGACGCCGCACGTCGCTGGCATCGCCGCGCTCTACGCCGAGGCGGACGCGACCGCGCGCGGCGCGGCGCTCGGCCGCCTGCTGACGGCCGGCGCGCAGCGGCTCACGCTGCCCTCCTCCGACGTCGGTGCGGGGATGGTGCAGGCGCCCTGATCGAAGTCACGATCCTCGTCGCGGACGACCACCTCGACGCCATCGACGACGTGGCCGCGGCCCTGCAGCGCGCAGGGCTGCGGCTCGACGAGTCGCTGCCCGCGGCCGGTGTGATCACCGGCGCGGTCGAGGACGCTGCCGCGATCGAGTCCCTGTCCGCCGTCGAGGGCGTCGCAGCGGTCGAGCAGGCGTCGGAGATACAGCTGCCGCCGCCCGACGAGCCGATCCAGTAGCGCCGACGCGCTAGAACGTTGGGCGATGCCCGGTGAAGCGCCGATAGTCCTACCGCCCGGCGCGCGCGCTGTGCTGCGCGCGCCGGACGCGCTCACCCGCACGATCGCGGCGGCCGAGACCGACCCCGAGCGGCGCTGGCTCCTGCGCCGCGCGCGGGCGGTGCGGCGGTCGTTCGTCGAGCAGGTGATCGACCGCGGTGCGGGCGCCGCCGTCCAGCGGCGCTGGATGCTCGAGCAGGACGACGACGTCCGCGCGTCCTACGTCGCCGAGGTGCTCGAGCGGGCGCGCGAGCCCGACCGCGAGGCGATCTGGCTGCTGTGCCAGGACGAAGACGTCCGGGCCTCCTACGTCGCCGAAGTCCTCGACGACGTCTGCGCATAAAGCGTCATATGGACGCTTACGGGCAGACGCGTTGCCGCTACGCCGAGTCGAGCGCGCGCCGGATCCGCTTGGACGACACCTGCCCGCGCGTGCCCAGCGACTGCGCGAAGTGGCTGACGCGCAGCTCCTCGAGCATCCACGGCAGGTCGCGCAGCGCGGGCGGGAGCGGACGGCCCTGCGGCCACGCCCGCAGCCGGCGCTCGTACTCCGCCTCGAGCTCGTTCACCGCGCGCATGCGGTCGCGGTCGGGCGCGGGCGCGTTCGGCAGCCGCTCGAGCCGGCGAGCCGCCGCGCGCAGGTAGCGCTCGATGTCGGGCAGGCGGCGCACGCCGGTCGCGCTGACGAAGCCGGGGTAGACGAGCCGGCGCAGCTGGCGCTCGACGTCCTCGCGCGCGGGCCCGAGGGCGGGCGCGGCATCGAGCGGCTCCAGCCGCCGCTCGACCGCGCGCGCGGCGTCGAGGATCCGCACGACATCGTCGACGACCCGCGCGGTCCGGTCGGCGAGATTGCCGGCGACGTGGTCGCGCAGCCGCGCGAAGCCGGCCTCCTCCCACGCCGGGCCGCCCGCCTCGGCCATCAGGTCCTCCAGCGCGGCGACGGTCGCGTCCTCGAGGACCGCGCGGGGGCTCGCGTGCGGCGCGCCCGCGAGCGCGAGCTGGGCCGCGTTGGACAGCGTGCCCTGCACGTAGCGGATCGGCGACGACACGTTCAACGCGAGCAGCTTGCGCGTGCCGGCGTGCATCGCCTCGCGCTGCGCCTCCTGTGTCTCGAGCACGCGCACGCCGACGGCGTCGCCCTCGTCGACGAGCGCCGGATAGCCGCGCACCGCCTGGCCGGTGCCGGGCAGCGCGACGACCTTCGGCAGCTCCCCGATCGTCCACGCGCGCAGGCCGTGGCGCTCGAGCGGCGAGGCCGCCTGCGCGAGCTCCTCGCGGAGGCGCGGCCGCGCCTGCTCGCGCAGCGCGTCGAGGTCGTCGCCGAACGCCGCCAGCGCGCCGCGCTCGCCCTCGACGCGGAAGTGCATCCGCAGGTGCGGCGGCAGCCGGGACACGTCGAACGCGTCGCGCGGGATGCGGACGCCGCGCAGCCGCTCGAGCTCGCGCACGAGCGCGTCGAGCAGCGGCTCGCTGCGCGGCTCCAGGCGCTCGAGCGCCGCCGCGGCGACGTCCGGCGCCGGCACGAGCGCCCGCCGCAGCTCCTTGGGGAGCGAGCGGATCAGCGCGGTGACGAGCTCCAGCCGCAGCGCCGGCACGAGCCAGTCGAACCCGACCGGCTTGAGCTGCGGCAGCAGCTTGAGCGGGACGTGGACGGTCACGCCGTCGCGCTCGGAGCCGGGGTCGAAGACGTAGCTCAGCGGCAGGGTTATGTCGCCCTGCCGCCACGCCTCCGGCAGCGCGCGCCGGTCGAGCGCGTCGCCGGCGTCGCCGACGAGGTCGTCGCGCGTGAGGTCGAGCAGCGCCGGCTGCCGCCGCCGCTCCTGCTTCCACCAGCGGTCGAAGTGCGCGCCGGAGACGACGTCGGCCGGGATCCGCGCGTCGTAGAAGTCGTACAGCGCCTGGTCGTCGGCGACGATGTCGCGCCGGCGCGCGCGGTGCTCGAGCTCCTCGACCTCCTCGACCAGAGCGCGGTTCGCGTGGAAGAACGCGTGCCGCGTGTCCCAGTCGCCCTCGACGAGCGCGCGGCGGATGAACAGCGACCGCGACAGCTCCGGGTCGATCCGGCCGTAGGCGACCTTGCGCCCGGCGACGACCGGCAGTCCGTACAGCGTCGCCCGCTCGGTCGCCATGACCGAGGCGCGCTCAGCAGCCCAGTGCGGCTCCTCGTAGGTCCGCTTGATCAGGTGCTCGGCGAGCGGCTCGACCCAGCGCGGCTCGATCCGCGCCGCGGTCCGGCCCCACAGCCGCGAGGTCTCGACCAGCTCGGCGACCATCACCCAGCTCGGCTGCCTCCGCGCCTGCGACGAGCCGGGGAAGATCGCGAAGCGGGCGCCGCGCGCGCCCTGGTACTCGCGCCGCGCCGGGTCGCGCATGCCGATGTGGGAGAGCAGCCCCGCGAGCAGCGCGACGTGGATCGAGTCCGGCTCCGCGGGCGCCTGGTTCGGCTTCACGCCGATGCCCTTGGCCGCCTGGCGCAGCTGCGCGACGAGGTCCTGCCACTCGCGCACGCGCAGGTGGTGCAGGAACTCGGCGTGACAGCGCCTGCGGAACTGGTTGCCCGAGAGCGCCAGCTGCTGCTCGCGCAGGTAGCTCCACAGGTTCACGTAGGCGAGGAAGTCGGAGCGCTCGTCGGCGAAGCGCGCGTGCGACTGGTCGGCCGCTTCGCGCTTGTCGGCCGGCCGCTCGCGCGGGTCCTGGATCGACAGGGCGGCGGCGATCACGATCACCTCGCCGGCGCAGCCGAGCCGGTCGGCCTCGAGCACCATCCGCCCCAGCCGCGGGTCGACCGGCAGCTGCGCGAGCCGGCGCCCGAGTGGCGTCAGCCGCTCGGACGAGTCGAGCGCGGCGAGCTCCTGCAGCAGCCGGATGCCGTCGCGCACCTGGCGCCGGTCGGGCGGGTCGAGGAACGGGAAGTCGGCGATGTCGCCGAGGTCCGCCGCCGCCATCTGGAGGATCACCGCGGCAAGGTTCGTGCGCAGGATCTCGGGATCGGTGAAGCGCGGCCGCGCGGCGAAGTGGTCGTCGGCGTAGAGCCGGACGCAGATGCCGTCGGACGTCCGCCCGCAGCGGCCCTTGCGCTGGTCGGCCGACGCCTGCGAGATCGGCTCGATCGGCAGCCGCTGGACCTTCAGGCGCGCGCTGTAGCGGCTGATGCGGGCGGTGCCCGGGTCGACGACGTAGCGGATTCCCGGCACGGTGAGCGACGTCTCGGCGACGTTGGTCGCGAGCACGACACGGCGGCCTTGGTGCGGCCGGAAGACGCGCTGCTGCTCGCGCGTCGACAGCCGCGCGTAGAGCGGCAGGATGTCGACGCCGCCGCGCAGCCGCCCCGACAACGCCTCCGCGGTGTCGCGGATCTCGCGCTCGCCGGACAGGAACACGAGCACGTCGCCGGGCGGCTCGCGCAG
>Ga0126306_10002413_pt1 | contig 10519 bp, 11 predicted proteins | sample Plot27_FD_92592 | JGI IMG/M metagenome (GOLD analysis project Ga0126306, IMG submission 92592) | Serpentine soil microbial communities from UC McLaughlin Reserve, CA, USA - Plot27 | ecosystem: Environmental > Terrestrial > Soil > Grasslands | place: USA: UC McLaughlin Reserve, Lake County... | reverse complement strand
CGCTCGGCTGCATCGCGCGCGAGGCCGACGGCGCGGCCGACGCGGAGCTCGTGCTGCGCGACAGTGCCGAGACCCGCGCGGTCTGGGACGCCACGTTCAAGGCGGTGCTCGCGGTGACGGTGATCGCGCGCCAGCTCGCGATCACGCTCCAGGTGGAGAACACGGGAGACTCGCCCTTCCACTTCACCGCGGCGCTGCACACCTACCTCCGCGTGCGCGACGTGGCGGACGCCGAGATCATCGGCCTCCGCGGCGCCTCGTATCGTGTCTCGGGAGATCGGACGCTCGTGACGGATGACGCCGACCGCCTGCGCGTGAGCGACTACCTCGATCGCGTCTACGTCGGCGCGCCACCGCGTCTCGAGCTGCGCGAGCCCGACCGGTCGATGAGCATCGAGGCGGAAGGATTCCCCGATGTCGTGGTCTGGAATCCCGGCGCGGAGCGCGCAGCGGCGATCGACGACCTCGATCCCGGCGGTGAGCGCCAATTCGTCTGCATCGAAGCGGCAGTCGTCCAGACACCGGTCACGCTCGGCGCCGGCCGACGCTGGGCCGGCACTCAGACGCTCACCGCGAGCTGACGCGTGGACGAAGCAGCGCATCCCGAGCCGGAGGCCGCACGCGACGACGCAGTGAGCGCCGCGGCAGGGCGCGATGGCCTCGCCGCGCAGCTTCGACAGCTCGAGGCGTTCGCTGCTCGATCGGTGTCGGCCGGCGAGGCGCTCCCGCCGCAAGCGCTGGAGATGATCGAGCGCCTGCGCGAGATCGTGCAGGCGCTCGACGGCCTCACCGCCAGCATGGCCGAAGAGCCCGGAGTGCCAGATGCCGGCGACGACGACTCTCCAGCGAGCGCTGCGGACGGCTCGGCGTGACGCGTGACTTCGTCGTGCGCGAAGCGAGGGATCCGGCCGACGTCGATGCCGTGCGCGCCCTCGTGCTGGCGCACGTCGGCGAGCGCGCGAGCACGCCCGGGATCGAGCACATGAAGGCCGACGCCGTGCGCTTGCCTGGACTGTACATCGCGCCGCGCGGTGCCATCTGGCTCGCGCAGGCAGGCCAGGAAGCAGTGGGCTGTGTGGCGCTGCGTACTCTGCCGGGTAGCGTCGGCGAGGTGAAGCGCATGTACGTCGCGCCCGCGTGGCGCGGCAGAGGCGTCGGCCGCGCCCTTCTCGAGACCCTCATCGAGCGCGCCCGCGCGATCGGCTACCAGGGACTTCGACTCGGCACCCTCGCCGACATGACCCAGGCGCAGGCACTCTACCAGTCGCTCGGCTTCGTCCCCATTGCGCGGTATCGGGACGACGAGATGGTGGATACGGAGTTCTACGAGCTCACGCTCGCCTGATCGAGGCCTCCGCGGAACGACGACACTACTTCAGCGTCGAGCACCGGCTCCGTTGAGTGTACGAATGCTCGCTGCGCCCCTCAGTCGGCGGGCGAGTCGCTGTCCCGCTCGAGCTCCTCGCTCACTCCGCCGTCCGCGACGTTCGCGTCGTCTCGCGGGTTGCGCCGCCGGAGATCTTCCGTCTGCTCGCGCTCGGTCGCGCCATACGACGCGCCCGACATGTCGCGACTACGACCGCCGCCCGGAGTCTGGGCGTCGGTGTCTCCCTTGTTCGATCGGTCCCGGTTCGGCGTCATTCGTCGTCTCCCGCGTCTGGTGAGTGTGCGTCATCCGAGCAACGACCATACCGAACGACACCCTAGCTGGCTGGGACGCTCACTCTCGTCAGTCGCCGTCGTGCTGCGACGACGTCCATCCCGCCTTCGCCGAGCGTGACGAGCTCGAGCCATGCATCGCGCGGCACGAGGAGTGGGGATCGATCCAGTGCCGCACCGTCGAACGCGACCAGCGTCCCCTCCGATCGCTTGCCCGTGTCGAGCAGAGCCAGCAGTGCCACGAGGGTGGTGCTCTCCGCGTCGTATGGGAGCAACAGCACCGCGCGCGCGACGGAATTCGTGAGCTGTGACATGCCGAGCCGGATCGCGGTGATCGGCGTGCCCTCCGGCCGGGTGCGCACCACCCGGGCGCTTCCGAGCTCGACGCCCGGTGGTGCCGCGACGACTACCGGAGCCGCACCGGTGTCGGTGGCCATTCGCACCAGTTCGGCCAGCCGTGGGCCATCCGTCGGGGTAGCCCGAGGAGCGGTCACCAGACCCGCGAAGGGAAAAGCGTTTGCGGTCATGTCGCGTGATCGGCCCCATAGCGGTCGTCGGACGATGGCTCTTCGGCAGCATATGCTGCGGCTGGGGCGCGTGCCACTGCCGTTGCCCAGCCGTGCGGCGACTCGTCTCTGAGCGGTCTCCCTCTCCCCGATCGATGTCCACTCGCCTGTCGCCACGACTCTTCGTTTCCCTGCTGCTCCTCGCCACCGCGGCCTGTGCCACGGATTCCCGCGCGGCGCGCGTGCCGGCGCGCGACACCGTCGCGCTCGCGATGGCGAGTGCGGCACCGCGCGCGACGGCTCTGGCGGTCCCTGTCGTGACGCTCGTCGTCCAGCAAGGCGACACGTCCGCACGGCGGGCGGCGACCAGGCTCCGCCTGCTCACCGAGGCCGAGCAGCGCGTCGCCGACGGCCTGGTGTTCGCGCCGAGCGTGACCGAGCGGTTCGTCGTGGCGGCGCGCAACAAGCGTCTGCTGGTCGACGTCGGCCGCGTGGATCTCGACGTCAAGCAGAATGCGGATGTGCTGCCGATCGTGCGCCGGGTGACCGCGCGCGTCGGCCCGCTCGCGCGCGTCACGCACGTGCGCGTGCATGGTACGTGGGGCGTGGAGACCGACTCGATCGCCGGATACGACGTATGGAACGGCCGCGTCGTGGCCGTGCTCGCGACGGGACCGGCCACCGATTCGCTGCTCAAGCGCAATGCGCCACTCATCGGCGTCGCAACCAGAGCGTTTCCCGCTGACAGCGCGTCGTCCGTGCCTGTAGCCGATACGCTCCGTGCACCCGGTAGGGCCGATCTCCCTGCGGCACCCGTGCCGCCCGCCGCCTGCGTGCGCGACAGCGTTCCCGTACCGTTCGCCGCGCGAGTCGGGGTCGTACGCGATTCGCTCGTGCGGTGGATGAGCGATTCGGTCAAGCCGTCGTACGCCGGCGCCGCGAAGCTCGCCGTGCGTGGCGACACCGCGAGTGGCTGCTTCGGCGCGTGGCGCGCGATCGTCGTGGTCTCGATCCGCACACCGGCGTTCGATTGGAGCGAGGAGCGCGCGCTGCTCGTGGCGCCGGATGGCAAAGCGGTGTCGGCGCGGCTGCGCGACCTGCGGCTGCGGACGCACGAGTCGCTCCTCGCGTTCGACGCCGACGGTGACGGGATCGACGAGCTCGCGGCGCGAGGTCTCACTGCGCGGATGGGCGCTCAAAGCGTTCTCAAGCTCGATCCGACCACGCGCCGGTTCTCGCGATTCGCCTCCGGATTCGCCTGGGAGACGCGCTGACGGAGGGGGACGCTCAGCCGTTTCGGCGCGCTCGCGCAGCCCGAGTGCCGTCGCACCACCGGTCCAGAGCCAGAGCGCGTAGACGACCTCCGTCTCGAGGTACTCCGGCCGGGGCTCGATGAAGCGGGTGCCTGATCTGCCGGTGCACGAAGATCCCTTCCGGAGGGCTGCCCGCCCATGGATGGACCGGCGTGAGCACCAGAAGGTGCGGCCGGCGTCGAGTCATATGTCGGAGTCGGGCATTACGGAACGGTCTCGATGTCGAGGAGATTGATGAACCATGCAGGCGCCACTCGGAGTCGACCCTCCCCGCCAGTCCACTCTGCGTGACCGCTATCTGGCGGGCGCCAGCTTCGATGAGCTACTCGACTCCGTCGAGAAGAACGTCGAGCTGTGGACGGCCGTGTGGCGTCACGCGCGTGTGGAGGAGGAATATGTTCGCCGCGTCACGGCGCTTCCCGGACGGTGGCATCTGCTCGTCCTCAGCGAGGACTGGTGTGGTGATGCCGTCAACACGGTGCCCGTGCTGGCGAAGCTGGTCGAGAGCACGCCGAACACCGACCTGCGCGTGCTGGGGCGCGAGGCGAACCCCGATCTCATGGACTCGCACCTCACCGGCTCGTCGCGCTCGATCCCTGTAGTGATCGTGCTCGACGACGCGTTCGAGGAGCGAGGCTGGTGGGGTCCTCGCCCGACCGTTTTGCAGCATTGGGCGTCGGGGCAGGGCCAGCTGCTCGAGAAGACGGCGCGCTATCGCGAGGCGCGCACCTGGTACGCGCGGGACCGGGGACGCACGACGCTCGAGGAGGTCGTCTCGATGATGGAGCGCGCCGCGTTGGCGGACGCCGAGCGGGCGCGATGACGGACGCACGAAGGGGCAGCGTCGCACGCGACGCTGCCCCTTCGTGGTGCGAGGAAGGTTCAGCGACCTTCCCGCACGTCCCTACCGGAGTGTTTCGGTTACTGCTCGAGCGAGGCGGTCACGCGTGCGGCATCCGCGTTGGCGGGCGACTCGATGACGAACACCACGCGGCGGTTGAGCTCAGCGCCCGGCTGGTCGCCCGACGCGCCACGGGTCACCTGGCGGGTCTCGCCGTAGCCCACGGTGTTGATGAGCGACGCATCGAGGCCCTTGCTCGAGACGTAGGCCTTGACGGCCTCGGCGCGACGCTGCGAGAGCCCGACGTTGTAGCGGCTGGTGCCGGCCGGATCGGCGAAGCCTTCGACCGTCACCTTGGCGCCCGCGTAGTGCTTGGAGACGATGTTCGCGAAGCGATCGAGCGCCGCGGAGTCCTCGGTGCGAACCGTCGCGTCGTTGAACGCGAAGTGCACCGGGAAGGCGAACTGCAGACCCTGCGCGATCTCCGTGATCTTCGCGCCGAACTCGGTGCGGAGCGTCTGGATGTCGGTGCGCAGCGTCGCCAGCTCGGCCTTCGTCGCATCGTCGGCCTGCACGCGCGCCGTGCGCTCGGAGTCGAGCGCCGCGCTCTGCGCTACCGCCTGCGCGTCCACCCGCTTGTTGACGTAGCCCTTCGTCGCGCAGGCTGACAGGGAGAACATACCAGCGGCGCACAACGTCAGCGTTCTCATCGGGAATTTCATGGTTTACTCCGGGTTTGGGGATGGAAATCTGCTCGGCGGGAACGCGAGAACTGTTCCTGACCGGGAGGTTAGCACGCCCAGACGCATTTTGCAACTCAAAGTGCGACAAAGACTTGCATATCGCACTAAGAGAACTTGGATCACACCAGCTTTGTGATTCATCTCACGCTGCTAGTGTGAGGCGCTCGACGAAGCCGATCCGGCGGCTCTAAAATGGGTGTCGGTTGGGTGCTTATAGGTCGTCTTGTGCACGTATGTGGCGAACGCGGCCGAACCGACGGCCAGCAGAACGATGAACAGGGCGACGCCCCAACCTTCCTGTTTGAACGGGACGTGGCGATCGACATGCGGGCGCGCGTTGGAGTCGTGCATGAAGGCTCCGGTTGAAATGGTGATGCTCAAAGCTACCCCGATCTCCGCGAGGTGGCAGGCCACACGGACCATGGTCCACCGCGCATGCGGCCAGCAAGTTGCGCCGCGCAACAGGCGATTGCTCGTTCGCACGTCATCTCCGTCACCGCTTCCCACCGCGCATGTCCACCACGCCGCAGGATCACTCCGAGTCCGTCCCGCTCCGCACGTTCGGCCGCACTGGTGAGCGCGTCTCCGCGCTCGGACTCGGCGGATACCATCTCGGCGAGATCGGCGCCGAGCGCGAGGCGATCTCGCTCGTGCACCGCGCCATCGACGCCGGCATCACCTTCATGGACAACGCGTGGGAGTACCACGACGGCGTCAGCGAGACTCGCATGGGAAAGGCGCTCGCGAACGGATGGCGGCAGAAGGTCTTTCTCATGACTAAGGTCTGCACCCACGGCCGCGATGCGAAGACGGCGATGCGCATGTTGGAGGAGTCGCTTCGCCGCCTCAAGACGGACTACCTCGATCTGTGGCAGGTGCACGAAGTGGCGTACTGGGGTGACCCTGAGCGCCACTTCGCGAAGGGCGGCGTCATCGAGGCGCTCGACCGCGCCAGGGCGAAGGGACTCGTGCGCTTCGTCGGGTTCACGGGGCACAAGGATCCCGCACTGCACCTGCAGATGCTCTCGTACGGCTATCCGTTCGACGCCTGCCAGATGCCACTCAACTGCTTCGACGCCACCTTCCGCAGCTTCGAGCAGCAGGTGCTCCCCGAATGCGCGCGCCAGGGTGTCGCCGCGATCGGCATGAAGACGTTCGGCGGCGAAGGCGACATGCTCAAGAAGCGCGTCGTCACTCCGGCGGACGCGCTGCGATACGCGATGAGCCTCCCTGTCGCCGTCACGGTGACGGGGATCGACTCCGCCCGAGTTCTGCGCCAGAACCTCGGCATCGCGCGCGGCTTCCGTCCCATGAGCTCCCTCGAGATGCAGCGGCTTCGCACCAGCTGCGCCGAGCAGGCGATGGACGGGCGGTTCGAGCTCTACAAGACGACGGCCAAGTTCGAGGCGGACGTCGGCCGGAAGCAGCGCGGCTTCCCCTTGCAGGCGGTGCTGGGGGGATGAGGGCAAGGCCGGTGAGTTGGTTGGTTGGATCGTGAGTTGGTGAGATCGCACCAACCCACCCTCCCACCGACCAACTCACTCCCTCGCTGTCGCGCGAGTGGCCCGACGCTGCGCGCTGGCGCATCGTTCGAGGCGTTCGGATTGTCAGAACATAGACCGACACGCCTCGCACACGTGAAATCGTCCCTCGTCGATCAGCTCGGCGCCGCTCTCGGGCCCGACTTCACCATCGAGCGCGAGCTCGAAGGTGGCGGCATGGCGCGCGTGTTCGTCGCGTTCGACGATACCCTGCAGCGCCGCGTCGCCGTGAAGGTGCTCCCCGAGCAGATGGCCGCGGCGGTTTCCGTCGACCGCTTCCGGCGCGAGATCCTTCTCTCCGCGGGGCTGCAGCATCCGCACATCGTCGGCGTGCTCAGCGCCGGCGTCGCCGACGGGCTGCCGTACTTCGTCATGCCGTACGTCGACGGCGAGTCGCTCGGCACGCGGCTGCTCACTCGCGGGCGGCTCACCGTGCCGCAGACGGTCTCGATCATGAAGGACGTGGCGCGTGCGCTGGCCTACGCGCACGAGCGCGGCGTCGTGCACCGCGACATCAAGCCACACAACATCCTGCTCGCCAGCGGTGCGGCCACGGTCACCGACTTCGGCGTCGCCAAGGCGCTGAGCAGCGCCCAGCGGAGCGGGGAGGGGCACAGCGCGACCCTGACCGACGCCGGCACCTCGCTCGGCACTCCGCTCTACATGGCACCCGAGCAGGCCGCCGCCGATCCCGACGTCGATCATCGAGCCGACATCTATGCGCTCGGCGTCACGGCGTACGAGATGCTCACGGGCGAGCCGCCGTTCGCCGGCCTCGCGCCGCGCGCGCTGATGGCCGCACGCATGACCGAGGATCCGCCGCACGTCTGCACCATGCGTCCCGACGTGCCGAAGGTGCTCGCCGATCTCGTCATGCGGTGCCTCGAGCGGGATCCCACCGATCGGCCGCAGTCCGCGTACGAGCTACTCGTCGCGCTCGACGACCCCGCCATGGTGAGCGGTGCGTTCGGCACGACCTCCGGCGCCCGGCCACGATGGTGGCGGCGGCGCGACCGCTGGATCGTCGGCGCGCTCGTGCTCGTGCTGGCGAGCCTGGGCGGCACGCTCGCCGTGCGCGCGCGGCGGGCGGTCGATCACCCCGCGACCGCGAGCGGCGCGGCATCTCCCGCCGCGGCAGCCGTGGCGCGCGTCGTCGTGCTTCCGCTGGTGAGCATCGGCGGTGATTCCGCCAACGCCTATCTCGCCGACGGGATCACCAACGAGCTCGCGTCGGCGCTCTCGCGCGTGCCGGGGGTGCAGGTGGTGTCGCCGTCGCGCGCCGCCGCGCTGCTCACCGCCGGCCGCTCACCAAGCGACGTGGGGCGCGAGCTCGGCGTGACGCGTCAGCTCGAGGGCACGGTGCAGCGCGAGGGCACGCGGCTGCGCGTCACGGCGCGGCTCGTCGACGTGCGCGACGGCACGATGACCTGGTCCGACATGTACGAGCGCGACGTCACCGATTTGCTCTCCGTTCAGGACGAGCTCACGCGCGTCATCACCGGTGCCGTGCGCGAAGCGATCGGTGCGAGCGCGGCTCCGCCCGCCGACACCTCGCCGCCCCAGACCGTCGCGTCCTCGACCAGCGCGGCGTATGACCTCTACCTGCGCGGACGCTTCCAGCTCAACAAGCGCGGCGCCGCTCCACTCCGGCAGGCGATCGCCTACTTCGAGCAGGCCATCGCCAGGGATCGAACGCTCGCGCCGGCGTACAGCGGGCTCGCCGCCGCGCAGGGGTTGCTGCCCCTCCATGCCAACGTGGACGCCGCGCGTTCCCTCGCCGCCGGACTCCGCAACGCGGATCGCGCCATCGCGCTCGACAGCGGGCTCGCCGAAGCCTGGGCGGCGCGCGGCGTCCTGCACGGTCGCAGCTGGCGATGGGCCGAGGCGGAGCGCGACTTCCGGCGCGCGATCGCGCTCGACCCGACGAATGCCGATGCGTACCAGGGACTGGGCGAGCTCCTCACGGTGCGTGGGCGTGCGCCCGAGGCGGTGACGGCGCTCCAGCGCGCATCGCAGCTCGACGCCGGATCTCCGGTGGTGGTTGGTTCCCTTGGCCTCGCGCTCGCCCTGGCCAACCGCGCCAGCGAGGCGCTGACAACCGCGGAGCGCGCAGTGTCGTACGACTCCGGGCAGGTGGTCACGCGGCTCATGCTCGGCGGCGTACGCTTGTACGCGCGCCGGCCGGCCGATGCGCTGGCGGCGCTCGAGCCGGCCGCGCAGATGGACCCGTCGTCACCGACCACGCTAGGACTGCTCGGCTACGCGTACGCGGCGGCGGGTGACACCGGCGCCGCACACCGCACCCTCGCGCGCATCGAGGCGATGCCGGACGGCCCGGGAAAGGAGGTCGCCGTCGCGCGGGTCGAGGTGGGTCTCGGTGACACCACCGAGGCGTTGAATCATCTCGAGCGCGCGGCCAAGGCGAAGGATCCATTCTTCTCGACCGAGTCGGCGCGCTCACCGATCTTCGCGCCGTTGCTGACGAGCGCTCGGTATCAGTCGCTGCTGCGGTCGATCGGGCTCTAAGCGCGGTCAACCACCGCTATGGCATCGATCGAGAACAGAAGGCCGCGCGGCAGCTGTATGAGCGGAGTGGATCTGACCGGCGGTGCGACCGGAAAGATCTCCGCGAACAGCGTGTTGAGCGTGGGAAAGCCGTTCGGGTCGGCGACGTAGCAGGTGACCTTGATGACGCGAGCAAGGCTGCTACCGGCGTCTTCGAGGACAGCCTGGAGGTTCGCGAACGCCTGGCGCGCCTGCGGTTCGAAGGAATCGCCGGCAACGAGGCCGGACGCCGGATCGATTCCGGGTTGGCCGGCGGTGTAGACGAGGTCACCGACGCGAACGGCCTGCGAGTAGGGGCCGATCCGGGGGACGCGAGGACTGTCGATGACTTCCGACTGCAAGGCCATGTGGTGCTCTGGTTGAAGGTCCATTCAGCGCGGTGCGGCACGAGGAAGCTATGGGGTCTCGCCTCCGTCTGCTGCTCGGCTCGATGTCGATTCGCCCACGGCCTGAGCCGAGCTCGTTCACGAGCATGGCGAGCGCGGCGCGCCTCTTCTAGCTTCCACCCATGACCGGGGTGCCGGCGACACGTCCGTCGCTGGCTGAGAGAGTCCCGTTGAACCTGATCCGGTTCGCACCGGCGTAGGGAGTCCAAAGATGATCATGAGCACCAAGAGCAACACGCAGATGCGTGCGGCGCGCGACGGCGTCGTCACCGACGCGATGCGTGTCGTCGCCGAGCGGGAGCAGCTGAGCCCCGAGCTCGTGCGGAGTGAGGTGGCCCGCGGCCGCCTCGTCATTCCCGCCAACGTACACCACCTCGCCGGCTCGCTCGTGCCGATGGCCGTGGGAAAGGTGGCGAAGGTCAAGATCAACGCGAACATCGGCAACTCCGCCGTCACCAGCGACATCGATGGCGAGCTCGAGAAGCTCCAGTTCGCGGTGAAATACGGCGCCGATACGGTAATGGACCTCTCGACCGGCCACGCGCTGGACGAGACGCGCGAAGCGATCATCGCCGCGTCGCCGGTGCCCATCGGCACGGTGCCGATCTACCAGGCCATCCAGCAGGTGAACGAGGCCACCGATCTCACGGCCGATCTGCTGCTCGACGTGATCGAGCACCAGGCGAAGCAGGGCGTGGACTACATGACCATCCACGCCGGCATCCTGTTCGAGCACCTGCCGCTCGTGTACGGTCGCGTGACGGGCATCGTGAGCCGCGGCGGCTCGCTGCACGCCGTGTGGATGATGCATCATCGCAAGCAGAATCCGCTCTACGAGCGCTACGACGACGTGCTCGACATCCTGCGCAAGTACGACGTCACGATCTCCCTCGGTGACTCGCTGCGTCCCGGCTCGATCCACGACGCGAGCGACCGAGCCCAGTTCGCCGAGCTCGAGACGATGG
>Ga0126306_10002412_pt1 | contig 10519 bp, 10 predicted proteins | sample Plot27_FD_92592 | JGI IMG/M metagenome (GOLD analysis project Ga0126306, IMG submission 92592) | Serpentine soil microbial communities from UC McLaughlin Reserve, CA, USA - Plot27 | ecosystem: Environmental > Terrestrial > Soil > Grasslands | place: USA: UC McLaughlin Reserve, Lake County... | reverse complement strand
CATTATCTTTGAAAATTTCGAATGTGAGGTATTCAATGCTGAAGACAATCTAGTATTGTACGACAACGTTGAATACCTTATAAAAAGGAATCATACATTGTAAGTAGTTTTCCTATGTTTTATTGTATTAACCTTTGTTTTTGTATATTCGAGGATTACAATGTAACCTTTGTCATTAACGCTTACGCCAGTCTTATGAAGGTCAAGAGTATCCGAGTTTGGGATTCTTCCTGCAGCAATTAGTAGTTGTTCTGAGACAATATCTAGCGTTTTTGCTGATATAGCTTTTGTGAAACCTCTTCATCTTCATCAGGAATTAATAAGTCTCTTCTTTGTATGACTTTTTTTAGACTTCCGTCCTAAGAGCACCAAAAAAATGTGCTAGTTCACATGCGATATATCCTCCCCCAATAATTGTAAGTGTTTTTGGCTGCTTTTTTATTCGAAAAATTTCATCACTAGTAAGATAGCCTGAATCTTCCAAACCATGTATATTGGGAATACTTGGTCTAGTGCCAGCAGCAATTAGTATTTTATCTGCAGTTAATGATTTTTTATTCTTATCCTCTCCTAGAGAAAGTGTTTTTTCGCCAATAAACTTGCATTCATAACTAAAAAGCTTAGGATTTTCTATTCCCCCAAATGCATTTTTAATCCGCTCAGAACTAGAATCAGTTATATTATTTACACGTTCTACCATACCTTGAAAATCGACTGTAAAACCATCGACTTTTATGCCAAAAATGTGTGCTCGTTTTATTGTTTCAGCTACATCAGCGCTATGGATTAGAAGTTTGGATGGTATACAACCCCTATTAAGACAAGTCCCACCCATTCTATCCTTTTCGATAATTGCGACTCTAAGGCCGTGTTGAAATATTGCATTTGCCACACCTAGTCCAGAGCCACTTCCAACTACAATAAGATCGAATTTCTCTATATTCTTGTTATTATCGTCTGCCAATTGAATTGGTTTATTGCTAGTTATAAATAATATCTTCTTTTTTCTAGGAAGCATGCAATTTCAGCACTTAGATTACCTTGTAACTGATACGAATGAAAATCATTATGTAGTTATTGCTGCTTGCTGTTTTGATATGTAATTTAGTAATCATAGAGTAGTAAAAAGGATAGCATAAAGATAACGCTATAACTCATATAAAGAGTAAATGAAGCAAGTCTTGCTTTCTTAAAAATGATGTTACTTAACTGTCATAATGAACTAAAACATGGCCTACATGCCGGCCATATTTGTCATTTCATGCATCGATGATGAAGACGCATTTGTAGAAGGTGTAAGGGAAAATTCCATTAACCCTTCTGCTGCAGCTGCTGCCTGTCCATTATTATTAACCTCTTCTGCAATTTGAATAATTGCAGGCTTTGGTAGCATAAAGTGCACCACATTCTTTGTAGAATTACTAGGATCTACCATTAGATTTTTTGTTGCATCTGTACCATTTATTGCTCCAGTATAGGATTGTGATGCCAAGGAACTTCCTTTTGGTATTGATACTTCCTGGTGCACCATTATTTGCTTTTGATCCTCTAACCTTGTTATGTTCCAGTTAAATGGCATAGTAAATTGAATTTGTTTTTTACTTGGGTCGAAATTGAAATCCTTTATATCATCATAATAAGAAATTATTTGAATTGGGATTTGCTTTCCGTCGCTTAAAGACACCTGTTGATTTAGTGTACTGCCAACGCTCAGTCAGCCATCATATACTGGTTGTTTATCATCTGGGATAAAGGATCTATCGTAGTCAATTGTTGTTATTCTGACTATGAAATGGTATAAGCCTCCTTCTGAAAAAATAGGCCCTGTTGCAACTACAGGACTGTTTTCTGTTCCTGTATAGGCCTGTAATATGGGGTCTGGTTCCCCGTAAACGGTTATTTGTTCTGCATTGCTTGGCTTCATCTCTAATTTCAAATCTCCCTTATGATCATGAAACCAATCAGAAAGCAATTTCTTTCCGTCTTTTTCAATTGTGATATAGTATGTTACATGTTTATAGCCCTGGTTTGTAGATGGATCATAAAGCTTAAACTGAATTACTGGTTCCTGATTTTGGTTCTTTAGAGTTTCAGTTGTAACTACTGGAGGTGTCATCTTTATGATTAGATCAGCCTTTCTGTCTCCAAAAGAAGCTGAAAGCTCTTCCATAAACAAACCATCACTAAAAGCGGCCTTTGGATATAATATTGAGGAAGGAACGAGGGAAAGTAGCAGCAGAAGAATAGAAACACCCATAGCAATAGGGATTATCCTTATTCTTTTTCCTTTTTCATACTGACTATTCATAGTCCAACCTCACCTCAATAATTATTTAGCTAAATCATCTAATAAACCAGGTAGTTATTGATTACTTAGTTAGTAATTTTCGAATGACCTAGAACTAATCAAGGAACCCAGACAGCATTAGTATTTGGAAAAATGTAGTAAGATATTAAATACTAAGTTAGTTAATAATTACTACTGGGCTTAATTAGGAGAATGGCGAAGATACCTAAGATGAGAATATGAGTTCACCTTATAATAACAATACTCATTTTGTCTTTAATATAATGATATGGTTAGGAATATCCTTAGGTATCAGTCTTACCATCTCTTTGTTATTGCCATTTCCAATGTCATTAGTTGTTATAATAGCAGCATTTGTTTTACTCAATTTCTATATGAGAAGAAGACTGATGCAAAGAACGAGAACGGGGGCAAGAGGAAGGTTTAGTTCTGTCTCTTCATCCTTCACAGCTGAAGAGAGTTCGTCATTGAAATATTCTTGTATGAACTGCGGAACACAACACAAAGATATCTCATGTCCCAATTGTGGTTCTAAGATAAAAAAGGTGGTGTATTGGTGATCAGTATATTTAGACGTTGGAAGCCGAAAGGGAAAATGTTTAGCTTGAGATGTAATCAATGTGGTTCTGGTTTTCTTTCAAGTTATGACTTGGAAGCGCCAATTTGCGGAAAATGTTTACAGAAAGCTAAATCTCTCGACTCAACTGTTGATTATGACAAAAAATGTACCAAATGTGGTAAGAACGGCGTAATTTACGGAAAAAAGCAATGTCATTCTTGCTATTTTGGATTCGAGAAGAACAAAGAGGTTCTTTAAGCGGATATGTCATTTTTACAGTATCTTCTATAATACTATATTTTCACCTTTTCCATTGTTCTCGAATCCAACAGCTTGTGTTTTTTACAATTTTTAAGATTAGTGTAATTTACAAACATAATATGGATTAAAAGAAAACAGAAAAAGAAACTAAACTTGGTTTCATCCATCTTGCAATTCGAGATCTGGTAAAGAACAAACTTGAATTTGTAGATTAAAAATATTAATTTGCAATAACACAATGCACTTAACATGTCAAATAGTCAGAATACAATAAAATACGTTAAGCATAACAAAGTCAGAATAAGAACAGACAAGAAAAGAGATGAAGTGACTAATGTGTTTTTAGAGTTTTTTTGAAAAAATTGAAGAAAAGGCAAGAATAGATAAAGCAGATGTTCTAGGCTGGTCTCTGGGTTCATTTATCGCTCAGGAATTGGCGTTAACAAACCGAGTACCAAGTTGAAAATCTTATACTCTATGCTTCGGGCTGTGGCGGCCAAGATTCAGAGCCACCAAGTCCAGAAGTAACACAGACCATTAGCAATACTTCGATCCCACCATAGGAACTGGCACAGAAACTTATAACTTTGCTATTTCCACCTGACTGGTTCAAAACATATCCAAATTACTTAAACTACTTTCCGATTCCCAAAGAATCTGTATCTCCTGAAATAATGGGAAGACAAGCACAAGCAATAGCTACTTGGGCAGGTACTTGTGATGCTATTTCAAATATTACCCAATCTACTTTGGTTATAGTTGGAATTAATGATATGTTTACTCCGGCAGCAAATTCATTAATATTGGTGGAAAGAATTTCTGGGTCATGGCTCGTTCAGATAAGAGATGCCGGACATGGGCTAATGTATCAGTATCCTCATCAGTTTAACGGAGTATTAATGACATTTTTAGAGGATAATCGTTAAATGAGCTAGGATAGGGCAGAGTATAGCTAACCCACTGTTACCTACAGGGTAACGGTCTCTAATCGATGTCTAATTGCTCTTAACCACATTCTTCTACTGAATGCACTGTATGTATGAATTAGAAGCCAGTATCTAGCAAACTTCTTTAATGTTATTTGGTCAAGAACATAGAAACGTGTTTCAGTGCTAACCTTAACATAATCATCTCCATGATTTTGATGCAGGTAAAAGTTTATTGCGGCCTTTGCATAATTTGGACTATTAAATGAAAGAAATTCTTGAGTATTAGATATTATAGGAAAACATCCACTCCACAATTTCCAGAACTGCCCAATTCCACCTATTACAAGTTCATGGTTTTCCTCTTCTGCAAGCGGTATGAAACCGGATGCAAGAAGCTGCTCAAGAAGTGGTCTTTTCCTATTAATAGTAAATTTGTACTTCCTGCCTAGAATAATAAATGATGACAATCCGCGCAGCCAAAAGAGTTCAAACAAAAATGGTATTTCTTTTGGTGTTGTATCTCTGACTGCATTAAGTATATTGCTTCTTGGATTATTTCTGACCTTAATGGATTGAACTTCGTTAAAGTGGTACAAAGGTATAATGCTGTCGAGCAACATTGGCCGTCGGTTTTAGATTGTTATGTTCATAATATCAAGTCAAGGCTTGACTTCGGCGATGATAGGGAGGGATGCTGTTTTATATCTATAGTTATTTGTCCAATACAAATGGCGGCAATACATACGAGTAGAAAAGATGACAATTGAATACTTAAGATGGGAATTAGAAGAATCACACCAGCTGAAATTATTCCTGACTGTGCCTGGCTTGTTCCTTTACACCGTCAGAACAACTCGGAACTGTGCGCCGCCGCTGAGCATGCGCGCGTAAGCCTCCACCGCAACCCAGCGGCCGACCGACTCAGATAGTGCGGCCACTCGAACGACATCATCGGGGAAGAACGTGAAGGACCTCCTCCATGTAGCGATCGGCGGCGGCTGCTGCTTCCTCTGGATTGCTGCCGCTCTGACGCGCGCTCAGATAGGGCGCGTACCAGTCCCACCAGTGATGCTCGGCGTGCGTCTTCTCGAAGTGGTCGTGGTGCTCAGCCGTCTCGCGGAGGAGCCCTGCCAAGGTTGCAACGTCCATGGCCTGTGGTCGCGTCAACTTCTGCTCGCGGCCGGGAAGCCGCGTCTGGATCTCCTGGAGCAGCCAGCCATTCCCGTCCGGATCCTCGAACGAGGCAAATGAGTAGTAGGAACGACCTTGCGGGTCGCGCCCGCTAACGCGTGGGTTCTCCACGGCGTTGTTGAAGGGGCCGCCGGCATAGTGGAAAACCTCGCTCACGTCGACGCCGCGGGCGATCAAGTTGTCGCGGGCGGCGTCGATGTCGTACACCGCCAGGACCGGGCGGTCGATAGAGCCCGGCTGGGCGGAAGTGATCCCCTTGCCGAAGATGATCGACGCCTCCGAACCGGGAGGAGTGAATTGTATCCCCCGGAAGTCCTTGTTGGCGACGTCACCATCCAAACGAAATCCCAGTTTCTCGTAGAAGCGCTTAGCCCGATCGACGTCAGAGACAGGTACGAACAAAACTTCTAGTTTCATATCCATGATCAATAATACTCCTTTGTTTCATTTTTGTTATTGTATGCGTCAAAGTAGCGCTGAATAGTAGCCTTATTCATTTCAATTTGGGACATTATGTCGTTAGTATTCATAGATGATTAATTCATTCATATATTATTAATCTGCTCTGGGTACAATGCAAGGCAATGTACCCGTCATACTATTATAACAAACCGATAATCATTGGAAATAATGCAAAAGACATTAGCGATCATTGCTTTAATAGTACTGGGATGTACGGCATTAGAAGTAGTTGATCTTATATTTACTATGCGACTGTATTCTGGACTATTGCCATAACGTCAGCCTCTGCAGGATCCACATCTTGAGCAAAGGCTCCATGGAACATAGATGGGTTTATGTAAGAAAATCCTCCATAATCGAAAATCAAAAGATCTTTCGGCAACTTTGTTAAGTCGATGAGATTCGAAAGTGACTGACCCTCATCAGGAGCAAAGGCAGCGACATAAACTAGTCCTGTGACATTGGGATTATTATAACCAGCATTAGTAATCACATGTCTACCATAGGAATGTCCTACGTCCCACCTATCTGGTTGATTGCTCGCTTAACCGCAGCAATATCATCTCCCAGTGAATGCAATGCGAGTTGTACTGCGATAGCGTTATGTCCTGCATTCTTTAAAATTAGAATTACCTTACTCCATGAAGATCAATCAGCCCCTGCACCATGGACTAGAACAATATTAGTAGTGATGACCAGCAACCAAGGCTGAGAACCAGAGCAGACGTTGAAGTACAAAAAGAATTTGTCTTGGATTTAGAGAAGGCAGCAGCCAGAGCAAACCAGATAGGAAGCTTTGATAATCCTTGGTTGCTTTTTTCGACATATATTGATGCCATCAATAAACAATGCGAAGATGAGATGTTACCAAAATGGGAAAGTAGGCTTGGAGGAGCAGAGATATTCATGTCTACTCACTGCTTTACTATGTCAGAATCTGGAAGAGTTGACCCCACAGTACAGGCCTTACTGCAAAACAGTACAGGAGAGCAAAAGGTGAAAACCATGGAATACCTCACCGATCTGGCTACCGCAGGAATTAGCCCCGCCAAAGTCGATGAGTTGCGCGCGTAAGCCTTTAATTATTTGAAATTCTTGAATTTGAAGCGCTTGTTGCATTTAGGATTAATTCAGCGATCTCATTTGGATTTGATACAAGTAAGGCATGACCAGAGGGAAGTGACATGGTAGTAGCATTCATTTGTTGAGCATTTCAACTAAAATTTGATTTCTAGCGATCTCTACATGTTTCAACTTTCTGACAGGAATTTCATCCACATTTGCAAGAGCTACAAATTGATTCTTTTCCATCAGCACGCTTTGCAGGATTTACTTAATAATTACTACTATATTTAATAAGTTCAACCACAATGAATAGTGTTTAGTATTGTATTGAGTGATTTGTTGGATCTTGCGCTCGAAGCGCATGGTGGGTCGGATCGTTGGCAGCACTTCTCTAAACTGATGGCTAGTGCATCGGTCGGCGGAGTTTTATGGGCTGTAAAAGGAAAGGACGGAAGTCTTGACAACCTGGTAGCTGAAGTAGAGTGCCATCAACAGCGTGTCATCTTCATTTCGCCAGAAGGGCGTGGCATATATACTCCGAACTGAACAGCAATAGAAACTAATGACGGAAAGATTGTAGAAAGTCGCGACAATCCGCGCGCCGCGTTTGAAGGGCATGTCGTAGAGACCAAGTGGGATAACCTACACTTACTATATTTTAGTGGTTACGCAATGTGGACATATTTGACGACACCATTCCTGCTTAAGTTGCCTAATGTTCAGACAGAAGAGATTGAACCATGGGATGAACAGGGCCATGTATGGCGCCGTCTCAAAGTGACTTTTCCCCCCCGAGATCGCGACCCACAGCACAGAGCAGGTTTTCTACTTTGACAAGGAGGGTTTAGTGAGGCGACATGATTACAATGTAGATGTCCTTGGAGGCGCTCCTTCAGCTAACTATGCATCAGAGCATAAGAAATTTTCAGGGCTGGTTATTCCGACCCGCCGCAGAGTCTATCGCTGCAGGCCCGACGGTCAACCCATCCCTGATAGTGTCATCGTAGCGATTGATTTCCATGAAATCAAGGCGGATTGATTAAGACAATTCTTATATTATTGCTCTTGGACATTGAAAATGGTTTTATCTTGATTTAACATCCTTTATATTATGAAACGATCTCCTAAAGAAGTAAATATGATAACATAATAACGCTCCTAATTCAACAAAACGCATGGACAATGAATACACAACTCAAACATCGTGGTGTAAAACCAGTGAACATCCCTTTTACTGCAGTTCTTCTAGTTCGCTACCATTTGTTTAATTGACGGTTTAATCTAAAGCCTCCAGTATGCTCTATGTGCATCTCTTAGCTGCTCTGGGTACAATGCAAGGCAATGTACTCATCATACTATTATAACAAACCGAGGACCAGGTTCTGTGATGGTCGGAAAAGGTAAGCGCATTCCAGCTTTACATCATGTGACTGCAATAAAGTTTCTCTTGATTGGTATTATTGCGACCGGCATATTTGCTTTTACATTAGTATTAAACCAAAATTATACTGCAATGGCACAACAACAACAGCCTACTTTAGAAGGAATATCTTTTCAGATTGATAACATGACATTTTCTCATAATACGGCTTCAGTTAATGGTATTCAATTGCACTATGTTATTGGAGGTCAAGGAGATCCTGTAGTTTTATTACACGGTTGGCCAGAAACATGGTATGCATGGCATCGTGTAATGCCAGCCTTAGCTAAGAACTATACTGTTATTGCGCCTGACCTTAGAGGCCTCGGAGACTCGTCAAAACCAGTAACTGGTTATGATGGTAAGACCTTAGCAGAAGACATACATCAACTAGTTACTCAGCTAGGATTTAAAACAATTTCCCTAGTGGGTCATGATATCGGAACACAAGTAGCCTATTCATATGCAGCTGCGCATCCTACGGAAGTAAAGAGGTTAGCAGTAATGGAATTAACAATTCCTGGTTTCGTACCTGCTGGTAGAATGCCATTATGGTGGGTCATATTCCATCAAACACCAGACGTACCAGAAGCCCTTGTGCAAGGAAAAGAGATGGAGTATCTATCATGGCACTTTCACAATCTTGCGTATAATCCAGCTGCAATAACTCAGAAAGCTATCAATGAATATGTTAGCCGTTATTCTGCTCCAGGTGGGATGCATGCGGGATTTGAGCACTATCGGGCTTTTCCTCAGGACGCAATTCAAAATCAGAATTATTCTAAGACTAAGCTTACAATGCCAGTATTGGCGCTAGGAGGAGGGTATATTCCAACATTCGGAGGTAACATCACAATGCCTACTGTCATATATGGGATGAATATATTAGCTCAAAATGTAACAGGAATCACAGTTCCAAATTCAGGACATTATATTCCAGAAGAGCAGCCGGATGTCGTAGTAAAACAACTCAACAATTTCTTTAGGGGTAATTCTACTACATCTAGTAAATGAGAACTAGCCCATAATTCTGCAATTGTATTATCACATTACATCTTTCAGTATAATGACTATGTTTCGTCCTGGTACAGTTACAACTAGTGGCTGATTCGTTATGAGAGCTTCAACTATCTATCTTTCTTACTTCCTCTTTAGTAAAATTATTGTCAAGTCTGATGTTTATTGCTGACGTCTCCCTTTAAAGATATAATTTTTAATAGTATTATATATAGAGAAATTATTGTAAGATTATGTATATTAGAAAGGTGCTCCGTCTATTGGGAATAATTATAGCATCGTTGGCGCTTGTTACAATGATTGTAATTGCAAATGGTAATTTATTAAGTTCATCATTTGCACAAATGGAACAAAACTTCACTGCGAAAATGACAGATAAAAAAGAAGCAGTTGGTGTTCATTCACCTGAATTAGGATTGGAGGAAAACATTGACAGTGTGAAGGGTGCTGTTCAAAGATCTGAAATGACTTTCCCTGCAATAGAAGCTGGAATGGTAGAAAATCAAACTGTAACTACTATCAAGCTTAATACTACTCAATTCCAGCAAATTGACAAGTCACAATTCACAAAAGCGCCTGAATTTGCTCAAATTAGCGGTTACATAAACACACCTAATAATAATAGTCCAATTACACTTTCCTCTCTTAAAGGAAAAGTAGTTTTAGTATACATTTGGACATACACATGCATTAACTCAATTCGTCCTATGCCGTACATCGACGATTGGAATCAAAAATATTCTGATAGGGGTTTAGTCATAGTTGGTGTTCATTCACCTGAATTTGAATTTGAAAAAAACCATGCCAATGTGAAGGATGCTGTCAAAAGATTTGGAATAACCTATCCTGTAATGATAGACAGTGACCATGGAACTTGGAATGCATATGAAAATAATTATTGGCCCAGATTTTACTTGATTGATACTCAAGGATATATTAGATATGATCACATAGGCGAAGGTGATTATAATCAAATAGAAAAATCAATTCAGTCGTTAGTGGCCGAACGCGCTTCTCTGATGGGTGCAAAAGAAATAAGCTTCAATACAAAGCCAACAACACTAATCAACCCAGGAAGTTTGTATTATATAGATTTAAGACAGAGTACAACACCAGAAATATACATAGGGTATAATACAGCCAGAACTCCACTTGGAAATCCTGAAGGCTTCAAACCGGATCAGACAGTTTCATACTCAATACCATCTAATACAAATTTCAAGCCTAGCATTGTATACCTTCAAGGCAAGTGGAAAAACAATCCCGACAGTATGGAACTTCAAAGTGATACAGGCAGAATTGCATTG
>Ga0126306_10002411_pt1 | contig 10519 bp, 11 predicted proteins | sample Plot27_FD_92592 | JGI IMG/M metagenome (GOLD analysis project Ga0126306, IMG submission 92592) | Serpentine soil microbial communities from UC McLaughlin Reserve, CA, USA - Plot27 | ecosystem: Environmental > Terrestrial > Soil > Grasslands | place: USA: UC McLaughlin Reserve, Lake County... | reverse complement strand
CGCGCAGCTCCTCCAGCGACTGCGCGAGCTCATCACCGGCCGAGGTCAGCAGCTCCTCCGCCAGCGCCGGGTCGGCGCCGATGCGGCTCCGGATCATGCGCAGCTGAAGCGCCACGGACACGAGCCGCTGCTGCGCCCCGTCGTGGAGGTTGCGCTCGAGCCGCCGCCGCTCCGCGTCGCCCGCGGCGACGAGGCGCTCGCGCGAGGCCCGGAGCTCGGCAAGCCGGTCCTCGGACTCGGCGTGGAGCCGCGCGTCGTCGAGGGTGATCGCAGCCGCGGCTGCGACCGCCCCCACGAGTTCCGGATCGTCGTCGAGCGACGCGTCGTAGACCAGCATCGCGAGCTCGCGGCCGTCGCGCTCGACGGGCGCGGCCACACGGTCGCCACCCGGCGCGGGCAGCTCGACCGGCTGTCCCCCGCCGTCGATGTAGGAGCGCTCGCCCGGCACCACGAACACCACGGCGAGCGACGCGACGATCCCGAGGGCCATGCGCGAGTTCTCGAGCGTGCTCGCCATCCGGCGTCGGGCCACACGAGCAGCAGGTTGTCCTCGTCCGGCAGGAACAGCAGCTTGGCGAACGGCACGACGAGGAGATCCACGAGGAATGCCCCGACGATGACCAGGTCGAGGGTCGACGTCAGCCGGCCGCCGGTCACGAAGCTCAGGAACAGCGCGACGAAGAGAACGATCCACAGGTCGCCGAACAGCATGGCCGCCGTGAACGCCACCGGCGAGTCGAGCGGGATCAGCACCGGGGACACCAAGACACCGAAGCCGGCGACGGTCAGCATGCGTCCGATCGCGCTGTCCGGCCGCTGGCGCCAGGCGATGAGGCCCCACGCCGCGAACGAAACGCCGGAGAGCGTGAGGACGACGTCGTACCCCAGAAGGGGCGGGGCGCGGTCGAACAACACCGGGATCAGAGCCGCGAACCCTGCGGCGGCGGCCGCGACCCACAGCGCCAGCCAAAACCACGGACTGTGCGTGGGAGCCGTCAACCCGCGCAGCCCTTGGACGCGGCCGCGGGCGACCGGACGCGCCACCAGCTCGCGTACTCCGACTTCCCAGGGCATCAAGCGGATCATCGGGCTAAGCCGACGCTAATCGAGCGCCGGGAGACGCGCACCGTACGGCTAGCCGCCCTGTTCCGGCACCAGCGCGCGCGCCCGAGGACGCAGGCAGGCCAGATGGGAGGGCCGCGGCGAGACAGGGAGAGTGCAGAGACGTTCCGCACCGCGCCCCTACACCTCAGCGAGGAGTCTCCCATGCAAGCCCGCTCCATCGCGGCACCGCCCCCCGCGGCACGACCAACCGCGGCGCCACCGACCGACCGCTCGCAACTGCCGCAGTACTCGCTCAGGCACATCCTCTCCATCTGGGCCGCCGCCGCGCTGCCGATGGCGTTCCTGGCCTGGGTGGTCGCTCCCTGGCTCGCCGACCGCCTCGAAGGACCGAACCAGCTCCCCAAGGCGCTGCTGCTCTGCCTCACCGCGGGATTGATCTGGCAGTTCGTTGTCGTCGTCGCGCTCGTCTGGGGGGAGCAACGGACGCTGCGCTGGTCGCGAGTGCGCCGGGCACTGTGGCTCAACGCCCCGCGCAGCCCCCGCACGGAACGGCGCGGCGGCCGCCTGTGGTTCATCCTGATTCCGCTGATCGTGGCGCTCGGGGTCGAGGAGCTCGTGCCGCAGGTCCATCACGCCGTCAGTCGTGACTTCGGTCCGTTCCTCGACTCGCACGCCGGGCACCTGTTCCTCGACGGCTCCTGGGGCTGGTTCGCGGTCATCGCGGTGCTCGCCGTCTTCTTGCCCTCGAGCAGCCCGGCGGCGGCGTAAAGCCCGGCGCCGGTACAGACCGACGCGGTCCATTGGCAGTTAGGGGCCGCCGCGCGCAGCCAGTCGAGCAGCACGTGGTCTTCTAAGACCGGCAGCGGGTTCTCGCTGCCCGGAACGACAATCAGATCCGGGTCCGGAAACGTTTCGGGAGTGTCGGTCGGAATCACCGTCAGCCCCCGGTCGCAGCCGACGGGATCCAGCGACCCCGCGAGGAAGTGGACCTCCGTTTCGGGCCAGCGGCTGATGACCTCGTACGGGCCGACGAGATCGAGCGCCGTGAAGTCGGGATAGATGACGTAGGCGATCTTCATCGCGGCATCCCGGTCCTTCGCGACGCCGCTCATTCGGTCACCTCGAAGCTGAACATCATGCCGCTCTCGTGGTGCTCGGCGATGTGGCAGTGCGCCATCCACCGGCCGACGTTCGTGACGTCGAGCAGGATGTCGATCGTCTCGCCGGTCCGCACCAGCACGGTGTCCTTCCAGACCAGGTTGGACTCGACGACTCCGTCACGGCTGAGGACCAGGAAGCGGCCCGCGCCGTGGACGTGGAACGGATGGTGCATCGGGTGGTCGCCGGCCATCTCGTTGAGCAGTCGGATCTTGACCTTGTCACCGACGCGGAAGCGCCAGTCGATCGCCGCGTTCTCGGCACCGGTTTCGCGGTCGATCAGCTTCCAGCGCATGTTCGCCGGCGTCGTCATCCGGTTGACGTCGACCATGTCGTCTTCCCACTCGATCCCGCCCGACGTCGCGTGGCTGTGGCCCTCGTGCGAGTGCGCCTCGTGCCCGTGCCCGTGACCCCCGTGCTCGTGGCCATGGCCTTCGTGCTCGTGGCCGCCAGCGGCCTCGGCGACAAGGCGGGCCGGCAGCAGCTTCATCCCGCAGTCGGGGCAATGGCCAGGCTCCTCGCTGACCACCTGGGGGTGCATCGGGCAGGTGTAGGCCGTGGGGGGCGCCTCGACCGCGAGCAGCTTCATGCCGCATTCCGGGCAGTGACCGGGCTCCTCGCCGACCACCTCAGGGTGCATCGGGCAGGCGTAGACGACCGGCCCGTCGCCATCCGGCGCCTGCATGTCCATCTCGGCGATGAAGCCGACCGTCTTGTCCGGCTGCGCATCGAAGTAGGGGGTGATCCGGTCGCGCTCGGCGACCATGTCGGCGTTGGTGCGCAGGACCTCGAACTGCTCCTCGAGCGACGGCTCGGCGCGCTCCTCGCTCACCCGGATCGTGGCCAGCGGATACACCCGCTCGGGCGTGTGGTGCTCCAGCGCCACGTCACCGGTCTGGTCGAACAGCACGTCGACGACCACGCGCTCGGACGGCGCAAGGACGACCGCGTCGACGAACTGCTCGTGCTCGACATGGCCGCTGTCGCCGCCGACGAGCTTCATCCGCGCGCCCGGCAGCACGACCTTGAACACCCTGGTGTTTGCGGTGTTGGTCATATAGAGGCGGACGACCTCGCCGAGCCTTGCGGTCAGCGAGAGATCCGACTGACCATTCACCAGCAGAACGTCGCCGAAGCGGCCCATCGCCGCGTAGGTCGTCTCGGTGCGGCTGAACGGCGCGACCTTGCCGTCCTCGAGCAGGATGTCGTCGAGCGTCAGCGGGAGCTCGCGGTGAGCCGGGGGCCAGTAGTCGGGGTCGGCCGGCTCCACCAGCACGTTGCCGTACAGGCCCATCTCCTGGCCGTAGTCCTCGCGGATGTGCGGGTGATACCAGTACAGCCCCGGATCGGGAAACGCGACGCGGGCCGAGAAGCGCGCGCCGACCGGGATCGCCACCTGCGTCTCTAGCGTTCCGTCGTAACGGTTCTCGAGCCGGAGCCCGTGCCAGTGGACCGTCGCCTCCATGTCGCCCTGGTTCTCGACGTTGACGACGACCTCCGCACCTTCCTTGACCTTCAGGATCGGCCCGGGGATCGAGCCGTTGTAAGCCAGCATCCGCACGTTCGCGTCGCCGAGCCGCTTGGCTACCGGCGCGATGCGCAGGTCGTACTGCTCGCCGTCGGACAGCTCGACCAGCTCGGGAGCGCGCGCCTCGGCGAGGCCCCCGGCGTCGGTCGGGAAGTGATCTGCAGTCGTGCCCATGTCGTTCTCCTCTATCCGACGCGCTCGGGCGCCCGTTTCTCGGTGGGCGCGGTCGGTCCAAGCGCGCTGATCTGGTTCGTGATGTACTCGGCGTCGTCCCTGACCCAGCCCAGCAGCGCGGATCCGCGGGTGTGCTGCCAGGTCAGGCCCAGGAAGTACAGGCCGGGCGAGTCGGTCACGCCGCGCCGGTGGACGAGGCGGCGGTTCTCGTCGAATACCGGCACGTCGATCCATGAGTGGTCGACTCCGAAGCCTGTCGCCCAGATGACGGTGCCGACGTCCAGGCTCGTGCCGTCGCCGAACGTCACCGTCGAAACGCTGGCGTCGACCGCCCGCCCGCGGAGTCGGACACCGTGCCGACGGCGCAAAGACCGGGGGCTCGAGCCGATGAGCGTGTCTCGCCCCGCTAACCGCCGGCCGATCCGCGACGCCGTCGTCTTGTAGATCAGCCCCGTTCGTTCGAGGTACCAGAACAGGTCGCGCCCGAGGGTGCGCTGTGGAAGCGGCGTCTGGCGCGATCCGATCGACAGATGCACCTCGTGCGAACCCGCGAGCTCCTCCGCGATCTGAAAGCCCGTGTTGCCGCCACCTACGACGAGCACCGGCCCCTCGGAGATCGACTCCGGCGTGCGGTAGGCGCTGCTGTGGAATTGCAGCACCTCCGGCGCCAGCCGAGCCGCGATCGCCGGCACCCGCGGCGTCTGGAACGGGCCCGTGGCGACCACGACCTGGCCGGCCTCGTATGCGCGGTCGCCGAGCTCGACCCGATAGCCGCGCTCGCCTTTGCTGATCGAACGGACGCGGCTTCCGAACTCGACCGGCAGGTCGAAGTGACGGGCGTACTCGGTCAGGTAGTCCACGACCTCGTCGCGACCGGGGTAGCGGTCCGGCTCGCCCGGAAACGCGAGACCTGGGAGCGCGTCATAGCGGGCGGGCGTGAACAGCTTCAGCGAGTCCCAGCGCTCGCGCCACGCGGCAGCTGGCTCGTCGGCCGCCTCGAGGATCGTGAAGTCGCGCCCCTGTTGGGCGACGAAGTGGCCGATCGCCAAGCCGGCCTGACCGCCGCCGACCACGACTACCTCGCGGTGCTCGGGCGCGGTGCTATCGGGCATGGTGTCCTCCGTCGGTAAAGCGGCGCCGGAACGGCGCTGTCGTGCGTTCAGTGTGAAAAAGGGGAAGCTCGCTGCGAAATCGGACCACGCGCCGTGGCGGGAGCGGGCATCTTGTTCCGAGACGCCGCGAGTCTAACCGCGGCTGCGAAAGGCGCGTCGGATTCGAGGTCAACATGCAGTCCTCCCGACGCAGCTCGGCGACGGCGACGCCGCGGCATGCGCCGCGGCGAACGCCAGTCAGCGAGCCGGCGAGATCACGCGGCCAGCGGCTGTCGCGACGGGCCATGGGCATGCGCGCCGCCCGAGTACTCGTCGCGACGCAGCAGCATCGCGACCAGCATGCCCGGGAGCATCACGACATGTTCGGCGAGGAGCAGCGCCCCGATGTCCTCGCCGACGCCGAGCCCCAGCAGGGCGATGACGCCGACCGTCGGGATCAACATCGAGGCCGCCACTCGTCGGGCTTTCGTGGCGACTGTCTGGGATCTCGCAGATCGGTCGACTCGCCGTGGGCTGACGAGCACGCGCGCGGGCGCTGCCGCAGGGTTGTCCGGCTCGGCATCGAGGCGTGATCCGTGCGGGTTACGCCAAGTCGCTGGTAGGCGACTCCAGCGAGTCGGGCGCTGGGAGGCCGGGATACAGCGCTGCGTGTCGCGGGTGCACTGGACCAGAGCGGGGAACTCCAGCGTGGTTCTGTGGGGCGCCTCATACGTGCGCAGGGCTCCGAGCTGGTTCTGTCTCGCAACTGGCTTGGACTGGCGGCGTAGCTGAGGCGGGAACGGCTGCCTCGGTGCCCGGACGGGGCCGGCGCTCGTTCCCGCGCGCTTGCATTCGTCTGGCGCATCGGAGAGGGTCGGTGTTCGGGCTTTGCGGGCGTCTCGGTTCGGTCTGGAGGAGAGTCGCTCGGGCCTCGAGATCTGGGATTTGGCCCGTGCGACCGTGCGCTTGGAAGTCGTGGAGCACCCCGGACTGTGGTGGTGTTGCTGGCGTCGTGGCTGGTTGCGGTGCCGCTTGTCGTTGCGGGCACGTTCCGTTCGGAACCGAAGTTGGCGCGCGCGGAGTCACCGGTTTCGCGCGCGGCGGCGCTGCCGGCGTGCACGATCTTCGGGAGCGCGGCTTCTGAGACGCTCGTCGGGACCGCGAGCGACGATGTGATCTGCGCGCTGGGCGGCGATGATGTGGTTCGTGGCCGCGGTGGCGATGACGTGCTGTTCGGAAGCACGGGCGATGACTCGCTCGAGGGCGGTTCGGGCAAGGACCGTCTGTTTGGCCATTTCGGCGTGGACCGGTTGCGCGGTGGCCCGGGGCGGGACTTTTTGCAGGGGGGCGGCGGCCCGGATGTCCTGTCGGGCGGTCTGGGCTCTGACATCGCCGATTACGGGGAGCGGATCTCGCCGGTGCGCGTCTCGATCGGGCGCGGCGCCAATGACGGCGCGCAGGGCGAGAGCGACAACGTCCGGCGCAACGTCGAGCGCGTGCGCGGCGGGCACGCCGCCGACACGCTGATCGGCAACGCGCGACGCAACAGACTGATCGGCAAGGGCGGCGACGATGCGCTCAAAGGGAAGCGCGGTGATGATCGGCTGCGCGCCGGCGCCGGCGCCGACCGGCTCGACGGGTAACCGTTCAGTCCCCGGCTCAGGTGAGCGTGGGAAGCGGGTCGCCGCGGTTGTGGGCGGTGATCAGTTCGCGTAGGTAGGCGAACAGCGAGCGGTCTTGGTGGGGCACATAACAAGGATCGTCCGGGTGGTTGGCGAACTGTTGGGGTGTGGATCGTGCCGAGGCGGAGGCGATCTATGACAGCGGGCGCGAGCGCTGTGTGGAGTTCATCCTGGAGTTGGCCGCCTCGGTTGAGCGGCTGACGGGTGCTGGTGAGCTGCTCGAGGAGCGGGTTCGTCGGCTGGAGGGACGGGTGCGGCAGGACTCGCGGACGAGTTCGAAGCGGCCGTCGCAGGATCCGCCGAAGACGCGTCAGCAGCGGCGTGCGGAGGCGCGCGCGAAGGCGAAGGAGCTGTTGGCCAAGGATGGCGCCGAGCGCAAGCCGGGCGGCCAGTCTGGGCATCGGGGTGCGGGTCGCGCGCTCGCCCGGAGGATCGGGTCGATGAGATCGTCGAGCACTACCCGGACGCGTGCCGGGGCTGCGGCCGCGAGTTCACCGCCGATGAACGGCGGTCCGGTGGCCGGTTCGGCCGTCATCGGGTCGCAGACCTGCCGCCGATCAGCGCGATCCTGGTTGAGCATCGCACCCGACGGCTGCGCTGCTCGTGTTGTGGCACCAGGACCACGGCTCGGTTGCCGGGCGGGATCGCTGGCTCGGCGTTCGGGCCGCGGCTGCGGGCGGCGATCGTGACGTTGACCGCGCGCAACCGGATCTCGCGCCGCGCAGCCAGCGAGCTCGCCGGCGAGCTGTTCGGGGCGGGGGCCGTTGGCCGCGATCACCGGCCCTTCGCCACCGTCAATCCAGGCGGCGGGAGAAACTCGTCGGTGCCGTGCGCGGACGGTCACAATGCTTGCCGAGCGCGCGTCCAACCAGGCATGCGAACACATACGACATCCATCGAGATCGAGGCCCGGCCGTCAGACGCGTTCGCGTTCGTGGCCGACGGCGAGAAATTGCCGCTGTGGGCGATCGGCTTTGCCAAAGCCGTCGAGGCCGACGGCGAGCACTGGATCGTCACCCTCGCCAGCGGCGAGCGGCTGTCGTTGCGGATCGATAAGCGACCCCGGCACTGGCGTCGTCGACTACGTGATGCTGCCGGCCCCGGGGGTCGAGGCGCCGGCGCACACGCGCGTCATGCCGCACGGCGCCGGCGCGCTGTACGCGTTCTCGATGCACCAGACGCCCGACCTCGCGGACGACGTCTTCGACGCGCAGGTCGCAGAGCTCGAGCGTGAGCTGACCGTGCTCAAGGCGCACCTGGAGACAGCGTGCCCGCAGTAGAGATCTCCCCGAGCCTGGTAGCCGCGGCGTTCGGCGGCGACCAGCGCGCGCTCGAACAGATCCTGCGCACGGTTGCCGACGACGTCCACCGCCTCGCCCGGCGGATGCTCTGGCATCCCCAGGACGCCGAGGACGCGACCCAGGAGATCCTCGTCAAGGTCGCCACGCGCCTGAGCACCTTCCGCGGTGACGCTCGCGTGACCACCTGGGCACATCGGATCGCGGTCAACCACCTTCTGACCACGAGGCGTCGGCGCGCGGAGGACCCGGCGCTCACGTTCGCCGCCTTCGGCGAGGACCTCGCCCGCGACCTCGACGCCGAGTACGACGCCCGTGGCGTCGACGACGACCTCCTGGCCCAGGAGGTAATGGTCGGCTGCACCCAGGGCATGCTGCTGTGCCTGGATCGCGAGCACCGCATGGCCTACATCCTCGGCGACGTGCTCGGGCTGACCAGCGACGAGGCCGCGGCCATCTGCGACATCACGCCCGCCGCGTTTCGCAAACGCCTCCAGCGCGCAAGAGAGCGGATCCAGCACTTCATGGAAGGTCACTGCGGACTTCTCGATCACGCTAATCCCTGCCGCTGCCGAAGCCGCGTTGGCGCTGCCATCGGGCACGGCCGCGTCGACCCCGAGAACCTCCTCTTCGCGCGGCGCGTCGACGCGCTCAATCTCGACATGCAGCGCTTCACCGACGCCGGCGCGATCTTCCGCAGCCACCCCGAGTTGCGCACACCGCCCGCGCTCGTCGACGCAGTCCTGCGCGCCGTCAGCTGACTCGCGAAACGGTCTCCGTTGCAGCCTGTTCGAGCATCGCCTTGAGCCGCTCGAGGTCCTTGCGATTCGATCGGCGCATCGCGACCGCGACCATCGGCGCGGACAGCTTCGCAAACCCGGCCGGGTCGCCGCGGTTGCGCAGCATCATCCGAGTGACGCCATCGCCGACATCCTCCCAGCTGTAGGTCGTCTCCATCGGAAACGGTCCCTGCGCGGTACGCATCACGAACCGCTCCCCCGCCACCAGCTCGGCGACCTCGTAGGTGCAGGCCAGCCGCCGCCCGAGGAACTGCGCAACGAACTCGAGCCTCGTGCCAATCGCGAGCGGCCGCGGCGACTGCCACTCGACGGACCTGATGTTCTCGTACCACGGCGTGGCGTTGTCCGGATCGCTTGCGAAAGCGGCGACCTCGGCACGCGGCCGCGCGATCTCGATCTGCGTGCGCACGTCGACCGGCACGCAGGCTCACCCTGTGGGAGGGTGCCGGCGGAGTCGACCCCACGGGCGACCCACGTGCCGAGCCCGCGCTTGGTCTTGACACCCTCGGGCGCGACGAGGATCCAGCCCTTCATCGGCCGGCCGGTCAAATCGAACAGCCGCGTGTGCGGGCGGCCCAAGGCCTCGTCAGTAGCCTCGGGCCCGACGCGAACCATCAGCTCGCCACCGCTGGAGATCCCGACCGCCATGTTGCCGTGCAGCAGGAACGCGAGCCCGCCGAACATCGCTTTCTCGGTGATCGCGTCCTCGTTGGCGAGTTGGTCGCGGACGCGGTGCGCGAAGTCCTCGTCGTAGGTCATCCCAGCCGGAAACCGCACTGATCGACCCGTATGCCGTGGCGTAGCGGCAGGAGTTGCGCGCCACAGAGAAGCGCCGGGTAATCCGCGCGTAAGACTCCGCTGCGAGCGTCGTCAGCGATGGTCGTCCTGATCGCATTCGCATTCGTCGCCGGAGCGGCGACCGCGCTGTCGCCGTGCGGTTGCCGGTGCTGCCGGTGCTGCCGGTCGCAGTGTCGGCGGGCGCCACGGGCGGTCGGCGGCGACCGCTTGGCGTCGTGACCCGCCTGGTGCTCTCGTTCACGTTTGCGACCGTCGCGCTCGTCCGTGTGATCTCCGCGCTAGGGCTCCCGGACGACCTGCTGCGCAACGTCGCGATCGCAGTGCTGGCCGGCTTCGGGGTCGCACTCCTGGTCCCGCGCATCTCGGACCGCGTCGAGGCGGCGCTGAGCGGGCTCGGGCGCCGCCGGTCGGCGTCGACGACGGGCGATGGGTTCACTTCCGGGGCGGTGCTCAGGAGCAGTCTCGGTCTCGCGTACGCGCCGAGCGCGGCGCCGATCCTCGCCGGCGTGATCACGGTGTCGGCGGCGCAGGACTTCACGGTGGGGCGGCTCGCCGTCGCGCTGCCGCACCGACGCGCGCCTGCGCCTCACGACGTGTTGCGCCGTCTCCACTTGGCTATCGCGGACGCGAGCGCCTCGGCGAGCAGCGGCCGGAGCTCCTGGTACCTGCCTGCCGTCGGCGCCAGGATCTGGACCCAGCTCATCTATCCGTAGACCGGGTGGGGCGTGAGTTCGTCGAGGCGGGTGAGGTCGTAGCCGGGCAGGGCGACGACGTCGCCCTTCAGTGGGCGAGAAGGGAGCTCGCCGAACACGTGGGCGTAGGTGCGAGGCGTGAGGCAGGCGGAGCTTGAGCGCGAGGGCGACGGTCGGCCAGTCGTCGGGGTCGCGGGCGGCGATGCGCTGCTCGGCGTCCTGGCGGTGGTCGT
>Ga0126306_10002410_pt1 | contig 10521 bp, 8 predicted proteins | sample Plot27_FD_92592 | JGI IMG/M metagenome (GOLD analysis project Ga0126306, IMG submission 92592) | Serpentine soil microbial communities from UC McLaughlin Reserve, CA, USA - Plot27 | ecosystem: Environmental > Terrestrial > Soil > Grasslands | place: USA: UC McLaughlin Reserve, Lake County... | reverse complement strand
TCGCGTCGAACTCGACGTTCGTCTACGCATACGGCTTCGCCGAGGACATCGATGCCAGCCACGCTCTGTACGCCAGCCTGGTGATGCAGATGGTGAGGGCATCGGAGGCGTACATCGCGTCGGGCGCGCACCGGCCGACGCCGACGATCACCGCGCGGATCAATTTCCAGCTGGCGTTCGGGTCCCGCGTCGGTCAGCGGCTGTTGGAGGCCCGTGAGCAGGCGCAACAGGAAGCCACCAATGGCCGTGACAGCCGCCCAGGTACTGCTATCGCATTGCGGGACAAGGATGTCGAGCTGAAGGACTTCTACCGAGAGACCTCTGCAGCGCGCGGCACTTGGCGGGCCACGAGTGCGACAGCAGGCTATTCGTCGGCGGCACGACGCGCGGGCGACAAAGCAGGCAGACGAGCGCGATTGGATAACAGCGACGAGCTGGCCGGTGTCCGCTCGGCATTGGAGAAGTGACGCCGCGCGACACGCAGCGGGCAAAGGTATACGCCGCTGAAGAATTCGTACGGACGCTGTTCGACCGCGCGGCCGAACGCGGTAACCGCGTCGTCGACTTCTTCGGTACCCAGCTGACTCTTCCGCCGGAAGGGCGGTTCGCGTCGGCGACGTCGGTGCAGCGCTACGTCGACGACGTGCTGGCGCACGTCGGCATCGACCGTCCATTGACGGTGCGGGCCCGACGCGGGGCCACCGCCGCCCACTACGAGCGCTCCGACGACCACGGCGCCACGATCGCGGTGCCCGATCGGCGCTCGACGTGGGCGTTGCGCGAGCTCGTCGTATTGCACGAGATTGCCCACCACCTGTGCGACGCCGAACCGCCGCACGGGCCGGAGTTCGTCGCGACGTTCTGCGAAATCGCCGAAGCGGTGATGGGACCGGAGGTCGCCCACGTATTGCGGGTCGTGTACGCCAAAGAAGGTGTGCGGTAGCGTCTGTCGGGTGACGGAGCCGGATCCGAAGGCGCTCGACGAGATGTTCAATCGCGTGTTACGCACCGAGGACGATGCGCTGACGGCGGCGCGCGAGCGGGGCGCGGCCGCCGGGATGCCTGCGATCGAGGTGTCCGCCCAACACGGAAAGCTACTGTTCCTCCTGGCGACGGCGATGCGCGCCAGCCGTGTACTCGAGATCGGCACACTCGCGGGATACAGCACCATCCAGCTGGCCCGCGGCGTCGGCGCCGGCGGCCGCGTCGTCACACTCGAGTACGAGCCCGCACACGCCGAGGTGGCGCGGCAGAATCTGGCGCGGGCCGGGGTCGACGACCGTGTCGAGGTGATCGTCGGCGCCGCGCTGGACACGTTGCCGACACTGCTCGAGGGCGAACCGTTCGACCTGATCTTCATCGACGCCGACAAGGAGAACAACATCGCGTATGTCGAGTGGGCGATCAAACTCGGACGGGCGGGCTCAATCATCGTGGTGGACAACATCGCTCGCTTCGGACGCGTTCTAGACCCAGCACCCGACGACATACAGGCACGCGCCGTGCGCGACATGCTGGAGATCATGGGCGCCAACCCGCGCCTGGATGCGGCGGCAATACAGACGGTCGGCACCAAGGGCTGGGACGGCTTCGCGGTGGCGATCGTCAAGGAACAGGCCGAAGGTTAGCTTCTCCACCGCATCACCGCCGAGCGACCGCAAAGTGTCGTGCTGCGCAGGCATGTCGACGTGCAAACTACGGGCGCTCGCGGCAGAGAGAATGGAAGGCGCGGGATAAAACGCCAAAATTGAAGGGCCGAAAGCCGCAACCTCTATAACCCCTCGCAGCAACCGCTCGAAAGCGGGATCCGCGCCTGAGTGGACTGTAATGGCACGGCGCGAGTCACCGCAAGTTGCGAAGGTGCACGAGTGACACGAGGCCCATGTCACGATGCAGCACCGCGGGCGGCAGCTGCCGGAAGCCGCGAACACCCGACCGCCCCGTGGCAACCTGAACGATCTTGCGTGCTATTCGGAAGTCCAGATCCTTCAGCGCCCCCCGATCCGTTGTCGTTTCGAGGAGTGCGGACAAGCCGGCAACCGCGAACGGGCTCGTCACGTCGAGCATGACGTTCGTGGTCGCCACGAGATGACGTGCCCGCTCACTGACCGGCAACTGCGAAAGGGCGGGCCCGGCAGCATCGATGCGCCTCGCAACGCGTCCGACGAAGCGGCTCAGCCGATGCGGCCCCAAGCTCACGGTGCCCGCATGTCCGACCGTCAGACCAAGGCAGTCGATTCGGTCGCGCCCGCGATAGCCGGGATCCTCGGCCGAGGGTTGGCCCGTTGCGCTCAGGGCCGTGCGAAGCTCTTTGGAGAGCTTGCGCTTGACGCCCAACTCGCCTAGCAATGAATCGATCCGTGAGTCTGCCTCGTGCAGCGCGGCGAGATCCGAATGGGCGACGATGAAGTCGTCGTTGTACCGGGCGTAGAAGACGCCGTCGATCGACGTGATCGCCTTGTCCATCGGTACGACTGCCAGATTGCCGAGCAGCGGGACCAGAGGGGTTCCCATGGCGACTCCGTTGAGCCGGGTGAACTGGGTACCGTCCTGCTCCCGCACCACGGGACGCACGAGTGCGGTGATGAGATTCCATGCGGCGAGGCCGATCTCACCGTTCGCACTGCCGAGAGCCGCGACCTTCTTCAGGATGCGCCACAGCGCCGCGTCGGGGCCGACCGGAAGATCGTCCCCATAGCGTTCGAAGTCGGACTGCAGGACATACAGCGGCGGGCCTTTGGGACCCGCCTGCTTGCGATGAGCGCGGACGAAGCCGGCGAAGGCCTGCATGGCTCCCACGTTCGTCACGCCGGACAGGTAGGAATAGACGCCCGGGAGGCCATAGCAGCGCGCGTTCTGCGTAAGAAGCTTGAACAACGCCGAACCCACGACGTGATCGACGAATGCCGGCATGTGCGCCGCGCGACGCTTGCCGTTGGTTTCCAGAAACCAGAGGTCCACCGGCTGTGTTCGGTAGGCGCCGTCGGCGACGCTGCGGGCGATGGCCTTCGACAACGTCCGTCGTTCGGCCGCAGCGCTGAAATACGTGACACCACGGTCGGCTTCGCTGAATGCCGACCCGCGCTCACTGCGTTTGGTGAAGATCCGCAGGATGGTCTCTTCATAGGTTTTGGGATCGGCCAGCCGTTCCTCGATGTCGACCGGTTCAAGCGTGCTGGGCATGACTCACATCCAGGGTGCGGCCAGTTGTGTACCAAGTGTTCACGGTTCGCCGCCAACGCCGGAACTCCTCGGAGTCGAACTCGGGCGGCAGAACAAAAATCAGGCGCAACTTGCCCTGGTGAAATATCGGCGAGACCCAACGCCCCGACACCGAGGTCACGACTGCTCCCGCGTCAAGGCTTTTCATGGCCGTCGGCAGAATTCCCGCCAACACACCTTGTTCCAGCTCTCGCACGTCCCGTGTGCCCTCACGCGTATCCAGGTCCAGGACTATGCCGTTGGGAAAGATTGCGAAGAATTCGGACTTGAGGACTTCTGTGTCAGGCAGCGCCGATACGTCATCGATCGGCGGTATCCACTCCTCCGCGATTATCCGGTCGAGCGCCTCGCGTCCGTCTGCCAACGGCGCTGGCACCATTTCGGCGCGGTTGGCTGCGCCACCGGTGATCGTCTGGAGGGTCAGGTGCGGCTGCCGTTGGGCATCTTCATTCGTGATTCTTTCGTAGAAAACGAGTTCCGTTGACGATCGGAATGCCAAATGCCCTGCGCCGTCGAACGTTTCCAGTATCAACCTCACTGCGTTGGACTTCTGCCGCGAATCGATCCATTCAGGGATGGCGATCTTTCCTACTCGCACAGGCCCCGACTCGGCGGGGAGTGCGCGGATCCAGTCTCCGAGCGACAGCAACGTGGGGAGCGGAGTCGTGCGGTCGCGTAAGTGCTGCAGATTGATGTGAACGATGAGAAGCACGATCATGGCCGCCGTGATCTGGACGAGATCCGAGGCGGGGTTGACGTCGAGCCACACGAGCGCGAACAGCCCGGCCGAGAACAGAATGGTCGCCCCCAGTGCACGGAAGTGACCTTCAGCGAACAGCCGAATCTGGTATGCGCCAATCAAACTGCGAACGATGAACAGAGGCAGAAGCGCGAGCACGAAACTGAACGGTATGTCGGGTAGCACGAACAGTCCCAACGGAACTGCAAGCGACCAGAAAAACAGGGTGACGATCGGCGTCGTCCATAAGAGCTTGTAAAAGAACAACATCCGGAACTGTCGGAACGCCGGGATGCGCCGCAGCCGGACGAAGTCGAAATAGAACACGGACGTGGCCTCGTAGGAGCCACGAAACAACGGTAAGACCAGATAGAAGAACTGAAAGGGATCGATGTCTCGCCAAGCCGAGAAGCCGGCGGTGAGGTCGAAAGCCCGGGTGCTCGTCGCATATATGCCGGCAATCAGGAGGACAGCCACCGCGTCCAGGCGCAAGCCCAGCCCCGCCAGCGTGGCCTCGACACCGAGCCGGGGTGGGATCGAGGGAAGCTGCTGTCGAAGCGGGCGGCCCCCGAATTTCGGCCACAGTCCGGTCAGCCGGTACGCGCGAACCGTGTAGTGAACGGTGATCCAGATGCTTAACGCGTTCGACGCGATGATCGCGATGATTATTGCGCCAGCCGGGTAGAGAAAGACGCCGACGCTGATCACCAAAAGCTGTACGCCGGTCGGGGCGAACATCGACCATAAGGGTCGATAGATGCGCCGCGTGGCGAATATGCCGGAATGAAGCACGCGGACGGGTAGACGCAGTGCCAGTTCGATGAGAACGAGAAGCGCATAAAGGTGCCCGACTGTGTCGTAGTCGGAGGGGAAAAGAGGGGCCAGCGCGAGGCCGCCGCCGACCAACACGACCGCGGCGACGATCATCGACAGAACGAGCCAGTTGCCGATCTCGCGCTCGATTGCGGCGCGGTCCCCGGACTGCGTGAGCGCCCTCAGGCGCTCGCGCATCACTTCGAGTAGTCCCCACCAGGCGCCGCTGACGATGAGGCTGCCGACGCGCAGCATCATGACGGTGAACGCCGCCAGCCCTCCCAGGCTGGTCAGAATGATCAGGAACTCTGCGACGTGAATGACGTACCGCGTCGCGTCGAGCAGCAGCGCGTAACGCAACCGGTAGGCGAAGTACTTGAAGATCCTGCCGGTGAGAATGTTCGCGTAGAGGGAGACCGTGCGGCCTTCTCGGCGGGCAGTTCGCTCGAACCACCGGTCGATGTCGTTCATCGAAGAGGCCTTCTGTGAACGTCCCGGGTAGGGAGATGCCTCGGCACACAGATCGATGGCGGCAAACTCGGTCGGCCTTTCGCTAGCGAACACTCACGATGACGTGCGGTGGATGGGAAGCTGTACTCCGTTGTGCGTCAGTAGAAGGGTGCACCATGCAGCGAGGCGACATAGCCGTATTCTCTATATCTTCTGTCCTGGCAGCAATCGTTGTCGTGGCCGTCACCTTCAGCGTGCGCGTCCTCGACCGCACGCCGAGCGCTCTCGAGCGCGCAGTCGAGAACAGCAACTCCAGCTGGCTCGTCTTGACGTGGGGGCCCAGTCTCTGCACCGCTGACCCCGAAAATTCGGGATGCAAGTCCGGTCAGGTGGGCAAACTGGGACGGACATGGATCCTGCACGGCCTCTGGCCTCAACCGGCTGAGCATCAGTACTGCGGCGTGCCGAAGGAGATCGCTGAGCGGGTCCGCAGGATCCACGAAGCCGACATGCCGTCCGTGCAATTGCAGGACGACGTGCGAAACACCTTGCAGTCGATGATGTCGGACGCCTCGATCATGGCGCCCCACGAGTGGTACTCCCACGGCACCTGTTCCGGCGTATCTCCGGACGTGTTTTTCAGCGATGCTGCGATGCTCACCGAGCAGGCCCGCCACGTTCTCGATCCAATATTCTCCGACGCCGAGGGCGACCGGATGTCGCTGAGCGATGTGCGAGACAAGTTCGATGACGTCTATGGGCGGGGAGCGGGAGAGCGAGTCCGCCTCAGTTGTCGCAACCTGACCGGAGAAGGAAGCATCATGTACGAGCTACACCTGTCGCTGCCTCCAGTCACAGAATTGCGCGACGAGGGCGATCCGTTGCCGCTGAAGGACCTGATCCTCAAGGGTCCGCCGATCGGCCCGGGATGTCGGCATGCGAGCGTGCCCTGATCAGCCGCGAGCGACCGCAAGATGCCGCGCCGCACCGGCGTGTCTCCGTGCAAACAGGGTCGCTCGCGGTGTTGGCTGGCCGCCCTACCCGCAGACCGCGCCGACCGCCGCCGAACCGACCAGCTTGACATACTTGGCGAGCACGCCGGTGGTGTAGCGCGGAGGCGGTGGCTCGAAACCCGCCTTGCGCGCATCGAATTCGGCCGGATCGACCAGCACGTCCAGCGTTCCATTGGCCACATCGAGCCGGATGCGGTCGCCGTCCTGGAGGAACGCGATCGGTCCGCCGTCCTGGGCCTCCGGCGCGATGTGCCCGACGCACAGCCCGGTGGTGCCGCCGGAGAACCGGCCGTCGGTCATCAGCAGCACATCCTTGCCGAGCCCGGCGCCTTTGATCGCTCCGGTGATGGCGAGCATCTCGCGCATGCCTGGGCCGCCCTTTGGGCCCTCGTAGCGGATGACGACGACATCGCCCGCGGTGATGGTGCCGTCTTCGAGGGCATCCAGCGCGGCCCGTTCGCGTTCGAAAACCCTTGCGGTGCCTTCGAATACATCGGAGTCAAAGCCTGCCGACTTCACGACGGCGCCTTCCGGCGCAAGCGTCCCGCCCAGGATGGTGATGCCGCCGGTCGGGTGGATCGGGTCGGACAGCGCGCGGAGCACCTTGCCGTCCGGGTCCGGCGGCGCGATGTGCGCGAGATTCTGGGCCATCGTCTGGCCGGTCACGGTCAGGCAATCACCGTGCAGCAGACCGGCATCCAACAACGCCTTCATCACCACGGGGACGCCGCCGATGCGGTCGACGTCGGTCATCACATGGCTGCCGAACGGTTTGACGTCGGCCAGGTGCGGAACCTTCGCGCCGACACGGGTGAAGTCCTCCAGCGTCAGCTTCACGTTCGCCTCGTACGCGATGGCCAGCAGGTGCAGCACGGCGTTCGTCGACCCGCCGAACGCCATCACCACCGCGATCGCGTTCTCGAACGCCTCCTTGGTCAGGATGTCGCGCGCGGTGATGCCGCGGCGCAGCAATTCGACGACGGCCTGGCCGCTGCGCCGGGCGAACCCGTCGCGCCGCCGATCGGTGGCGGGCGGCGCGGCGCTGCCAGGCAGGGACATACCCAGCGCTTCGGCTGCACTGGCCATCGTGTTGGCGGTGTACATTCCGCCGCACGCGCCCTCGCCGGGGCAGATCGCACGCTCGATCGCGTCGACGTCCTCGCGCGGCATCAACCCGCGCGCGCAGGCACCGACGGCCTCGAACGCGTCGATGATCGTGACCTCGCGCTCAGTGCCGTCCGATAGCTTGGCGATGCCGGGCAGGATCGAGCCGGCGTAGAGAAACACGCTGGCCAGGTCCAGCCGGGCGGCGGCCATCAGCATGCCGGGCAGCGACTTGTCGCAGCCGGCCAGCAGCACCGACCCGTCGAGGCGCTCGGCCTGCATGACGACCTCCACGCTGTCGGCGATCACCTCGCGGGAGACGAGCGAGAAGTGCATGCCCTCGTGGCCCATCGAAATGCCGTCGGACACCGAGATCGTGCCGAACTCCATCGGATAACCGCCGGCTTCGAAAACGCCTTCCTTGACCGCCGTGGCCAGCCGGTCCAGCGACAGGTTGCAGGGGGTGATCTCGTTCCATGACGAGCCGACGCCGATCTGCGGTTTGGCGAAGTCCTCGTCACCCATGCCTACCGCCCGCAGCATGCCGCGGGCGGCGGCCTTCTCCAGGCCGTCGGTGACGTCGCGACTGCGGGGCTTGATGTCATGGTCAGACGGCAGTGAGGGCATGGGCTTCAGTATGCCGTCGGCGTTTCGACCGGCCAAACCGTTATCAATACCCCCGTAGGGTACCAGGTATGCTGGGGCTATGACGTTGATCGCTGCTCGGCTCGCCGCGGTGGTGGCCGCCGCGGCCACCGCCCTGTTGGTGTCGTCATGTGGCAGCCCGGCATCCGACAGCGGTAGCGAACAGCAGCGCTCCGAGGAACCCGTTATCACTGGGCAGCCGGCCGGCTACAACGCCGACGATGTCGCGTTCGCCACCAACATGATTCCGCACCACCAACAGGCGGTGGACCTGGCGGCGCTGGTTCCCGACCGCTCCACGAGCCCCGAAATCATCGCGCTGGCCCAGCAGATCTCGGCCGCGCAGCAACCGGAGATCAACGTCATGAAGGTGTTCCTGGTGCAGTGGAACGAAAACCCGGACGCCAACTCCGGGCACGCCGGCCACGGCGGCGCCATGAAGGGCATGGTCGACGAGGCGACGATGACGAAGTTGGAGTCGCTGAACGGCGTTGACTTCGACAAACTGTGGCTGGAGTCGATGATCAGCCACCACCAGGGAGCGATCGAAATGGCCAAAGCCGAGGTCGCCAACGGCGACAATGTAGATGCCAAGGCGCTGGCCAAGAACATCGTTGCCACGCAGGAAGCCGAGATCGGTCAGATGAAGCAGATGCTGGGAGGCTGAAATGACTGCCGCACACGGTTATTCGCCGCAGAAAGAGAACTACGCCAAGCGGCTGCGCCGAATCGAGGGCCAGGTCCGCGGCATCGCGAAGATGATCGACGAGGACAAGTACTGCATCGACGTCCTGACCCAGATCAGCGCGGTCAACAGTGCGCTCCAGTCGGTGGCGCTCGGCCTGCTCGACGAACACCTCGGCCACTGCGTGACCCAAGCTGTCGCCGATGGCGGTGACGAGGCCGACGCCAAACTGGCCGAGGCGTCCGCGGCCATCGCGCGGCTAGTGCGGTCGTAGTCGCGGCCCGACACGCTCCTAGTCGCCCAGGCGTCATCGATGCGTACCACCTTGGCGGTCAGCTGATCGGTGTAGCCGGGCCGGATGTCGGCCTTGAGCACCAGGCTGACCCTGGGCGAGACGGCGGCCACAGCATTGACGGCCTGCTTGACCACGGGGGGCCATCACCTCATCCCATTCGCCGATGCCGTTGAGTGTGTTTTAGTGGCACGCTCACGCGGCGTCCCCTTGCGGGGTTTGGGTTCTGGCCTCTCCGCTCCCGGCCTCACGTGGGTGAGGTCTTCTGGGAGCTCCGCCGGCGCCGGATGATCCGGCGTCCCCGCCATGGCCTGTGCCAACCGATTTGGTTGGCCCGGGTACCGATGGGGCCGTGGTCCTGACTGGACCACAACTGGCATGACCCGGCCAGTCACGGAGATTAAGCGCAGCGTTTCTGTCCCGGTCGACGACTTGACCAGTGAGTGGGCAGACCAGGTGTTTGTCGACCCGGCCCTTGCCGATCAGCCGGCACGGCGTGCCGCCCGGTTGGGTGCATCCGTGGTGGATCTGGCTGGACGCAAACCAGCGATGCGCCACTGTGAGCACCGCGCCATGGCGGGCGGTCTTGTAGGCGAGCTGCGGCCCGATCGCGCCCATTGCGGCATCGGACACCGACCGGCGAAACGCCCGCCGACCCATACTGCGTTTCATGGCCTCCAGATCAAGGTCTTCGATCACGATGTGGCCATAGCTGCCTGCCAGCTCAGTGGTGAGCTGATGGGCGGCTTCCCGACGCAGGTGCACGCACCGGCGGTCCAGCCGGGTCAGCTTGGCTTTCGTTGCCCGTTGGCCGCGCGATCCAGGGATGCGGCGGGAAAGTTCACGGCCAGCCCGGCGGCGGGCGGTTAACGTCGCCTTGAGCGGGGCCGGATTCGGGTATTCAACAACAGTTTCAGCGCCGGTGTCGGTGTCGACGGTGGCGACAGTGGCCAAAGTCCGGATTCCCAGATCCATCCCGGCGCGCACCGTGGGCCGGGTCACCGTTGGTGAGATGGCCGGTGTGCGCAGCGCATAGCAGACCGAGACGAACAACCGCCCCCACCGCTGCGAGAGCGTCACGTTCAGGATATGGGCACGACTAGCGGCGAGGTGACGCTGCACCCGGCGGGTGTTCTCTTTCGACTGCAAAGCCCCGATCACCGGCACTGTGATCGTGCGCCGATCATCCTCCACGCGCATGACTCCGGTGGTGAAGCGCACCCGGTCACTGTCTTCGCGGCGGGATCGAAACCGCGGGAAACCGACACGGCGGCCTTGGCGCGCACCGTTCTTGCCGGCCGACCAATTCCGCAGCCCATCAACCAGATCGGCCAATGCCGATGAATAGCATTCCTTGGAATTATCCGCCCACCACGGAGCGGCCTTGTCCTTGGCCCGGTTCCACGCCCAACGCAACGACTTCAGATCCCAGCCCACCGACTCATGCGCCGGATCAACGGCTTTCGCGTCCAGGTCAGCCTTTACCTGGGGGGAACCCCAGTTGAACGCAAATCTGCGGGCACCAAAATGCGACCGGACCAGCGCCGCGCGGTCCGGC
>Ga0126306_10002409_pt1 | contig 10522 bp, 3 predicted proteins | sample Plot27_FD_92592 | JGI IMG/M metagenome (GOLD analysis project Ga0126306, IMG submission 92592) | Serpentine soil microbial communities from UC McLaughlin Reserve, CA, USA - Plot27 | ecosystem: Environmental > Terrestrial > Soil > Grasslands | place: USA: UC McLaughlin Reserve, Lake County... | reverse complement strand
TGCCGTCTTCGTCATAGGCTTCGACACGCAGATCGACGCTGCTCACCTCTGGCAGCCGCTCGTAGCGGATGGTGTAGCGGCCTTCCGCGTCGGTGGTATCCTCGCCAAGACGAAGCGTGCCCCGCTCAGACTCGTGGAAGGCGCGCACCAGACCACCCTTGAGCGGCAGGTCATCGTTACGGCGCACGTGTCCGCTCACGACCAGCGGTTGCTCTTGGGCGTGCTGATCTAGCAGCCCCCACTCCTGCAAGAAGGCGTTGATCGCCCTCGCCGTCGGCTCATCCACATTACCGCTGGGCTCGAGCCGGCTCTCCTCCTGAAAAGTGGCTACTAATTTGATCGTAACGTCGCGGTAGACTCGTTCGGCGCGTTCGCGTTGTAGCATGGCGGAAAGCTCACGGCGAGCACCTGCGTCATCCCGCAAGATGACGGCCCTATCGAGAAGAATTTGCAGCGCGTCCTGCAAATCTGCTACTTCGGGGCCTCGCCTTCCCGCCTCTAGGGGAAAGATTATCCTGTTCATATTTACGCTCCTCGTCGGCCGTGGTCGGTTCCTACGCTACTCATCGACTCAAGAGGTAATGCAGACCGCATTCTCCATTGCAATTACCCCCGTAACGGGTCACCTCGTGCATCACGGACCACGCCGTACGCCCGGCGTGCGGGTTTGGATCGGCTTTGACGTAATCCACCCGTAATTCGATGCTGATCCGCTTCCTAGAGTGGCGCTTGACCGGGCTTTCTCCCAGCAACTCGTCCCTGTCGTACACCCGGAAGAACACATCCGGTCCACCGCTTTCCACATCGGCGACCTTGAGGTTTGTGTCCGTGAAGCTGATCTTGTAGCGTCCCTTGACATCGGTGACGGCATCCTTACCCAGGCGTTTTCCGGGGGCTTCGGATCCTGGTCGTAGACACGAACGATCCAGCCCTCCAGAGGCTGACCTTGCAGGTCAGTTAATACTGCCGCTAAAGGTTTAATTAGGGGTTGGTTGGGTAACCATATCGAGCTACTTTCAATATTTGTGCGCTGCACTAGTGTGCAGGGCCCTAATTCCTTGGAGCAGATAATCATTGCGCTGACCCTCGCAATATGAACCACGTCGCACTTAGTCGCTCTAAGCTTAGGCCAAACTTAGCCGCCATCTCCGGAGTCAGCCTCTTCAGAATACGGTGCTCTACCATCGCGCCGATGATCTCTATATTTGACGCCCCGGCGGCGCGTGCCTCTGACTTCAAGGCATCCAGCACGGCGCGAATTCCCTGGCTTTCCCCTACCCGTTCGAACCAACCCGATATGGTCAACCTGTACGTATTACCGATCCGCTCAGCCTTCCCGATCACATCATAGCCAGCGATGATCCGCTCCGTTCCAATGAATGCTTCGGCCGCTTCGTCAGCTTGTGAGACTGCGCTCCTTGTCACTCTTCCAAACTCGTCCCCCGGGCCGGGAAGGTCAGGGCTACCGGGTGGCATAACTACACCGTACGCGACGCTAACACCGAGGTAAGCGGTGGTATTTGTGGCAGCGATCTTTGCCACCTCTGTGGCAGTGTAGCTTACTGTGAGAGATAGGCTGGACCCCGTGGTCGCGGTGCCAGCCGTTGCTCCTGATCCTAATAAGCTGCCTCCCGTCGGTAACGCGGCTGTACCCCAGGCGAATCCTCCCACCGCTACGACGGTGACCACACCTATTCCTTTTACGATGCCAGCTGCGAAGTCGGTTCGTCGCCAGCCTGCTACAAGTTTTCTATTTTCCTTATCTCTGTATTCGTTATATGCAGTCTGTAACTGCCCGTAGTATTCTGCGGAGGCCTCTTCCGCATGCTCACTCCAATATTTAGCTACCTTCGCGGGGGTCCAATATTTTTTATATTCGTCGCTTCGAGTAAGAGCGAAATTACGCTGCCTTTCAAACTCGTCTCGCCCAATTATGCTGGTTGTGCCAGCTCTCCGTGTCTTTTCATCATCGGCCATTTCCGGAGCGACATCGTGGATTTCGATAATCTCATGGCCAATAAGTGGCAGTTCGGGCTGCGTTCCGAGGGAATCAATGAGCATCACGGGATTGCCGAAGGCATAGGTAAACAAATTACCTCCCCCTGCTATTCCTACCGGATCGCTATTAACCCACCTCCCCAACCATGCCGCGTAGTAACGCGCGCCGTGATAAGCCAATCCACTTTCTTCGTCCCGTTCCATCCCCGTGTACCGATACCGCTTCAGCCTTACCTCCGCGGCACTTCGACCCGCCTGATACGACGTACTGCCGTAGGGGCAATACTCCTCGTAGGAAATGATCTGCGCCCGATCATCCAGTTCCAGGCTGGCCGAGCCAAGATGGTTGCCGAACTGGAAACGGATGAGTTGCTCGGGTACGCTCGACTCGTCGCCCTGGATGCGCGTCTCCACCAGGGCAATGCGCCGCTGGTCATCCATTATGTGCAGCGTCTCGCGCACGAGTGGGCTCGCCCCATGCCTGCGGTAGATCTCAAATCCACCCAAATAGATGCGCTCGTCCTTCCGGGTCGGCGTCGTGCCAGGTGCGGCTTGTCGCTCGGTGACCTTGCGCACACGCTGCCCAGCGGAGTCGTAGACGTAGAACGTGGTCTCGGGCGTGCCGCCGTTGCCGACCGCCTGCTTCGATGTAGCTCTGAGTTGGTCCTCATAGTCCCACCGCATCTGGGGCAGATGAGGCATGCTTGTCATGTTGCCGTGAGCGTCGTGTGCATAGCTCACCGTCTGGCTACCTATGGTCGTGGCGCTCAGGCGATTGTTCGTCTTGGATTGCTCGATCAGGCTAGGTTGGTCGTAGGTGTAGCGGCGTGTCCAGCCGCCGCTGCTCGCCGTATGAACCACGCTGGCGATGTTGCCGGCCTCGTCGTACTGATACGTCTCGGTGTAGCGGCCCATGGCTTGGCCGTCGCCGGGATGGGCCAAACCCACGCGCGGCGCATCGGTCGGACTGGCAGGCGTAGGTGGCCGCAGCTGGCCGCCAGCGGTCTGCCCTAGGTGCTCTCGACCCGTCGCCCTGGTAAGCCGGTAGATCGCGTCGTAGACATAATCGGCGCTCGGCTCTACCCTCCGGTTCTTGAAGAAGACGACGTTCTGTATGTCCGCGTCGTCCTCGATGTGCGTAATATTGCCAGCGGGATCGTAGGTGTAGCGCAGATCCTGCACGACCTTCTTAGCCGCTGAGAAGGTCGGTCGCGTCGTCTTGAGACCAACGAGCCGGTAGGTATCTTTATCGTAGGAGTACTCAGCAAAGACCGAGTTTCCGTACTCGATGCGCTTCCGCTGTCCTTTGGCGTCATAATCGATGTTGGTGACGAAGGGCGTGGTCGCCACTGCACCGCGCACGTTCACTTCCACCTTCTCGAGCAGGTTGGCTTCGTTGAAGGTGGGCCGATAGACGCTCTTGTCCGGCGTGGTAACGGTGAGCGGACGATTGAGCGCGTCAAAAGTGGTGCGGCTGGTGAAGGCGCCATCGTTGGCTACGGGGTTCTGCCGCCAGTCCACCGCCTGCTTGTAGTTGGGCAGCAGGTCTCGCCGGCTCTCCCGCAGGTTGCCTTTGAAGTCGTAGGCGATGCTGGTGACGATGCCCGCGCCGTCGAAGACCTTGTGCACCCGGGTGCGGTGGTTGGCCCCATCGCCCAGGCTCTCGCCGTAAACTGTGCGCTCGGCGAGGCGCTCCACTCCGCTCTCGGTAACGTACAGGCCGGTGGGGCGGCGCAGCTCGTCGTAGGTCATGCGGCGCAGGAAGCGGCGGCTATCCCAGGCCCGAATGAGGTTGCTGGCCAAGTCGCTGAGTATCCAGCGCTCGCCCGCCTCCATGCTGGCCTGGTGGATGACGTTGCCGAGCAGGTCGTAGTCGTAGCGCATGGCGACGCGATCTTTGGCGTCGCTGAGTGCGCGCTGGTTGCCCTTGATGTCCAGCTCGACGCGGGTGGCAAAGAGTTGGTGCTGGCCGGGCCGGGCCGGGTCGGGGCCGTTGTCGGCGAGGGTCAGGAAGGGGCGTCCCAGCGCGTCGAGGTGTGCGACCGTAGGCGTGTCGGCGTGGGCGGCGGCCTTTTGGGCGGCGTCGCGTTCGGCGACGCCCATCTGGTTGCCGGTGCGCTGTGCATGCCAGGGCTGCCACGTGCTCGGCTGCGTCTTGAAGTACTCGCGCACGTAGCCCTGAATATCCTTATCCGTGCGCGGGTCGCCAGCCTGCGTGCTGCTGGCAGCGACGGTATCGTTCAAGTCGTAGGTCGCCTGCCGCCAGGGATCGAAGACTATCTTCTCGTAGGTGTGATTAGGGTGCAGGGTGGCGACGACGCGCCCGACCGGGTCGTAGAAGAGCACCGGGCTGACGCCAGTATCGGTCATCTCGCGCTCAGGCTCATAGAGATGCGTGGCGCTGAAGAACGGCTCGTACTGTTTGACCGGTTTGCCCTTGTTGTTGAACACCTTGCGGCCCGTGCCGACCCAGCGAGGTTGTGTATTAGCTTGTGCCGGCTCGCCGTTGGTATCGCGCACCAGGTCGCCGGGGCGGATGTCACCGGTAGGCAGGGGCACGTGGGCTAGGCGCTGCGGCGCGTCGCCCGGTTCGGCCTGGATCTTTTTCTGGATCTCGCGCCCGAAGCCGTCGGCATAAGAGAAGCTGATCTGTATCTTGGCCTGCGCGCCGCCGGGGTCGTGGAAATGCGTCTCGCGCGCCAGCGTGGCGGCGAAGGGCGGTTGACCGGCGCGTCGGTAGCGCCCCAGATCGTAGACGACGCGCGTGGTCGCTTTGCCCAGCAGCGTGGCGGCCCGGGCATGCGGATCGGCGATGAAGGCTTGCAGATCGGTGAGGGACTGGTCGGGGTCGAAGTCTGCCAGCAGGTCGCCGAGGTTTTGCCCTTCCTTGCCCATCACCGCCGTCGCCACCACCATGCCCAGCGCGTCGAAGGCCGCGGCGGTGCGGTTGCGGTTGGGGTCGGTGACGAGCCGGGGTTGCAGCACGCGGTAGTCGTTGGCGGCTGCGACCGTGTTGCCCAGCGCGTCGCGGGTGCGGGTGACGAGCAGGTGGTGTGCATCATAGTCCACCACCGTGCCGTGGCCGAAGGGATCGGTGAATTTACGTGGCACGAAGAAGTGCTGGCGAGCCTCGGTGAGTTCCTGTGGGGCGCTAACTGTCGGGTTTGTGGCATCGGCCCCAGGGTCGAAGAAGGTCCGGCCCGAAGGGATCCACCAGACGCCGTCCCGGGCCATGTAACCGCCCTGATCGGCGCCCTTGCCTTCGAGCAGCGAAGCGGGATTGGGCAGCAATGTTTCATCGGATTGGCCGGTCTGTTTGCGCTTGAAGACGCGGGCCAGCAAGCCGGGAGTTAGGGCGAGCTTGATGCTCTCCCCCGGCAGGGCGAGCGGCTCGACGCTGCCGAGCGGCGAAAACGCCGTCAGGTCATCCTTGCGGTAAAGCATGCGGACGTTATCGATCAGCCGCTTCTGTTCCGTGGTGCTGTCCGCCGTCTGCTCGTAGGGAATCGCCGCCGCCGAGGTCAGCAAGGCGAAACCGTTGTGTGTCCATTCGTCGAAGCTGAAGCGCGCTGCGTTGTTTTCCGGCTTGAAACCGGTCAACTCATACGTGCGAGTTTCGGCGGGGAGCGGCGTGCGGAAATCGTCTGGATATTCGACTACATCGTCTATGGCGTTCGTAAAGTTGTTTTCCACATAGGTGATCAGCGGGGTCGTTTGCTTGGCGCGGTCGTGCTGTTCGGCAAGCGGTGATTGCTTGCGCCCGTAGCCGATTGCGACCTCCTTCAGCACGTTGCCGTAGGGGTCTACCGCCAGCGTCAGCGCGTGGGCGATGCGGGGGTCGGCAGGATTGCGCTCGTAGTTATAGTCTATTGTCTCGCGCGGATGGGCGAAGAAGACGGCGTGTTCGTTGTCGCCCTGGCGCTGCAGGCGTTTGAGAGTATAGTCGCGCTCCGAGACGCTGTAGGGGTTGGGTTCTTTCTCCGTGCGGTCCAGGGCGTAGATCTCCTGCCGGAGGATAGAGCCCTTCAGCGCCCGACAGGCTTCCCGCTCCTCCTCAGCGCTCATACCCGGCGGCAGGGTAGTATCCGGCCGCAACGGCGCCAGGAATTGGGCGTCGGAGAGCCCTGGCTCGCGGTAGTACTCTCCTTCGAACTGGCGCGAGATGCGACCGCGGTCGGGGAAACCCCCGGTGTGGAACCAGGTCTTCGTATGCACCGGCGGCACATGGGAGGCGGCGTCGATGTTGGTGGCTTCCGGCAGTGATCCATCGGCGGCGAGCGCCGCGAATTCTTCAGTGTCGAACTGCTCGACCATGCCGAAGCCGCGGAACTCCCGCTCCTCGCCGTCGAAATAGCCATGGTGGTACGCGTAGCGGGTGACGAAGCGGTTGCCGCTGATGTGGTCGTGGGTCTCGACGCGCTCGACCACGTGCACCGCGAATGGCAACCGGGTGATCCAGGGCTTGCCATCGCGCTTGTCCTGTAGATAGAACTTCGTCGAGGGCGCATAATTGACCCGGGTTTCCGCACCGAGGTTGTTCTTGACCGTGATTAGCAAGTGCGGCTTCTGCCCCCCCATCAGATCCACGTAGCGCATCTGGCGCCCCGCATCGCCCGGCAGCGGCGAAGCCCAGACCAGGCAGGCTGTGCCGTTGCCGAGCAGGTCAGTGGGGGTGATGGCGGCGAGGTCGTCCACGCGCGGGAAGACTCGCAGGGGCTGCGGCGCGCTCCAGCCGTTGCCGGACTGGTTGAAGTAGAGGCGGACGCCGTCGCGGTGCAGATAGAGGATGTCCGTGGTGCCGCTGCCGTCGATGTCGGCCAACCGGATGCGCTTGTGGTCGAACTGGTCCGGGTGGTCGAAGGAGGGTGCGTTGTCCATGCTAACCTTCGCGCCGAAGCGGCCGTAGCCCAGGTTGGGCCAGTAGCACACCTCGCCCTGGCGGATGCGGACCAGGTCGGTGAGGCCGTCGCCTGAGAGGTCGGCCAGGTAGATGGAGCGGTTGCCGTCGGCGAAGACCAGACGGGGACCTTTTTCCTCATCCAGGGCTTGACGGACGCGGCGGGCCGGACCGAAGCCCTGCTCGGCCAGCGAGGCGTGCCAGACGAAGACGTCGTCTTCGGTTATCAGCACGTCGGCATGGCCGTCGCCGTCCAGGTCCACTAATCTCAGGTTGGGGTCGCGCGTGTCGCGCTCGAGGCGTGAGGTAAAGGGACGGAAGAGCCCCCAGCCTTCATAGCTGTCGTGTTCGTAGAGGCCGGGCATGGAATCGTCCTGCACCACCAGGTCGGACTTGCCATCACCGGCTAGATCCATGAACTGCGCCTTCCCGCCGGACAGCGCGAGGTTGGGCTTGGCAGCGACCAACTCGACGGGCGCGAACTTCGCCTCAGTGTACGCCGCACCGTTTCCTGGTTTGGCGTTGATCGGGCTGAGGTTGCGCTTGTAGAACCAGGCGCCGCCCTGCTCGGTGAGGATGCCGAGGATGCCTTCACCGTGCAGATCGGTCCACTGGTAGGCCACGTCGTCCAGCCCCATGGGCAGGTTCTCCAGGCTCTCGGCATCCACATCTTGCACCACATCCTGCACGACGGGCCGGGTATATTCGAACTCTACCGGCGGCAGGCTGCGCTTCAGATATCCGCCGTCGTGCCGCTTGTAGCCGGTCTGGGTGACGGCGAGCAGGAAGGCGTAGACCAGGTCGCGGGCATCCTCTGGGTCTTGCTCGTGGGAGTACGTGAAGTCGGTGGAGCGCACCAGACAGTCTTTGCCGACTGCGGCTTCGGCTTCGAAGTGGTGGAACATCAGCACCCGCTGACAGAGGCGGCAGGTGCGCACCTCGAAGCCGGCGCGGTAGGAGGAGAAGGGGTCGTCGCGGTAGGTCCATTCACCACCGTCATCCGGCTTCGGAACGTCGGCATCGTGCTCACCGTAGTCGAAGACCACCTCGAACATCCACTCGGCGTTCTGGATCTGCGCGTCGCTAAGAAAACGCGGCCGCCGCCCCACATTGGCCAGCAAGGGCACACGGTTGCCGTAGCGGATGCGCTTAAGATAGCGATTGGCTTTGCGGCGCCGATCATCGTGATCACCGCGGTTGCGCTCGTGAGCATGTGTGAGATCGATGCCGACGCCATCCTCTGGCTTGTATTCGTAGAGAGCGCCATTGCCCTTGTCGTCGCGGGTTTCACATAGCAGCCAGGTGAAGATACGCCTGGGGTCGGCAGGGTCAGCGATGCGGGAGTTCTCATCTTTGCCATAGATGGTTAGGATGTTTTCCTGGGAAATGGAGCGCCAGTGCACGTCGCCGTCGCTCTGGCGGGTCCAGCGCTCGATGCGGGCGAAGAGCCCCTCGATGCGAGGGCGGTAGCGGTGAATGGTGTAGCCCGGCGCAGTGGCCGTATCCTCAAACCTACCGCCGTTCGGCTGGAGAACCGGCACCAAATCCTCAGCACCAGAGAGGATGAAGACGTCGGATTCGTCGCCGTCAAAATACTGCGGCAAGCCCTTATCGGTCTGGCGGGTAATGGACGGGATAGACAGACTCCACCCAAAGCCAAACGGGCCGTTGCCGGTCCCGGAGTCGTAGGAGAGAGAAAGCTCGGGACCAAAGCCGGAGCGCCCCGGGCTGCTGTAGATCGGAACGCTCAGCGAGCCGGTGCCGGTGACAGGGTTGGCCGAGAACTTCTCCCCCATCCCTCGGATGGCCCCCCCGCCTTTGGGCAGCGATATGGCGGGCACGGCGGAGCTGCCATTGCCTGCGGCCTGTCCGCTTGCGCCGCCTTCCCGCTGCCCAGACAGGGGCAATTAAGATCCCAAGGAGCGCTGCAGATTAGTATCTGGTTGCCCTGCGCCGTGCATAGTCCTCTTCTAAGCTCTTTCCGCCGGGTGCCTGATCATGCTCATTGGGCCAGACGGCGATGAATTCCGAATGAATTCCGAACCGATTGGCAATGGACCTGTAAATTTTCTAAGCTTCCGCCAATCCTGCCTTCAGGTGCAACTCCCTGGTGTACTGGAGAGTTATTGCACGATCAGGCAGTCTTTTTGGAATGCGCAAGCCCGCCTTCAGAGTCTTACGTTGTAGTCTAACTTGAAGGCTGTCTCCAACCCACCGTCCCTAGAAATCAGCGTGAATCGGGGGCGTGGAGAGTTTGCGTTAAGGAAGGAACGTCTTGAGATTCGGTTGCACTACAACCCGGGAAAAGGCGGTGTGGCGTGTTCGCACGACTAGTTACCATTAAGTATTGATTTTGCTGTATCCTCTTATTAACCTCGTTGTCGGGGCCGTCGGCTTCTGCCCGCCACGGGCAGCCCGGCCGCGATCCATGCTTTCTTGCCCTCGCCGTACTCCCGCACATTTGTGTAGCCCATGGCCGCCAGCTCACGGGCGGCCTGCAGAGACGTGGGTCACGCCGCGTCCCAGCAGTAGAGCACTATCTCGGCCTCCTTGTCAGGGAGCAAGTCGGGTGCCAGCTCGGCGACCTTTCCGGGCGGAAGGTTCAACGCTCCGGGCAAGTGAGAGTGCCGGTAGTACTGCGGGTCCAGCACTTCGAGGAGGATGAAAGGGTCCCCCCTATCCATCTTCGCCCGCAGTTCGTCGCGACCGATGTTCACCACCACGCTACTTCTTCTCCTCTTCAAGAAACGCCATTAGCTCCTTTGCCGCGGCCGCGCCGGCGCGGTTCGCGCCGATGGTGGACGCTGAGGGACCGTACCCAACCAGATGAACCCTCGGATCCTTTGCAACCTGTGTCGCCAGTTTGCCGGTCATGGTTATGCCGCCGCCGGGTTCGCGCAGCATCAGAGGCGCCAGATGATCGAGGGAGCTGCGAAATCCGGTGCACCAGAGGATGACATCGGCACGAACAACGCTGCCGTCGGACCAGCGGACGCCGTCTTCGAGGATTTCGCTGAACATGGGCAGCCGGTTTAGCACCCCTCGGGCTTGCATGTCCTCGACCGCCGGGGGCATCGGCAGCCCCGTTACCGAAACTACTGACTTGGGCGGCAGGCCGCGGCGCACCCGGTCTTCGACTAGCGCCACGGCGGCACGGCCGCGGTCCTCTGTAAAGGGGCCCGCGCGGAACTCCGGCGGCCTGCGAGTGACCCACGTCGTGGTGGTGACGCGCGATACCTCGTCGAGCAGCTGTATCGCCGAGATACCGCCGCCGACGACGATCACGTGCTTACCGGCGAACTCCTCGGCCGTTCGGTAATCCTTGGTGTGCAGTTGCCTACCCTTGAACCGGTCCGCGCCGGGATATTCCGGGATGTACGCCGTCTCCCACGTACCTGTAGCGTTGATCACCCCGCGGGCCGACAGGTTGCCCCTATCCGTCTCAATCCTGAATCGCTCGCCGCGATCACAGACTACCGTCACTTTTACGGGCCGATAGACGGGTAGGTCGAAAGCCTTCTCGTAGGCCGCGAAATACCGCGGCACCGCGACGCTCGCCTCAACCTCCGTGTCATCGGAGTCCACCGCCTCGGAGAAGCGCATCCCGGGCAGATCGTGGATGCGGTT
>Ga0126306_10002408_pt1 | contig 10522 bp, 12 predicted proteins | sample Plot27_FD_92592 | JGI IMG/M metagenome (GOLD analysis project Ga0126306, IMG submission 92592) | Serpentine soil microbial communities from UC McLaughlin Reserve, CA, USA - Plot27 | ecosystem: Environmental > Terrestrial > Soil > Grasslands | place: USA: UC McLaughlin Reserve, Lake County... | reverse complement strand
GTGTCGGTGTCGACGTTCATCTTCACCACGCCGTAGTCGAGCGTCTCGCGGATCTCCTCGAGGGCCGAGCCGCTGCCACCGTGGAAGACCAGGTCGAACGGCTTGCCGGTGCCCAGCTTGGCGCCGACCTCGTCCTGGATGTCCTTGAGGATCGACGGGCGGAGCTTGACGTTGCCGGGCTTGTAGACGCCGTGCACGTTGCCGAACGTCGCGGCGAGCAGGTAGCGGCCGACCTCGCCCGGGGCACCGAGCATCTCGACGGTGCGCACGGCGTCACCCGGCGTCGTGTAGAGCTTCTCGTTGATCTCGTTGGCGACGCCGTCCTCCTCGCCGCCGACGACGCCGATCTCCAGCTCCATGACGATCTTCGCTGCGGCACACGCCTCGAGCAGCTCGCGGGCGATCTGCAGGTTCTCCTCCAGCTCGACCGCCGAGCCGTCCCACATGTGCGACTGGAAGAGCGGCTCCCGGCCCTCGGCCACCCGCTGCTTGGAGATCTCGACCAGCGGCCGCATGTAGCCGTCGAGCTTGTCCTTCGGGCAGTGGTCCGTGTGCAGCGCGATCTGCACCGGGTACGCCTTCGCGACGTGGTGGGCGTACTCGGCCAGGGCCTGCGCCCCGAGCACCATGTCCTTGACGGTCGAGCCGGACAGGAACTCGGCGCCGCCCGTCGAGACCTGCACGATGCCGTCGCTGCCGGCCTCCGCGAAGCCCTGCAGGGCGGCGTTGAGGGTCTGGGACGACGTCACGTTGATCGCCGGGTAGGCGAAGGCGCCGGCCTTCGCGCGGTCCAGCATCTCGCCGTAGACGTCGGGGGTGGCGATGGGCATGGCGGGCTCCCTGGTGGATCGGCAGGCGGCACACGTGCTTGGCCGTCGTCTTCATCCTCGCAGAGCCCGCCGGCGCCGGGGAACGGCGTCTCAGCCGGCGCGCACGAGGTCCGCAGCCTTCCGCGCGGCGATCAGCACCGGGTCCCACGTGGGCGAGAACGGTGGGGCGTAGCCGAGGTCGAGGGAGACCACCTCCTCGACCGTCATCCGGTTCCACAGGGCCACCGCGAGCACGTCGATACGCTTGGCCGACGCCGCGCCGCCGACGATCTGCCCGCCCAACAGGCGACCGCTGCGCTGCTCCACCACGAGCTTCACCGTGACCTGGTCGGCTCCCGGGTAGTAGCCGGCCCGGGTCCGCGACCCGACCTGGACGGTCAGGTAGCGGAAGCCGACCGCGTCGCAGTCGCGCTCGCGCAGCCCGGTCCGCGCGATCTCGAGGTCGCACACCTTGCTCACGGCCGTCCCCACGACACCGGGGAACGTCGCGTAGCCCCCGCCGAGGTTGGTGCCGGCGACCCGGCCCTGCTTGTTGGCGTGGGTGCCGAGCGCGACGTGCACCCGGTTGCCCGAGACGAGGTCGATCGACTCGACGCAGTCGCCGGCCGCCCACACGCCGTCGGCGTCGAAGACCCGCATCTGCAGGTCGGTGACCAACCCGCCCCACCGGCCCAGAGGCAGCCCGGCAGCGGCGGCCAGAGTCGTCTCCGGCTCGACGCCGGTGCCCAGCACGACGACGTCGGCCGGCAGCTCGCCCTGGTCGGTGACGACACCGGTTGCCCGCCCGTCCGGGCCGGTCGTCACCTCGCGCAGCTGCACCGACGTCCGCACGTCGATGCCCATGTCCTCCATCGCCTGGTGCACCTGGGCGCCCATGTCCGGGTCGAGGGTGGCCATCGGCTCCCGCGAGCGGGTCACCACGGTCACCTCCAGGCCGCGGTTGACCATCGCCTCTGCCATCTCGATGCCGATGTAGCCACCGCCCACGACCACCGCACGTCGCGGGCTGTGCTCGAGGGTGTCGAGCAGCGCCTCGCCGTCGTCGAGGGTCTGCACGCCGTGCACGCCGGGTGCGGTCACGCCGGGGATCTCGGGACGACGGGGGCGGGCGCCGGTGGCGATCACCACCTCGTCGAAGCCCATGCGGTACGTCGTCGAGGTGCCGTGGTCGCGCACCTCCAGCTCGCGCCGGTCGAGGTCGAGCCCGGTGGCCTCGTGGCGCAGCCGCAGGTCGATGCCGTTGGCCCGGTGCTCCTCCGGCGTCCGGGCGACCAGGGCCGCCTCGTCATCGACCACGCCACCGACCCAGTAGGGGATGCCGCAGGCGGAGTAGGAGGCGTGCCGGCCCCGCTCCAGGGCGAGCACCTCGAGGCCGTCGCCGCGCAGCCGCTTGGCCTGCGAGGCCGCCGACATGCCCGCGGCGTCGCCTCCGACGACGACCAGCCGCTCGGTCACGGCTCGGCGACCGTCGCGGGCGCCCACACGTACGGCGTGGTCGACGTCAGCGTGCGCAGGCCGAGGCGCTCGAGGATCGGCCGGCTGTCCGGCGAGGCGTCGACCTGCAGGAAGCGGAAGCCGCGCTCGGCGGCCTCGTCGGCGCGGCGGGCGACGAGCGCCTTGTAGATTCCGCGGCGGCGGTACTCCTCGAGCGTGCTGCCGCCCCACAGCGACGCGAAGTCGGTGCCGTCGTGGAAGCGCACCCAGGCGGCGCACACGACGGCCCCGTCGCCGGACTCGGCCAGCCACACCGACATGGCGGCCGGGTCGTCGAGGTGCTCGGCGGCCAGGGCGCGCACGTGCTCGCCGGAGTCCTGCGACCAGACCGTCGAGTGCAGGACGTTGATCCGCTGCCAGTCCAGCGCCTGCTCCTTGGCGTCCTCGGCGATCCGGCGCACGGTGATGCCCGGCACGTCGGCAGCACCGGCCAGCCGCTCGCGCACCACGTCGACCTCGCCGACGACGAGGGCCTCCTCCTCCTGCGGGGTGAACCGGGCGGCGAGCAGGCGCTGCGCCAGGTCGGCGGGGCGGTCGTAGCCGTAGTGCTTCCACTCGAACTCGACGCCGTACGGCCGGAAGCGCTCGACCGCCGCGGCGATCGCCGCGTCGGCGGTCGACTCGTCGAGGTCGCTCCAGAACACGCCGCCGCCCCACGGCGCGTCCCCAGCGGGCAGCAGCAGCGTCATGGCGCCCGGCTCGGTCACCGTCTCCTGCTCGAAGCCCGGCGGCGGGTCAGCCGGGTTGCGGCGCACCTGGGTGTCGAAGTGGGCGAGCAGCTCGGCGTCGTCCATGCCTCCCGACCCTAGTGACCGACCGCGGCTGCGGGTCCATGCTGTCCACGGGGAGGTGCTGGCGATGAAGAGGTACGCGTTCGCCTACCGCGTCGGCATGACGCCGTGGGAGAAGTACGGAGCGGCGGCGGCCGAGAGCATCGCCGCACTGCTCGACCGAGAGGAGGCCGACCGGCCGCGGCCCCTCGGCCGGGCGCTCGACCTGGGCTGCGGGCGCGGTCAGTACACGCCCGAGCTCGCCCGGCGCGGCTGGGAGGCGGTCGGGGTGGACGTGGTGCCACGCGCGGTGGAGGCGGCCCGGCGGGCAGGCCCACCCGGAGTGACGTACGTCGTCGGCGACGTGACCGCGCTCCCGAGCTCCCTCGGGGGGTTCGACTTCTTCCTGGACGTCGGCTGCTTCCAGGGCTTCGGTGAGCCGCAGCGCATGGCGCAGGGGCGCAGCATCACTGCGCTGGCGAACCCCGGCGCTACCCTGCTGATGCTGGAGTTCGGGGCGACCCTGATGCGGTCGGTGACCGGCGGGGTGACGCAGGCCGAGGTCGAGCAGGCGTTCCCCGGCTGGGAGCTGCTCTCGGTCGAGGCGGCCTCCACCGCGTCGCTGGGCTGGCCGCTCGACCGCACGTCGCCGCAGTGGTACCGCCTCCGCCTGCGCACCTGACCCGGCGTTCCGCGCCGCTCCACCGGGCTGGCGGGCCTCCGTACCACCTTCCGCACCGCTCACCCGCCAGCCGGTCGCGTCCGGAGCCGGGTCGTAGGCCCAGGTCGAGCTGTGATCAGAGCTCATGGCCGGTCACGTGCTGGCGGACCCAGGTGTGCATCGCGATGGCGGCCGCAGCCCCGACGTTGATGGAGCGGGTCGAGCCGTAGTGCACGATCGAGACGACGAGGTCGAGCTGCTCGCGGGCGGCCGGGGAGAGCCCCGGTCCTTCCTGGCCGAGCAGGAGCACGGCGTGGCGGGGCAGCCGCGTCTCCTCGAGGGGGACCGAGCCGGGGAGGTTGTCGATACCCACCACGGCCAGCCCCTCGGCGTGCGCCCAGGCCAGCAGCGCGGCGACGTCCTCGTGGTGGCGGACGTGCTGATAGCGGTCGGTGACCATGGCGCCGCGGCGGTTCCACCTTCGCCGCCCGACGACGTGCACCTCCTCGACCAGGAAGGCGTTCGCGGTCCGCACGACCGACCCGATGTTGAAGTCGTGCCGGAGGTTCTCGATGGCCACGTGCAGGTCGTGGCGGCGCCCGTCGAGGTCGGCGACGATCGCCTCCCGCCGCCAGTAGCGATATCGGTCGACCACGTTGCGCCGGTCGCCGTGGGCGAGCAGCTCCGCGTCGTACCACGGGTCGTCGGGCCACTCCCCGGTCCACGGCCCGACGCCGACCTCGTCGCGGGGCTCGTCGGCGTCCTCGGTGGGCGGGTCGGTCACCCGGCGCAGCCTAGAGTTGCGCGGTGCTGCCCGACCTGGACCCGGACCTGGGGACGCTCGGGGCGGGCGCCGTGTACGCGATCGTTCTCGGCTTCGTGTTCGTCGAGTCGGGGCTGCTCCTCGGGTTCTTCCTGCCCGGCGACACGATCCTTTTCGGCGCCGGTCTGGTGTCGGCCGAGGACGGCTCGGGCGTGCACCTCGGCTGGCTGGTGGCCGGCGCGTTCGCGGCCGCCGTCCTCGGGGACTCGGTCGGCTATGCGACAGGCTTCCGGCTGGGCCGCACCTGGCTGGACCATCGGGTCGAGGCCGGCCGGATGGACCCTCGGCACCTGCAGCGGGCCGAGCAGTTCTACGAGCGCTACGGCTGGTGGTCGGTGGTGACGGCCCGGTGGATCCCCTGGGTGCGCACCTTCACGCCGGTGCTCGCCGGGACGAGCCGGATGAGCTATCCGCGGTTCCTGTCGGCCAACCTGGTCGGCGCGCTGGGCTGGGCGGTCGGCCTGCCGGTGCTGGGGCACCTGGCCGCCGACCGGCCGGCTCTGAAGTACGTGGCCTACGCGGTGGCGGCGTTCTTCGTCGCCGCGTCCCTCGTCCTGGGTGTCGGCGCGTGGGTCCGTCGGAGGCGTTCCGCCAGGCAGTAGCGTCGCGAACATGGGCCGTCACACCCAGCCCGGCACCGGTGCACCGACCCCGGACACCGGCTTCTGGGTGCGGATCGCGGCCGCGGCGGTCGTCCTTGTGCTGGCCCTGGCCTGGTGGGGGACCTCGCGAGGAGGGGACGACCCGGTCACCACGACCGGCCGGGACCGCACGACCAGCCCCCCGGCGGCCTCTACGACAGCATCGCCGAGCGCCACGTCGAGCCCGACGTCCACGAGCCCGTCGTCGTCACCCTCGTCCAGCGCGTCCGCCTCGGCCGGGCCGACGAAGCGGCCGCCGCTGCTTGCCTTCGCGGTCAAGCGCAAGAGCTACATCACCGTCCGGGTGCCGGGTGGCCGGACCATCGTGTCGCGGCTGTTCCAGCCGGGGGCCACGCGCAGCTTCGACGCCAAGGTGCTGCAGGTCGTCAACGGCCGGCCGAACGCGGTGCGCTTCGTGGTCAACGGCCGGCCGCGGGAGCCCGGCCCGGCCGACCAGCCGGAGACGTTCACCGTCCGCCGCCGCTGACCGGGTTCGCCGCCGGGTGCGCCGGTAGCCTTCTCGGATGTCCGCCTCCGCCCTCGGCCCCTCGTGGCTGGACCCCAACACGCTGGTCGACAACTTCGGCCTGGTGGGGATCCTCGTCGTGGTCTTCGCCGAGTGCGGCCTGCTGGTCGGCTTCTTCCTGCCCGGTGACTCGCTGCTGTTCACCGCGGGGCTCCTGGTGAAGCAGGGGTCGATGAGCCAGCCGATCTGGCTGGTCTGCCTGCTGATCACGATCGCGGCCATCGCCGGCAACCAGGTCGGCTACATGATCGGCCGGAAGGCCGGCCCGGCCGTCTTCAGCCGCCCGGACTCCCGGCTGTTCAAGCAGGAGTACGTCGACAAGTCCTATGCCTTCTTCGACAAGTACGGCGCGCGCGCGATCGTGCTGGCCCGCTTCGTGCCGATCGTCCGGACGTTCATCACGGTCACCGCCGGCGTCGGCAGGATGCACTACCGCACCTACCTGATCTACACGATCGTGGGCGGTGTGCTCTGGGGCACCGGCGTGACGATGCTCGGCTACGCGCTGGGCGGTGTGGACTTCGTGGCCGACCACATCGAGCTGATCCTGATCGGGATCGTCGCCGTCTCGGTCATCCCGGTCGGCTTCGAGCTTCTGCGGGCCCGGTCGCGCAACCGGGACGAGCGCTACGACGAGCCGGCCGAGCGGGAGCGGGTCGAGCAGGAGAAGCTCAACCCCGACGTCTGATTCGTGGTCGTGGTCAGGTCGTGGTCGTCCTCGGCGTCGTGATCCCGGTCGACGTCGGGGTCATCCCGGCCCTGGCGCCGGCGTTTTGCGGCTGACCTCGTAGTGGAGGACGAGGAACGCGAAGCCGCAGACCCAGAAGGCATGCTCCGCGCGCAGTGCGCCGTCGCGGACATAGACGCCGAGCTGCTCGTCGAACCCTGGCACGCCGAGCGTCGTCAGCTCGTCCGACTGCGGGTCGATGTAGGTCAGGTAGTGGCCGGGCTGGCCGAGCTCGCTCCTGCTGGTGAGCCCCAGACCGCCCCCTGCCCGGGTAGATGCCGACGTAGATGCCGCCGATGGCTGCGGCCAGGTCCAGGACGTAGCCGGTGCCGACGTATCGGGTCCACGAGGCACGTGGCACGACGAACTGCAGCTCGGCTGCGTCGACCCGCTCGGCGAGGAGAATGACCTGCGGGTCCCGGAAGACGGCTGCCGACAGGACCCGGTAGACCAGCACGGTGCTGGCGGCCACGACCGAGCCCGGCGCCTGGCGCCTCCCGAGCACCCCTCCCACGGCGAGACCGACCAGCGGCCCGAGCACGACCTTCTGCGGCCGGATGCCGAGCAGCCCCGCGCACGCCCCGCTCATGACGCCGACCGTGCGCGGGCCGACGCCCGCGACCCGAGCGACTGACCAGCCGGCAGGCGCGGCCAGCCCGGCACTGGCGGCGATCCGCGACCACAGGGCGGGGATCTCGTTCGGGCGCTGCAGGGCGCGGGCCACGCCGTCGACGACCGCAAGGGCGACGGCGCCGGCAGCAGTGGCGGCGGCTGCCTGCTTGGCACCGCGGTGGCTCGTCAGCGTCAGCCCCGCCAGGCCACCGACGGCCGGGGGGAACACGACACCTCCGAGGCGGCCGGGGGGCTCCGGTCGCTTCCGCTCCACTGCGCGCCCGGGTCAGGAGAAGTCGACGGTGGGCGCGGACCGGACGGCCTCGTCCTCGACCTCGAAGTACTCCTCCCCGTGGAACCCGAACACGCTCGCCACCAGGTTGGACGGGAACGACTCGACCCGGGTGTTCATCGCCCGCACGTTGGCGTTGAAGAAGCGTCGGCCGGCGGCGATGCGGTCCTCGGTCTCGGTGAGCTCGCGCTGCAGCTCCAGGAAGGTGGTGCTCGCCTTGAGCTCCGGGTAGGCCTCCGCCACGGCGAAGAGACGGCCCAGCGCCTGGCCGAGGATCCCCTCCTGCTGCGCCTGCTGGGCGGGCGTCGACCCCGGGGCGGCGGCCTGGGCACGCGCCTTGGTGACCGCGTCGAAGACCTCGCGCTCGTGGGTCGCGTAGCCCTTCACGGTCTCGACCAGGTTGGGGATCAGGTCGTGCCGCCGCTTCAGCTCGACGTCCACCTGGCGCCACGACTCCTGCACCAGGTTGCGCTGCCGGACGAAGCGGTTGTACGAGACCACGACCGCGACCGCGAGCAGGACGACGACGGCCAGCACGATCCAGAGGGCGGTCATGGGCCCGGATCGTATCCACCGGGCAGCTGGTACTGCGGCCCGTCAGCCCAGACCGAGGTCCGCGAGGTCGTAAGCCGCGAGGTACTCGAGACCTTCGGCCCGCACGGTGTCGGCCGCGCCGCGCTCGACGATCACTGCCACGCCCACGACCTCTGCACCCGCCTCGCGCAGCGCCTCGACGGCGGCCAGGACGGAGGCGCCGGTGGTCGAGGTGTCCTCGACGGCCAGCACCCGCCGGTCGGCGACGTCCGGCCCCTCGATGCGCCGCTGCAGCCCGTGCGCCTTGCCTTCCTTCCGCACGACGAAGGCGTCCAGCCGGCGCCCACGTGTCGCAGCGGCGTGCAGCATCGCGGTCGCCACCGGGTCGGCGCCCAGCGTCAGCCCACCGACGGCGTCGTACTGCAGGCCGGCCGTGGCGTCGAGCATCACCTCGCCGACCAGCGGCGCCGCCTCGCCGTCGAGGGTGATCCGGCGCAGGTCGACGTACCAGTCCGCCTCGCGTCCCGACGACAGGACGACCCGGCCGTGCACGACGGCCTTGTCGGTGATCTGGGCCAGCAGCCGGTCACGGGCGGAGGTCTCGTCCATCGCGGGCGAGCCTAGGGCAGGCTCACGGCGATGACCCCGCTGACCGCGATGCCGCCGCCCGCGCTCGTCCTGGTCCACAGCCCGCTGGTCGGGCCGGCTTCCTGGGGCGACCTGCCGGACGTGCTGCGCGGGCGAGGGCAGGACGCCGTGGTGGTCGACGTGACCGACGACGACCAGCCGCCGTTCGCCCAGCGGTACGTCGCGCGAGCGGCTCTCCAGGTGCGCGAGGCGGTCGGTGAACGGCCGGTGGTGCTCGTCGGGCACTCCGGCGCGGGATACCTGCTGCCCCTGGTCGGAGCGGCCCGGCGGGCCCTGCGCAGCCGGGTGGCGGCCTACGTGTTCCTCGACGCGGGGCTTCCTCCGGCGCGGCCGGCGTCCCGGCTGGACCTGCTGGCCACCGAGGTCGCGGGTGGCGACGAGTGGCTGGCCGGGTTCCGCGCCGAGCTGGCCGCCGGTGGGCACTACCCGACCTGGACCGACGACGACCTGGCCGACCTGGTGCCCGACGACGAGCGGCGACGTGCCCTGGTCGCATCCCTGCGGCCGCGGGCCGAGCCGTTCTTCACCGAGACCCTGGCGGTCGCGCCTGACTGGCCGGACGCGCCGTGCGCGATGGTCCGGCTCTCCGAGGCGTACGACCAGCCGGCCCGGGTGGCGGCGTCACGGGGCTGGCCGGTCGTGTCCGCGGACCCCGCGGGCGGCCACTTCGCGCCCTGCGTGGTGCCGGAGACCGTGGCCGACCTCATGGGTGACGTGCTCGGCCGGCTGCTCTGAGGCGAGCCGGTCGGTCACCGGAGCCGGGCGTGGTGGGCGGCCAGGATCCGGCGCTCCTTCTCCGGGTCGATGCCGTGGTTCGCGACGTAGTCGCGGTCCGGCTTGGCGGCCGGCCCCTCGTCGCGCAGCCAGGCCCAGGTGTCGGCGACGGTCTCGACCACCGGCCTCGACCGCAGACCCAGCCGCTCTGCCGCCGCGGTCTGCGCCCTCCACACGTGGTCGGCCTCCTGGCCGGGCGGCATCCAGAGCGGCAGCTCGGTCCAGACCTCGACCTGGTGCTCGAGCAGCAGGTCGTCGGGCACCCAGGTGAGCGTCGCGTCGGAGCCGGTGGCGGCCACGCAGTCCTGCAGCCAGCTGCCCATCGTCGCGTTGCCCTGCGGGCCGGTCGCGTTGACCGTTCCCCCGGTGCCGCCCTCCGCGCAGTCGAGCATGAAGGCCGCGAGGTCGCGGGCATCCACCAGCTGCATGGCGGTGTCCGGGTCGCCGGGTGCGAGGACCTCACCGCCGCGGGAGATGCGCTGCAGCCACCAGGGCAGCCGGCCGACGTTCTCGTGCGGACCGAGGATCAGGCCGGCACGGACGACCAGGGCACGGTCGCCGAACGTCCGGGTGACCGCCCGCTCGCAGCCGGCCTTGAGCACGCCGTAGTCGCCGGCGTCGGGGCCGGCCTCCGGCGGGCAGTCCTGTCCCGGCGCCCCGTCCGGCGTCGGCGCGTGCGGCCAGGTGGTGGTGGCCGACATGCTGGAGACGAAGGCGTAGAAGGCGCCTGCCGAACGCCCGCCCGACAGGACGCCGACCGCACGTCCCACGACCTCGGGGACGAAGCCGCAGGTGTCGACCACGGCGTCGAACTCCCGGTCGGCCAGTTGCGCCAGGTCCGCGTCGGACGCGCGGTCGCCGCGCAGCGCCTCGACGCCTTCCACGTCCGGCCCGCTGACGCCGCGGTTGAACGTCGTGACGTCGGCGCCGCGGCGGACCGCCTCCTCCGCAGTGGCGCGCCCGAGGAACGAGGAACCTCCGATGAGCAGCAGTCGCATGCCACGACCCTGGCGGTCCGCAGCCCCGCTCGCCAGAGCCGTTCGCTGCAGGCGGAGTCAGCCCCGGCGTCGGGCCAGCAGCCGCCAGACGACCAGCAGCAGCACCGCCACCCCGACGACGGGCAGCGCGCGCTTCAGCAGCGGCGCACGGGCGACGTCGAGCACGTCGACCGCGTCGTCGCCGCCGGCCGG
>Ga0126306_10002406_pt1 | contig 10523 bp, 8 predicted proteins | sample Plot27_FD_92592 | JGI IMG/M metagenome (GOLD analysis project Ga0126306, IMG submission 92592) | Serpentine soil microbial communities from UC McLaughlin Reserve, CA, USA - Plot27 | ecosystem: Environmental > Terrestrial > Soil > Grasslands | place: USA: UC McLaughlin Reserve, Lake County... | reverse complement strand
TCGATGAACTCGAAGACGATCAGGTACTCCCGCTCGGGGGTGAGCTCGGCGACACCGTATGGCTCGGGGCTGGGCAGACCGGCCCGCTGCATCAGTGCCAGGGCGTAGTCCTCCTGCTGGACCAGCCGCTTGACGGTGTTGAACGGCTTCTCGTCCTCCAGGCGCCCGTACAGCAGCGCCCGGACGAGCTTGTAGGAGCGGTCAGCCCGCAGATGGTTGCGTGCATAGAGCTTGCCGAAGACATGGCGGGGGTTCCCGGCCTGGTCCTGGACCTGGATCCGCAGCGGGGTCGACCCGGCCGACCCGGACAGTCCGAACGGCTTGACCTCGAGCGCGGTCAGCCCGAGCTGGTCGGCCAACGCCTGGCGGATGGCCTCGCCACGCCGGCCACCCACGTCCAGGTGGGCGCTGCGGCCCCGCTTGTAGGCGACCGGGAAGATCTCGTTGGGCACGAACAGCCGGTAGGCCGCCACCGAGACCGCGACCCCGATCACGGCACCCAGGAGCGCGTCGGTGGGGGCGTCAACGCCAAGGTGGATCCGGGCCAGAGCGAACGCTGCGACCAGGCCTGTGGCGACCCACTTGCCGAGCTGCCGCCAGCGGCCCACCGGGACCAGGGTGTAGAGGATGCCGATCAGGGTGGCGGTGAGGATGGCGACCGGCCGCGACGGCATCGCCCAGCCGGCCCAGCTGCCGCGGAGCTCCACCCCGAATGGCCGTGGGCGGTCCACCGTCGCCAGCCGGACCGCCAGCAGGACCGCCAGGAAGGAGCCGACGAACACGACCAGGTGGCGGAAGCGCCGCAACGCCAGTAACGCGATCACGGTCGCCCAGCGCAGCGCCCCCACCGTGCCGACCGATCCGGTGGAGGCGACGATCGCCTCCATGAGGCCGGTCAGGCCGGGAAGGCGCAGCCCGGCCAGCCACCGCACCACCGCGTCGTCCCACACGGTCACCGCCACGCCCAGGCTGCGTTTGGCCGGCCCGAAGCTGATCTTCGCCAACGTCACCAGGACCACGGCGGCGGCCGCCCACCAGACGCCGGTGATCTGGATACTGCGCGGCAGCGGAGGCGGCGCGCCGGTGGGACGCCGTCGGCGTCCCGACCGCCGCACCTCCGGTGCACCCGGTCGCGCAGGTCCGACGTCGCCCGGGAGCACCGGACGCTGGGTGGACTCCATCTGCTCATCCTGCAACCAGGCGACGACCCCGTCCATATCGTCATCGGCTCTGGCGACGACCGGAGAGGGTTCAAACAATGATTCCCCCTTGTCGGCTGTGGGTGTTGGTGCTAGGACGCACAGGTGGGCAGGCGCCTTGGCCGAGGAGCGCCGGGGGAAGGCCTCGGCCTCGACCCGTGCGCTTCAGCGACGGCAGGAGGTCGGGACATTGAGCGAGGCGATCGGACATCCCAGCGGGGCGGCGCTGCCCCGCCCCATGGGCATCGGCGAGATCCTGAGCACCGCATTCCAGTTCTACCAGCGCCACTGGCGCACCCTGGTGGCCATCGCCGCGGTGGTGGTCGTCCCCTTCACCCTCCTGCAGTACCTGCTCGGCGACCAGGTCCGCACCCGGGGCGAGGAGGTCGCCAATGGGGTGGTGATCGAGACCGCGAGCTGGGCCGTGGGGATCGCAGGGCTGGTGACCGCGCTGGCTGGACTGCTGATGTTCCTGGTCCTGACCGGGGCGATCACCAGGGCGGTGGCGGCCGAGGTGGCCGGTGAGGATCCCAGTGTGGAGCAGAGCTATCGCTTTGGGTTCCACCGGATCTGGCCGGTGCTGCTGGTGAGCATCCTGGTCGGGCTGGCCACCGTGGGCGGGCTGGTCCTGTTGGTGATCCCCGGCATCTACATCGGCATTCGGCTGGTGGTGAGTATCGAGGCGCTGGTGGTGGAGGGCCGCCGGGGGACCCAGGCGATGGGTCGGTCCTGGGAGTTGGTCGGCGGGCACTGGTGGCACGCCTTCGGGACCCTGGTGGTGGCGTGGCTGATCATTGGCGTCGTCAACTCGGTGATCACGCTTCCGTTCGGCGACACCGGCTGGTTTGTGCAGGGGGTGGTGGCGGCGGTGGCCACGACGGTCACCATGCCCTATGGGGTGCTGGTCGGGGTGCTGTTGTATCTGGATCTGCGGGCCCGCAAGGAGAACCTGACGCTGGAGGCCCTACGAGCGGACCTGCAGGCCTCAGCCGCTTGACATCATCGCGGCTATGGGAAGCGGGGATTTAACCCCAGGCTTCCTCCGTGCGAGTAATGAGCGGCTCACCGCCATGCCGACGAGCGTTTCCGCAGGTGGATCTTGACCGTCGAGAGCGAAGTCAGATGGCCGTGAGCAAGACGTCTGGAAAGTGGATAGGTGGGTGCCGTCGTCCCGCCGGGGGCCTCACATTGGTCTGCACGGTGGTGTCCGGGGCGGACCGGCGCCCCTGTCTTGGAAGACCTCGGCCTGTCTCTGCTCTGGGTCCTCCAGCAGGGCCTGCGCAGGTCAGGTGAGGCGGCGCCGTCAGTGCGGCCGGCGAGTGAGTATCGGTGCATGAATGCCGTCGCTCGCCGCCCTGCGGTTCAACAAGAACGTGAGCGCATCCAAGCCCGCTGGTTGCCGCTGCCGAGCTGTTCGCCATCGGCGTGCGCCAAGCCGAGATCGCCCACCAGCTTGGCGTGTCCCGCCCGGCGGTGAACCGATGGCATGCCGCCTGGCAGGCCGGCGGTGCTGACGCCCTGCAGCCGGGGCCCGACCGGGCCGACGCCCAGGCCGATCAGGTACCGGTGACGGCGCTCCTGCTGGCCGGCAGAGGCGGTAAGGTGCCAGCAGTGCGCCGGGTGACCTGGGTGCCGGTGTCCGCGGACGGGTGACCCGGCGGCGGGGAGCGTGATGACCACGGCTGACACACTGGATCGGGGCCGGGAGTCCTTCGAGCGGCGGGCGTGGGCGGATGCCTTCGTGCAGCTGTCGTCGGCCGACCGGGATTCCTCGCTTGGGCGGAGGATCTGGGGCGGCTGGCCACGGATGCGTACCTGGTGGGTCGGGACGCCGACAGTGAAGAGGTCTGGGCGCGTGCCCATCACGAGTGGCTACAGCTGGGCGACGCGGAGCGGGCCGTCCGGTGCGCGTTCTGGCTGTCCTTGGGCCTGCTGAGCAGGGGCGAATTGGCCCGTGCGGGCGGCTGGCTGACCAGGGCCCAGCGGCTGCTGGACGACGGCCAGCTGGACTGCGTGGAGCAAGGGTATCTGCTTATGGCGCTCGCGGCGCAGCGCTTCGTCGAGGGCGACGCCGCGACGGCGTACGCCACCTTCGATCAGGCCGCCAAGATCGGCGACCGCTTTGGCGACCGGGATCTGGCGGCGCTCGCCCAAGTGGGCCGGGGCCGGGCCCTGCTGGAGTTGGGGGGAGACCGCCGAGGGCATGGCGTTGCTGGACGAGGCGATGGTCGCCGTCGAGGCGGCTGAGCTATCGCCGGTCGTGGCTGGGAGCGTCTACTGCGCCGTGATCCAGGCGTGCCAGGAGTTCTTCGATGTGCGCAGGGCGCGGGAGTGGACGGCGGCGCTGACCGACTGGTGTGCGTCGCAGCCGGACCTGGTGCCCTTCCGCGGTCAGTGTCTGGTGCATCGCTCCCAGGTGATGCAGTTGCGGGGCGCTTGGCTGGATGCGATGGAGGAGGTACGGCGGGCCCGCCAACAGCTGTCGACTCCCCCTGGCCAGGGGACGCTCGGCATGGCGTTCTACCAGCAGGCCGAGCTGCACCGGCTGCGCGGGCAGTTCACGGAGGCCGAGGAGGCCTACCGTGAGGCCAGTCAGTGGGGTCATCCGCCGCAGCCTGGTCTGGCACTGCTGCGGCTGGCCCAGGGCCAGGTCGGCGCCGCGGCGGCAGCGATCCGCGCGGCGTTGGCTGAGGCGCAGGACCGAATGGCGCGGGCCAAGGTGCTGGGCGCCTACATCGAGATCGTGCTTGCAACGGACGCCGTCGCGGCGGCACGGACCGCGGCCGACGAGTTGTCGGAGATCGCCGCCGACCTCGGAATGCCGTTTCTGCATGCGGTGTCTGCCCAGGCCACGGGGGCAGTCCTGCTCGCCGAGGGTGATCACAGTGCCGCCCTGGCCGCCCTCCGCGGGGCCTGGAAGGTCTGGCAGGAGCTCCAGGCGCCATATGAGGTCGGGCGTACCCGCGTGCTCATCGGGCTCGCCTACCGGGCGCTCGGCGACACCGACACCGCCGGGCTGGAGCTGGACGCGGCGTGCCGGGTCTTCCAGCAGATGGGCGCCGCGCCCGAGCTGGCCCGGGTGGAGATGCTGGCGCCGGTGACAGCGCCCAGGGCGGCGGGTGGGCTGACCGCCCGTGAGGTGCAGGTGCTCTGTCTGGTGGCCGCCGGCAAGAGCAACCGGGCGATCGCCGCCGACCTTGCGATCAGCGAGCACACCGTCGCCCGTCACTCCTCGGCTCTCCAGGGAGGCGGATCGGTACATGGTGGCGGCCGGGGACCGCCGGTTCGAGGCCGACCATGTGGTGGTGGCGGCGGGCGCCTACCAGCGCCCCAGGATTCCCCCCTTCGCCTCCGACCTCGATCCGGGCGTGGTGCAGCTGCATTCCAGCCACCGGTTCGCCAGCGGTTCCACCTCGAGGGCGGCGGCGTCGCTCGAGGCCTCCCGCTGGGCCGGGTCATGCTCAAGGACCTCACCGCCGCCGGGATCGAGCGGGTGCCGAAGACGGCGGGGGCGCAGGCCGGCCTGCCGGTGCTGGACGACGGACGGATCCTTGAGGTCGCGAACGTGATCTGGTGCACGGGGTTCGTGCCGGACTTCGGCTGGATCGACCTGCCGGTCTTCGCTGCGGACGGCGGCCCGGTGCATGACCGCGGCATCGTGGCATCCGAGCCGGGCCTGTACTTCCTGGGGTTGGTCTTCTCCTATGCGCTGGCCTCGTCGCTGGTCGGCGGGGTCGGCAGGGACGCCGCGCACATCGCCAAGCACATCGCGTCACACCAGCCCAACGGCCGGCCCACCGAGCAGGTGGTGGCCGGAGCGCGACAACAAGGACCAGCGGGCGCTGGTGTCCTGAGTGGGCTCCTAAGCCTCTAGGCGTAGGCCGCTGCTCCCGCCTGAGCGCAGGGGAGCTGTTGGCTTATGAGTCGTGTGGTGAGCGGGCCGGGTCGGTGCTGTGAGCAGCTGTTTGTGTTGTTGCCTTGGCGGCCTTCCGTTCGAGCCAGCTGGTCAGCTCGTCGGCAGCGACGGGTCGGCTGATGTGGTAGCCCTGCACGGCGTGGCAGCCGAGCAGGTCCAGTTGCTGCAGGGTGAGGGCGTCCTCGACGCCCTCGGCGACGACCCGCAGGCCCAGGTTGCGGCCCAGGTCGACGGTGGAGTGGACGATGACCGCGTCATTGGAGTTGCTGAGCATCTGGGAGACGAAGGATCGGTCGACCTTGAGCTCGTGGACGGGAGGCTCTTGAGGTAGGCCATGGAGGAGTAGCCGGTGCCGAAGTCGTCGATCGAAAGATGCACGCCCATGGCGTTGAGCCGGCTGAGGACCTCCAGGGCGTGCACGGGGTCGGCCATGATGGTGCTCTCGGTGAGCTCGACCACCAGCAGCCGCGTCGGCACCTGGTGGCGGGCGAGCAGGTCGGCGACCTCGTCGGGGAACTGGAGGTCCAGCAGGCGTCGGGCGGACACGTTGACCGCGACCGTCAGCTCGTGGCCAGCGTCGTGCCATTGGCGGCATTGGCGCAGGGCCTCGTCGAGCACGTAGTGGGTCAAGGGGGTGATGAGCCCGGTCCGTTCGGCCAGGGGAATGAACTCACCAGGTGGGACCAGCCCGTGGTCGGGATGCTGCCAGCGCACCAGCGCCTCGACCCCCAGGATCCGCCCGGTGTGGGCGTCGACCTTGGGCTGGTAGTGCAGCAGCAGCTGGCGCTGCTCCAGGGCGCGGCGCAGCTCGCCGAGCAGGGCCAGCCGTTTCGGGCTGTGCTGGTTCTGTTTGGGATCGAAGAGGACGAACCCGGCGTGGGTCTCCTTGGCGGTGTACATGGCGATGTCGGCCCGCTGCAGCAGCTTTTCGGGGTCGTTGCCGTGGTCGGGGTACAGCGCCACCCCGATGCTGACCTCGACGTCCACGGTCAGCCCTTCGAGTGGGAACGGCTCCTCGAGGGCGACTTGGAGCTTCCTGGCCACCGCCACCGCGCCCTCGGCAGAGGAGATGCGGGGCAGCAGCACTGCGAACTCGTCGCCGCCGAGCCGAGCGACGGTGTCGACCTGCCGTAGCGCGGCCTGGAGCCGCTGCCCGACCTGGAGCAGGAGCTGGTCGCCGTAGTGGTGGCCGAGGGTGTCGTTGACCTCCTTGAACCGGTCCAGGTCGATGAGCAGCAGCGCCGTCGGGCTCAGCTCCCGGTCGGCCTGGCGGATGGCCTGGCCGGTGCGATCGCCCAGCAGAGTCCGGTTGGGCAGGCCGGTGAGAGCGTCCGAGAGGGCCTGGTGCTTGATGCGGCGCTGGTAACCAAGCAGCAGCAGCCAGCAGCCGGCCAACAGCCCGAGTCCGACGGTGAAGACGACCGGCACGGCAAGCACGAGGGTCCTGCCGAGCTGGCGCTGGGCGCCGACGCTTGCCCGGACCTGCTCCTGCTCGTCCTGGGCGCCCTCGTCCAGCTTCTCAGCTAACTCGACGTAGAGCGGCTCCACCTCGCGAACCTCGATGGCCTCCACTCGCGCGGTGTCATCGACGGCGACCGCCGCGAGCAGTCGAGCGGTCGCCTCCTGATACTGCTCGAGTTCTTCTCCGACCTGCCGGGCGAAGCTGACCTCGTCGGGGTCGGCATGCTGCACGATGTACTGCAAGGCCTCGCGCAGTGCCTGCATCTCGCGCGCGACGTCGGCTCTGGCCTCGACCCGCTGATGCTCCACATACCCATGCCGTGCGAACTCCGCGTTGGCCAGCGTCACCCGGGCGTTCTGCCACACGTCCTGTTCGGTGCTGTCACGATCGACCTGACGCGCGGCGGCGTTGGTGCGCACGGCCGCCCACAGGCTGAACGGCCAGCAGCAGCAGGACGGCCGCGAGCCCGATGGTGGCTACCCGGCCACGATGTCTGCCCGACCACCGCCGTAGTGCCCCCATCGCGTTCCGCACTTGCCCCCCTGAACCACGTATCCCGACAGGCGCTACGTCCCCCCGCCCCCGCGGCGGATCGAACCCGCACGCCCTAATCAGATCGGCTGGCTGGGCTGGTACCTGAGCAAGCGACACCAGGCTCACCAGGAGGGCAAGAGCCCAGCGGAGGCCCGCCGGGTGCTGAAGCGGCGGGGTCGTGAACGCCCCGTGCATCGACGGCATGCAAGGGGTCAGGGGGTTCGGACTCTATGGGCCGGAGGCGGCAAGCGCCTCACCGAAGAAATCGTCGAACTCGATGCTTCCGGGCACCCCAGGGCTGTCCTGGGTGAATAGCTGGCTTTCGCTGCCGGTCAGCCCGTCAGCCGACCCGGGAAGCACGTTGACCGCACCGGCGAATTCGAAGGAGTCGACGGTCTCGCCCAGCACCCCGACCGCCAGGTCGACAAAGCGGTCGTCGTCGAAGTCGCCAGCGGCGAGCGCGGAGCCGAACCCATCGCGGAACTCAGCGCTGTCGGGCACCCCGGGGCTGTCCTGGCTGAACAGCTGACTCCCAGTCCCGGTCAGCCCCCCAGCCGAACCCGGGAGGAGGACGAGGGCACCGGCGCCGGCAATGCTCTGGGACTCCGCCACCCCGGCGGCCAGGTCGGCGTCGCCGTCGCCGTCGAAGTCACCGGCCGCGAGGGAGATGAAGCCGAAGCCGTCGTTCTGCTGGGCGCTGCCGGGAACTCCGGGGCTGTTGCGGGTGAGGAGCTGGCTGCCCGTAGCGGTCAGCCCGCCAGCCGACCCAGGCAGGACGTTGATCGCCCCCGCATCCTCGGCGGTCCCCACGTCCTCGGCGCCGCCGACGGCCAGGTCGACGAAGCCATCGCCGCCGAAGTCGCCAACGGCAACGGCCGAGCCGAAGTTGTCGCCGAGCTCGGCCACCCCGGGCACCCCGGGGCTGTTCTGGGTCAACAGCTGGCTGCCCGTACCGGTCAGGCCGCCAGCCGAACCGAAAAGCAGGTTGACCGCCCCGCCGCGGTCAGCGGCGCCGTAGTCCTCGCCAGGGGCGCCGACGGCGAGGTCGACGAAGCGATCGCGATTGAAGTCGCCAGCGCCGAGCGCGAAGCCGACCTCGTCATCCGGCTCGACCACCCCCGACACCCCCGGGCTGTCCTGAGTGAAGAACTGGCTGCCATTCCCCGTCAACCCACCGGTGGTGCCATACAGCACATTCACCGCTCCGCCATTGGCAGCGGCGCCCACGTTCTCGCGCCACACGCCAACGGCCAGGTCGGCGAAGCCGTCGCCGTCGAAGTCGCCGGCGGCGACCGTCCCACCGAAGGCGTCCTCCCCCTCGGCGCTGCTGCCAACCCCGGGGCTGTCCTGGGTGAACAGCTGGCTGCCAGTGCCGGTCAGCCCACCCGTGGTGCCGTACAGCACATTCACGGCCCCGGCGTCGACGATTGCGCCGAGGTCTTCCAACGTCACGCCGACCGCGAGGTCGGCGAACCCATCGCCGTCGAAGTCGCCAACCGCCAACCCATCACCGAAGCCGTCGCCCGGCTCGGACCCTCCAGGCACCCCCGGGCTATCTTGGGTGAAGAGCCGGCTGCCGATGCCGGTCAGCCCACTGGCGGTGCCGTACAGGATATTCACGGCCCGGCGTTGCCGGTGGCGCCCAGATTCTCGCCGGCGACACCCACGGCCAGGTCGGCGAAGCCGTCGTTGTTGAAGTCGGCCTGTAGACCGCCGGCGGCGTGGGTGGTCGTCGAGCGACGGGCAAGGCCACTCGTCGCTGGCCACGCCATGCCCGCAAGCAGCAGCACGAGAACCACCGCGAGACGCCGCATCTCCACCACCTCCTGTCGAGCGGGCCGCCAGCCGGCTCGACGAGCACAAACCTGCACCTTCTCGACCTGAAGGGCATCAATGAGACGTGGTCGTCTGGAAGGAGCCGCCGGAACGCACGGCGATGTTCGGCCATCACGAGAAGTGGCTCGGGGTTGCGGTCGCTGAGAGACTCGACCAGTTTGTTCCCCGCGGCACCCACGAGCAAGGACGAGCCCGCCTCCAGGGCTACGGCAGGGTCCAAGGGGAGCGGTGGATCCCCTACCAGGCCCCCAACGTGGTCACCCCACCGTTCCCCGAGTACGTGTCCGGGCACTCCACCTTCAGCTCGGCCGCAGCGGCCATCTTGGCCAAGTTCACCGGCAGCGACAGCTTCGGCGCCGGCGTGACCATCGAGGCGGGCACCTCCCTGTTCGAGCCGCGGACCGGCACCCAGGTCGGCACCCCGGCCACCAACATCCTGCTGAGCTGGCCCACTTTTTCCAGGACGGCTACAACCTCGGCCAGCGGGTCGGCGGCAACGTCCTCGCCCAGACCATGGGCTAGATCAACGGCACCATCAGCGGGTAGTCGTCAGTCTACCGGTCGGCCGTTGCCATTCCCGTTGCCGTGGCCGTTGTCGCTGCCGTGGCCATCGTCGGTCGGAGTGGTCGTGGTGGTGGGGGGCTCGGGGATGGTGGTCGTTGGAGGGGAGCCGCTGCAGTCGGCCAGCGGAATCGCCCAGGAGGCGTTGGTCGTGACCTCGCCATCTGGCCACGTTGCGGTGACATAGACGGTCGCCGTCGAATAGAACGCGAACGGCAGGTTGAACGACCCGTCGGCGCCGTCTGGGGCGGGCGCGATGCCGTGGGTGTCCGCGACGCCGTAGACCGACGCGTCAGCCACCCACCAGGCCTGGACCGACACCGACGAGGACCAGTGATTGGTCACCGTGTAGTCCACCACCGGCAACCCTCCGGCGCAGTGGTCGGAGGTCGCGGTCACCGCCAACCGGGCCGGTTCGGTCTGGGCAGCGGCCGGAACAGCCACCGCCAACCCCAAGGCAACGAGCACGGCGAGTCTTCGCATCACAGAGGCGGCCCCCTCATCGGTCTTGGCCACATTCCGGCCGGAATGTGGATGCCCTCAACAAGGAAAGAGCGAAAACCAGCCCGCCGCGTTACGCCTGCGGCAAGCTCGGGTCCGGCATTGCGAAGTCAGGCAGCGGCGTCCTTGCGTGCAGCCCGACGAACGCTGCCGGACGGCGGACAGAAGTGGTCACCAGGCTGGCCTGCCTGATGTCAGTCGAGCGAGCAGTCGTAGGGTCCTTCGCCAGGCGGGTACGGCTCGGCGCCTTCCAGGTCCCAGGCGAACACGAAGGCGAGCGTCCAGGTCGCAGTCCGACAGCACCGGGACCAACCTGCGAAGCAACTTCGGCGTCCACCCATCGTGCGTCGTTCGCCCCTGTTGTTGAAAGAGCGACCAGGTCACCGGGGCCGTTACGGCGGGATGTAACCGTGGGAGGGGGATGGTCGTTCCTTCTGGCGAGCCGGGATGCATCGGGCCAGAGGGAGGGAGGCCTGACGACGCCGCGGGGTCATGGGGATGCTGGCGGTGTCGA
>Ga0126306_10002405_pt1 | contig 10523 bp, 5 predicted proteins | sample Plot27_FD_92592 | JGI IMG/M metagenome (GOLD analysis project Ga0126306, IMG submission 92592) | Serpentine soil microbial communities from UC McLaughlin Reserve, CA, USA - Plot27 | ecosystem: Environmental > Terrestrial > Soil > Grasslands | place: USA: UC McLaughlin Reserve, Lake County... | reverse complement strand
GTCGGGTACGACGCCGTTCGTCACCGTCACCGTGCCCGCGCTCTGTGCGCCGGCCGAGCAGGCGGTGTCGGTGTAGACGGTGTAGGTCACCGTTCCACCAGCGTTCGCCGTCGCACCGGTCAAGGCCGCCGAGTCGTGCACAGTACCGCCGACCTGGATCGTGTCGGCCGACAGTGTGGTCGCGATCGACGGATGTGCGTTGATGTGGTTGGTGTAGGTGCAGTCGACCACGCCGTCAGGTGCCATCACGATGCTGGTGGTCGCACTGCTGGTCGTGGCGCTGGTGCCTGAGCCGGTCGCCGTACACACCAGACTCTTCAGCGTCCAACCGGCCGGCAGAGTCGACTCGGTCACGCTGTAGTTGCCAGGCTGGACCTGAGTCGAATCACTGTAGGTCCGCGACTGACCGTTCGACAGCGAGAAAGTCGACGGGGTGAGGGCACCGGTGGTGGTGTAACCGAAGCTGGCGTCGCCGTTCTCGGTCACCTTCCGGATGGTGATCCTGCCGCAGTTGGAGATGTTCACCGGCTGTGGTGCGACGAAGTCCTTGACCTCGGCCGGGAACGACGCCGACGAGCGGCTCTTCAGGAACGCACTGCCGAACGCCGTGCACTGGCCGGCCGGGAAGATCCCCGCGTCGGTCATGTTGATCGACGCCTCGCCGAACTCCAGTGCGGGCAGGCTCACGTTCGCGATCGGGTCCGTGACCGTGACACTGTTGACCGCGCCTTCGGCGAAGCCGGCAGCGCTGAGGTTGACCCGGTTACCCCAACATGGCAGGGAGTTGGCGGAGAAGCACTGGCTGGTTGCGCCAGTGGTGACCCACTTGAGCAGGCCGAGCACCGGGGCGCCGCTACCGCCGAAGTCGAACGTGATGAGCAGGTCACCGGCGCTCCGGTTGAGCGTCTTGGCCCCGGTCGTGGTCAGGTTCGGCTGCGCCAACTTGTTGATCTCGAAGTCCATGTTGGCCGAGCCGAGGACGTTCGACCGCTCCCACGCCAAGTACAGGAATTCCTTGCCGCTCGCGGACTCGTTGCCGACGTAGAACCGGGTCAGGTCGCTCTTCTGCGGCGGGATCGACCCGGTCACCACCGATACGTTCGGGTCGTCCTCCTTGCTGCCTTGGCCGAACGCATTGTCGCCGCTGCCGCTGGCCAGGTCGTCGCCACGGACACGATTGATCGTAGTGGACACCCAGTCCTTGTTGCCGCTCGTGTTGACGACGAGGTTGCCGTCGCTGCCCTCGAAGGTGCTGCCCGTCAGGTTCGCGCTGGCCGAGGCTCCGATGGCCAGGAGCAGCGCCGTACCGGTCAGGATCACCAAGGGCCGTCGGACCCGCCGGAGCGGATGCGGCTTGCTTCGTTTGTTCACTGTTCGCCTTCCGAAAGGTGGAGCACGCTGCATGGAGTCGTGTCCGGAGACGGTGAGCAGGCATGTCGTCGAACGACCACCGGGCAGCCGTTCGCGGCGCGATCGCGGCGCGAAGTCGGCGGCCCCGAGCGGTGGGAGGAAGCGCAGGTGCCCTACCAGTCAAGACGCGGCTTCGTCACCCGGCCGTCGGGCCGGGCGTCGATCCCCAGGTCTTCAGCTTCCGCCGGCAAGCCAGGCGGAGCTGACCTCGCCGACGCGTGGGTGGACCGCGTCCGACCGGTTCGGCGGGCGCGCGCGACAGTCCATCCATGGTTCCCCCTGGCCCCGGAAGGTCGCCAGCATCCGGGTCCCACCCCTGGCTACGCTCCGCTGTGATGTCTCCGCCTACGTAAGGGAACCCCCAGCATCACAGTTACGAGGCGTAATGAACGTACACCCGCGCTCGCCACCCAGCAAGCCCTCGAAATGGTCCGTAGGGTGACCTTCCGTACCGGATCAAACCTCAATCCTGTGGCTATACGGGGATTCGAGGCCGGACGTGGCGCGACCGTTGCACCAGGCAACGTGCGCTTCCTTGCCTACCTCGCCCTCACGTCCCCATCCGCGAACCCACCGCCGGCCACGCAGCCCGGACGGTCTGACCCTCAAGTCGAACGCAGCGTCGTCAGGTGGCGGCGCCTCTCGATGGTGAGCGTGATGCCGAGGGCTGCTCCGCCGAGGGCGATGCCGCCCAGTGCACCGAGTGCGACCGAGGTGGTGTCCAGCCCGCTCTTCCGCTGCTCGACCGGCGGGAAGAGCTTTGCCTCGTACTGCGGGTCGTAACTCGGGTAGTTGGGCGGGCCCGGCTCGAACACGGCGGGCGTCGGAGCGGATGGGGCTCTTGCCTGCAGCTCGGTGGCGATCGCCGGCCCGGCGGTCACCGTCAGGGCCAGCAGTGCTCCTGCGCTGAGCTTCGTTGCGTATCCGGACATCTTGGTACTCCTGTTCTCGCGTTCTGATGTTCCTTGGTGCAGTTCTCGCTCAGCGCGGTATCGCGGGGGTCGGTGCCGGTATCACCGCGGTATCGCAGCCGTTGACGGGCAGCCTGGGTGGGGTCGACAGTCAGGGTGTGGGCATCGCCGTTCTCGGCCCGCTCACGATCGAGGGGATCTGGGGCACGCTCTCGGCCGTCGAGACCGGGTCGTACTCGCAGCACTGGTTGTTCGTCCAGGACACGTGGTCAGTTCCGAAGAGCTGGCCGAGGCGGTCTGGAGCGAGCAGCGCCCGTCGTCGTGGCCGAAAGTGATCCAGGGCTGCGTCGTGCGGCTCCGCAAGATTCTCGGCGTCCGCGCCATCGAGACCCTGCCACTCGGCTACCGGCTGGCCGTTCCCCTCGACGACCTCGACGCGCAGCGGTTCGAGCGCGCCATCGGCCGTGGCCGCGCTCTGCTGGCGGCCGACGAGGCCGAGCGGTCCGCGCTGGTGCTGGCGGATGCGTTGACGTTGTGGCGCGGCCCGCCGCTGACGGAGCTGGAGAGCTGGGACACCGCCCGGATCGAAGCCGAGCGGCTGGGTGAACTGCTGCACGCGGCGGAGGAACTGTACGTCGATGCCGCGCTGCGCTCCGGGCAGCACCAAGAGGTGCTCGCCAAGGCGCAGACGCTGGTGAACGAGGCCCCTCTCCGCGAACGGCGATGGGTGCTGCTGGCGACCGCGCAGTACCAGGCCGGCCGGGAAGCCGAGGCACTGCGGACGATCCACCGGCTACGCGCCGTACTGAACCGCGAGCTCGGCCTGGACCCCAGCTCGGACATCGACTCGCTGGAGCAGGCGATCCTGCGTCAGGATCCGTCGCTGGTGGCCGAGCACGCCTTGCCGGACCCCGACCGGGACTGCCCGTACCCGGGGCTGAAGGCGTACGACCTGGACGACGCCGACACGTTCTTCGGTCGCGACGCAGACATCGCCGCCTGCCTGCGCAAGCTGGCCGACACCTCGGTCCTGGCCGTCGTCGGGCCATCCGGGTGCGGCAAGTCATCCTTGGTACGCGCGGGGGTCGCGGCCTCACTGCGTCGAGATGGTCAGCGGGTCGTGGTGATGACCCCGGGGACCCACCCGGTCGCGGCGTTGACCGCCACCCTGCCGACGACCGGGCCTGCCCCCGCTCTCGTGGTCGACCAGTGTGAAGAGGTCTTCTCGCTTTGCACCAGCGTCTCCGAGCGCGACCAGTTCCTGAGCGCGCTCAATGCTCACCAGGCGGTCGCACCACTGGTCCTGTCCTTCCGCGCCGACCGCCTGGCCGACATCTCGTCTCATCCCGTCTTCGCCCGCACGGTGGAGCAAGGCCTCTATCTGCTCTCAGCGATGAAGGAAGACGACCTGAGAGCGGCGATCGAGCAGCCCGCACGGCTGGCCTCGCTGGTGGTGGAGCCAGGCCTGGTCGATCTTCTGGTCAACGAAGTGGCCGACCAGCCGGGCGCGCTGCCGCTGATGTCGCACGCGCTGGGCGAGACCTGGCAACGGCGGGAAGGCCGCACCCTCACCGTGGCGGGCTACAACGCCTCCGGCGGGATTCGCGGCGCGGTCGCCCAATCGGCCGAACAGGTCTACGAACGCATTCCGCCCGAGCAACAGCCCGTACTGCGTGACCTGCTACTGCGGCTCGTCACGCCCGGACCGGAGGGCGAGCCCATCCGCAGCCGCCTGCCCCGGCGACTCGTGGTCACCGGTCCGGATGACGCCTCGATGATCGACCTGTTGGCCGGCGCCCGACTGGTGACCAGTGACGAAGGTGTGGTCGAACTCGCCCACGAGTCACTCGCGCGGGCGTGGCCGCGGTTGCGCGGCTGGCTGGACGACGACCTGGAGGGCCAGCAGATCCTGCACCACCTCGCCCGGACCGCCGATTCCTGGGACGGTCTCGGCCGCCTGACAGTGAGCTCTATCGCGGGGTACGGCTCGCGAGCGCGTCAGAGTGGCGGGACCGCTCGACTTCGACGCTGACACCGACCGAACAGGACTTCCTGGCCGCGAGCAAGCGGGCGTCGCAGGCGGAGTTGAGGGCAGCCGAGGACCAGGCCCGTCATCAGGTCCACATCAACCGGCGGCTCCGCGCGGCCCTCGCCACCGCGGCCGCCCTCCTCGCCGGCACCCTCATCGCGGGATTCGTCGCAGTCCGCCAGGCCGATCTGGCCGAACAGGCCGCGACGACCGAACTGGCTCGCCGCGTCGGGGCCCGGGCTCTGCTCACCGAGGGCATCAGTCACTCGATCCTGCTCGCTGCGGAGGGCGTCAGACTCGAAGACTCCGCCGAGACCCGCGCCAACTTGGTCGCCACGATGAACAAGCGCCCGCTGCTCCTGCACTCTGCCGGGTCTCCGCTCGGCCGGACCGAGAATGTCGAGGTCTCCCCGGACGGCCGCCGCATCCTCTCCGGCGACGGCGCCGCGACCTTCCATCTCTACGACGCCAAGACCGGGCAGGTGCTGGACTCGTACACCTTCGAGGGCGATCTGCGCGGTGGGCAGTTCTTCACCGACCCGCGGTTCAGTCCGGACGGCCGACTGGTCGCCGCGATCGCCGCGAACGCCGGAGGCGCCGGATTCGGCGATGCCGAACTGCCGCTCCGGTTGCTGAACGCCGACACCCTGGAACCGGTGACTCCACAGCCTGCACCCCTTCGAGCGGACGGGAAGTTGCAGTATCTCGACCTCGCCTTCAGCGCGGACGGACGCTACCTGGCCGCGGGCGTGCAGGCGGACGAGTCGGTTCATGACTTCAGCAGGACGGCCTATGCCCTGATCTGGGATCTGCGTGCGCCTGGCCGGCAGCCGCGGATGGTGGCCTTTCCAGGTGAGTACCAAGGAATCGCCCTGAGTCCCGACGGCAGCACCATCTACTGCACCTGGCCGTTCATCGCCTTCGATGTGGCCACCGGTCGGCGGAAATGGCAACGCCCTGCGCTGCCCGGCTACGGCAGGGTCGAGGTCAGCACCGAAGGCGACCTGCTGGCGGTTCAGCAGTTCGCCGCAACCCGGCTCGACAAGGACACGATCGCCTTGGTCGACGCGCACACAGGCACGACGGTGAAGGTACTGCGTAGTCAGGTCGACACCACCCGGGGCCAGGCCTTCTCTGCCGACGGCAATCTGCTGGCCACTGCTGAACAGAACGGGGAGGTCATCGTCTGGGACGTGGCGACCGGCACCGCGCGCGAACGGATCGAGACCTCGGAAGTGTCGTGGGCCGTCGACTTCAGCCCGGACGGCCAGACGCTGTACACCGCCGGCGACGAGGGGATCCTGCGGGTCTACGACCTGGCCGGGCAATTGCGCTACCTTCCTCGGACGCGCACTGTTCCAGCACGGCAATATCTCCACCTCCTCAGCTCCGATGACGGCGGGACGACCGCCTACCTGTGGCGGGACGCGAAGGGGGCCTGGGTGTCCTTCGCCGACACGGCCACCGGTTCCGCCACCACCCCGACACATCTCAGCCTCGACCTGGAAGAAGGACCACGGTCACCGGCCGCCTGGCACCCGGACGGCCGGCGGCTGGCCGTCCACGACGCCGACACGATCACGACCCTCGACTCCCGGACCGGCAAGGTGCTCGAGTCGAGGGGGTTCCAGGACGTCGTCTCGCTCAGCTACGTCGGTCACGGCGAGCGCCTCGTCACCGGCAGCGCCAGGGGCATGATCTTCTTCGACGAGAAGCTTTGGGCCGAGGGGCAATACGCCTGGTGGCCGGCAGACTGCTGTACTGCGCGAGCGCCCGACGGCCGTACCGCGATGCTTTTCGAGCACTTCCCGGACGGCGCCGGCGAGCACTGGCGGATCGTCAGCACGGAGCGAGGCATGCTCCGCTCGGAGGGCGATCTGCCCGTGGACCTCAACTACGCCGCCTACTCGCCCGACGGGCGGCTGGTGGCCGGCGTCGGAGCCGGTGGCCAGGTTCTCACGATCGACGTACAGTCGGGCCAGGTCAGGCGTGCAGCGACCATCAGTCACAACGACGAGGGCATGGTCGTCCGCTTCTCACCGGACAGCTCACGTCTGGTCTCGGGAGCCCGGGACGGCACAGTCAGCGTGTGGGACGCGCGCACCCTCGATCTGCTCGGCACTGTCTCCATCGCTCCCGCGGATCGGCCGGTCGCCGCTGTTCCGAGTTTCACCGCTGGCAATGACATCGTCACGATCGCGGCGTACGACGGCACGACCTATCGCTGGGATACCAGCGTCGACCGGAGCATCGCCTTCGCCTGCGCGATGGCCGGCCGCAATCTCACCTCGGAAGAGTGGACCGAGGCATTCGGTGATCGCCCTTACGAGAAGACCTGTCCCTGAGACCGACGGGTCGCAGTACCGGTGTGTGGTTGGTTCGTTCGGTCATCGCATCATGTCGGCGATGGCGATGCGTGCGGCCGACGGGCACCCCTTGGTGAACCCGTAGAAGGGGCCGAAGTCGCGAGTCGACGCGAACCCTGTCACGTAAAGTCCGGCCAGGGACGTCTCGAGTCCCTCGGTCAGGGTGGGGAACCCCTCGGTGATCGAGATCCGATCCACAACACCGCCCAAGTAAGGCACCCGAGCAAGGTCAGCGCGGTAACCGGAAGCGAAAACCACGTGATCGGCTGTCAGCACCGCGCCATCGGACAGAGTCAGCGTGACGCCGTGGTCGCTGACCGCCGTGTCGACCACCGCACACCCGGGGTGACTGGTCACGACGGCGTCAGGGATCCGCGGCACGAGCCAGGGTTCCAGGGTGAGACGTCCGACCTGCCAGAACTCGGCAGCGATTGCTCGCTGCCGCTCGACCGACAGTCCTCGCCACCATCCCCGGTGTGTCAGCGTCTGGTCCACGTACTGGTCGACGAAACCCCAGCTCACCTTGGCGAACCTCGGCGTGCTGTGGCGATGCACCACGTCCACCTGCTCGGCGTCGTGGTCACACAGCAACGCCGCCCATTCGTAGGCGCTTTGCCGGCCGCCGATGATCACCACCCGGGCACCGGCGAACGAATCGAAAGAGACCAGTTCACACGTATGCGAACGGCGAGCCGGTGGGACATCGGCGTACCACTGCGGCAGGTTGAGGAAGGAGCCGACGCCGGGTGCGGCGAGTACCTTGTCCGCGGTGATCGTCGTACCGTCGTCCAGCGTTGCCACGAAGCCCGCGGTCGACGTGGTCAGGCCGGTCATGAGGCGCTCGTCGAGGTCGAGCCGCTTGCACTCGCGGAACCACTCGGTGTAGTCGAGGAAGACCGAGATCGGGATCGGGTCGAAGTCTTCGGGTTGCAGTCCCCGTTCCTCGAAGAATGCCTCGAACGTGTGCTCGCCGCTTCCGTCGAGATGCCAGTCGGGGCCCGAACGCAGGAACATGTCACCCGGCATGTGTCTGCGCCAGAAAGCCATCGGCTGGCCGACAATCCTGGTCTCGATGCCGTTGTCACGGGCAAAGGCGGCCGCAGAGTAGGCATAAGGTCCCGCGCCGACGACCAGCAGGTCCGTCCGGTCCGGCATCGTGTCTCCGCAAGGTGCGGCCAGAACGCGAGTCATCCACGGCCTCTCGACCGCGCACGGCGGCCATCAGCGGGCCCGGCTGAGGTCGCCTCGGATCCATCGCCGGGTGGCGACGAAACGAGCGGGCGATGACTTCAAGAATCCTCTCCCTCATGCGCTCGCGCCAGGACGGCTGAGTTCACCCGCGAAGGATGAGGCCCGACGGTTGCCCGATAGGCCAACATGGCCACATCGCGGGGTTACCAGATGGTGCACTCGGCCACGCCGACCTCGACTCGGAGGAGCGCCGCGATTCTCAGAGGAGGAACGATGTCGACACCTGCGACTGGAACCTCTCGGCCCGGCGTGAGTGTCGGTCCGACAAGCGAGTTCAGTCTGTTCTTCCATGTCAAACCGGGCGAGGGCGAAAGCCTGCGGACAGCGCTCGGCGACCTACAGCAGACACCCGGGTACCGGCCGGGGGACTACGGCATGGCGATCGCAACGATCCACGAGGCGAGATTCGTGCTCTTCGACGACGACACACGGCTCGCGTTCATCACGAGTTTCGACGGCCCGTGGGACGCCTACATGGAGGATTTCTTCACGTCCGGACCGACGCTCGGGCTCTTCGACGTCATCTTCCGGCATGTAGACGGCTACGAGGGGCTGCCGGACCTTGCTTCGGTGCAGGCGTTCATCCTCAGCGCGCAGCAAACGGCGGTTGCCTATGCACGGAACTACGGCGGCACGGTGAAGGAGATCAGGAAGGCGCAGCGCGTGAACACGGCCTTCCAGCAGGTGCTGGACCACCCGGACGCCGCGGAGGCGTTGCAGCACCCTGCCCTGCGGCCGTTGCTGGACGAGGCCGCCGACTAACCAGCCGATCAGCACAGCCGAGAGAGGACGCCGATGTCGGATCACATCTCAGGGCCACGAGCCCTGGCCGAGCCGATCGCGGACATCACCGACCTTTACGCGTTTCCCAGCCCGGAGCGGCCGGGAGAGCTCGTGCTGGTGATGAACACGCTCCCGTTCGCGAAACCATCGGACCTGCTGTCGGACGGACTCGTCTACCGCTTCCGCCTGCGCCCGCTGACCGCGAGCGCGGCGGGCGATCCGGCGCCGTTCACCGCCCTCGCGGAGGAGTTCGTGGTCGACTGCGTCTTCTCCTCACCTGTGCGGGCCGACGGGAACCCGGGCGGCGAGCAGGAGGGCACGGTCACCACGCCAGCCGGCGACGCGGTCTCGTTCCGGGTGAATGACGAGGAGGGCGGTTCGGCCGACGGCATTCGCGCGTTCGCGGGCCCGCGCTGGGATCCGTTCATCATGGACGCCCCCGCGGCGCTGAAAACGATCGCGACGGGCGAGCTGGCCTTCACCGACCCTGGGTCGATCTTCCTCGACGGCAAGAACGTGCTCAGCCTCGTCGTCGAGGTCGACTCGGCACTCCTGGGAGGCGCCGAGCTGGTCGGCGTCGTCGGCGAGACGCTCACGCGCGGCAAGTTCAACGTCCGGATCGAGCGGGTCGGTCGGCCGGAGGTGAAGAACATGATGCTGGCGCCGAAGCAGTTCGACGCGGTGAACCGAGATCTCGAGGTTCGCGACCTCTACAACATGGAGGACGCCTTCGCTCTCGGACAGTCCTATCAAGGTGCCTACCGGGCACGGCTGAATGCCAACCTCGCCTTCTGGGACGGACTCGACGGCAAGATCGACTGGGCCACCGACGGGAACGGCGACCACCCTTTGACGAAACTGATGCTCGCCGACTTCCTCGTCGTCGACCTCACCAAGCCGTACGCCGAACAAGGCTCCTTCCTCGAGATCGAGCTCGCCACCCGCCTGGGCAAGGCACACGAGACCTGTGGCGGACGGGCTCTCAACGACGACGTGATCGACACGATCTTCACCCAGCTCGTCAACGGCGGAAACGGGCCCGTCATCCGTGACGGGGTCGACCAGGCGACGAGGCCGGCCTCGACGACGTTCCCCTACCTTTCGGCGCCGAATCCGAAGCCGCCCGAACCGCCCGAGCACCTCTAGCGACGAAGGGTAGGTGAACACCGTGACCACCGGCGAGAGCATCGGCCTCGAACTGGACGACATCCAGAGCGGCGCGCTGCATGAACGACCGTCGCCCTACGTCGGAAGCTATCTTCTGCTGCGCATCGACGACCGCGCCGCCGGACGCGAGCTGGTGCGACGCCTGCACCCGATCGTCGACTCCGGAAGACCCTCGTCCGATCCCGCCCACGACGCCTGGATCACGGCCGCCTTCACCTATCAGGGCTTGAAGGCGCTGGGTGTTCCGCAGGACTCGCTCGACAGCTTCGCTCCGGAGTTCCAGCAGGGGATGGCGGCGCGCGCGACCCAACTCGGCGATGTGGGCGAGAGCAGCCCCGACAACTGGGAGAAGCCGCTCGGCAGCCCTGACGTCCATGTCGCCCTGGCGGCCCTCTCCCCCGACGCCGCCCGGCTGCGGATCGTGGTCGACAAGGCACGCCGCGCCCACGCGGAGCTTCCCGGGGTCGAGCTGATCTGGCGCCAGGACTGCTACCAGCTCCCGACCGGGCGCACCTCCTTCGGCTTCAAGGACGGGATCGGCCAGCCGGCGGTCGAAGGCAGCGGGATTGCTCCCTCGAACCCAGGGGAAAAGCCGCTCAAACCCGG
>Ga0126306_10002404_pt1 | contig 10524 bp, 8 predicted proteins | sample Plot27_FD_92592 | JGI IMG/M metagenome (GOLD analysis project Ga0126306, IMG submission 92592) | Serpentine soil microbial communities from UC McLaughlin Reserve, CA, USA - Plot27 | ecosystem: Environmental > Terrestrial > Soil > Grasslands | place: USA: UC McLaughlin Reserve, Lake County... | reverse complement strand
TCCTGCTCCCTATCCCAGATTGCACGGTACGGAAGTTGGGTGACCACAGGTAAAGCGCCAGGTTCTCGAGGAGGATCGCGATCGCCACGGTCGCAAAGATCTGGACCTCGTGGGGCCTGCCTACAGTCCGCTTTATAACCAGCTGGTACACGGCGAGCCCGACCAGGAACATCAGTGGCGTGACCAGGAAGAGTGAAACGTAGGGGCTTAAGCCCAGCAGCTGGTACGACCAGAAGGTTAGGTACATGCTGATCATCAAGAAGGCCCCGTGGGCGAAGTTCACTATCTTGATTACGCCGAAGATCAGGGTGAGGCCGAGGCTGATCAGCACATAGACGCTGCCCAGCAGCAGCCCCGAGACGACTACCTGCGCGACAACCTCCATGCCACTCGTCTCCTCTCCCTTATACCCTCAGGTCAGAATGATAGGCGACGTGGTGCTCTCGGGCAACAGAGCTCTCCGCTATTAAGCCCGTGTCAGATACCGATAGCCCGCCCGCCGTCGACACGGAAGATCACACCCGTTACGTAAGCGGCCTCGTCCGAGGCCAGGAACACGACGGCCGGCGAGATCTCTTCTGGCTCGCCGAAGTAGCCAAGCGGTATAAAGGACAGGTACAGCTCCTTGAACTGGGGATCCTCGAACACGGTCTGGGTCATCTCCGTGCGGGCCACGGGAGATAGGGCGTTTACGGTTATCTTGTACCGCGCCAGCTCCCGCGCCGCTGCCTTCGTCATCGCGATAACGGCTCCCTTGGAAGCTGCGTAGTTGATCTGCCCTATGTCCCCGATAAGACCCGAGGCTGAAGCGACGTTGATGATCCGGCCACTCTCTTGTTCCCGCATCATGGGAAGCACGGCCTGAATGGAGTGGAACACCCCCTTCTGGTTAACGGAGATCACCTTGTCCCACTGCTCCTCGGACATCTTGTGGATCATCGCAGGGTCCGAAACGCCGGCGTTGGTGACGAGTACGTCTACCCTCCCGAAGCTATCCAGACAGGTCTGGGCCATCTTCTCTGTATCCCGGCGCCGCGAGACGTCCACGCCGATAGCGACGGCTCTGCCCCCGGCGGCCTCGATCTCGCCGACGACCTCGTCGGCCGCGCTCGTCTCCAGGTCGGCGACCACCACGCTCGCTCCGGCCTGGGCGAGCGCGAGCGCGTAAGCTCTCCCCAAACCTGCGCCGCCGCCGGTGACGATCGCTGCCTTACCGCTGAGATCAAACACCGTTACCTCCCGTTCTACTCCGGGGCACGAGGACGTTAGGACCGAACTTTGTCGGAAGAGCCGGCTTTCAAGCGCAACATGATGGCGATGTTCCCTTCCTGTACCGTCTCTCCCCTCTGGTTGATCAACCTGAACTGACGATCTACTATCCCGCGGTCTTCTTTGCTCGTCAGGCGCTTGGAGACGATCTCCATCTCGAAGTGTATGGTGTCACCGACGAAGATCGGACCCTTGAAGGTCCAGTCCCTGATACCGAGCATGGCTATCGCGGAGCCGTCGAATAACCCCGTACGATCGAGAAGCCCGGTCATCATCGAGATGCCGAACACCCCATGCACAACCCTCTTGCCATAGTAGGTCTCTTGAGCGAACTCCTGGTTCGTGTGTATGGGGTTCCAGTCGCCGGAGAGCATTGCAAAGCTCACTAGGTCGGTCTCAGTTACCGTTCGTGCCGGGCTCGTGAACGTCTGCCCTTCGGTAAGGTCTTCGTAGTACAGTGCCACCTCAACCTCCTCGTTTCACGTCTAAATTGTCGATTCCGTTCCCAATACAGCGGTGACCTGGCTAGAGAACACCCCGCCGTTACCATGCACCAGTGCGGTCTCTGCCCCCTCCACCTGCCGCTCGCCGCCCTCGCCCCTGAGCTGCCGGACAGCCTCCACGATCAGCAGCAATCCGTACATTCCAGGGTGGTTGTAGGAGAGTCCCCCGCCGCTGGTGTTCACCGCAAGCTCGCCACTCGGCGAGATCCTGCCTCCAGAGACGAACGCCCCGCCCTCTCCCTTCTCACAGAAACCCAGATCCTCCAAGAGCATCACCGTGTTTATGGTGAAGGCGTCGTAGAGCATCACCACGTCCACGTCCTTCGGGTCGACGCCGGCCATCTCGTAGGCCTGGGGAGCGGACTCGGTCGCGGCAGTAGTGGTAAGGTCGGGCATCTGGGAGATGTTTCGGTGCCAATGGGCCTCCCCCGCCCCCAGCAGGTAGACCGGCGGCTTCTTAAGCTGACGGGCGCGTTCGGCGCTCGTTACCACCGCCGCCGCGCCTCCGTCGGTAACTAGACAGCAATCGAGGACCGAGAGCGGTGAGGAAACCATTCGCGAGTTGAGTACGTCCTCCACGGTCAAATTGTCGCGCACGAAAGCCTTAGGGTTGAGCTTCGCCCACTCCCGCGCCGCCACGGCGACCTCGGCGAGTTGTTCCCTGGTGGTACCGTACTCGTGCATGTGCCGTGACGTAGCGAGAGCGTACATACTTACGGGGTAGCGAGGACGGTAGGGAGCCTCGTAGGGCGAGGCCTCCGAGGCCGAGACCAGCCGGCCGCCACCCGAGCGCTGGGTTGAGCCGTAGGCGATGAGGGCGACCTCGCAGAGGCCCGCGTCTATCGCCGCTGCGGCGTGGAAGAGATGGCTGACAAACGAGGAGCCGCCCATGCTCGTCCCGTCGGAGTAGCGTGGCCGTATACCGAGGTACTCGCCGACGCTCAGTGTCGGCATGTGGTAGTAGGCGGAGGAAGAGAAGAGGCCGTCTACGTCTCCTTTTTCCAGGCCCGCCTCGTCGAGGGTGCGTAGGGTAGCCTGCCCGATCAGGTCGAGCGGAGTCAGGCCCGGCCCGACTTCGCCCAGGTCCGACTCGGCTACCCCAACGAGCGCCGCTTTGCCCTTCAAGCTCATCCCTCCTCCGTTACGAAGACCGCCACGGGTCCTCCCTCCTCCTCGCGCGCCTCGAAGTAGACGCGCGTACCGATCTCGACCTCCTCGGCCGCAATACCCTCGACGCGGCTCATCATCCTGAAGCCCTCGTCCAGATCAACGAGGGCGACGTTGTGGGGCTCTCGGTCCCTGTGGTAGATGGCAGTGGCGGCGTAGACAGCACCGCGCCCCGAGCTCTCCCGCCACTCCAGGGACGGGCTTCCGCAGTAGGGACACAAGACGCGCGGGTAGAACACCGCCCTCCCGCAGCCCGTGCAGTGTTGGAACACCAGCTTGCCCTCTCCGAGGTACCTCGTATACGTCTCGTTCGGGGCACTCTCTTCCCGTAACTCTTTCATGATCCCTCCTGAGCGTTTACCGGTACCCGGCCTGTCTGTCTCCCGCAACTTCCATGACCAGCCGCCCCTCCGACCGCCCGTCCTCCATCCTGCGGTGTATCTCTTCTCCTTCCTCGAGCGGGACACTCCCTTCTACCTCTACGTCTAGGCTGCCGCCCGCAACCAGCGAGAGAACATCATCTAGCTCACCACGGGTGCACGACTTCGTCCCGACCAGGCTTATCTCCTTCAAGATTAGATGTGCCGGCCAGATATTGGCCGCTTCACCTTCCACATTCCCGAGCACGACCACCCTGCCACCGTTTCTAACGGCGCGCATAGACTCGACTAGCGTCGTAGCCCCTACCACCTCGATCACCGCGTCGGACCCTGCGGAGTCCGTCAGCGATTTGACTGCCCGCGCGAACTTCAGGTCTGGAGATGCCAGCACCTCGTCGGCGCCGGCCGACCGGATGAAATGCTCCTTCTTCGGGTTCGACGTTACTGCGATAACTCGCACGTCCAGGTGTTTGGCTATCTTGATGGCGTGCCGGCCTACTCCCCCGCTGGCTCCCGTGATGAGCACGGTATCACCGGAGGAAACGTTCGCCTGCGCGACGAGGGCATGGTACGCGGTACCCAGCGTGCATGTGATCACTGCGGCCTCCCGCAGACTCACCCCCTCTGGAACCGCCAGCGCGACGTCTTGCCGCACCTTAACGTACTCGGCGTAGCCCCCATCAATATCCTCGCCCAGAAACCTCGGCCTCTCGTTCAGGCAAAGGGCCTGGTTTCCCGACCGGCAGTTCGAGCACCTTCCGCAACCCGTGTAGATCATCGTCATCACCCGCTGTCCCACGGAAAACCCTTCGACCTCCTCGCCCGCCCGGGCCACATATCCGCTGACCTGATGCCCTAGAATAACCGGGAGCGTGATGGACGGGAAGGCGCCTGCCCGAGTGAGTAGGTCGTGTCGGCAAACCCCACAATACGAGACTTGGATCAGCAACTCGTCCGGAGCAATCTCCGGAGTAGGGACTTCCTCCCGTTCGAGAACTCCGGGCCCGCCGAACTCGGATATCCGCAAAGCGTTCATGCGCACGGGAACACCCGGTTCTCCCGGCGCGCTCATCCCTTTGCCTCTCTATCTTCGAGAGATTCCTCCGCCAGTTCCCTCAACTTATTGCGTTGGACCTTTGGTCCGTTGGCGCTGTCGACCTTGGGAAAGTCCTCCAGAGCTATTACCCTCTTGGGCACCTTGAACTTCGCCATCCCCTCTTGACACTGGTTTGTAACCTGAGCCTCGTCCAGCTCGTGGCCCACTTCCATGACGACGAAAGCGATTGGCCGGGTGCCCCGCTCGGTAGAGGCGCCAACAACTTGCGCGGCGGCGATACCGGGCAGACCCTCCAGGTAGGCTTCGATCTCTCGCGGGCTCACGAGAAAACCGCTTAGCCGCAGAGTATCCCCAAGCCTGGTGAGGTACACAAACCCGTCCTTCGTCAGGTAACCCAGGTCGCCGGTGCGCACGTACCCGTCGTCGGTGAAGGTCTCTTTCTCGGCCTGCGGGTTGTTTACGTAGCCGATCATGACATTGGGACCGCGGATCTCCAACTCGCCGGACTCCTCTTGCGGCAGAAGCTCTCCGGTCTCCTGGTCGCGAACCCGCACGTCGATCTCCCCGGAGACAGGTGTCCCTCCTCCCAAGGCACGCTTTTCGGCGTCGGCGTCGGCAGGCTGGCGAGCCATAAGAGCCTGCACCTCCGAGGATCCGTAGACCTGGTAGAACCTCTTGCCCAAAGAATCGCCTTCGGCGACGAGCTGTTTCGGGTCTCCACTGAAGCTGGCGAAACCCGCCTCGCGCAGGGAGGAGATACTGGACGGCGGCGTGACGGCAGCGAGTATTCTGCGCAGCATATCGTCGGTGCCGTTAGTATGGGTCACCCCGTGAGTCTCTATCAAGCAGACTGCTTCTTCGGCGTCGAAGATTGGCATCAGAACGACCGGCCGGCCGGCAGCGATCGCTCCCATCACCGTGTTGAACCCAAAGACGCCGCAGAACGGCAGCATGCCCAGAACGACGCAGTCGGGGTCGCGGTAGGAGAATGCTTCGGCTACGGCCCGAGCGTGCCAGGAGATCCCCCGTTGCGCGTGAAGGATGAGCTTGGGGGCCGAGGTTGTACCGGAGGAGGTAAACGCAACACACTGCGCCTCCGGATGACCTAAGCCTTCCTCCCTACGCTCGTGAGCGAGAAGATCCGAATAAGCTACCATCCGCATCCCGGCGAAGGGGGTTTCTCTCAGAGTTGACTGGTCGCTTTCGAGGAGCACCAGCGTCTCGAGATCTGGAATCTGCTCGGCGCCGAGGTCGGCCACAATGGAGAGGAAGTCGATGTCCTTGAAGCCCGGCCAGAGGATCAACATTCGAGCACCTGAGCGAGCCAGGATATCCTGCACCTCGTGAGCTCGAAACATGGTGTTGATAGCCACCGCAACCGCCCCGAGACGAGCAAGGGCGAATTCTAACTCTACCCCCGCTAAAGTGTTCGGCAACCAAACCGCTACCTTATCCCCCGGCTTTACGCCCAACTCCGCAAGTCCTCCGCTAAGCCGCGACGCGCGATCTTCCAACTGCGCGAACGTCAGCGTCTCCCCTTTATTAATCAAAGCGGCCCCATCACCTTGCCGCTTGGCGAGGTTGGACAGTAGATTGGGCAGAGTTTCAGACTGTTGTACTGCCACTTCCCCTCCATGTTGGTAGTTTTCGATCCTGGTCACTAACTCGACCCTTTCTCGCCTCTTCCCTTGCCCTGCTCGATCAACGTCTGGGCTTGCTCGCGGAGTATAGCCTTCTGGATTTTTACGCCGTTAGTTCCTTCGGTAACGGGAAACTCGGAGACGAATTCCACGATCGAAGGGATCTTGTAATTCGCGATGCCGTCCCGACAGAAGGCTTTGACATCAGACTCCGAAAGACGAGAACCCGGTGCAACCTTGACGAACGCAACCGCGGCGTCTCCGTCGGGCATTGACGCGCCAACGATCTGGGTGGTTTCGATCAGGTCGTGATTATTAATATATTCTTCTATCTCTCTGGGACTAACTAAGAAACCCCGAAGCCGTAGAGCATCGTCTCCTCGCGACCGGTAAGCTATGCCACCGTCCTCTTCCAGATGCCCGATGTCTTCGGTCCTGAACCAACCGTCATCTGTGAACGCCTTGGAGTCGGCCTCGGGATTCCGCAAGTACTCAGCCATTACAACCTTCCCACGAACCTGTATCTCACCCAATTCTCCCTCGGCAAGCACCTCACCGGTCTCGGCATCTACTATTCTCCCCTCGACCTCCTCGCTCGTCGGTATCCCCCCGGCTCTTGCCCGCTTCTCGAGGCTCGCATCAGGCCCATCAAGGAAAGTCAAAGCCTGAACCTCGGACATCCCGTAGGTGTGAAGCACCTTCATGCCGCAAAAGCGTTCCGCGGACTCGACGAACTCCCTAGCGTTGCGGGTATAGATGCCAACGGCACTGTTACGGACTCCGCGCAGGCGTTCGGCCAGCTCGGGATTGTCCAGGATAGGCCCTAAAATCCCGTCAAGCGAGTTGAAAATAGTACACTGCTCGCGCTCTACGAGCTCGACCGTTTCCCTCGGGTCGTTTGCCTCTTGCAAGACGAGCTTTGAGCCGTGGCAAAGTGCCTCCATAAGCGAGACAAACCCGAGGACACCGGAGATTGGCAGAGCCAGTAGCACGCTATCCTCAGAAACGATCTTCTGCCGGACGCCCGCATAATAGCCGTGATGGATAATGCCTTCTTGTAGGTGACAGGCCCCTTTCGGGAATGACGTAGTGCCCGAAGTGTAGAATACGATCATCCGGTCTTTTGCTTGACCAACCGCATCGATCGGGTTTCTGTAAAGCTCGTCCAGCAGGGTGCTTGGAAGCCCATCTGGCTCGTCGGAAGCAGCGACGAGATGTTCGAGGCTAGGGAAACGGTCCCTGTCTATCTCGCCTCTCTCGTCGAGACAGGTGGACTCGATGATTGCTTCATAGTCAGAGGTGAGAAAACGCGGTCGGTACACCAAGGCCCTAGCCCTAGAGTTATCCAGAATATAAGAGAGTTCGCTCGCCCGGTAACGAGGATTCAACGCGATTACAGGCGCGCCGACCGCTCCGGCCGCGAGCATCACCACGACCCAGTCCAGCTGCGTGGGCAGCCAGATGGCCACCGGATCGCCTCGACCGATCTCAAGTTCGGCAAAGCCTGCCGCCAAGCCTGTTACGTTGTCAATGAGCTCTCCGTAGGTCAGGCGCTGCTCTCGATAAACTATGGCGATCTCGTCGCGGCGGCAGGTATACAGTTCGTCGAGGAGTTCCGGAATGGAATCACGAAGTTTCATTTCTCCTCCCTCTCATTCCTCGACGCTGGACTCGGGGACCGCTCTTCCCGGCATCCTACTCAACCTCTAACCCCCTTACTTCCAACATGATTGCTCTCACGACCGGTGAGGTCGGCCCTGTGCTTTTGCTACTCGCGCGTCGTCTGCGGCGCTTCGGTACCAGGCGCCTCCGGAGTTATGCGCCTCTCGGCGGTTTCCGACATTACATAGACAGAGACAAACGTAATAGCGAGTGCCACCATCAAATAGAGAGAGACCGACACCGTGGTGCCCGTTGCTCCGAAGAGGGCAGCCGTAATGAGAGGAGCAAAACCACCGCCAAGAACCGCACCCGCCTGGTAGCCTACCGAGGCTCCACTGTAGCGCACTTTGGTGTTGAACAGTTCGGCGTAAAGTGCTGACTGGGGCCCGTACATCATGCCATGGAAAACCAAACCTACTGTTATAGCCACAAGCATCAAGCTCAGGGATGCAGTATTTGCGAGCCAGAATAGTGGAAATGTCCAGAGTATCGACAGTACTGCCCCACCTAGATAAACTGGCCGTCTCCCGACTCGATCAGAAACTGTGCCAGAGACTATCACGCTTGCAAGGTGGAAAAAGCTTGCAACAACAATGATGGTCAATATTGTTGTGTTCGATACTCCCAAGGTTCTGGTGGCATAGTCCACCATGCCTGTACTGATAAAGTAGTACCAGGCGTTGGAGCCTATGAACGCACCCGCGGCCAACAGCACAGGCTTGGGGTGCGTACGCAACACTTCTAACACGGGCGAGCGGTAGTAGGAATCGCTGTTTCTCGCAACCTCATCTTGCTGCCCCTGCAGCCGGCGAAACGCCGGTGTCTCCTCGATTCGCACTTGTATATAGAGTCCCACCCCTATCAAAACGGCGCTCGCCAGAAACGGTATTCTCCAGCCCCAGGCAGCGAAAGCATCTGGCGAGAGAACCGCAGTAACGATCAGAAAGAATGAGATAGCGGGAATAAGCCCTCCGGCTACACCTGCCTGGGCGAAGCTACCATACAAGCCGCGGCGATCTGCACTCGAATGCTCCGTGAGCAACAAAGTTGCGCCACCCCACTGACCACCCACGCTAAACCCCTGCACGATGCGCAGTAGAGTCAAGAGGATCGGGGCCACAACCCCGATGGTAGCGTATGATGGTAACACACCTATAAAGAAAGTAGCAACGCCCATCATTACTGTCGCAGTAACCAGAGCCGGTTTGCGACCGTAGTTATCACCGAAATGTCCAAAAACCAAGCCTCCCACTGGCCTGGCCAGGAAGCCCACCGCGAAAGTCGCAAAGGACGCCAAGACTCCAGCGAGTGGACTAGCAGAAGGAAAAAAGACTTGCCCGAAAACCAGGGCGGCCGCAAGCCCATAAGCGAAGAAATCCAGCCACTCTATATCGAAGTCGCCACCAGGGCTGCAACGATAAGCTTTGCACCTGGGCGTTGTGCGTCAGGCTCTTCCTGATACATGATTCCCCTATCGTTCTACATAACCCCACCATGCTTAAGTTCTTCAACTTTGTACGGTTATTTACTTTACAGTCCTTTCTATACGCTGTCAACGTAAACTGAGGGCTACGCCCGAGCCGGTAAATAGCGCCGCGAAGGCAGCCGCGACCACCACCCAGGCCCGAACCGACTCGTGGGCGTGGCTGCCGCCATGCTCCGGCGGGTTTGTCTGGGAGCCTGACGTTGGCGGGACGCGGGTTCGGCACTACGGTTAGTCACGGTTTCGCGCTCTCCCGGGGTTCTCTGGCCAGCACCCCCAGCGCGACTCCGACGGCGGTCCATCCGGCGTTGAGTGGTGTTGGAACTACGATCCCGCCCGTGCTGAGGAGCACCGGCGCAATGCTGCGAAGGCCGGAGCGGCTGTCACGCTGGCGCCCAAGTTCGTCCAGAAGCTACTTGGACACGCCTCCGTCGCCATAACTCTCGACACCTAATCTCACATGCTCCCTGGCATTGGCAGCGAGGCCGCCGACGCGATGGGTGAGCCCCTTTGATAGCTCCCGGTGGTGTCAAAGTGGTGTCAAAAAGGGCCGGACGAGAATCCGGCCTTTCTCTTGCTCTAAGTTTTTCCTGCAAAACGCTGCTTTTTCTTAGTGGGCGATGCTGGATTTGAACCAGCGACCCCCTCCTTGTAAGTTAGGTCAAAGCTTTCCTGGTAGGTACTGTCCTGTCGGAAAATCTCGCTAATATAAGCAGTTTCTAGCGTTTCTTGCCCCGTTGTTTTCCTGCTCTGTCCGGGTGTGTCCTGCTCCGGTTGCAGCACGGTTGCAGCATCTAACCCTTCTCACAACAGCTTGCGGTGATGTTGCAGCAGTAGGCATCATAGGAAAATGAAAGCCTATTCCATAGACCTGCGCACCAAGATGGTAGAGTCCGTAAGAAGTAGACGCGTCTCCATCAGTGGGAGTACCCGCTGACGCCTTCGCGCAAAGCAGTTCCTCGAATACATCGCGCACCTGAGATAATCTGGGGGCATGAGTGGGAAGATAAGGGCGGTTATCTTCGATCTCGACGGGGTACTGCTCGATCCAGAACAGGTCTGGGACGCCGCTCGTAGACAGCTAACAGAGGACAGCGGTGGTCGCTGGAGCGAGAGCGCCACACAGGACATGATGGGGATGAGCTCGACCGAGTGGTCCCGCTATATGCATGAAGTGCTCGGCGTGAAGATGCCTGCGCGCAGCACTCGTCCGGCCACCTACCCAGATCGGTCGTCACGGGCGCTCGCAACGCCAGGGTTGCATCCGGACTCAATTGTAATGCTTCAGTTGTGGCCATATCTGTTGGAGAGACGCCTTAGGGTTTCGTCCCACATATACTGGAAGGTTATCTTCGTCGGGCAT
>Ga0126306_10002403_pt1 | contig 10524 bp, 11 predicted proteins | sample Plot27_FD_92592 | JGI IMG/M metagenome (GOLD analysis project Ga0126306, IMG submission 92592) | Serpentine soil microbial communities from UC McLaughlin Reserve, CA, USA - Plot27 | ecosystem: Environmental > Terrestrial > Soil > Grasslands | place: USA: UC McLaughlin Reserve, Lake County... | reverse complement strand
GGCCTTCTTTCTCATCCCGCAGAGAAATAATAAATACATCACAAGCCATGAGTTTGCGGGCGGCTTCATGGATGGCAGTATAGATCTGTTCAGAGTCCTGGTTAAAACGGACAATATCCTGGCTGATTCGGTGAAGCACGGCCCGTTTTTCGGCAGCTCGCAGCGCGTCCTGATAGAGTTGTGCTTTCTCGATGGCAATTCCTGCCTGGCTGGCAAAGGTCTGAATAATGGCTGCATGTTCCCGCGTGAAGGAATTCGGTCGTTGCGACCCCAGACTAATCAGTCCGAATACCTGATCCCCGGCCACCATTGGGGTTCCCATCCAACAGCGGATAGGTCCGCTGCCTTCATGAATTTCTGAGTCCTCTTCCGATTGAGCCTCTGAGAAGATCATGGGCTTTTGCTGATTTTTCCACTCCCCCCATTTCTCGGGATCCCACGGATGCTTCCTGCTGATGGATTCAAAGCCTGGCACATGTCGTTCCGCGACAATTTCGGGACAGTCATGTTTCATGATTTCAATTGAAGCGTAATCATGAGGAACAAGTTTTGCTGCAGAGTCCAGAATGATTTCATGGAGTGCGTGAATCTCAAGGACTGTGGATAATGTGGCTGTGGCGGCCCGCAGGGTTTCCGCCTGTTCGCGCCGCGAAAGTTCAGATTTATAGAGACGGGCATTCTCAAAAGCAACCGCGGCAGAGTTGGCTAGTGCGGTCAACAGGTTCTCGTCCCGTTCGGTGTAGGCGTCGGATGCCGTTGATTCGATGTCCAGCACGCCGATCACCTTTCCGCGCGCGATTAAAGGGACGCAGAGTTCAGATCGAATATTTCTTAATAGCGGAAAATATCGTGGCTCCTTCGTGACATCCCCCGTGCGGACAGGCTGGCCATGTTCTGCCACCCATCCAAGAATACCTTCTCCGAGTTTAACCTTCTCATTAAGAAGAAATGTCCTGTCTTTTTCCAAATTTTGCGGGTCCAGCGCCTTTGGGCTGATTGCCAGAAGACCCAGAATCTGGCTCTCATCGTCCAGCAGATGCACAGATACAAATTCGTACCCTAACAAGTCATCCATGGTTGTGACCAGATTTCTGCCGATGATCTCAGGCTCGAGGCTCAGTGCCAGTGAGCGGGAGGCCTGATAAAGGGCCTCCAATTCGGTGGCGCGCAGCCGGGCTTCCTCAAATGATCTCAATTTATCGGTGGCAGTTGCCATCGTATGAGCAATGGTAATCAGCAGGCGTTCATCCGTCTCGGAAAAGGCACCTCGTTTCCTGCTCTCTGTATTGATCACACCAATCACCTGTCCTCGGGATATGATTGGAACACACAGTGCCGACTGGACTCCATTCGTGCCTTTGAGATAAAAAGGCTCTTTTGTGACATCTCCGACACAAACAGGTTTTCCGGTTGTCGCGACGCTCAGAGCAATACTGTGCGCCGCAGGCAGTTGTCGGGAAAGGCTTTCCACAGGGGAGCCGCGGTAGGATGGATGTGGCTTGAGAGTGTTGGTACGGCTGTCGAGCAAAAGGATCCCAAAATTATCTGGGTAAAGCAGATCTCCAATTGCGTGGGTGATCTGCTCGATCAGGTTGTCAACGTGGAGCGCACTGGACGCCGCGAGAGATGCGGAATGCAGAACAGCAAGTTCCTTCAATTGCCGCTGCAGGGCCGCTTCATCTTCTTTTTCTTTCGTAATGTCCAGCAGGATCCCCTGCCAATATAAGGGATTCCCATCCGGGTCACGGATAAGATTCGTGTCTTCCTTCACCCACACAATTCTGCCGTCACGCCTGATGAGCCGGTACTCCTCAAGAAAATGCGAACCACCGTGTGTGCTCCTTTTGTCCTCCTTGTTAACCCTTTCTAGGTCATCCGGGTGAATGGATTTTATCCATATGTCTGGATTGGAACGCCATTCATCAATTGTATAGCCGGTCAGCTCCTCGATGCGCGGGCTTACATAGAGGGTCGTTTGTTCCTCATCCGCGTTATCCAAAAACACGACCGCAGCAATCTGTTCAACAAGAGATTGATATTTGACTTCTGCCTGGTATAACGCCTGCTGTTCGCGCAGGTAACGATTTTGTGCAACGGCATTGCTGATCACGATCGGCAGTCGATGGAGATAATCACTCTGCTTGACGAGGTAATCTGCTGCACCTGCTTTGAGAGCGGTGACCGCCACCTCCTGGTCGCCTTGTCCCGTTACCAGGACCACTGCTGGCGGCGATGGGCGCGCACGGACCTTCTGCAACAATTCGAGCCCCGTGCCATCGGGGAGACGCAAATCACTTAATATCAAATCAATGTCTGGCTCCGTATCCAGGAGCGTTAGTGCCTGTGCGATCGTCTCCGCATGGATCAGCTTAAACTCGTCACTTCGATTCTCCCCTAGAACCCGTTCTGTCAGCAGGACATGGGCAAATTCATCTTCAACGTACAAAATTTTCATCAGATAGCCAACTCTTATAAATAGAAGCCATAAATTTTTGTGCTACGTATAAAAACATTATAAAACAAAGACGAATTCGATTAATAGCAATGAACTGATAAAACTGTTAAGAAGAAAAAGACGCCTTGCGGCGCCCATCATCGACCAAAATTTGTATTCGAATTATGGAAACCTACATTTGTAAACTTTTCAGAGGCGTCGAGGGGATTCGAACCCCTGAATGAGGGTTTTGCAGACCCTTGCCTTACCACTTGGCCACGACGCCATGTTATTAAAATACTGAGCGGGCGATGGGATTCGAACCCACGACCTTCTCCTTGGCAAGGAGACGTACTACCACTGTACTACGCCCGCAAATCCTGGTCTTATTGCTTCTGACCGAGAGTGCCGAGACCCAGGATCGAACTGGGGACACCGCGATTTTCAGTCGCGTGCTCTACCAACTGAGCTATCTCGGCCAGGTCTTTATTTGTTAAGCGTCCGTGATTTTACTAGGGGACATAGGGATTGTCAAGCAAGGTTTGCTGAGGGCATTGCGAGGCGCGCCTGCTATGAGCGACGCGGCAAATTTCTGGTTAACAGGATGACGTACTTCTCAAAGTGCACTGGCAGGAACGTAGGCGGCTCTCTTGACCTCCATCTGCTTCCACACTACAATCTTTGCCTATTCTGAAAAGGAATCATTGAAATGTCATTCTGAGGAGCGACATAATAAGCTTATGTTTGAAAATCTTACCTCCAGACTTAACCAGGTATTCGACCAGCTCCGCCGCCGAGGCAAACTCTCCGAAGCGGATGTGGATGCCGCCATGCGCGAGGTGCGCCTGGCCTTGTTGGAAGCAGACGTTCACTTTAGCGTTGTCAAATCATTTATCGCCCGCGTCCGCGAACGCGCGGTTGGCGCGGAAGTCTCAAAGGCGTTGAACCCCGGGCAACAAATCATCAAGATCGTTAATGATGAATTGATCGAAACTCTCGGCGAACCCGCGCCATTAAACCTTCGCGGTCCGAAGCCGCATGTCATTATGATGGTCGGCCTGCAGGGCTCCGGCAAAACGACAGGCGCAGGGAAGTTGGCGCGTATGCTCCGCTCAAAGGGGGAGCGGGTGCTGCTAGTCGCGGGTGATCCGTATCGTCCCGCGGCAGTGACCCAGCTGCAGCAACTCGGCGAGCGGATCGATGTTCCCGTAGAAGCGGACTTGAATGTCGGTCCGCCGGAACTCGTCAAGCGCGCGTTCGATAAAGCCGAAAAGGGCGGATTTGGCATCATGATCGTAGATACAGCCGGTCGGTCTCAGTTGGACGCGGAATTGATGAACGAATTGAAGTCCATTGTAGCGAAAGTTCCGCCCGTGGAAACACTTCTCGTGGTCGATTCCATGATCGGTCAGGAGGCGTTGAACATTGCCCAGGGATTCCGCGATAATGTCTCGATCACGGGTTTGATGATGACAAAAATGGACGGGGACTCGCGCGGCGGCGCGGCGATCTCGATCCGTTCCGTGACGGGCGTGCCGATCAAGTTTATTGGTACGGGCGAAAAGCTCGATGCACTCGAGGCGTACGACCCGGGGCGCTTGTCCTCGCGTATACTTGGGATGGGCGATATGATCGGCTTGATCGAAAAAGCCGAAGCCGCGTTTGACCAGCAGAGCGCGCAGAAGACCGCCGACCGCATGATGAAGGGACAGTTCTCGCTCGAGGACTGGCTCGACCAGATGAAGCAGATGAAGAAAATGGGGCCGCTCGCCCAGATCATGGACATGCTACCTGGGCAAATGGGTCAGGCTGCGCGTCAGGTGGATCCGAAGGATATCGAGAGAACGTTCAAGCAATCGGAAGCGATCATCAATTCAATGACATTGAAGGAACGCCGTGACCCCGAGATCTTGAATGCCTCGCGTAGACGGCGCATCGCTGCCGGCGCTGGCATGGAAGTGCAGGATGTCAACCGCCTGATCAAGCAATTCCGCGAAGCGCAGAAGATGATGAAGATGTTGCAGAAGACAGGGGGAAAAGGATTGGGAAAGTTATTTGGATAATTAAGTAGGGCATGCTTTAAGCGTGACCTTTTTTCCGGTAAAAGATCTGAGTAGATCGCAGAACATTTCTGTTTTTGCGATTATAGAATCTTCTCAGGAGTCTTAAGTTTCTTTATAATCAAGGTATCCAACTTGACTAGAATACTTTGCCATGAAAGCTCAACAAAAGAAACCATGAAAATGCCACGTTGGAAGGAGCAAGCGATTCATCTACCTTGGATTTCATCTCATGGAAAGTAGAACGGTACCTATCATAAAAGTCCCAGGAGGGAGTTGGTTTATATTGAAGATGTTTCAACTCGAAGTATTCAATGATTCCCTTAACAGTTGTAGGTTTGACAAAGACATCCCGCTGCGGATGATAATAGGTCTGGCAAACTGTCATTAAAGACCATTTCGCCAAGTTCCGGCTTTTCAGCAAATCCAAAATTGTTTCGAAGCCTGCTGGCTCTCTTCTGTGCAGTAATTCTTCCAGCCCGCCGGCGAGCAATCTCATACGTACGGAAGGAAGACCGTTTGCAAAATCTCTAAATCTTGGTTTTTCGAAGACCGAGATGATGGATGAACGGCTAACGACCTTTACCATGTTTTGGACGACCTGATCGGGGAGCTGGAAATTTCTTTCTGAAAAGCTTTCCTGGGCAAATGCGATCATTTTGTCAACATTATGTTTCTTCGTCCGTATCGAAACGATCTCAGGATGGTCGAATCCTCCAGGGTATCGGTGGAGAAACACTGCTTCCGCCTGTCTTAATTTGCCGAGATTCATGTTTCCTTATAGACCTCTCCAAAGACTAGCGTTTTTACCAGACGTGATGTCCGTTTCGCTTTCATTCATCCCAGGCAGGCTGTAAATATTTGCCAAACGGAATAGGCACTGCCATCCGCATGGCGACATCATTCTGCTTCTTGCGGCGCTCGATTTTGGGCTCGGTCATCACACGACACTCTCTTTTTCTAGATTGTAGAACAGGTATTCTATGTAGTCAATCCTGAAATTATTAGTACGCTTAGCTCAACTCAAGCTCCATCACAAAATCATTTTGTGGGTCATCTCCAACGGAAAACACATGTGTACCCACTTCGCGAAATCCCCATTTCTTATAAAAATCCCTGGCTCTTTGATTCTTTTCCCAGACTCCCAACCAGATACAATCACAGCTTCGCCGCCGGGCTTCGCTGATCGTTGCTTGCATGAGTTCCTTCCCAACTCCCCTGCCCAGATATTCCTGTGAGGCATAAATCCTTCTGATCTCCAGTGGGTTAATCCCGCGTATCGATTCATCTTTGCTATTCATCACTAGCTGGACATAACCGATGGCAATGCCTTCAGATTCGGCAATCAGGAAAATAACATCAGGTTCAGAAAGTTCACGAAATTGGATTTCCGCTGAAAAAGACTTTTTCAGATAAGCATCTAGATTGTCTGGCGTGTTATCTTTTGCGAACGTATCGTAAAAAGTTCTGGCTCCCAGCTCAGATAACATCGCTGCATCCTCTGTCGTTGCATACCGTATCCTCATATTCACTCCTGGTAAACAGTCATTCCTATAGGTTGATGATGGGACTTGCCAATAACGTTTCCGAAGAATTGTATGCGCGCGGATGGAAAATCGCAACCGCGCGTCTCCTTTCTCTCTTCACAATCAATTCACAACTGAATCCTATACTTCGAGCATAAGTTCAAACAAAAGGAGTAAAACATGAACGGAAATAATACTGGCTTACGGGTCGTCTCGGCGCTGATATTGGTCGCCGTGATCGCAGGTATTGGCTTCTTCGCCTATCGGGCAGGCGTTGCACAGGGGTCGCCGATCACCATCGAAGCGCCCTCGGGTGAAACGGTGCCTGCGCCATATCCATACTATGGTTATGGATATGGAATGCCATTCCACCGCCCCTTCGGGTTTGGGTTTGGCTTCTTCGGCTTCCTGATCCTGCTTTTCCTCTTCTTCGCCGCGCTGAGAGCATTCCGCTTTCTCTTCTGGGGCCCGCGCTGGGGATGGGGTCATCATGGCGGGCATGGCCCGTGGGGAAGATCCGCGGAGCATGGTGTCCCGCCTATGTTCGAGGAATGGCACAAACGTGCCCATGGCGAACCGCCCGCAGAAAAGAAAGAATAATATAATGTGCAGGGAACGGCCGCGGCCGTTCCCTACGATAAATTTATGAAAACCATCCTCGTTGTAGACGATGAACCCAAGATCACCCAGCTCGTACGCGATTATTTGGAGCGCGCCGGGTTTGGTGTTTTGGTCGCGTATGATGGGAAAAAGGCATTGTCACTGGCAAAGACTGAGAAACCTGACATGGTCGTTCTGGATCTTGGCTTGCCTCAGCTCGATGGGCTGGACTTTACCCGCGAGTTTCGCAAAACATCCAACGCGCCGATCATCATGCTGACCGCGCGCGCTGAGGAATCAGACAAGTTGATCGGTCTCGAGCTCGGCGCGGACGATTACATGACGAAGCCGTTCAGCCCCAAGGAACTGGTGGCACGGGTGCGGGTCGTCTTCCGCCGTATCGAAAACGCTTTATCGGCCAGCGCCGAAATGATCCGCGTGGCAGATCTGACTCTCGACGTGCCACGCATGCGTATCGTGGCCGAACATCGCTCTATCGAAGAACTCACACCCACCGAATTTGAACTTCTTGCCACCCTCGCCCGCCAGCCCGGGCGTATTTTCACACGCGCTCAATTGCTGGATGCGATCCACGGCGTGGCATTCGAATCGTATGAACGCGCCATTGATGCGCATGTCAAGAACATCCGCCGTAAGATTGAGGTCAAGGCCAGCGAGCCGCAATATATCTTGACCGTCTATGGTGTTGGTTATAAGTTTGTGGATAAATGAAACCGTATCATCGTTTTTCCCATCGCCAGCGCCCGCCCTGGTGGCCTGAAAATGAAGAATGGCCGCCGAAGCGCTGGCGGTATATGCGCGGCAACCCATTCTTTCGCAGAATGGGATGTTTCTTCTTTGGGTTTGCGTTTCTGGCATTCGTGGGTTTGCTGGGAATCATGCGATTCGTTCTTGCACCGTTCCTTAACTTTCAGGGGGCCCCGCCTTTTGACAGGCCTGATTATATTTTCCCGTTTGCCTTTCTCGGGTTTATCCTGTTGGTTTTCACAATCGGTTGGGGCGCGCGTAGTTTGCGCCGAATGTTCACACCCCTGGATGAGTTGTTGAATGCGTCTGATCGAGTGGCAAATGGTGACTATTCCGTACGCGTTGAAGAGAAAGGACCACCGGAGATTCACTCGCTCATGAGAAGTTTCAATTCGATGGCCGAGCGATTGCAGATCAGCGATCAGCAGAGGCGTAATATGCTTGCAGATATCTCTCATGAATTACGCACGCCGATTACGGTCATTCAGGGGAATGTGGAAGGCATCCTGGATGGCTTGTATCCGGCGGACGAGACACGATTAAAGTTCATTATCGAGGAGACACAAATCCTCTCGCGCCTCGTGGATGATCTGCGGACGCTGGCGTTAGCAGAGAGCGGTGCGCTGCGTTTGAAGCATGAACCGACGAATCTGGTTGAGTTGATCCGCGATGCTGTTTCTGGTTTTGAAGTGCAGGCGATGGATAAAGAAATCAAATTTCAGATGTCCCTCAATGATGGGGAGGATGCAAATATTGATCCCCAGCGGATCCGTGAAGTGCTGACCAATCTGCTTTCCAATGCCCTGCGTTACACACCGCGCGGCGGGGAGATCAACGTCCGTTTAACGGAATCAGTTGTCGATGAAGAAAGAGGTGCAACAATTTCCGTGGAAGATAGCGGACCCGGGATCGAGCCTCATATTTTGCCGCATGTATTTGACCGGTTCTACAAATCCAGTGATTCGGGTGGGATGGGACTGGGTTTGTCCATTGCAAAGTATTTGGTGGAAGCACATAACGGCAAAATTTGGGCGGAAAGTGAAGTGGGCCAGGGAACCCGAATTTCGTTCCGGTTTCCGGTCTAAGGGCGTGGTAAAATATCCGCTTGTGATTTCAGCCCGCAAGGCGTCCTTTCACGCACCCCTCTCCTGCCTGCCTGAAACACAAAAAATCTAAAGGAGTAAGTTAAATGGTCCGTATCCGTTTACGTCGTATTGGTCTTAAAGGCCAACCCACGTACCGCATCGTGGCTGCTGAAAAAGAGGCACCGCGCGATGGTCGTTTTTTGGAAATTCTGGGTTTCTATAACCCCCGCACCCAACCTTCGACAATCCATGTCAAGGAAGACCGTGCGTTTCATTGGATGAAGAACGGCGCGCTGCCGACAGAATCCGTGGAGCAGGTTTTCAAGAGCGCCGGCATTTTGGATCGCTTTGAACGCTTCAAAAAAGGTGAGTCTATGGAGGCTCTTCTAAAGGAAGCAGAAGAAGCGGAAACCAAACGCGGCGCGTCTGTGAAGACGGGCAAGTAATTATTATGTCATTGCGAGGAGTTAGTGCCTTGTCACAACATGCTCCTCGCAATGACGAGAAGAAATTATGAAAGACCTTATCGAATATATCGCGAAGTCGCTGGTGGATCATCCTGACGACGTGCAGGTGAAGCAAAGTGGAGGCGGGTCACGCGTCCGTATCGAACTCAGCGTCTCAAAGGATGATATGGGACGGGTGATCGGAAAAGGCGGCAAAGTTGCCAACTCGATCCGCACGCTCCTGCGAGTGGCGGCAGAGCGGGAAGGCAAGCAGGCTACCCTCGATGTGGTTGAGCCAGAATAATGGCTGATAGCAGGAACGCTCCAGGCTCGCCAGATGGCGAGCCTGTCTATTTGGTGATTGGCTTTCTCCGCCGGGCGCATGGCCTGCGCGGGGAAATCATCTTGGATCTGCATACAGATTTTCCGGAACGGCTGCGCAGTGGAAGAAAGCTTTTAATCGGCGAAGAGCGTAAGCCAATGACGCTTGAAGGCGCGCGCCCACACGCTAAAGGAATGCTGCTCAAGTTCACAGGAATCGATACGCCGGAGGCCGCGGGACAACTTCGCAACCAATGGGTGTATGTCAAAGCGACGGATGTGCCGAGTTTGCCGGGAGGCAAACTCTATCAACATGAACTCTTCGGCTTTGAAGTGGTGGACGATGCCGGGAATTCCCTGGGCAAATTGATGGAAATTATCGAGACGGGCGCGAACGATGTTTATGTGGTAAGGAATGAATCTGGAAAAGAGATTTTGTTGCCTGCCATTCCCTCGGTCATTCTGGACCTCGACCCTGCCCGCCGTCTGATGCACGTTCACCTGCTTGAGGGGCTTACTTAACTATGCTCCTGGCGGCGTCCTTGCCGCCGAGGATGGCGGCTTGAGCATCTTATGATTGACAAACGCTACTGGATCGGATTCAACTTAATCAAAGGGATTGGCGCGGTGCGGATGCAGGCGCTGATCCGTCATTTTGGCGATCTGGAGGTTGCCTGGAGAGCCGCGCCCATCGAATTAGCGCGGGCGGGCTTGGGCTTGAAAGTGATCGAGCGGATCGTCCAGGCGCGTGAAAATGTTGACCTGGAAAAAGTGTGGGCAAAGATCGAGTCGCAGGGCATCAAGATCCTGACCTGGGAAGATGAAACGTATCCGCAACGATTGAAAGAGATTGATCAGCCGCCTCCTGTGTTATATATTCGCGGGGACTATTTGCCCGATGACCTGTTTGCGGTCGCCATTGTCGGTACAAGGCGCGTGACGTCCTATGGCAGACAGATCGCAGAAGAGCTGGCGGCTTATCTGGCGGGAAACGGGATCACCGTCATCAGCGGGCTGGCGCGCGGCGTAGATGCGATTGCTCATCAAACCGCTTTGAAAGCGGGCGGACGGACGATCGGTGTGCTGGGGTCCGGCGTCGATAAGATCTATCCGCCTGAGCATCGAGCCCTTGCGGAAAAGATGATGGAGCGCGGCGCGATTATCAGTGATTATGCTCCAGGCACGCCGCCCGATGCCTCGAATTTCCCTCCCCGGAACCGTATTATTTCAGGCTTATCATTGGCGGTCGTTGTGATCGAAGCGGGGGAGACCAGCGGGGCCTTG
>Ga0126306_10002402_pt1 | contig 10526 bp, 11 predicted proteins | sample Plot27_FD_92592 | JGI IMG/M metagenome (GOLD analysis project Ga0126306, IMG submission 92592) | Serpentine soil microbial communities from UC McLaughlin Reserve, CA, USA - Plot27 | ecosystem: Environmental > Terrestrial > Soil > Grasslands | place: USA: UC McLaughlin Reserve, Lake County... | reverse complement strand
GGCCAGCTGCGCCAGGCCACCTCGGGCGCCGCGCCGATCGCGCAGGAGATCCTCGAGTTCTTCTTCGCCTGCGGCGTGCCGGTGCTGGAGGGCTTCGGCATGACCGAGACGGCGACGGCGTCGACGGTCTCGACCGTCCACAGCTACCGGTTCGGCTCGGTCGGCCGCGCGCTGCCCGGCCTCGAGATCCGGATCGCCGACGACGGCGAGGTGCTGCTCAAGGGTCCGAACATCTTCCAGGGCTACTACAGGAACGACGACGCGACGGCCGAGACGATCATCGGCGGCTGGATGCACACGGGTGATCTCGGCCGGCTCGACGAGGACGGATTCCTCTACATCACCGGCCGCAAGAAGGACATCATCATCACGGCGGGCGGCAAGAACCTGACGCCGGCCAACCTGGAGAACGACCTCAAGCAGTCGCGCTGGATCTCCCAGGCGGTGATGCACGGCGACCGGCGGCCGTACCCGGTCGCGCTGATCACGCTCGACCCCGAGGAGATCGTCCTCTTCGCGCGCGAGCACGGCCTGCCGGAGGACATTGCGTCGCTCTCGCAAGAGCCGAAGGTGCACGAGCTGATCCAGGGCGAGCTCGACAGGGTCAACAGCCGCTACGCGCAGGTCGAGAAGATCAAGAAGTTCGTCGTCCTCGACCACGACCTGTCGCAGGAGACGGGCGAGCTGACGCCGACGCTCAAGGTCAAGCGCAACGTCGTCAACGAGAAGTACGCCGACCTGTTCGAGAGCCTCTACAGCGGCTGACGCGACCCGGCGCGGGCGGGAGGCTTCTCCCGCCCGCGCCCGACGCTCAGGCGGAGATCGCGCCCTCGGGCGCGCTGAGACCGACCTCAGCAACGCCGCGACGGCCCGCCGGCCGCGCTTGTACACGCGTCGCATCAGCCGGTTCGCGGGCCGGATCAGCTCATGCGCCCGCGCCTCGTTCCCGCGGATCAGTGCGCGAATCGCGCGGATCTCGTAGCGGTTCGCGCGGCGCCAGCCGCGCACCTCGCGCAGCCGGCCCGGACGAATGCCGCTCGCGCCGGATCGACCTCGCTCACCTGGCGGGCGTTATAGGCGGCGAACACGTCTGCGTCGTCGGCGGACGCGACCGGGGCGGCGGCGAGCGCGACGCCGCGGCGACCGCAGCGACCGCGAGCGTCAGGGTGCGATGTGCTCTCATGCCGCCAGCGACGTCCGCTCCGCCCAGAGCGAGAACGCATGCGCGGGCGCGCAGGCGACCGTGAACGCGAGCTCGAGCGGCTCCATCAGCGCTCGCGCGTGTTCTCCGCCGCCAGCCGGAAGCGGGTCGCGGCGTCGCCCCAGACGTCCTCCAGGTACGCGCGCACCGCCTCGATGCCGTCGTCGTGGAGGCGGTAGAGCCGGCGCGTACCCTCGGCCCGGTCGGTCACGAGGCCCGCCCGCTTGAGCAGCCGCAGGTGGCGCGAGACCGCCGGGCGGCTGATCGGGAGCGCGTCGGCGAGCTCCTGCACCGACCGGTCGCCGGCGCGCAGCTGCTCGAGGATCGCGCGCCGGTTGGGATCGCCGAGCGCGTCGAACGGATCGCCGTGAAGGGCGCTCAGCGACACGCCGCAAGCGTAACGGTATTGCCACCGTAGCCCTCCTGTTACCGAGGAGGAGCGCGGGATGAAGCACTACGAGGCGAGCTCGACGATCGCGGCGAGCCCCGAGGCGGTCTGGGCGATCCTGACCGATGCGCGCGCCTATGCCGACTGGGATTCAGGCGTGCGCACCGTCGCGGGCACGATCGCCGCGGGCGAGAAGATCAAGGTCGTCTCGGAGGCCAACCCGGGGCGGGCGTTCCCGGTCAAGGTCACGCAGTTCGAGCCGGGCCGCGCGATGACCTGGTCGGGCGGCATGCCACTCGGCCTGTTCAAGGGCGTCCGCACGTTCGCGTTGGCGCCGGAGGACGGCGGCGCCACCCGCTTCACGATGCGCGAGGAGTACAGCGGCCCGATGCTGCCGCTGATCCGGCGCTCGATGCCCGACCTGCAGCCGTCGTTCGACCAGTTCGCCGCCGGGTTGACGGCGCGCGCGGAGCGCGGGACTGGATAGCCCCGCCGGTCATCCGGACGGCGTACTGACCGCCATGCCGGACGTTCTGTCTCGGCCGGAGGTCTCGCCACCGGCTTCGCCTCGGTCCGGGCTTAGCCGGGCTTCGCCCTCTACTCCGCCGCCGACTGGCGCAGCAGCGCGCCCGTGGTCTGCTCGAGGATCCGGCGCCAGGCGCGCGACTTCTCCTTCTCGGCCTCGAAGTGGCGCACGACCTTGCGCACGCGCGTAGCGGAGATGTCGATCCCGTGGCGCTGGGCGACCTCGCGGAGCTCGTCGTAGTCGGACGCCAGCTTGACCGTCACCGACTGGAAGCCGTGGCGCGCGACGTCGAGCCGCGACTTGTAGTTGAGGATGTTCGTCTGGAACATCAGCTCGTCGTCGGGCTCGGGCTCGATCAGGACGATGTCGACGCCCGGGTAGCGGTCCTGCCACTGGCGCGCCATCTCGTGCAGGCGCTGGTAGGCGAGCAGCTTGAACGTCTGGTAGGCGATCTTCGGGAAGCCCATGTCCGAGACGCGCCGCACCTTCGTGCCAAGCAGCGTCGGGATCTCCTTGGAGAAGTCGTTGACGTACGGCACGAGCGGGTTCACGACGACGATGAACGTCGCCCCCGCCTCGACCGCGATGTCGAGGTTCGTCGTCGAGACGATGCCGCCGTCGATCAACTCGCGGCCCTTGACCTCGACGGGCTTGTAGAGCATCGGCAGCGCCGCGGACGCGCTGACCGCGAGCGAGATCGGCACGTCGTCCCAGCCCTCGGCGCCCAGAACCAGCCGCTCGCACGTGTCGAGGTCGGTCGCGGCCAGGTACAGCTCGGGCTCGAGCAGGCGGAAGTCGTCTGCGCGGTCGGGGTCGCCGAGCACCGTGCGCACGTAGTCCTCCAGGCCGGCGCCGGAGTACAGCCCGGACGGCAGCGCGTCGGCGAGCGCGATCGCCAGGTCGACCATGCTGAACGCGCCCAGGCTGCTCCCGAGGTTGCGCGCGACGCCCAGCAGGTGCAGCGGCAGCCGCACGCCCTTCGCGACGAACTCGCGGTAGTTGGGCCGCAGCAGCTTGTCCATGTTGATGTCGCGGAACGGCGTCGGGACCTGGTTGTTGACGACGCGCATCATCTGCTCCGGCGTGACGCCGTTGGCCGTCAGGGCCGCGACGAGCGCGCCGGCGCTGGTGCCGACGTAGACGTCGAACTGGTTCACGGAGCGGTTGACGGACAGCAGGTCGAGCGCTCGCAGCGCGCCGATCTCGTAGACCGCTCCCGTGAACCCGCCGCCGCCCAGCACCAGCGCGGTCTTGGACTGCCGCCGCTGGCCGCGCGGCTTGCGGCTGCCGGCGCCGCTCGCGCGGCTCTCGAGGTCGACGACCGTGCCCATTCGTCCACGAAGCCTACGAAATGGCTCGCCCCTCGACAGGAGGTCCGGCACGAGATCGGCCGCTGGTAGCGGGTTGAACGCCAGCGGCGCGCCGCAGAGAGCGACTTTCGCGGTCCGCATGGGTTCCGTACCCTCGGTGCCCCGCGTGATGGTTCGGATCGCTGCGCTCGCCTGCCTGCTGCTGGCCGTATACGCCCCCGCCGCCGCTGCGGCCGGGCGCGCCGCGACGGCGCGCGCCCTGGGCGCGCAGATGCGCTGGGCCGGCGGCTCGTCCGGCGCGCTCGCCGTCGACCTCGACTCCGGCCGCACGATCTACTCGCTGCGGTCGGGGACCCAGCGGATGCCCGCCTCGGTGCAGAAGCTCTACACGTCGCTCGCCTCGCTGCGGCGGCTCGGGCCCGGTGGGCAGTTGCGTACGCGCGTGCTGGCCGCGACGGCGCCCGACCGCGCCGGCGTCGTGGACGGCGACCTGTACCTGCGCGGCAGCGGCGATCCGACGTTCGACACGCTGGACGCGGGCCAGCTCGCGCAGCAGGTCGCCGACGCGGGCATCGTCGCGGTGACCGGCCGCGTGCGCGGCGACGAGTCCGCGTTCGACGGCGTGCGCGGCGTGCCGTCCTCCGGCTTCCGGCTGACCTCCGAGGTCGGGCCGCTGTCGGCGCTGACGTTCAACCGCGGCCGGACGGGACGCCGGTCGCCGTTCTACCAGCGCCGGCCGGCGCGCTTCGCGGCGCTGGCGTTCACCAAGCAGCTGCGCGGCCTCGGCGTCGACGTGCGGCGGCGGGCGTCGACGGGCGCCACGCCGGCGGATGCCGCGCTCGTGACCGAGTGGCGCTCGGCGCCGGTCGCCGACCTCCTGCGGCTGATGAACCCGCCGTCGGACAACTTCATGGCCGAGACGTTCGTCAAGGTGCTCGGCGCCGGCACGGGCACGGCCGGGAGCACCGCGGGCGGCGCCGGCGTCGTGCGCGAGGAGCTCGGGGAGCTCGGCATCGAGCCGCAGGTGATCGACGGCTCGGGCCTGTCGCGCAGCGACCGCACGTCGCCGCTCGAGGTCGTGACGATGCTGGAGAAGATGGCGGGCGACGCGTCGTTCACCGGCTCGCTGCCGATCGCCGGGCGGACCGGCACGCTGGTCTACCGGATGCGCGGCACGAGCGCGCAGGACCGCTGCCGCGCCAAGACCGGCACGCTGCGCGACGTCTCGGCGCTGGCGGGCTACTGCAGCACGACCAAGGGCGCGAACGTCGCGTTCGCGTTCCTCATGAACTACGTCAACCCTTCCGGGGCGCGGGTTCTGCAGGAACGGATGGCGAGCGCGCTGGCGCGCTACGAGCCCTGACCGCCTATCCGACGGACGAGGCGTGGTCGGGCACGTAGTCCTGCGACTCGCGCGGCGGCCGCTGGTAGCCCCTCGACTTCGGTCGCTTGGGCAGCTTGAGCGCCGGACGCTCGACGCGCTCGTACGGAACCGCTCCGAGCAGGTGGGAGATCATGTTGAGACGCGCCGCCCGCTTGTCGTCGCTCTCGACGACGTTCCAGCGCGCTTCGGGGATGTCGGTGTGCACGAACATCTCGTCCTTCGCGCGCGAGTAGTCCTCCCAGCGCTTCAGCGACTCGAGGTCCATCGGCGACAGCTTCCACTGCCGCATCGGATCCTGGAGGCGCGACTCGAAGCGGGCCTGCTGCTCGGTGTCGCTGACTGAGAACCAGTACTTCAGCAGCGTGATGCCGTCCTCGACGAGCAGCCGCTCGAAGATCGGGCACTGGTGCAGGAAGCGGTGGTACTCGTCCGCCGTGCAGAAGCCCATGACCCGCTCGACGCCCGCGCGGTTGTACCAGGACCTGTCGAACAGCGTGATCTCGCCCGCCGCCGGCAGGTGCTCGACGTAGCGCTGGAAGTACCACTGGGTCCGCTCGCGCTCCGTCGGCGCCGGCAGGGCGACGATGCGCGCAACGCGCGGCGTGAGGTACTGCGTGACGCGCTTGATAGTTGAGCCCTTGCCCGCGGCGTCGCGTCCCTCGAACACGATCACGAGGCGATGGCCGCTCTCGCGCACCCACTCCTGCATCGTCACGAGCTCGGCCTGCAGCCGCAGCAGCTCCTTCTCGTAGGCCTTCTTGGGTACCCGTGCCATGACCGGGTACCTACCCGCGCTCGAGCAACTCCAGCAGCCCGGCCTCGTCGAGCACGGGCACCCCGAGCCGCTCCGCCTTCTCGAGCTTCGATCCGGCCGCCTCGCCGGCGACGACGTAATCGGTCTTCCTCGACACCGATGACGTGACGCGCCCGCCGGCGGCGAGGATGCGCTGGGTCGCCTGCTCGCGCGTCAGGTCGGGCAGCGTGCCGGTGAGCACGAGCGTGCGCCCGCTCAGCACGCCCTCGCCCGGCGGCGCGCCCTCGGTCTCGAAGCGCACGTACTGGCGCAGGTCGTCGATCAGCGCGCGCATCTGCGGGTCCTGCAGCTGGCCGTGGATCAACCGGGCGACGACGGGACCGATGCCCGGCGTCTCGGCGATCTGCTCCGGCGACGCGGCGAGCAGGTTGTCGATCGAGCGGAACTGCTGCGCCAGGTTGCGGCCGTTGACGTAGCCGACGCCCTCGATCCCGATCGCGAACAGCACGGACCCGAACGGGCGCCCGCGCGACTCGGCGATCGCGCGCAGCAGGTTCTCGGCCGAGACCTCGCCGACGCCATCGAGCTCGAGCAGCTGCACCTTGGTGAGCCGGTAGTAGTCGGCCGCGGTGCGGATGAGCCCGGCCGCCTGGAGCGCGGCCACCTGCTTCTCCCCGAGGCCGTCGATGTCCATGGCGGCCGCGTAGTGCTTGAGCAGCTGCCAGCGGCGGTCCGGGCAGTCGCGGTTGGGGCACTTGGTGAAGACCCGGCCCTCCTCCTTGACGGTCGGCGTGCCGCATACCGGGCAGCGCTCCGGCGGGCGCTCGGCCGGGGCGCGGTCGGGCTTCTCGACCGCGTGCGGCGCCGGCGAGACGACCTGCGGGATCACGTCGCCCGCCCGCAACACGATCACGTCGTCGCCCGAGCGGATGTCCTTGCGCGCGAGGTCCTCCTCGTTGTGGAGCGTGGCCAGCTTGACCGTGACGCCGCCGACGTGCACCGGCTCGAGCTCGGCGAACGGATGCAGGTCGCCGAACTTGCCGACGTTCCAGTGCACCTTGTGCAGCCGCGTGATCGCGGTCGTCGGCGGGAACTTCCACGCCACGGCCCAGCGCGGGTCGCGGCCGACGACCCCGAGGCGGCGCTGCAGCTCGAGGTCGTCGACCTTCACGACGACGCCGTCGATCTCGAAGTCCAGCGCGCCGCGGCGCTCCTGCCACGCGACGCACTGCGCCACCACGACGTCCTCGGTGCCCAGCCGCTTGACGTCGCCGTTGACGCGGAAGCCGTGCTCGCGCAGCCACTCCAGCGTCTCCCAGTGGCTGCCGAAAGCGAGCCCCTCGGTCGCGCCGATGCCATAGCACCACATCGACAGCGGGCGCTCGGCGGCCAGCGCCGGGTCGAGCTGGCGGATCGTGCCGGCGGCGGAGTTGCGCGGGTTCATGAACGTGGACAGTCCCTGGCTCGCGCGCCGCTCGTTGAGCGCCTGGAAGTCCGACAGCGCCATGTAGACCTCGCCGCGCACCTCGACGAGCGGCGGCGCGGCGTCGATCCGCAGCGGGATCGAGGGGATCGTGCGCAGGTTGTGCGTGACGTCCTCGCCGATCTCGCCGTTGCCGCGCGTGGCGCCGCGCTCGAGCGCGCCGTCGCGGTAGACGAGCGAGATCGCGAGCCCGTCGATCTTCGGCTCCGCGACGTACTCGAACTCGGGGTCCTCGATCCCCTCGCGCGCGAGGTGCGACCGCATGCGCGCTATCCAGGCGCGCAGCTCGTCGGCCGAGCGCACGTTGGCGAGCGAGAACATCGGCTGCAGGTGACGGACCTTCTCGAGCTTCGAGATCGGCGTGCCGCCGACCCGCTGCGTCGGCGAGTCCGGCGTGACGAGCTCGGGGTGCTCGGCCTCGATCGCGCGCAGCTCGTCGAGCAGCGCGTCGTACGCGTCGTCGCCGATCTCCGGATCGTCGAGGACGTAGTAGCGGTGGCCGTGGTGCTCGAGCTGGGAGCGCAGCTCGGCGACGCGCTGCTCCAGCGCGTTCATTCGACTTCGCGTGCCGCCGGCGCGAGCAGCCGCGCAAGGTCGTAGGCCTGCAGCGTCTCGATCCCCGGCTCGTCGGTGAGGTCGAAGTGGATCGGCGTGACGGCGACGCGCCCGTCGGCGACCGCCGCGAGGTCGGTCCCCTCCTGACGCTCGTAGTCGGGCGCGTCGCCGTAGATCCGGTACTGCCGGCGCGTCGACTCCTCCTCCTGCAGCACCAGCTCGTCGCGGTAGATCCGCTTGCCGAGCCGTGCGACCTCGACGCCGTCGATCGCGCCGCCCGGGAAGTTGACGTTCAGCAGCGTGCCGCCGGGCAGCGGCACGTCCTCGATCTCCTCGACCATGCGCGCCATGAAGGCGGCGGCGGCCTCGAACTCGAACTGCTTGCCGAGCCGGAAATCCATCTCGCGCGCGGTCGACTGCTGCGAGACCGCGATCGCCGGCAAACCGAGCACGACGCCCTCCAGCGCCGCGGCGACCGTGCCGGAGTAGGTGATGTCGTCGCCGAGGTTGGAGCCGTGGTTGATGCCGGAGACGATCAGCTCGGCCTCGAAGCCCTCGACCAGCCCGAGCGCCGCGAAGCGCACGCAGTCGACGGGCGTGCCGTCGGTCGCGTAGCCGACGGTCGCGTCGCCGAAGTCGACCTCCTCGACCCACAACGGCCGCCGCGTCGTGATGCCGCGCCCGATCGCGCTGCGGTTGGAGTCGGGCGCGATGACGGCCAGCTCGAGGCCCGGGACGCCGAGCAGCGCCCGGCGGAGCGCCTGGAGCCCGTCGGCCTCGATGCCGTCGTCGTTGGTGAGCAGGACGCGCACAGGGCTAGTAGTTGCCCGAGATCACGTTCCAGGCCCGCTTGAGCTTGTCGCCCAGGTCGTCGGGCGCGGTGTCGTCCGGGTCGGCCTCCATCACCGCCGGGCTCGCGCTCGGCTCCGGCAGCCGTGCGCACGCCGCGGCGTCGAGGGAGAGCACGGCGCCGCGCTCGTGCAACGCCTCCACCTGGGTGGCGTCGGCGAAGCGATGGCCGCCGGGGCCGGTGCGCGAGTCGATCACGAGCCCGTCGAAGATGTCCGCGTCCGCGTCGGCGAGCACGTGCTCGACCACGCCGACCCGCTCGCCGTCGGCGCCGAAGACCGGCACGCCGTCGGCGAGCTCCAGGTAGGAGGTCGGGTCGCCGAGATCGGGCACGCCGCGAGGATACCGTCGCGGACGATGGCATCGAATCGGCGCCGGCGCACGTCTTAGCGGGCATGAGACGAGCTGCGCTGCCGATCGCGTTCCTGATCACCCTGGACGGACGGCCGCGTCGTCCTGGTCGCGGACGGCGACCAGCGCGTCGTCGACCCCGGCCCAGGGATCGAGGACGGCTCGCTCGCGTTCGCGCGCACGCGCCTGTACTGGACGCGCGCCGGCGAGCCGTTCTCCGTCCCGCTTCAGTAGCGCACGGCCGTGAGGTAGAGCCCGTGCGGCGGCGCCGTCGCGCCGGCCTCCGCGCGCGGGCGACCGCTCAGCAGGCGCTCGAAGTCGCGCACGCTGCGGCGCCCGCCGGCGACCTCGAGCATCGTGCCGACGAGCACACGGTTCATGTGGCGCATGAACGTGTCGGCCTCGATCTCGAACACGAGCAGCTCGCCCTCGCGGCGCCAGCTCGCGGCGATCACGGCGCGGCGGAAGCGCTGATGGTAGCCGTCGGTCGGCGTGAACGCCGTGAAGTCGTGCTCGCCGACGAGCGCCTGCGCGCACGCCGCGAGCGCGGGGAAGTCGACCGCATGCGGCCACCACAACGCCCGGTTGCGCTCGAACGGCGACGGCGACGGGCGCGCCAGCACGCGGTACTCGTAGCGCCGGCTGAGCGCGTGGTGGCGCGCCGAGAAGCCGTCCGGCGCCGGCTCGGCCTCGATCACCGCGATCTCGGCTGGGAGCAGCGCGTTGACCGACCGCAGCGCCGGCGGCGGGCCGGGGTAGGACACGACCTGGCCCAGCGCGTGCACGCCGCGGTCGGTCCGGCCGGCGACCGTCAGGTCGACCGGCCGGCGCAGCACCGTGGAGAGCGCGCGCTCGAGCTCGAACGCCACCGTCCGCCGGCCGGGCTGCGCCGCCCAGCCCGCGAACGGGGTTCCGTCATATTCGAGCGTGAGCCTGGTGATCAAGGCGCTCACCCGAGCTTGCGAGGGTGAGTAAGCCGCACTCGATTTCCCGGGAGCTAGACCAACTCCAGGTACACCAGTTCCGTCGCGTCGCCCGGACGCGGCCCGAGCTTGAGGATCCTGGTGTAGCCGCCGGGCCGCTCGGAGTAGCGCGGCGCGATCTCCTCGAACAGCTTGTAGATCACGCCCTTGTCGGGGTGCTGCAGCGTCGAGATCGCCTGCCTGCGCGCGTGCAGGTCGCCCTTCTTGGCGAGCGTGATCAGCTTCTCGAGCTCCGGCTTGACCGCCTTGGCCTTGGCCTGGGTCGTCTTGATCCGCTCGTGGTCGATCACCTCGACGCACAGGTTCGCCAGCATCGCCTTGCGGTGCGAGGCGTCGCGCGACAGCTTGTGGCGGGTCTTCTGGTGACGCATGGCGGCTGTGGATCCTAGTCGGTGCGCAGGCTCAGGCCGCGCTGCGAGAGCGTCTCCACGACCTCGTCGATCGACTTCTTGCCGAAGTTCGGGATCGCCGCCAGCTCGCCCTCGGACTTGCCGATCAGGTCGCCGACCGTCTGGATGCCCGCGCGCTTGAGGCAGTTGTACGAGCGGACGCCCAGCTCGAGCTCCTCGATCAGGATGTCGTCCATCGGGCCGCCGCCGGGGCGGCCGCCGACGCCCGCGAGCGCGGCCTGGCCGCCCGTGCCGGCGCCGTTGTCGAGCGCACCCATGCCGCCGGGACCCGCGCGCAGCTCCTCGATCCGGTCCTCGTCGGTGAAGATCGCCAGCGAGGAGATGAGGATCTC
>Ga0126306_10002401_pt1 | contig 10527 bp, 3 predicted proteins | sample Plot27_FD_92592 | JGI IMG/M metagenome (GOLD analysis project Ga0126306, IMG submission 92592) | Serpentine soil microbial communities from UC McLaughlin Reserve, CA, USA - Plot27 | ecosystem: Environmental > Terrestrial > Soil > Grasslands | place: USA: UC McLaughlin Reserve, Lake County... | reverse complement strand
TCGTGACATCAGCCGGGATCGGGTGGCGATCACCCGCAGCCCCTCGGCGGTGCTCAGCGCCCCGGCCACCACCGCCGCGGTCACCTCACCCATCGAGTGCCCTATCACCGCATCCGGGTGCACCCCGTAGGAGCGCCACAGCTGGGTCAGCGCCAACTGCAACCCCATTAACACCGGCTGCACCCGTGCATCCCCGCTGATCGGCTCGCCGTTGGCCAGGATGTCATGCAGGGAGAAGCCGACCTGCTCGACGAACACCGGCTCCAACTCCGCGACCGCCGTAGCAAACGCGGGCTCATCGGCCAGCAACCGCCGGCCCATGCCGGCCCACTGCGAGCCCTGCCCGGAGTAGACGAACACGGAGCCCGGCCGACAGTTCCCCTCATGCGGCCCGACCACCCCGGGCGCGGACTGCCCGGCGGCCAGTGCCCGCAACCCCGCGATCGCCTGGGTGCGATCACGTGCACACACCGTGGCGAACTTGGCGTGCTGGGTGCGGTGATGGTTGAGGGTGTGGGCCACCTCAGCCAACCCCACCTGCGCGCCGGCGCCGTCCATCCAGTCGGCCAGCATCGCCGCCATCGAGGCGCTCCGTTCAGGCGTCTTGCCCGACACCACCAACGTCGTCACCGCGGTGTCGGGCGGGGTGACGGTCGGCGGTGTGGTGGCCGGCGCTTCTTCGAGCACCACGTGTGCATTGGTTCCGCCGAACCCGAACGAGGACACCCCCGCCCGCCGCGGCCGCCCCGTCGCCGCCCAATCCGTATGTTCGGCAACGACTTTCAGCCTTAGTTTCTCGAACTGAATGTGCGGGTTCGGGGCTTGATAGCCGAGGTTCGCCGGGATGTGCCCGCGGTGTAGCGCCAGCACCGCCTTGGCGAAGCCGGCGATGCCGGCGGCGGCTTCGAGGTGTCCGAGGTTGGATTTGACCGCACCGATCAGCAGCGGCGCGTCGGCGGGGCGTCCGCGGCCCAGTACGGTGCCCAACGCCCGCGCCTCGATCGGGTCGCCCAGCAGGGTGCCGGTGCCGTGGGCCTCGACGTAGTCCACCTCGCGGGGTTCCACGCCGGCGTTGGCATACGCCGCACGTAGCACGGCCATTTGGGCGGCCGGGTTGGGTGCCATCAGTCCGTTGGAGCGACCGTCTTGGTTGACTGCTGAGCCGCGAACCACCGCCAAGACCCGGTCGCCGTCGCGCAGCGCGTCGCTGAGACGTTTGAGTACCGCCACCCCACAGCCTTCGCCACGGACGAACCCGTCGGCGCCGGCATCGAACGCATGACACTGACGAGACGGTGACATCGCCTCGGCCTGATCAAAGCTGCGCGTTGCGGCCGGGGACAGCAGCAGGTTCACTCCGGCCGCCAAGGCCAGGTTCGAATCGCCTGCCCGCAGGCTCTGACACGCCAGATGCACCGCCACCAGCGACGACGAACACGCCGTGTCGACCGTGACCGACGGGCCGCGCAGGTCGAAGAAATACGACACCCGATTGGCGATGATGCTCAAAGCCCCACCCGTGGCATACCAAGCGTCGACCTGAGTCAGATCTGTCGACGCCAGCTGCGCGTAATCACCTGCGCATGCCCCCGCGAACACTCCCGTCTGCGTCTCGGCAAGCGAATCGGCGGGGATCCCGGCGTGTTCCAGCGCCTCTTGAGTCACTTCCAGCAGCAGCCGCTGCTGCGGGTCCATGCGGGCGGCTTCCCTCGGCATGATTTCGAAGAACTCGGCGTCGAAGGCGTCGACGTCGCGCAGAAACGAGCCCCACCGGGTGGTGCCCGCCAGCGCCGCTGATCCCTCCGGTGTGCCGTCGTCGAACCACGCCCACCGATCCCCGGGCACCTCCCCGACCGCCGAACGGCCCTCAGACAGGAACTGCCACAACGCTTCTGGGCCACGGATGTCACCCGGGAAGCGGCACCCCAACCCGATCACCGCAATCGGCTCATCCATCGACCCGCGCTGCCGGCTGGTCTCGAACGCCGGTTCCACCGCACCGCCGGTCAGGAACCGCGCCAAGGCGGTGACTGTCGGGTACTGCCAGAACTCCACCGGAGACACCGTGCGGCCCAGCAGCTCCGACAACTCACCCGTGAGCACCACTGCGTCGCGCGACCCCACTCCCAGGTGGTGCATCGACGCGCCGAGATCGATCCGGTCTGGGCTGCACCCAATGTTGGTGACTAGATAGTCGACCAACCAATGCCGAACAGCGGCCTCGTCAAAGGCCGAGGTCATGTACCGACGTCCAGACGGCTGAACTCATCCAGCTGGTACCGCTCAACACACGACGCGCGCCGCACCTTGCCGCTGGTCGTGACCGGAAGCGATCCAGGCTGCACCAGCACCAGGTCCGCCACCCGCACGCTGTGCGTCATCGAAATCGCAGCAGTCACATCACGTTTCACGCTGTCCAGAAGTCCTTTGTCGTCGGCGGCGCCCTGCTTCTTGACCTCCGCGATGGCGACTAGGCGCTCACTGGCATCGTCGGGAACCGAGATCGCCGCGACCCGACCCCCGGTGATCTCCTGGATGGTGGCTTCGATGTCGTCGGGATAGTGGTTGCGCCCGTCGACGATCACCAGATCCTTGATGCGCCCGATGATGAACAGCTCGTCGTCGAACATGACGCCGAGGTCGCCGGTGCGCAGCCACGGCCCCTGCGGCGTGCCTGGCGACGGATCCTCCAGTTGTCCGCCAAAGGTGCGCTCGGTCAGTTCCGGATTACGCCAGTAAGCCGTCGACACATGGTCGCCGTGCAGCCAAACTTCGCCGATCTTGCCTGCCGGATTCTCGACCAGCGTCTCGGGATCGACGATTCGCACCGTCGTCGATCGCGGTGGACCGCAGGAGATCAACTCTGATCCACCTTCGTCACACCGCTCTGCATGGCCGACGGCAAGTTTCTCGTAATCGAAGCGGACCGCTGTCGGCGGGCGTCCCCCCTCGGACGAGACAACGTAAACCGTCACCTCAGCCAGCCCATAAGACGGGCGCATGGCGGTGTCGGGCAGCTTGAATTGCGCGAACCGGTCGTTGAAGCGGCGCACGGTCGCGCCGTAAACCCGTTCTGCACCATTGATCATGACCACGACACCGCCCAGATCGAGCCCGTCCAGATCGGCATCCGTCGTCCGGCGCACAGCCAACTCGAACGCGAAATTCGGTGCAGCCGTGAACGTACTGGTGTTCCGCGCCAGCTGTTGCATCCACCGTGCCGGCTTCTGCATGAACGCCACCGGACTCATCAACACCGCCGGGCGCCCGATAGTCATGGGGATGAACACCCCGACGATCAGCCCCATGTCGTGGTAGAAGGGCAGCCACGACACGATCGTGGTGTCCGACGGTGGGACTTTCCCGTCGGCCTCGTAGTAGTCGGGCAGAAGTTGTCCGAGATTTGTGATCACGTTGTCGTGTGTGATCACCACGCCAGCCGGCCGACGTGTCGAGCCGGATGTGTACTGCAGATACGCCGTCTTGTGGTACGAAGCCACGGTTGCGTCGCCAGTCCGCGGCGCATCGAAATCCAGTGCGTCGATCTCGATCACTCGTGGCGCCCGCTGCCTGGGCTGTGCCTGAGCGTATTTCCTGATGTCGTCGACTACCGCAGACGTCGTCAAGACGGCGACCGGTGTGCAGTCATCCATCGCGCCCGACACTCGCTCGTCGTGCTGCCCGAATTGCGGCACCGAGAGCGGGACGGCGATCAAACCGGCCTGGATCGCGCCGAGGAAGGCGATGACGTACTCCAGGCTCTGCGGGGCGAGTATCACCGCTCGGTCGCCGGGAGACCCGCACGTGGCGAGCATCTCGGCGACGACCTGGACCCTCTCGTGGACCTCGGACCACGTCAAGCTCTCGGCAAAACCGGCAGGGTCTACCTCGTAGTCGATGAACGTATAGGCGATGTCATCCGGTTGCTGCTTCGCACGTTCGGAGAGCACGGCGGGGATGGAAGGCACAATCGACGGCATCACAGCATCCTTTCCGTTCGGCTCTCGGCACGCTGTCGCGGCCAGGGAGAATCCGAGGATTCAGCATCAAAGTCGGCCACATCGGGCAAGAAGCCACCCCACTTGGATGCCATCCACCCGTGTGCAGGCGGATCCGGCTCACAGAATGCGTCAGCCAGGGCAGCGCGCTGCTGGCCGGTCATGTCCGAGGTCCGACTGAACGCCGTTGGCATCAGATCCTGCCCTCAGTGTTGGCGGACGTCGACTCAACGCTGTCGAACAACGAGTCCAGCACGCTGTCCGTCGAGCCGTCGACTATGTCGCTGTCACATTCCGAGTCTTCGTGTGGCACAAGCTGCTTGGCGAGATACCCAGCCAAGGACGCGATCGTCGGGTGGTTCCAGAGCATCGTCGCCGACAGTTGGATGTCGACGAGCTGCTCGACCTCTCGTCGAATCGACATCGCCATCACGGAGTTGAGTCCCATCTCCGCAAACGGACAGTCCAATTCGACTTCGTTCTCCGTCGTTCGAAGTTCGGCCGCGAGGATGGCCCGCAGCCCGTTCTGGAGTTCGGCGTGCAGATCCTCGGGGGACATCTGTGACCAGGCACGCGCCGGTGTTGAGGTCCGATGAGCATCGGATATGACTGACGCGGTGTCCTCAGCGGGTTGCATCGGCGCCATGACCGCTTGCGCGACGTCGTAGCGGTTCACATGCTCCCAAGCAGTGAAGGCCTCTTCCGGGGTGACTGGCCGCGACCCCAGCCGTTCAAGCTCTTGCACGACGAGTTGTGCGTCAGATGCGAACCCGAGTCCCTGCCAGGCCACCCAGTCCAGACTGAGGGTATGGCAGCCTTGTCGGTGACGCGCTCGGGCCAAACAGACGAGATACGCATTTGCCGCCGCGTAGGCGCCCTGCCCCGGGATACCGAACACCGTGCCGGCCGAGGCGATCAGAAAGAAGAAGTCGAGGCTGGCTGACGGGAAGGCCTCGTGCAACGCCTGTGCGCCAGCGATTTTCGGCCACATGGTGCGCCGAAACCGGCTATCTGCCTTCTCAGTCAGTAGTTGGCTTTCGGTCAGTCCAGCGGCGTGTATGACACCACGTATCGGCGGAGCCCCGTCGCCGTCGCGCCTGGCGAGCAGAGCCTGCACCGCGTCGCGTGATCCGACGTCGAGGGCCACGGCATCGACGGAGACGCCACGCATCTCCAGCGCCCGGATGGCGGCGATCTTGTGGCGCGCGTCCGTGTCGTTGGTGTCGCTGTCCCAGTCGTGTCTGGGAGGCAACGGAGTGCGGCCGACTAGCAACAGGCGACGCGCACCGCGGTCCGCGAGCCAGGCAGCTATCAGCAGACCGAGCGCACCCATGCCGCCGGTGATCAGGTAAGTCGCGTCGGGACGGCACCGCAACGGCTCTCGCGCCGGTTGGCCGGAAACCGGCACCAAGGCGGGCGCGAGGAATAGGCCGTCGCGCAGCACCAGGATGGACTTGGCCGCCGTCGGCAACACCGTGGACAGCGCCGATGCGCAATCAGCGATATCGTCGCCGACCGGGATGTCCACCAGGCCGCCCCACAGCTGAGGCTGCTCAGCTCCGATGACCCCGGCGAGTCCCCACAGACAGCTCTGGCGCAACGCCGCATCGGAGACGGCCTCGCGGACGCCGCGGGTGATGATCCACAGCGTGGCCGGGTTGCGGTAATCCCGCTCAGCCAGGCGGCGGACGAGATCGGCCACTTCAGCAGACAGACGTACCGCGCAGTCGATGTCGGTCTCAGCAACGTACACCGGATCGGGCTCGGCTAGGTAGACAACAGACCGTGCCTCCGTGACGTCGGCCGCCGTGTAACCGGCGTCGGCGAACCGATCGCGGAGAGTGCGCGCGGCATCGCTCTCCCCGAGAACCGCAAGCGTGCAGGGGACAACAGGCGGCTCTTGCCGATCAGCATGCTCGCCCCACGGTTGCCACTCGATCACGTGTGCCATTGTGTGCGGGTCGGCGTCGTGGGGAGCCGACAGTGCGGTGCCTGACTCCACGTCTACATAACGAAGCCCACGGAGGTCAACGCACATACTGCCGTCGGGCGCCTTCACGGCGATGTCGACGATGAGCTCATCGCCGTTGCCGCCACGCCGACGTACCTCGACCGAACCGCGCGCATCGGCGAGCACGCCTGCCATCCGGACACTTTCAACGCCGGCCGGAACCATGAGGCGTGGGTCGGTGATGTCCACCAGGCGGGCGATGTGCACGGCGGCGTCGAGCAGTGCCACCGTGGATTCCTCCGTCAGTTCGACATCGGCGTGCAATCCATCCGGCGCCGACCGGCAGGAGCCGATCGACCACGGGAATGGTTGACCCTCGATGCCCCACATCGCCTGCAGCTCGGCGACCGACGACGCGTCGAAGCCGCGCATTTCGTGATCACAGCTGTTATCCGTGCCTACGGGCGCGTAGCCGTCCAGCCGGTGAGAGATTCGCGCGCTGACGTGCCTGACCCAACGGCGCGCGGGAGCGTCCACCGAGGGAGCCGATGACACGGTGACGGATTCGTCATCGGCGACCACCTGGATCACCTGCGGCTGGTCGACGATGATCGGACGCTCGAACCGAACGTCGGACAATGTCGATGCGCCACATTCGGCAGCAGCTGCCGAAAGGGTCTGTAACAGAACCGATGTCGGCACCACTTCCCCGCCGTGGATTCGATGGAAACCCGGATACGGCTTGGCCTGCGGTATCAGCCGCGCCTGCCACAGGTGTGCGGGCGGTGCGCCGGCGACCGCGATGTGCTCGCCGAGGAGGGTGCCGGATCTGGGTGCAGATCCTCCCAAGTGCACCCGCTTCTTGAACGTGACCCAGTGCTGTGTGTGGTGCCAGGGGGTGGTGGGTATGACCGGGTGCGGTTCCGGTGGATGCTCCGTGTGAGGGGCGTGGGTGGTGTTGAGGGTGGTGTGGAAACTGAGCGTGTCGTCGGTGTCGCGCTGCAGGGTTGCGATGCTGTGGTGATGCGCGGGTCCCAGAGTGTCGCTGATTGCGTAGGTGAGCAGGGGGTGCGGGCTCACTTCGATGAGGGTCGCGTGGTCGGCGCCGGCCGCAGCCACGGCCTGGCTGAACCGCACCGGGTTACGCAGGTTGGCCACCCAGTAGTCGGCGTCGAAGACCGGCGCCTCGCCGGCGTGGTCGCAGGTGGTGGTGATAACCGGGATCGTCGGCGTGGTCGCCGCCAAACCCGAAAGCGCGGTTCGCAATTCGGGCAGTATCGGATCGATGGTGGGGTGATGGGAGGCCACATCGACTTCGATGCGCCGCGCCAGCCGGTCCTGGGCGTCGACAACCGCAATCAGCGCATTGACCTGCTCGGGCGGTCCGGCGATGACGGTCTGACGCGGCGAGGCATACACCGCCAGCGTGACGTCGGGGTAGTCGGCGAGCAACGCGGTGGCGGCTTCGGGGTCGAGTTCGATCAGCGCCATCGCGCCTTGGCCGGCCAGCCGTGACATCAGCCGGGATCGGGTGGCGATCACCCGCAGCCCCTCGGCGGGGCTCAGCGCTCCGGCCACCACCGCGGCGGTGACCTCGCCCATCGAATGGCCGATCACGGCGTCGGGGTGCACCCCGTAGGAGCGCCACAGTTGGGTCAGCGCCAACTGCAACCCCACCAACACCGGCTGGATGCGGTCGATACCCACCACCGGTTCGCCGTTGGCCAGGATCTGCTGCAACGAGAACCCGACCTGTTCGATGAACACCGGTTCGAGCTCGGCGATCGCGGCGGCGAATGCGGGCTCGTCGGCCAGCAACTGCCGGCCCATCCCGGCCCACTGCGAACCCTGCCCGGAGTAGACGAACACCGTGCCCGGCCGGCAGGCACCCGCATGGGGGCCGACCACGCCGGGTGCGGACTGCCCGGCCGACAGCGCACGCAACCCGGCCACCGCATGGGCGCGATCACGGACACACACCGTGGCGAACTTGGGCTGCTGGCTGCGGTGATGGTTGAGGGTGTGAGCCACCTCAGCCAACGCCACCCCGGCGCCCGACCCCTCCATCCAGTCGGCCAGCATCCCGGCCATCGACGCGATCCGCTCCGGTGTCTTACCCGACACCACCAGCGTGGTCACCGCGCCATCGGGCACCGTGGTGGCCTGCGCGATCACCGGACCCTGCTCGAGCACCACATGCGCGTTGGTGCCGCCGAACCCGAACGAGGACACCCCGGCCCGCCGCGGCCGGCCCGTCGTAGCCCAATCAGTGTGCTCGGCAACAACTTTCAACCGCAGATTGTCAAACGGGATGTGCGGATTGGGGGTCTGATAACCCAGGTTGGCCGGAATACGGCCGCGCTGCAGCGCCAGCACCGCCTTGGCGAACCCCGCGATCCCGGCCGCGGCCTCCAGATGCCCCAGATTCGACTTGACCGCACCAATCAACAGCGGCGCATCCGCCGGACGCCCCCGGCCCAACACCGTGCCCAGCGCCCGCGCCTCGATCGGATCCCCCAACAGGGTGCCAGTGCCGTGAGCCTCCACGTAGTCGACCTCACGAGGCTCCACCCCGGCCGCGGCATAGGCCGCGCGCAGCACCGCCATCTGGGCCGCCGGATTCGGGGCCATCAACCCATTGGAGCGGCCGTCCTGATTGACCGCCGAACCCCGCACCACCGCCAACACCCGATCCCCATCACGCAGCGCATCGGTGAGCCGCTTGAGCACCGCCACCCCGCAACCCTCACCGCGCACGAACCCATCGGCGCTGGCATCAAAGGTATGACACTGCCCCGACGGCGACATCGCCTCGGCCTGATCGAAGCTGCGGGTGACCGCCGGTGACAACAACAGATTCACCCCGGCGGCCAACGCCAGTTCCGAATCCCCCGCCCGCAGACTCTGACACGCCAGATGCACCGCCACCAACGACGACGAACACGCCGTATCAACGGTGACCGACGGCCCCCGCAAATCAAAGAAATACGACACCCGATTAGCGATGATGCTCAACGCACCACCCGTGCCGGACCACGCGTCCACCTGACTCAGATCCGTCGACACAAGATATCCGTATTCGCCAAGACACGCCCCTGCGAAGACTCCCGTCTGGGTGTGTCGCAGCGACTGGGATGGAATCCCGGCATGTTCCAGCGCCTCGTGTGCCACCTCCAGCAGCAAGCGCTGCTGCGGATCCATCTTGGCCGCTTCGCTCGCGGAGATCTCGAAGAACTCCGCGTCAAAGGCGTCGACGTCACTCAGAAACGAGCCCCACCGGGTGGTGCGGGACAGTGCCGCCGCCCCCTCCGGTGAGCCGTCATCGAACCACGCCCACCGATCCGGCGGGACCTCCCCTACCGCCGAGCGGCCCTCGGACAGGAACTGCCACAACGCTTCCGGGCCATGGATGTCCCCCGGGAAGCGACACCCCAGACCGATGACCGCGATCGCCTCGTCCATCGACCCACGGTCAGGACCCGCCGACGACTCGACTATGGGTTCGGGCTCGCCCCCGGTCAGAAACCGCGCCAGCGCATTGATCGTCGGGTACTGCCAGAACTCCACCGGTGAGACCGACCGGCCCAACAACTCCGACAACTCACCCGTGAGCACCACCGCGTCGCTCGACCCGACCGCCAGATCGTTCAAGGGAGCATCGAAGTCGATTTCGTCGGGGCTGCACCCGATGTTGGTGACCAGATAGTCAACCAGCCAGTGCCGAACAGCGTCCTCGTCAAAAGCCGAGGTCATGTAGTGACGTCCAAACGCCCGAACTCGTCAAGCCGGTACTGATCCACGCACGCCGCACGCCGCACCTTGCCGCTGGTCGTGATCGGAATAGAGCCCGGTGCCACCAGCACCAGATCCGCCACCCGCACACTGTGCGTCTTCTTGATCGCCGAGGCGACTTGCCGTTTCACGGCGTGAAGCTTATCCAGCACCTCCTCCTCCGAGCTCCCCCGCCTCTTCAGCTCGGCGATCGCGACGAGCTGCTCACTCGAACCATCCGGGATCGATATCGCCGCGACCCGGCCGCCGGTGATCTCCTGGATCGTTGCCTCGATGTCATCGGGGTAGTGGTTCCGCCCATCGACGATCAGCAGATCCTTGATCCGGCCGATGATGAACAGCTCACCATCCGACATCACGCCCAGATCCCCGGTACGCAGCCACGGCCCCTGCGGCGTGCCCGGCGACGGATCGACCAGCTGCCCACCAAACGTCCGCTCGGTCTGCTGCGGATTGCGCCAATAACCAACGGCGACGTTGTCGCCATGTACCCAAATCTCCCCCACCCTGCCGGCGGGATTCTCGATCCGGGTCAAGGGATCGACGATGCGCACCGTCGACGATCGTGGTGCGCCGTAGCTGACCAGCTCCGAACCGCCTTCATGGTCACACCGCTTCGCGTGCCCGGAAGCCAACTTCTCGTAGTCGAAACGCACCGTTGCCGGCGAGTGCCCCGTCGGCGCCGACACCACATACAGCGTCGCCTCAGCCAGCCCGTAGGACGGGCGCACCGTGGTGGGGGGCAGGTTGAACCGCGCGAAGCGCTCGTTGAAGCGCCCGATGGTC
>Ga0126306_10002399_pt1 | contig 10529 bp, 11 predicted proteins | sample Plot27_FD_92592 | JGI IMG/M metagenome (GOLD analysis project Ga0126306, IMG submission 92592) | Serpentine soil microbial communities from UC McLaughlin Reserve, CA, USA - Plot27 | ecosystem: Environmental > Terrestrial > Soil > Grasslands | place: USA: UC McLaughlin Reserve, Lake County... | reverse complement strand
GCAGGGCCAGCGACGGCCCGCAGGCCGGGCAGCACACCGGCTGGGCGTGGAAGCGCCGGTCGGCCGGGTCGGAATACTCGCGGGCGCAGTCGGCGCACATGGCGAAGCCGGCCATGGTGGTCGCCGGGCGGTCGTAGGGGACGTCGCGGACGATGGTGAACCGCGGCCCGCAGTTGGTGCAGTTGATGAAGGGGTAGCGGTAGCGGCGGTCGGACGGGTCGGCCAGCTCGCGCAGGCAGTCGGCGCAGGTGGCGGTGTCGGGCGAGACCAGCGTCTGGCGCTCCCCGCCGGCCTGGCTGGGCGCGATGGCGAACCCGTGGCCGCCGGTGGGGGCCAGCGGGGTCGCCGTGAGTCGCTCGATCACGGCCAGCGGCGGGGCCTCGGTGGCCAGCGCCTCCAGGAACCGCTCGACCGTCTCGGCCGCCCCCTCGACCTCCACGAACACCCCGCCGGCGTCGTTGCCGACCAGCCCGGCCAGCCCCAGCCGCCCGGCCAGGGCGTGCACGAACGGCCGGAAGCCGACCCCCTGCACGATCCCCTCGACCCGCACCCGGGTCCGCGTGAGCGTCATCGTCCCAGCAGCTTACGATGAGTGCCGATGGTGGACGCGGCGCTGCTCGACGAGACCCGGGCCCGGGTCCTCGACTGGTTCTCGGAGGCGGGCCGCGACCTGCCCTGGCGGGCCACCCGCGACCCGTACCGGGTGCTGGTGGCCGAGGTGCTGGCCCAGCAGACGCAGGCGGCGCGGGCGGCGGCGGCCTGGCCGCGGTTCCTGGAGCGGTTCCCGGACGTGGCCGCCCTGGCCGCGGCCGCGCCGGCCGAGGTGCTGCGGGCCTGGCAGGGGCTGGGCTACAACCGCCGGGCCCTGGCCCTGCGCCGGACGGCCCAGGCGGTGGTCGAGCGCGGCGGTTGGCCGGACACGGTCGAGGAGCTGGCCGCCCTCCCCGGGGTCGGGCCGTACACAGCCCGGGCGGTGGCCTGCTTCGCCCTCGGCCTGCGGGTCGCCCCCGTCGACACCAACGTCGCCCGGGTCCTGGCCAGGTCCCTGACCGGCGTCGACCCGTCCCAGCTCACTCCGGCCGCCCGCCAGCGCCTGGCCGACCAGGCCCTGGCACAAGACGCCTGGACCTGGTCGTCGGCGCTGATGGACGTGGGCGCCCTCCACTGCCGGCCCAAGCCCCGCTGCGGCGGCTGCCCCCTGGAGCTGACCTGCCGCTGGCGGGCCCTCGGCCCGGCCGCGCCGCCGCCCCGGCCCAAGGGGCAGGCGCCGTTCGCCACCTCCGACCGGCGCTGGCGCGGCGCGGTGGTCCGGGCCCTGGCCGGCGCCTCCGACGGGCTGGACCGGGCCGCCCTGGCCAAGGCAGTCCAGGCCGAGGCCGCCGACCGGCCCGCCGGCTGGTTCGACGGCCTCCTGGCCCGCCTCGAGTCCGAGGGCATGGTCGCGGCCGGCCCCGACGGCCGCCTGCGCCTGCCCGGCTAAGCCGGGCCGGGGAGCAGGGCGGCGGCCAGGCTGGCCGCGAACCACCGCTCGAACTCGTCCAGGGGCCAGCCCCGCTCCAGCACCAGCAGGCGGTAGGTGTCGGGGGCGGTATGCAGCCAGATCAGGTCGCGGGCCCGCTCCACCGACAGACCGGGGGCCAGGGCGCCGCGCTCGGCCAGGTGGCCGGCCAGCGCGGTGGCGCCGGCCAGCCGCTCGCGGTCGATGGTGGCCGCGAACTCCTGGAGATCCGGCTCGCCGGCGCGGGCGGCGGCCAGCAGGACGCTGGTCAAAGGGCCGGCCCGCTCGGCCATGGCCCGGGACAGGGCCGCGTAGCGGGCCAGCTTGCTTCGGGGGTCGGGGTCGGCGACAAGCGCCCGCAGGGCGGGCCGCTCGGCGACCGGCACCGGGTCGACGTCGCCGGCCAGCAGCACGTCGTAGACCCGCTTGACCAGCCGCCACTTGGGCCCGAGCACCTTGTAGAGCAGGGGGACCGAGACGCCGGCCTCGGCCGCCAGGTCGGCCATGGCCATGCCGGCGTACCCGCGCTCCAGCAGCAGCCGGTGCGCGGTCTCGACCACGCGCTCCTGGGTGCGCCGGGCGGCGGCGGCCCGGCGGGCGTTGTCGTAGGGGCGGGTCTTGACAGGGCGAGCCAATCCGGTAGAACCTCCTTATAACTAAAGTCTAGCAGGCTGGGGGACACGAGCAAATGGACACCCGCACCACCACGACCGCCCACGACCTGGCCCGGCGGGGCCTGCTGCTGATGCAGCGCTGGGACGACGCCGAGGCGGCGGCGATCATCCATCCCGACGCCGGCAACGACGAGGCGGTCAGCGAGCCGCCGGCGGCCCGGGGCCGCGGGCCGGCCGCGTTCAAGGCCACCCACGACTGGCTGCACGCCACCTTCGAGGGGCTGCGCTGGGACGTCGAGGAGCTGGTGGCCGAGGGGGACCTGGTCGTGGCCCGCACCGTGATGCGCGGCCGGCAGGTGGCGCCGTTCGCGACCTACGGGCCGGACGGGCGGATGGCCCAGGTGCTCGCCTCCCGCGGCCGGTCCTTCGCCGCCTCCCAGACCCACTGGTTCCGCCTGGCCGACGGCCGCATCGTCTGGCACGCGGCGGACCGCGACGACCTCGGCCAGGCCCGGCAGCTCGGCTGGGTCCCGCCCAGCCCGGCCTTGCTGGTCCGCTCGGCCCTGGCCCGGCGGCGCCTGCGTCGCGCCACCGCCTGAGCGCTCCGCCCGCGTAAGCTGGGTGGGAGGGAAGGAGCGCAGATGGCTGAGAGCAAGGCGGCCTGGGACCAGGTCGGTCAGGAGTTCCGGGAGCTCGGGCGCCAGATCAAGCAGCACTACGAGCAGCAGCCCCGGGCGGCGGGCAAAACAGGCCCGGCAGGCCCGGCAGGCCAGGCGGGCCAGAGCAGCGCCGAGACGCCCGGGGACCAGGGGCCCGCGCCGGCCGCCGACCGGCGCAAGGTCGACGACGCCCTGCAGAAGCTGACCGAGTCGCTGGAGCAGGCGTTCAGCTCCCTCGGCGACGCCATCCGCGACCCGCAGTTCGGGGAGCAGACCAAGAAGGCCGCCGGGTCGCTGAGCGACGCCCTCACCGCCACCTTCGCCGAGGCCAGCGAGCGCTTCAGGAAGAAGTAGGCGCGGAAGTGTCGACGGTGCCGCCCGTGCGCCAGTAGACCTTGACCGAGCGCGACCCGGACGGCGCCGGCTCGTCGGCGCGGTCGAGGAAGCCGTCGTCGACCAGGTAGCGGCGGAGCATGGCGTAGTCGGGGTGGTAGCGCCCGAGCAGCTCGTTGACCTCCGGCTCGGGGTAGCGCCGCCCCGGCTCGAACAGCCCGGCCAGGTGGTCGAGCACGACCCGGCGCTTGCCGTAGGCGGCCGGCATGGCCAGCAGCCGCCCGTTGTGCACGAACCGCCGCAGCACCGCGTCCTCCTGCGACCCGTTGGCGGTGGACGGACCAGGACCCCGCCGCTCATGGCGGGGATACGCTCCCCCACCGGGGGACCCGGCACCGACGGGTTCGGATCCGGCGCGTCCGCGTCCGGAGGCGGCGGACCCGACCTCCGGCGGGATCGCCGCCGTCCGCAGGACGTCGGCGCGGACCCGGTAGCCCTTGCCGCCCTCGCCCTCCAGCAGGCCGCCGGCCACCAGCCGGCTGAGCGCCCGGGCCGCCGCCTTGGGCTCCAGCCCGGCCCGCTCGGCCACCTGGGGCAGGGTCTCGGCACCCAGGACCACCGCGGACAGGGCCTTGAGCCGGTCCGGTTCGGCCAGCAGGGCCAGCAGCTCCCGTGGCCCGACCGAGGCCTCGCTGGCCGAGGTCGAGGCCGTGTTGCGTGTACCAGGCCTGCCAGGGTGGGCGTCGGCCCCGGATGGGACATCCATGTCCCCATTGTGGACGACATTCGATTGTCGTCGACGCGTGTTAGCCTTTGGCCTGGTGAGGGCGCCTGTCAGGGCGCCCTGCCGGCGGGCATCGGGCGCGCCGGTCCGGGCCTCGGCCCGACGCGACGGTGGGGGCGCTTGCGAACGTGGCCAGAACTGTCCGGACCGCCTATGCCTGCACCGAGTGCGGCGCCGCCAGCCCGCGCTGGGTGGGGCGCTGCCCAGCTTGTGGATCCTGGAACAGCCTGGTCGAGGAGGTGCTGGAGCGGACCGCCCCGGCCCGGGCGTCCGGCCCGGTCAGCCCGCCGGTCCCGATCACCGAGGTCGCCGCCCAGACCGGCGCCCACCGGCCCACCGGCGTCGAGGAGCTCGACCGGGTCCTCGGCGGCGGCCTGGTCCCCGGGTCGGTGGTCCTGCTGGCCGGCGAGCCCGGCATCGGCAAGTCGACCCTGCTGCTGGGCGTGCTGGCCGGCCTAGCCGCGGATGGCCCGGTGCTGTATGTCTGCGCCGAGGAGTCCCGCGAGCAGGTCCGGCTGCGGGCCGAGCGCCTGGGGGCCCTGCACCCGGGGCTGCTGCTGGCCGCCGAGACCGACCTGGGGGTCGTCCGGACCCTGGTCGAGCAGGTGCGGCCGACCGTGGTGGTGGTCGACTCGGTCCAGACCGTGGCCGACCCCGAGCTGGCCGGCGCCCCCGGCGGGGTCGGCCAGGTCCGCGAGGTCGCCGCCCAGCTGGTGCGGCTGGCCAAGGAGCGCTCCATCGCCACCTTCCTGGTCGGCCAGGTCACCAAGGAGGGCGCCGTGGCCGGCCCCAAGACGCTCGAGCACCTGGTCGACGTGGTCCTCAACTTCGAGGGCGACCAGCATCACGCCCTGCGCCTGGTCCGCTGCGCCAAGAACCGCTTCGGCCCCGCCTACGAGGTCGGCTGCTTCGAGATGACCGAGGCCGGCCTGGAGCCGCTGGCCGACCCCTCGCGGCTGTTCCTGTCGGCCCGCGCGGCCGGGGTGGCCGGGGTCGCCTGCACGGTCAGCCTGGAGGGCCGGCGGCCGCTCGTCACCGAGCTCCAGGCCCTGGTCGTGCCCACCGGGGTGGCCGTGCCCCGGCGCACCGCCCAGGGGCTGGACGCCGCCCGCCTGGCCATCCTGGTCGCCGTGCTCGACCGCCGGGCCCGCATCAGCCTGGCCGGCAACGACGTGTTCGCGGCCACCGCCGGTGGGGTCCGGATCACCGAGCCCGCCGCCGACCTGGCCGTCTGCCTCGCCCTGGCCTCGGCCGCCCGCGACCGGCTGGTCCCGCCCGACCTGATCACCTTCGGCGAGATCGGCCTGGGCGGCGAGGTCCGCCCGGTGCCGCAGCTCCCGCGGCGCCTGGCCGAGGCCGCCCGGCTCGGCTTCCGCCGCGCCCTCGTCCCCGCCACCGGCCTCCCCGACGGGGCCAAGGGCAGCGCCGAGATCGAGCTGGACCCGGTCGGCTCGGTCGCCGAGTCCCTGTCGGTCCTGGCCACGGCCCCTCCCGGCGCCCCGCGCCCGCCCCGGCTGGGGGTCGTCCAGTGAGCCGGAAGGGTTCGGGGAACCCCAAGAGGGTGCCCCGATGAGTTTGGACGACCGCCACCTCGAGGTGCTGCGCCAGGTCGCCCCCGGGACCGCCCTGCGGCCCGGCCTGGAGCGGATCCTCCGCGCCAACACCGGGGCCCTGATCGTGCTCGGCTCCCCGCCGGCCGTGGAGGCGCTGTTCACCGGCGGCTTCCAGATCGACGTGCCGTTCACCGCCCAGCGCCTCTCCGAGCTGGCCAAGATGGACGGCGCCCTGGTCCTGGACGAGACCGCCACCCGCATCCTCTGGGCCAACGTCCACCTGATGCCCGACCCGGCCATCCCCACGGTCGAGACCGGCACCCGCCACCGCACCGCCGAGCGGGTGGCCAGGCAGGCCGGGGTGCCGGTGATCTCCGTCTCCCACTCGATGCGCACCATCACCCTGTACGTCGAGGACTGGCGCCATGTCCTCGAGGACGTCGGCTCGGTGCTGTCCCGGGCCAACCAGGCGATCGCCACCCTGGCCCACTACCGGGCCCGTTTCGACGAGGCCAGCGCCGCCCTCGACGCCCTCGAGCTGCACGGCCAGGCCACCCTCAGGGACGTCCTGACCCTGCTCGGCCGGGCCGAGCTGGTGCGCAGGGTGGCCGGCGAGCTCCAGCAGTACGTGGCCGAGCTGGGCAGCGAGGGCCGCCTGCTCCGGCTCCAGCTGGAGGAGCAGAGCGCCGGCGTGGACGAGGAGGAGCGCCTGGCCGTCCGCGACCACCTGCGCCCCCGCCCCGGCTGGGAGGTTGCCGAGGTGCTGGCCGAGCTGGGCCGCCTGACCCCGGAGGAGCTGTCGGACACGGCCGCCGTGGCCAAGGCGATCGATCTCACCGGCGAGCCCGAGGCGCTGGACGCGCCCCAGGTCCCGCGCGGCTACCGCCTGCTGGCCAGGGTGCCCCAGCTGCCACCGTCGGTGGTCGAGCGGGTGGTGGAGCGCTTCGGCTCGCTGAAGGTCATCCTGGCCGTCGGGACCGAGGACCTGGAGGAGGTCGAGGGCGTCGGCGCCGGCCGGGCCCGCCTGCTCCGGGAGGGTCTCAGGCGCCTCGCCGACGGCGCCCGGCCCGACGGCGAGGAGTGAGTCTGACTTCGGCAAACAGGCCATCTACCTGCGACTTCGTTTGTACGCAACTCCCCGGAAATGTTATCCTGGTTTGTGTTCAGTTCGAGGGAAGGGGTTTTCGCGTATGTTCAAGGTCGGCGACAGCGTCATCTACCCACAGCATGGGGCCGCTGTGATCGAAGGCCTCCAGGATCGTGAGGTAGGCGGCGAGACCAGGGAGTACCTGGTCCTCAAGCTGACATATGGCGACCTGACCCTCATGGTGCCCCGGGACAACTGCCAGGAGGTCGGGATCCGCGAGGTCTGCAGCTCCGACGACGTCGAGGGCGTCTTCGAGATTCTGCGCACTGGCGAGTCCTCGACCCAGGGCAACTGGAGCCGCCGCTTCAAGGGCAACATCGAGCGCCTCCAGTCCGGGGACATCTTCCAGGTCGCCGAGGTCGTCCGCGACCTCACCGTCCGCGACCGCGAGAAGGGCCTGTCCGCCGGCGAGAAGCGCATGCTCCAGCGCTCCCGCCAGATCCTCGTCTCCGAGCTGGTGCTCGCCTGCCACTGCGACGAGGGCAAAGCCATCCTGATGGTCGACGAGGCGCTCGAGTCGTAGCTCACCCGCATCCTTCCACCACGCCCACCGCCCCGCCGGCGGTGGGCGTGGTCGTGCCCGCGGCCGGTGGCGGCGACGGGCTGACCGAGCTGGCCGGGCGGGCCCTGCTGGCCCACGCCGTGGCCGCCATGGAGGCCAACCGCTGCACCACCGCGGTGGTGGTGGTCGGTCACCCGGACGCGCTCGAGGCCACCGCCAAGCTGCTCGCCGACGAGGGCTTCGCCAAGCTGACGGCGGTGGTCGCCGGCGGGCCGACCCGCCAGGCCGGCGTGGCCGCCGGCCTCCGGGCCCTGCCGCCCGGCCTCGGCTTCGTCGCCGTCCACGACGCCGCCCGGCCCCTGGCCGCCTCCGGCGCGGTCGACCGGATGCTCGAGCTGCTGCTGGAGACCGGGGCGGCCGGTGTCGTCCCGGGGGTCCCGGTGGTCGACACCATCCGCCGGGTCGACGTCGACCAGCGCTCCACCGGCCTCGTCGACCGCGACCAGCTGCGGGCCATGCAGACGCCCCAGCTGTTCGCCCGCGAGGTGCTGGAGCGGGCGCACCGGCTGGCCCTGCGCGAGGGGATCGAGGCCATCGACGAGGCCGCCCTGGTCGAGCTGGCCGGCCACCGGGTCCAGGTGGTGCCCGGCGATCCCGAGAACCTCAAGGTGACCACACCACTGGACCTGGCCCTGGCCGAGACTCTCCTGGCCCGCCGCCACCCGGCCCCCAGGGGCCCGGAGGGTCCCCACGGCCCCGGGGAGACGCCCCGGTGACCCTGCCGCCGCTGCGGGTCGGCCAGGGCGTCGACGCCCACCCGCTGGTGGCCGGGCGGCCGCTGGTCCTGGGCGGGGTCCGGGTCCCGTTCGAGCTCGGCCTGGACGGCCACTCCGACGCCGACGTGGTCGCCCACGCCGCCTGCGACGCCGTGCTGGGCGCGGCCGGCCTGCCCGACCTGGGCCAGCACTTCCCGTCGGCCGACCCCCGCTGGGAGGGCGTCTCCAGCATCGAGCTCTGCCGGGCGGTGGCCGGGCTGGTCGCGGCCAGCGGCTGGGCGCCGGTCAACCTGGACGTGGCCGTGCTCTGCGACCGGCCCCGCCTCGGCCACCTGACCGGCGCGATGGCGGCCAACCTGGCCGCCGCCCTCGGCCTGGCCCCGGGGCAGGTCCGGGTCACCGCCAAGGCCACCGACGGCCTCGGCTTCTGCGGCCGGGGCGAGGGGATCGCCGCCACCGCGGTCTGCCTGGCCGCTGAGCAGGCGGTTCGCGGGTAGGATAGTTCGTTCCCCGATCCCGACCTGGAGCCGAGCCGACCGTGGGCCTGCAGCTGCACAACACCCTCACCAAGCGCAAGGAGCCGTTCGTCCCCCGGGACGAGGGCCGGGTTGGCATCTACCTGTGCGGCCCGACCGTGTACGGCGAGCCCCACATCGGCAACCTGCGGCCGGTGGTGGTGTTCGACGTGCTCCGCCGCCACCTGGTCGCCTCCGGGTACGAGGTCCTGCTGGTCCGCAACTACACCGACGTCGACGACAAGATCATCAACGCCGCCGGCCACGACCCGCTGCGCGCCTTCACCGTGGCCGAGCGCTGGACCAGGGTCTACGACGAGATCACGGCCGCCCTGGGCGTGCTCCCACCCGACATCGCCCCCCGGGCCAGCGGCCACATCCCCGAGATGCTGGAGCTGATCGCCCGCCTGGTCGACGCCGGCCTCGCCTACCAGGCGGGCGGCGACGTCTACTTCGCTGTCGGCAAGTGGCCCGAGTACGGCAGGCTGTCCGGCCGCGACCTGGCCGAGCTCCAGGCCGGCGCCCGCGTGGACATCAACCCCGACAAGCGCGACCCGCTCGACTTCGCCCTCTGGAAGGGCGCCAAGCCCGGCGAGCCCACCTGGGACTCGCCCTGGGGCCCGGGCCGCCCCGGCTGGCACATCGAGTGCTCGGCCATGGCCGGCAGGTACCTGGGTCCCGGCTTCGACATCCACGGCGGCGGCGAGGACCTGATCTTCCCCCACCACGAGAACGAGATCGCCCAGTCCGAGGGCGCCACCGGCGAGCCGTTCGCCCGCTACTGGCTCCACAACGCCTTCCTCGAGCTCAAGGGCGAGAAGATGGCCAAGTCCGTCGGTAACGTGGTCAGCCCCCGCGAGCTGCTGCGCCGCCACCGCGGCGTGGTCCTGCGCTACGCCCTCCTCGGCGCCCACTACCGCAGCCCCCTGGAGTTCTCCGAGGAGGTCCTCTCCGACGCCGCCGCCAGCTATGACCGCCTGGCCACGTTCGCCACCAACGCCGCCCGCGCCCTCGGCCTGGTGGCAGGGGCCGAGCCGGCGGAGGGGCCCGGGGACGCCGGCGGCTGGCGGGACCGGTTCCAGGCCGCCCTCGACGACGACCTGAACGTCCCGGCCGCCCTGGCCACGCTGTTCGACCTGGTCGCCGAGGCCAACCCGCTGATCGCCAAGCTGGAGCGCGGCGACGCGAGCGTGGCCGGCGAGCTGGGCGACCGCTTCGCCACCTTCCTGGACCTGGCCGGCCGCCTCGGCTTCACCCCCCTCGACGACCTGCCCGACCCGGCCGCGTTCCGCCCCCTCCTCGACCTCCTCCTCGACCTCCGCGAACGGGCGCGGGCGGCCCGCGACTTCGCCGCCGCCGACGCCATCCGCGACCGCCTCGCCGACGCCGGCATCCGGGTCGAGGACCGCCCCGGCGGCCCCCGATGGCACCTGATCCCCTAGGCGCCGGCCGCCAGCGGGGTCGCCCCGGCCGCCGGGGGCGCGACGGTGGGTCGCGCTCGGCCTCGGCCCGCCGAGAGGGTGGGGGAGGGGGAGAGGTCCGCCGGCCGCAGGCCCCGTCGGAGAAGCGCCGCGCCTCCTCCGGCGGCCGCCGGGCCAAGCAGTCCCGCCGCCGCGACCAGCTGGAGGCGGCGCGTGAGGCCGTCCGCCCCGGCGAGGGCCGGGTCCTGATCGAGGGCCGCCGCCCGGTCGTCGAGGCCCTCCGCGCCGGCCGCCCCATGGACAGGATCCTGGTCGCCTCCGGCGCCGGCCGGGCCGCCCTCGGCGACCTCCTCGACCTCGCCCGCCAGCGCGGGATCGAGGTCCAGACCGTCCCCCGCTCCCTGATCGAGGCCGAGGCCCGCAGCGGCGCCCATCAGGGCGTCCTCGCCATCGTGGCCCCGATCCAGCCCATCGGCCTGACCGAGCTCCTGGCGGTTCCCTTGGCCGGCCGGGAGCCCCCCTTCTTCCTCGCCCTCGACGGCGTCGAGGACCCCCACAACCTCGGCGCCCTGGCCCGCAGCGCCGAAGCCGCCGGCTGCCACGGCCTGGTCGTCCCCCGCCACCGCAGCGCCCCCCTGTCCGCGGTCGCCGTCAAGACCTCCGCCGGCGCCCTCGAGCACCTCCCCGTCGCCGAGGTCCCCAACCTCGCCCGAGCCGTCGGCCAGCT
>Ga0126306_10002398_pt1 | contig 10539 bp, 8 predicted proteins | sample Plot27_FD_92592 | JGI IMG/M metagenome (GOLD analysis project Ga0126306, IMG submission 92592) | Serpentine soil microbial communities from UC McLaughlin Reserve, CA, USA - Plot27 | ecosystem: Environmental > Terrestrial > Soil > Grasslands | place: USA: UC McLaughlin Reserve, Lake County... | reverse complement strand
GTTCCTCCGGCACGTCATCGGCGGCAAGGGGCTCTCCGCCGGGCCGCGGTTCCCCGCCATGGTCCAGGGCGCCACGCCGGACCTGGTCCTCACCGGGGTCGAGCGGCTCGCCGACGGGGCGGCGGGTATACCTGGGGTCGGCGACGTGGTCGTGGTCGACGTCGGCGGCGCGACCACGGACGTCTACTCGGCCGTCACGCCCGACGCCGAGGAGGCTGCGCTGCGCCGCGAGGTGGTACAGACGCTGTGGCGCAGCCGCACCGTCGAGGGCGACCTCGGGATGCGGTCGAGCGCGCCGGGCGTGGTCGCCGCCGCGCGCGCCGAGCGGCTGCTCGACGCCGACCCGTCGCTCCTCGCCGCCGCCGAGAAGCGCGCGGCTGACCCTGGCTACCTGCCCGGCAGCCACACCGAGCGGAGGCACGACGACCGGCTCGCCGCGCTCGCGGTCACCGCCGCGCTGCGCCGGCACGCCCGCCCCGGGACGGGTACCTCCCGCAGCCGCGGTAAGGACCTGCGGGAGGTGCGGCTGATGGTGGGCTCCGGCGGTGTGCTGCGCCACGCCGACCCGGCCCGCCGGGACACGATCCTGCGCGCCGCACTCACCGACCACTCCGGAGGCTGGCTGCTCCCCGAGCGGGCCCAGGCGGTCGTCGACAGCCACAACCTCCTCGCCGCCGCCGGGCTGCTCGCGGAGGACCATCCGGTCGCCGCCGCCCGGTTGCTCCAGACCCACCTGACGGTGCCCAGCGCCACCCGCCAGCCTGCCCTGCGCCACTAGCAGCGGCGGTACCGGTGGGCCCGCCGACACGCTCGTACCTTGGGACAACAGCTCCGCAGACACGCCGACGACACGCCAGAACCGGCGGAGAAGTTGCCGCCGGTGACTGCCGCCGCGGTCCGGCGCTGACCTGGCTAAACGCCTGATTGCGCAGGTCAGCGCGGTATTGACATCCTTCCCCCGGCAACTACCGTTTCAGTTGTCTCACTCGGGGAGCGGTCGGAGGACGTTCCGTTCCCTTGCTTGCTGGGCAGATGCGGTGCCGGCACCGCGGGGGCCAGGTCCAGCGTGCGAGGGGTGGCGGAACGGCGACGTCACAGCCGTAACCAGGTGCATGCGTAGGGGGTCAGGGGGCCAGTAGACAACGGCGCGGCACTCGCATCCAGCGGGCGTCGGAGTCGGTCCGAAGGTCAACCGCACCGTCCTCGTCGCATCGTTCGAGGAGGTTGGAAGTCTGGGGCGCGGCGCAAGCCGCGCCCCTGCCATGTCCGGCTCCGGCGGCGCGCCCTAGACTGCCGCGGGCACTGGCTGGTCGCTGTCGCGAACAATCAGCGACAATCGAGCCGACAGAGAGCAACATCATGATGAGCGGCCCTCCCGGGTCGGGAGGGAGAAGCGCAGTGCCACGCTCCGACCGCGCCGAAGCACCGCCGGCGGCAGCGGAGCCCGCCGAGAAGATCGACGGCGCCGTGCACCCGGAACCCGAACCTGAGCCCGACGACGCCGCCACCAAGCCCGCACCAGCGGATCCCGATGAGGGCACTGCCGCCGCCACCGCCACCACCACCGCCAGTGGGGCGCGCGTGGACGACGCCACTACCGCCGGTGAGGCCGGCGTGGACGACAGCGCGGAGCCCGGCCCGCGCGCGCCCTTGCCGGTCATCCCGGCCGCCGCGATCGCCGCGCTGTCCGGCACGGTCATGGTCACCGCGTTCCCGCCGTACGGCCTCTGGTGGCTCGCCCCGGTTGCGGTGGCGCTGCTCGCCGTCGCGGTCCGCGGCCAGCAGGCCCGGCGCGGAGCCTGGCTCGGGGCGCTGCACGGCGCGGCGTTCTTCGCCCCGCTGCTGCACTGGACCGGCCTCTACGTCGGCTCGATGCCGTGGCTGCTCCTCGCCGGCGTGCAGACCGTCTTCCTGGCTCTGCTCGGCGCCGCCGCGGCCGGCAGCGGCCGGTTCGTCGCCCGGGTGCCGTGGTCGGCGGCGCTGGTCACCGCCGTCCTCTGGGTCGGCGAGGAGGCGCTGCGCTCCCGGCTGCCGTGGGGCGGCTTCCCGTGGGGCCGGCTCGCGTTCTCCCAGGACGAGTCGCCGCTCCTCCGGCTCGCCTCGCTCGGCGGCGCCCCACTGGTGACGTTCGCGGTGGCGCTCGCGGGCGGTCTGCTCGCAGCCGCGCTCGACCGCCCGTGGCGCCGGCTCGAGCCGTCCAGCTGGCTGCGTCCGGCCGGGATGCTCGCCGCCGCGGTCGCGTTGGTGTTCGCCGGGCTGGCCGTCCCGGTCAAGAACCCGGACGGCAGGACGGTCACAGTCGCGGTGATCCAGGGCAACGTGCCGCGGCTCGGCCTCGACTTCAACGCCCAGCGCCGCCAGGTGCTGGAGAACCACGTCAATGCGACGCTGGCGCTGGCCGGCCAGGTCGCCGGCGGTCAGGCGATGCAGCCGGATCTGGTGGTCTGGCCGGAGAACTCCTCCGACATCGACCCGCTGGTGGACGCCGAGGCCGGCACGCTGATCAGTGGCGCGGCCGCGGCGATCAACGCGCCGATCCTGGTCGGCGCCGTGCTGGAGGGGCCCGGCCGGTTCGTCACCAACGCCGGCATCGTGTGGGACCCGCAGGACGGACCCGGCGCCCGCTACGTCAAGCGGCACCCCGTGCCGTTCGCCGAGTACGTGCCGCTGCGGGGTGTGGCGCGCATGGTCACCGACAAGGTCGACCTGGTCCGCCGCGACTTCAAGGGCGGCGACGAGGTCGGCGCGCTGAAGCTCGGCCCGGTGACGGTCGGCGACGTCATCTGCTTCGAGGTCGCCTACGACGCGCTGGTCCGCGACACCGTCGTCGACGACGCGCAGCTGCTCGTGGTACAGACGAACAACGCGACGTTCGGGATGTCGCCGGAGAGCGCGCAGCAGCTGGCGATGGTCCGGCTGCGCGCCGTCGAACACGGCCGCCCGGCGATCATGGCCTCCACCAGCGGCGTTTCGGCGACCGTGAACGTCCAGGGCCGGGTGATCGACGAGTCGAAGCTGTTCACCGAGGCCACCTTCGTGCGCGCCATGACGCTGGGCGAGCACCGTACGATCGCCACGACGCTAGGCGGCTGGCCGGAGGCCGTGCTGGCGCTCGCCGGGCTCGCCGCCCTCCTCGCCGCGGCGCTGCTGCGGGAGCGCGGCGCCGAGCCCGGGCACTCCACCGCGGGCGAGAGCGTTGGAACCATGTCTGACCGGCGCGAGTCCGACGGCGTCAAGCAAGCTGATGTGCACAAGATCAAGGAGGATGTGTGACCTCGAACTCGGCCAGCGGGCCGACCGGAGAGGGCTACCCCGGGCTCGGGCGGGTGCTCGTCGTCGTGCCGACGTACAACGAGGCCGACAACGTGCGGCAGATCACCGTCCGGCTGCGCGGCGCGGTACCCGAGGCGCACCTGCTGGTCGCCGACGACAACAGCCCGGACGGCACCGGTGGGATCGCCGACGAGCTGGCCGCCGGGGACGATCATGTGCACGTGCTGCACCGGCCCGGCAAGCAGGGGCTGGGCACGGCCTACGTCGCCGGCTTCGGCTGGGCGCTGGAGCGCGACTACGACGTGGTCGTGGAGATGGACGCCGACGGCTCGCACGCGCCCGAAGAGCTGCCCCGCCTGCTCAACGCCCTCCGCGACGCCGACCTGGTGCTGGGCTCACGCTGGGTCCCCGGCGGCAAGGTCGTGAACTGGCCGCTGCGGCGCGAGGCGCTCTCCCGCGGCGCCACGCTCTACACCCGGCTGGCGCTCGGCCTGCCGCTGCACGACGCCACCGGCGGCTTCCGGGCGTACCGGCGCCACGTGTTGGAGAAGATCGACCTGGACGCGATCGCGTCGCAGGGCTACTGCTTCCAGATCGACCTGGCGCAGCGCACCTGGCGGGCCGGGTTCCGGGTCGTCGAAGTCCCGATCACGTTCGCCGACCGCGAGCGCGGCCAGAGCAAGATGAGCTCGAACATCGTTCGCGAGGCGCTGTGGCGGGTCACCGTGTGGGGCGCCCGGGCCCGCGTCGACGCCGTCCGCCGCGCGCTGCGGCCGCGGCGGTGAGCTGATCTCGATGTCCCCGGTCCTGGTGGTGCTCCTGCTCCTGCTGATCCTCGTACCGATCGTCGAGATCTCGGTGATCGTGTTCGTGGGCCAGCAGATCGGCGCGCTCCCCACCGTGCTGATCCTGCTGGTCAGCGCGCTCATCGGTTCCTGGCTGCTGCGCCGCGAAGGGGCTCGGGCCTGGCGGGCGGTGCGCGCGGCGACCGAAGCTGGGCGGACGCCGGCGCTGGAGGCGGTCGAGGGCGTCCTGGTGCTGATCGGCGGGCTGATGATGATGCTGCCGGGCTTCGTCACCGACGTGCTCGGGCTGCTGCTGGTGCTGCCGCCGACTCGCCGGCTCGGCGCTCGCTTCGCGCTGCGGCGGATCGTCCGTCGGCTGCCGCCGACGGTCGCGAACGACCTGATGGGGCCTATCCGGGTGAAGGCGCGCCGCGGCAGGGCCCGTGCCGACCAGCCGCCGCCACCGGGGCCACCCGCCCCGCCGCTCACGCCGCCCGGTGAGGGCAAGGTCATCGAAGGCGAGATCGAAACCTGACCGGCGGGGTCAAACGCAGACGAGGGTGCCGCCCCAATCGCAATGGGGCGGCACCCTCGGTGCTCTCGCGCCGGTCTTCGCGGACCGGTCTGCTCGTCCCGACCGGTGACCCGTCAGGCCGACTTGGAACGCCGACCGCGCAGAACTTCCAGCCGTTCGGCCAGGACCTCTTCGAGTTCGGCGACGGTGCGCCGCTCGAGGAGCATGTCCCAGTGGGTCCGCGGCGGCTTGGCCTTCTTCGCCTCCGGCTCAGCACCGTCGATCAGCTTGCCCACCATCCCGTCGGCGCGGCACTCCCAGGTGGCGGGAATCTCCGCATCAGCGGCGAACGGTACGGTGAAGCGGTGCCCCTTCGGACACTGGTACTCACCCTGCTGCCGCGGGGCAAGCTCTGTGTTGCGGTCGGTCTCGTAGCTCACGGCGCCGAGACGGCTGCCGCGCAGCGTGCGCTCGCCCATGTGTCCCATCCCCTCCGGGGCATTGCTGGTCAGCTTCCCTATTAACGTCGGTCAGCGGCGGAAGATTCCTCAGGCCGCGGTTCCGGGGTGTGTTTCACCCCGCAAAGGAGGGACGCACGTGCGCATCAGTTATGACGCGGTTTCCGGCAAACAGGTTCAGACCATCGCCGAAGCCTCGTCGCTCGGCCGGATCGCGGTCGGGCTCGCCACCTTCGCCCGCCCGGAAATTCTACCGCGTGCGCTGGGCATCGACCGAGGGACTGCGCGCCGTTCGTCCGTAATGATGCGGTTCTTCGCGGCCCGGGAGGCCGCGCTGGGTGCCGGCGCGGTGTACGCGTTCCGCACCGGTGGCGATGCGACGCTGTGGCTGGTCGCGCAGGCGATCGGCGACGCCGGCGACGCGCTGGCGCTGGCCGCGGCGGTCCGGTCCCGGCACGTGGCGCCTATCCGCGGCGCGGCGCTGAGTCTGGCCGCGCTCTCCGGTGTGCTCGGCGCCGCGCTGGCGATCCGGACCCTCCGCTCGGGTCGAAGGTGACTCGAAGGTGACGTAGAAGACAGGCAGGGATCGACTCAGAGCGGTTCGGCGTCCACCAGGTGGGCGAAGCCGCGGTGGCCCTCGCCGACGCAGTCGTCGCCGAGTAGCCGGCGGCGGACGAACAGGCCGGCGACCAGCGCGGTCCGGGCGTTACCGGTGGCGGCCTCGAACGTGGCCTGCTCCAGCAGCGCGCCGGCGGCCAGGGTGTTCGCCATCCGCAGCGCGAGTGTCCGCGCGCCGGCCTGTGCCCGGTCGGTGGCGGCGGCTGCCGCGGCCCCGTCGGCCAGCTCGGCCACCTCCCGGCGGACCTGCGTGAGGTCGTCGGCGACGCTGGTGAGCCAGGTCTCGCCGACGGCGCCGGCCTGCTCGATCACCCTGTCGAGGTAGTTCAGGTAGGCCGGCAGGGCGGCGCTGTCGCGGGCCAGCGCGCGGAGCACGTCGAGGCTGAGCACGTTGGTGGTGCCCTCCCAGATCGGCAGCACCTGGGCGTCGCGAAGCAGCCGGGGGAAGCCGGTGTCCTCGATGTAGCCGTTGCCGCCGATGCACTCCAGGTACTCACTCGCCGAGGCCACCGCGAGCTTGCCGGTGCCGGCCTTGGCCAGCGTCGCGGCGAGCCGGAGCAGCGCCGCGGCGTCATGGTCAGCGTCGACCTCGGCCTTGCCGAGTGCCGCGAAGCAGAGCGCGGTGAGGGCGAACGCGGCCTCGGCGTCCACCGCGAGCCAGGCCAGCGTCTCCCGGTGCAGCGGCTGGCGCCAGAGCCGCAGCCCGAACGCCTCCCGGGTCTCGGCGTGGCGGCGGATCTGTACCAGCCCGCGACGCATTCCGGCGGCCGCCGCCGCGGCGTTGTGCAGCCGGGTGATCTGCACCAGCGTCATCATCTTCGACAGGCCGGGCTCGGACGGGTCGGTCACCGGAATGGCGTAGGCGTCCCGCAGCCCCACCTCGGCGCTGGGCACCGCGCGGGTGCCGAGCTTGTCCTTGAGCCGGTGGATCAGCAGGCCCGGCGCGGTGTCGCCGGGGGAGTAGCGCCCCACGTCCGGCACGTCCGCGGCGTACCGGGGCACCAGGAACGGGACCAGGCCCCGGCTGCCCTCGGCGGCGCCCTCAGGACGGGCCAGCGCGATCGCGAGCTCGCTGTCGATCGCGGAGCAGAACCACTTTTCGCCGGTGAGCCGCCAGTGGCCACGCTCATCCTGGCGCGCCACGGTGCCGGTCTGGCTGATGTCCGACCCGCCGGTGGTCTCGGTCATCCACTGGCCGCTGCAGGTGGCGCGGTCCGGGTCGCGGGAGGTGAGCCGGGGCAACCAGGCGTCACGGACGGCGGGGTCGGTGTCGTGCCGGCTGAGCAGCGCGGCGGCGCCGTCGGCCATCGCGACCGGGCAGGTGAACGTCGCCGACTCGGGACCGTAGAGGTGCAGCAGCGCGTGCTGCACGACCCGCGCGCCGGCACCCCACAGCTTCCGGGCATCGTCGTCGTAGGGGACCGCGACGAGGCCGTACTCGGCGGCGGCCCGGCGCAACGTCTCCCACCCGGCGGAGGTGCGGACCCGGTCGACCCGCCGCCCCCAGCCGTCGTACTGGGCCAGCTCGGGCGGGTGCGCCTCGGCGTCCTGGTGCGCGGCCAGCAGCGGGCCGGCCGCGTCCGCGGCGATCGCGTTGAGCTGGCCCTTGGCCGCGGCATGGCCGTCCGGGCCGACTAGCCGGTCCAGCGTCGAGCGCAGGGCGTGATCGCTGGCGTAGAGGTTGGCCTGGGCACCGAACGTCTGCACGAACCGTTCCATCTCCCCAGTGTCCCTCATCCCGCTCGGCCGTTATGTCGACTTCCCGCAACGGTCACCGCGAGTTACCCAATCTCATCTCAAGGTCACACCCTTAATTCGACCGAAAGAAGCGGCCGGAGCGGAGTTCCGGCGGCGATGATCGAGGACGTGGGATTACCGACCGTAGACAGAGTGGGGTCGCTCTGGCCGCAGCTCCTCGAGTTCGCCGAAGCGCCCGGACACCAGGATCCGTTCGAGGAGGCCGGGCTGATCACCGGCCCGCTCGACGTCACGCACCTGTACCAGGCGACGCCGGTGAACACCGTGACGTTCGCCAGCACCGGCGTCAACGGTGTGCACTTCGGGTTCCTCGCAGTGGCGGACCGCGCCCTGGACGAGTGCCCGGTGGTGATGACCGTGCCGCTGGCCGCCGAACCGAACCACGTGGTCGGCGAGACGCTGCACGAGTTCCTCAGCCTCGGATCACGGCAGGGCTGGGCGTTCCTCGAACAGCTCGCGCACGACCCGGAGTGGACGGTCGCCTGGTACTCCGAGACCGAGTCGGCGCTGTTCCGGCTGGCCGACCGGCTGAGCCGGGCGCTGGAGCTCACACCCTGGACGGATGTGCGGGGCCGGCTGGCGGAGCTGGCCGAGCGGTACGGCGACCAGCTGGAGGTCCGGCGGTCCGAGGCGTCCTGAGGACTCTGCCGCTCAGAACGGGACGCCCATGGCAGGGTGCGACTCACACCACCGTGGGCGGCGTGTTGCCGGCCTCGGTGATCGCCCTGCGGATCGGCACCGAGGCCAGCGCGACGAACCCGATCACGAAGAACGCCACCAGCGAGATGATCGCCACCCGGTAGCTGCCGGTGGCCTGGTAGGCCAGCCCGAACAGCAACGGGCCGAGCCAGCTGGTGCCCTTGTCGCTGATCTCGTAGATGCCGAAGTACTCGGCCTCCTTGCCCAGCGGGATCAGCTGGCTGAACAGCGACCGGGACAGCGCCTGGCTGCCGCCGAGCACCAGCCCGATCAGCCCGCCGAGCGCGATGAACGGTAGCGCCGCACGGGCCGGCAGGAAGTACGCGATCACCAGCACCACCGTCCAGAGGACCAGACTGAGCAGCACGGTCTTCCAGGCGCCGATCCGCTTCGCGAGCGCACCGAGCAGCAGCGCGCCGCCGAACGCGAGGAACTGCACCATCAGGATCGTCGGCACCAGGACGTCGTGCGACAGCTTCAGCTCCTCGGTGCCGTACACGCTGGCGAGCGTGATCACCGTCTGGATGCCGTCGTTGTAGATCAGGTACGCGATCAGGAAGAACAGCGTCAACGGGTACGCCTTGAGCCCGCGCAGCGTGTGCCAGAGCTGGCGGAACCCGTCCAGGAGCGCCGAGCCGGTACGGGCGCCAGCGGCCGGCGGCCGGTTGCGCAGCCGAAGCAGCGGGATTGTGGTGAACACCGCCCACCAGACACCGGCCGAGGCGATGCTGTACCGGGCCACCTCCGCGGTGTTCAGCCCGAGCGAGTCCTTGGTGAGCACCGCGACCACGTTCAGCGCGAGCAGCAGGCCGCCGCCGAGGTAGCCCATCGCCCAGCCGATGCTGGATACCGAGTCCCGCTTGTCCGGGCTGGCGATCTGCGGCAGGAACGAGTAGTACACCACGACGCTGGCGCCGAAGGTGATGTTCGCGACCAGGAACAGCGCGCCGCCGAGCAGGTACCGGTCGCCGGTGGCGAAGAGCAGCGCGATCGTGGCTGCGGCGCCGAGGTAGGCGAAGACGCCCATCAGCTGCTTCTTCCGCGGCGACCTGTCGGCGATCGCGCCGACCACGGGCAGCACGAAGACCGTGAGGAAGACCGAGAGCGACACCAGGTACGGGAAGTACGAGCCGGCCGCCACCGGGATGCCGAGCGGGTGAACCCGGCCGTCGGCGTCGGCGGCCCGCTTGGCGACCTCGCTGAGGTACGGACCGAGGAAGACGGTGACGACCGTGGTGGAGAACGCCGAGTTCGCCCAGTCGTAGAAGTACCAACCGCGCCGTTCTGTCGGCGTTCCGTAGTCGGCGGGCTCCACGTTGGAGTCGGCCGTCGCGCCGGTCGCCACCATCGCTGCCTCGCTCGGATACTCAGGCGGCCCAGAGGCCACGGGCGGTGTAGATCTCACGCAACGTGTCGATCCGGTCCGTCATGATGCCATCCACACCGAGGTCCAGCAGCCGATTGATCTGCTCGGGAGAGTCGATCGTCCAGACGTGCACCTGCATGCCGAGATCGTGGGCGTGGTCGACGAAGCGCTGGTCGACCACTGTGATGCCGAACCACGCCGGCACCTGCGCGCACGGCACCCCGGGCGTTCCACCTGCCCCGTTGCGCCCACGCCAGGATGCGCTGCGCAGCCGCAGCACGCCACGCGGGCCGAGCGAGGAGCAGAGCCGGGGGCCCAGCGCGGCCCGGATCTTCGCCAGCCGAGCATCGGAGAACGACCCGACGCAGACCCGGTCGATCGAGCCGGTGCGCCGGATCACCTCGATCAGCGGCTCGACCGCACCGTCCGCCTTCACATCGATGTTCACCCTCAGCGACGGCCACGCGCCGAGGACGTCCTCCAGCAGCGGCACCGACTCCCGGCCCCCGACCTTCGCCTCCCGGACCCGCGACCAGGGCAGCGCGGCGATCCGCCCGGTGCGGTCGGTCACCCGGTTGAGCGTCTGGTCGTGGAAGGCGACCAGCACCCCGTCCGCGGTGGCGTGCACGTCGGTCTCGATGTACCGGTATCCCGCCTCGACCGCACGGGAGAACGCCGTCATGGTGTTCTCCAGCCCGGACGCCGCGCCGCCCCGATGCGCGAACGCGAGCGGCAGGGTGCTGTCGAGGAACGGGAAGTCGCCCGCCGTGCGAGACATCGCCATCCTCCGAAGTATGCCGGCCGCTGTGCGGCGCCCGGACAGGGCCCGCGTCCGGCCGGGTCCAGTGGTGCGGCACAGTAGGGTGTCGGCGAACTCGGCACCGACGGCCGGACGGTCGTGGGCCGCGACGCCGAGCGCAACGCCCGGGGTCGACCCGAGCCGGTTCGAGTCCAACCCCAAGCGCCGCATCGACGACGTGTCGGTGTTCCTCGGCGACCGGGAGATCCCAGTGGCCCGCGTGATCGGCTCGGTGCTGGAGCTGGTCGCCAGCGAGGCCTGCCGCCAGC
>Ga0126306_10002397_pt1 | contig 10540 bp, 11 predicted proteins | sample Plot27_FD_92592 | JGI IMG/M metagenome (GOLD analysis project Ga0126306, IMG submission 92592) | Serpentine soil microbial communities from UC McLaughlin Reserve, CA, USA - Plot27 | ecosystem: Environmental > Terrestrial > Soil > Grasslands | place: USA: UC McLaughlin Reserve, Lake County... | reverse complement strand
GCCTGGAGCATCCGCAGCACCAGCACCTGCTGCTCCAGGGCCTCGTAGACCCGCCGGACGGTCTCGATGCCGTCGAAGGCCCCCGGCCCGGCGATGTTGGCCTGCCCGCCCAGCCACACCCGCTCGCTGGTCTGGTCGCCGACGAACTGGCCGATGGCCGCGGCCAGGGTCTGGAACAGGGCCCGGTGCCCGGGCGGGACCTCGTCGCTCATGGCGTCAAGGATCAGCTCGGCCCGGGACAGGCGCTCGTTGGCCAGCCGCTCGTTGAGCTGGCGGCGCAGCACCTCCAGGTCCTCCATGGCGATCTCGTCGGCCGTCTCGACCAGCCGCTTCTCGACCCGCCCGGAGTCGACGATCAGCACCAGCATGATCACGTGGCGCCCGAGGCCGACCACCTCGATGTGCCGCAGCCGCGACCGGTCGAGCGCCGGCGGGGCCACCATGGCCGTGTAGTGGGTCAGGCTGGACAGCAGCAGCGAGGTCCGCTGGAGGGTCTCCTCCAGGTCGGCCGCCCCCTCGAAGAACCTGGCGATGGTCTCCGCCTGGGCCCTGGCCAGCTCGCCGACCCCCGAGAGGGCGTCGACGTAGAACCGGTAGCCCGCGTCGGTGGGGATGCGCCCGGCGCTGGTGTGGGGATGGGAGAGGTAGCCCTGCTCCTCGAGCACGGCGAGCTCGTTGCGGATGGTGGCCGGCGAGACCCCGAGCGAGTAGCGCTCGGTCAGGCTCTTGGACCCGACGGGCCTCTCGGTGTAGATGAACTCGTGCACCACCGCGCGCAGCAGCCGCGCCTTTCGCTCATCGAGGTCCATGGCCGCCCCTCCCTGCACAAGACGATCCATGTTCGGCAGCGTAGCAGTCAAGATATGCGAGTGCTAAGCCAGCCGGGCGACCACCTCACCGTGCAGGAACATGCCCTTCCCGGTCAGCCGTAGCCCTGGTCCGGGGCCGATCAGCCCCGCCCGCCGCAGCTCCTCGGCCTGGGGTCCCCCGGGGTCGAGCCCGAGGCTCCGGGCCTCCCCCGGGTCGAGCCCGTCCACCGTCCGGAGCCGCAGCGCCAGCGCCTCGAACCGGGCCTGCTCGCCGTCGAGCCGCTCCTCCCCGGCGGTCGGCCGCCGCCCCTCCCCGACCGCCGCCAGGTAGGCGGGCACCCCGTCGACGTTCCACCGCCGGGTCGCCCCGTCGAACTCGTGCGCCCCTGCTCCCAGGCCGAGGTACCGCCCCCGCCGCCAGTAGGTCAGGTTGTGGAGGCTGGCATGGGCGGCCCGGGCCCAGTTGGACACCTCGTAGTGGTGGTAGCCGGCGGCGGCCAGAGCCGAGCAGGCGGCGTCGTAGCGGTCGGCCAGGTCGTCCTCGCCCGGCTCGGCCATCCGGCCGGTGGCGACCAGGCGGCCGAACTTGGTCGCGGGCTCGATGGTGAGGGCGTAGGCGGACAGGTGCTCGGGCCCCAGGGCCAGGGCCGTCTCCAGGGTGGCCGACCACGACCCGGCGTCCTCGCCGGGCCCGCCGTAGATGAGGTCGAGGTTCAGCGCCGGCACCCCGGCCGCCCGCAGGGTCGCCACCGCGGCCGTGACCCTGGCGGCGTCGTGGGCCCGGCCGAGCCCGGCCAGGACCCGGCCGTCGAAGCTCTGGGCGCCCATCGAGACCCGGGTCACCCCGGCCCCGGCCAGCCCCTCGGCCATGGCCGGCTCGACCGTCTCCGGGTTGGCCTCGACCGTCACCTCGGCCCCCTCCGCGAACGGGAGCAGCTCCCGCAGCCGGGCCAGCAGCCGGGCGAGGTCTTCGGGCGGCAGCAGGGTCGGGGTCCCGCCGCCCACGAACACGCTGGTCACCAGGGGCGGCTCCGGGCCGAGGGCGGCCGCCGCCGTGGCCGCCTCCTCCAGCAGCGCGGCCGCGTACGGCCGCCGCAGCCCCTCCATCCCGGTGTAGGTGACGAAGTCGCAGTAGTGACAGCGGGTCCGGCAGAACGGCACGTGCACATAGACCCCGAACAGCCCCGGGTCGACCAGCGGCGCCTCCGGCGCTGCCTTCAGGACCGCCGTCACCGCGGTCAGCTCTCGTCGGTCCGCAGGGCGGCGACAAATGCCTCCTGGGGCACCTCGACCCGGCCGATCTGCTTCATCCGCCGCTTGCCTTCCTTCTGGCGCTCCAGCAGCTTGCGCTTGCGGGTGACGTCGCCGCCGTAGCACTTGGCGAGCACGTCCTTGCGCCGGGCGGTGATCGTCTCGCGGGCGATCACCTTGGCCCCGATGGTGGCCTGGATCGGCACCTCGTAGAGCTGGCGCGGGATCAGCCGCTTGAGCTTGGCCGTCATCGCCCGCCCGTAGGCGTACGCCTTGTCCTTGTGGACGATGGCCGAGAAGGCGTCGACCGGTTCGCCCTGGAGGAGCACGTCGACCTTGACCAGGTCGGCCTCCCGGTAGCCGCTCGGCTCGTAGTCCAGCGACGCGTACCCGCGGGTCCGCGACTTCAGCTGGTCGAAGAAGTCGAAGATGATCTCGCCAAGGGGGAGCTGGTAGCGCAGCTCGACCCGTTCCTCCGACAGGTACTCCATGGTCCCCAGCTCGCCCCGCCGCCCCTGGCACAGCTCCATCACCGGGCCGATGTAGTCGGCCGGGCACAGCACCATGGCGGCGACGTACGGCTCCTCGATCCGCTGGATCGACCCGGCCGGGGGCAGCTCGCTGGGGTTGGAGACCATGATCGTCTCCCCCGTCTCCAGGGTGACCCGGTAGGCGACGTTGGGGGCGGTGGTGATCAGGGCCAGGTCGAACTCCCGCTCCAGCCGCTCGCGCACGATGTCCATGTGGAGCAGCCCGAGGAAGCCGCAGCGGAACCCGAACCCGAGCGCGGTCGACGACTCGGGCTCGTAGACCAGGGCGGCGTCGTTGAGCCGCAGCCGGTCCAGGGCGTCGCGCAGGTCGGGGAAGTCGGCGCCCTCGATCGGGTACAGGCCCGAGAAGACCATCGGCCGCGGCTCCCGGTAGCCGGGCAGCGGCTCGGTCGCCGGCCGGGTCGCCGTGGTCGCAGTGTCCCCCACTCGGACCTGGCGCACGTCCTTGACGCCCGGGATGAGGTAGCCGACCTCGCCGGCCTGGAGCTCGGCGGTCGGGACCGCCTCGGGGGCGAACACCCCGACCTCCTCGGCCTCCGAGACGTGCCCGGCGGCCATCATCCGCACCCGTTCGTTCTTGGCCACCCGCCCGTCGACCATCCGCACGTACGCGATCACGCCCCGGTAGGAGTCGTACAGCGAGTCGAACACCAGCGCCCGGGCCGGGGCCTCGGGGTCGCCGGTGGGCGGCGGCACCCGCCGGACGATGGCCTCCAGCAGCTCGGGCACGCCCTCGCCGGTCTTGGCCGAGACCCGCAGCATCTCCTCGGCCGGCGCGCCCAGCACCTGCTCGATCTCGCGGGCCACCCGGTCGGGCTGGGCGGCCGGCAGGTCGATCTTGTTGATCACCGGGATGATGGCCAGGTCGGCCTCGACGGCCAGGTAGAGATTGGCCAGGGTCTGGGCCTCGATCCCCTGGGCGGCGTCGACCAGCAGCACGGCGCCCTCACAGGCGGCCAGGGCGCGCGACACCTCATAGGTGAAGTCGACGTGGCCGGGGGTGTCGATCAGGTTGAGGACGTACTCGCCGCCGTCGCCGGCGACATAGGCGAGCCGCACCGCCTGGGCCTTGATGGTGATGCCACGCTCGCGCTCCAGGTCCATCTTGTCGAGGTACTGGGCGCGCATGTTGCGCTCGCTCACCGCATGGGTGAGGTCGAGCAGTCGGTCGGCCAGGGTGGACTTCCCATGGTCGATGTGGGCGATGATGCAGAAGTTCCGCAGCCGCGAAAGGTCGGTTGGCATATCCAGCCCATCCTAGCCGCCCCGCCGTCCCGACCCGCCGCGTTCCCGCCGCCCCACCCCTCCGTCCCGACCCGCCCATCCACCCGGCCCTGGCCACCGTTGAGCCTGGGCAACACGCTGTGCTAGCCTCGCCCGGTTCCCGTGAATTCGTGAATTCAGTGCAGGAGTGCCCTTTCTTGGCGAACATCAAGTCGCAGATCAAGCGGAACCGGCAGAACGAGCAGGCCCGCGTCCGCAACAAGTCGGTCCGCTCGGCCCTCAAGACCTACGCCCGCCGCGTCCGCGAGAGCGTCGCCGCCGGCGACCAGGAAGCCGCCGAGACCGCCCTCCGCAAGGCGACTCGCGCCTACGACCGCGCCGCCAGCAAGGGCGTCATCCACAAGAACAACGCCGCCAACCACAAGGCCCGCCTGGCCCGCTCGGTCAACCAGCAGGGCCAGTAGGCGCCCCCTTCCAGAGGCCCGGCGACAGCCTCCGGCAGCCGTTCAGGCCTGGTCTGGTGGCGTGGGGAACCGGGGCGTCGTCCGGCGCAGCGGGTCAAGGGCGCGGCGTTGCAGTGAGAACAGCACCGCCCAGACGACCAGGAACGCCACCGCCCCGGCGGCCACGGCGACCGTCGTGGCCCCCTCGGCCGCCCGCACCACGAGCACGACGATGGCGGCCGCGAGCGCGGCGTCCACCGTCGCGACGATCGTCGGCGTGTTGACCAGGAACTGGCCCCATCGCCGCAGACGCGGACCGCCGGCCAGATAGCTGGCCGCGAGGCCCTGCTCGTCGTCGTGGTGGCCGGTGGTGAAGTAGGGCTCAAGGGCGGGCGCGATCTGCAGGTAGGCGTGCCGCAGCCGGTTCATGGCCAGCGAGAGCTCGACCTCCTCCCTGTTGATCTCCACCAGGCGGCCGTGGGCCGCGATACCGAGGAAGAGCACGACCGGCAGCAGCACCAACGCGAGGGTGGTGGTCTGGGAGCCGAACCCGGTCGCGTCGGCCAGCAGCGCCAGCGCGATGATCGCCGCCGAGAGCACGCTCAGGAAGACCGTCGCGCGGCTGATCGCCTCGTTCCAGATCAGCGACCGTGACGCGAGCAGGCTCCAGTGTTCGGTGGCGAGGATCGCGGCCGCATCTGGCCCGAATGGGTGGTCGCTGGCCGGGGAGGGCGCTGCCGTCGCCCCTTCGGCCTCGGGTGCGATCGCCCGCTCCGGCCCTGCCGCCTTACCGGAATCGCTGGTCGTAGCCATCGCGGAGCCTCCTCGAGCGGTCGCGTTGCTGCGGTTCCACCGGCGGCGAGCACGGTGGGCATGCCCGCTGGCCCCGCCCGACGGTGGCGCTAGCGGGAGCTGCCTGCCGGGGCGCCCGCGCCGGCGAGGCGGGCGATCAGGAGCTCGAGCAGGAACCGCGGCGACGAGGTGCCGTTGCGGATGTGGGCGTCGGCCTCGGCGATCAGGTCGAGGGCGCGGTGCAGGTCCCCCGGGCGGAAGCGACGCAGCTGGCGGCGGGCCCGGTCCACCTGCCAGTCCCGGACCCCGCCGCCGAGCAGCCCCGCGACCTGCGCCTTGGGCAGCTCGGGGTGGTCGGCGACCCGCAGCAGCAGGCGCAGCTGGCTGGCGATGAAGCCGAGCAACCGGATCGGGTCCTCGCCCTGGTCGATCAGCGCGTCCAGCCGGTCGAGGGCGGTCGCCGCGTCGGCCGCGAACACGGCGTCGGTCAGCTCGAAGATGCCCCGGTCCGCCGTCTGGGCCAGGAACTCGGTGACGTGACCGGCGGTGAGGACCGTCGGCGGTGGCACCGCCACGTGCAGCTTGGCCACGGCACCGGCCAGCTCCCGGAGGTCCTGACCGACGGTGTCGACCAGCGAGGCCACCGCCGCCTCGTCGGCCTTGCGCCCCAGCCGCCGCACCTCGGCCCGCAGCCAGCTCGTCCGCTCGGCCGGCCGCAGTTTGGCCACCAGCACGGTGGCGGCATCCCGCTGCACGTCCTTGAAGAACTTCCCCTGACGTCCCGGAGCGGCCGCCCGCAGCACCACCGCCGTTGCCGCCGCCGGGTCGCCGGCCAGCGCCAGCACCGCCTCCCGGGCGGTCGCGTCCAGCCCGTCGGCCTCCTGGACCACCACGACCCGCCCCCCACCGAAGAGCGACGCCGTCGCCAGCCCCATGGCGAACCCGTCCGGCAGCCCCCCACCCCGGACCTCCTCCACCGAGGTCCCCGGGCCGAGCCGCTCCCTGGCCGCCGCCACGGCATCCGCCACCGCGCGCTCCGCCAACAGCTCCTCCTCCCCGAGAACGAGCGTCACCGGAACCGACCCGGGCCGAGCAGCCATGCCCGCATGCTACCCCGCCCCCACGTCACCGGGTCCCACCCATGGGCCCCACCCACAGCGAAGCGGTCCGCCGGCGCCCGGCCTCCGACCCCGGCACTCCTCGTCAGGGGCCGGGCCCCTCGTCGTAGGCCGTGACCAGGCGCCTGGGGGCGGTCTGGCGCCATGCCTCGACCACGAGCTCGCGGAGCTCGGTCGGGTCGACGGTCGCCAGCTGGATGCTGACCCAGCCGTGGCGGCCGACGTAGGCCGGGATCCCGAAGGTCCCCGGGGCGGCGGCGATCAGGGCGGCCTGCTCCTCCTTGGTCGCCTTGACGGTGGCCTGCCGCCCGTCATCGGACATGGTGGCGAACATCTTGTCCCGGACCCGGAAGGTCGGGTGACCCCAGGTCTTCCGCTCCTCCGCCTCCGGCAGTGACCGCATCACCTGGCGGAGCTCGTCGGCGCTGACCATCTCGACCCTGGACCGTCCTCTCGATGCCGGTTGGCGGCCTGGCGAAGCGAGGCAAGTATGGCGGAGACCGTCGCCGCGCGACCGCCAGCAGCCCGAGGCCGACGACCGCCGCCGGCACGGCCCGGGCCGGCCCGGCGAGGGTGACCGACCCGCCGGGAAGCCCCGCGGCCCAGCGGGCGACCGCGATCAGGGCGACGAGGAACGGGTCGGCCAGGCGGCAGGCGAGGTTCGCGGCCCAGGGCGCGACCGGCGCGGTGGCGGCGGCGACCACCCCAAGGAGCATCGGGCCGCCCGCGAGCGGCAGGCCGAGCAGGTTGGCCGGCAGCCCGGCCAGCGAGACCGAGCCGAAGACCAGGGCGAGCACGGGCATGGCGGCCGCCTGGGCTCCCAGGGTCATGCCCACACCCTTCCTGACGCGTTCGGGGATCCGGTCGGGCAGCGCCCGCGCCGTGGCCGGACCGAGCCAGAGCACGCCGGCGGTGGCCGCCACCGAGAGCTGGAACCCCAGGGCTCCGGCGAGGCCCGGGTCGGCCAGCAGCAGCACGACCACGGCCAGGCAGAGGGCGCGGCGACCGCCCGGTCCGCGGCCGCTGGCCACGCCGAGCAGCACCAGCCCGGCCATCACCCCGGCCCGGAGCACGCTCGGCTCCCACCGGGTGACGACGACCAGCAGCACCACCAGGACGATCCCGACCACGGCCAGGGCCCGGCGGCCGGCGCCGCCGACTCCGGCCAGCCAAAGCCCGGCGGCGAGGACCACGGCCAGGTTGGCGCCACTGACCGCCATGAGGTGGGTCAGCCCGGCCGCCCGGAAGTCGCGTTCCAGCTCCTGTGGGAGCAGCGAGGTGTCACCGAGCGCCATGCCGACCAGCAGCCCGGCTCGCTCCGGGGCCAGGCGCTCCAGCGCCCGCCTCCGGGCCGCGTCCCGCACCCGCTCGCTGACCCGCAGCACCGCGCCGCCCGGCGGCGCCCGCTCCTGGACGATGGGATTCCGCAGCACGACCGGGGGCTGCCGGCCCAGCGCATCGCTCCACCGGGCCTCCCCCACCGACGCCCGAACCCGCAACCGGTCCCCGACCGCCAACCGCTCCTCCACCCCGTCAGGGTCGGGGGCGGACGCGGGGCCGGGCAGGGCCGGACCGTCGCCCTCGACCCCGCCGGCAGGACCGGCTGAGGCTCGCGGAGGGGAACCGGCCGCGGGGCACGATCATGCCGGCGCGCTCGCGGGTCCGGTAGGTCCGGCCGTCACGCTGGATCTGGTCGACGGTGAGCAGGACCCAGAGGCCGCCGTAGCGGAGGCGACGCGGTTCCTCGGCGACGGCTCCGGTGACCTCGACTCTCGCCGGATGCCCGACCCAGCCGAGGAGGATGCCGCCTCGGACCGCGGTGGCCCGGACCGCGGCGGCCGCCCCACCGGAGGCCAGCAGGGTGCCGACCACCAGCACGCCGACCACGGCACTGCTGCCGCCAGCGTCCCGGAGCCGCGCGACCGTGCCCGCTCCCAGGCAGGCCACGGCCAGGCAGGCGGCCGCGACGACCCAGGCTGCCGCAACCGCGAACCCGGTGCCGAGGAGCACGCCGGTCGCGGTGGCCGCCGCCAGCGCCACACCATCCACATCAGGGTCGGCGTTGCCATCACGGACAGGAGGCCCGGCCGTTCCGCCGACGCCCGGGAACGCCCTGGGCCAGGGACCCAGCTCGCCCGTTGGGTGGGTCGGAGGAGCGGGTCGGCCCAGCGGAGCCGATGGCGGGCCGGAGGGGGAAGGCGATGGGCCCAGCCTGGGCCGCGACTGCCCCGGCGATGGGGGCGGGACGGCGGTCATGTGACCGTGACCAGGTCTTTGAGCTGCTCGAAGCGGCGTTGGCCGATGCCTGGGACCTCAAGGAGCTCGTCGACGGTGGTGAAGGGGTGGGCGGAGCGGTAGGTGACGATGCGGTTGGCGGTGACCTCGCCGACGCCGGGGAGGGTGTCGAGCTGTTCAGGGGTGGCGGTGTTGAGGTCGAGGGGGGCGGACGGGGTGCCGCCGAGGCTGCCTGGGGTGGTGGCGGCGTCGGGCGGGGGTGCGGGGTCGCCGGGAGCGGGGACCCGGATCTGTTCACCGTCGGTGAGCTTGCGGGCGAGATTGACCGCGTCCAGGTCGGCACCGGCGGTCACGCCGCCGGCGGCACGGATGGCGTCGTGGACGCGGCTGCCGGCGGGCAGGCGGACCAGGCCGGGGCGGCGGACCCGGCCGGCCACATGGACGGCCACCTGGCCGGAGGACGCGGGCGTGGCCGACGTGTCGGGCGCGGCCCTGGGCAGGGTCTGGTCCGCTGGGGCGACCGCTTCCCGGCCGGCCGTCGGCCCGGCCAGGCGCGGGGCGGCCCGGGCCCAGACGAGCCCGCCGCCGACCAGCGCGGCCAGGGCGAGCAGGGCGACCGCGACCCGCTGGCGTCCGGCACCGGCGAGCAACGCGCGCACCCGGGAACCGAGCCCGTCGGGCGGCAGCACGAACGGCGGCGGCTGCGACATGGCACTCCTTCTGGTTGGCGTCGCCGCCGATGAACCTAGCTCCCTCGATCGCCGCCTGGTTCGCGCTGTCCACACCCCCACCGCTTGGTCCGCTCTTGACACGGGGTAACGGTGGTACCCGCGCCCAGCTGCTCGACGCCGCGTTGGGGGGTGTTCCTGCGGCGAGGGTTCCACGGGGCGTCGCTGGATTGAGATCGCGGAGGAGGCCGGGTACACGACCGGGGCGGTGTACTCGAACTTCAAGGGCAAGGACGACCTTTTCCTGGCCGTGCTGGACGCGGAGGCGCAGCGGCGGTTCCCGCCGCACAGCGCGCTGATGCTGGACGCCCCGTCGATCGAGGAGGGGCTGCGGGCCAGCGCCCAGGAGATGGCCCAGTACGCCCGGGAGCACCCGGGGTGGACGGGCGTGTACGTGGAGTTCTGGCCCCATGCGTCGCGCCGGCCCGAGCTGCGCCGGAAGGTCGCCGAGCAGCACGAGCGGCTGCTCGACACGGTCGGCGGGCTGGTCGCGAAGTGGGCGAGCCGCTGGGGGGTGGAGTTCAAGCTGCCGGCCCGCGCGGTCGTCCGCGGGACCGATGCGATCAGCCGTGGCCTGGGGCTGCTGGCCGACGGGCCAGGGGCGGTGACCAGCTCGAGGAGATGTTCCTGGCCTACGCGATGGGCCTGATCAAGGCGCGACCCGGCACGGTCGCGTCCGGGGAGGGGGGCTCCCATGACCACGACCACCTCGGCCATGACCACCTCGAGCCCGGCGGAGCGGCTGCGGTCGCTGGCCGGTGCGCAGCTGGCCCGGGACGGCTGGTCGCGCGACCGGCTGCTCGACCACCAGGGCGAGCGGTTGCGGGCGCTGATCACCCACGCCGTCGCCGCCTCGCCCTACTACCGGGAGGCGCTGGGGCCGGACGCCGCCTCGGGCGACGTGCCCCTGCGGGAGCTGCCGACGCTGCCCAAGGCGACGCTGATGGACAACTTCGACCGGATCGTCACCGACCCCGGGCTGCGCCGGGCCGACCTGGAGGCGCACCTGTCCGGGCCCGGCGCCGACCGGCCCTACTGGGCCGCTACAAGCTGTTCACGACCGCGGGCACCACCGGGGTGCGCGGCCTGTTCGTGGAGGACGTCGACGAGTTCGCGGTCTGGAGCGGCACCTGCCTGCGGGGCGTGGCCAGCTGGGGGCTGAGGCCGGCGACCCGGCTGGCCGGGATCGGCTCCCCCAGCCCGCTGCACATCTCCAACCAGGCGTACGCGGTGCTGCTGGGCGGGCAGGCCAGCCCGGCGCCGCGGCTGGCCGTGACCACCCCGCTGCCCGAGATGGCGCGGGCCCTGAACGCCTTCCAGCCCGAGGCCCTGACCGCCCACCCCTCGGTGGGGGCCGCGTTGGCCGAGGAGCAGCTCCAGGGCCGCCTG
>Ga0126306_10002396_pt1 | contig 10540 bp, 10 predicted proteins | sample Plot27_FD_92592 | JGI IMG/M metagenome (GOLD analysis project Ga0126306, IMG submission 92592) | Serpentine soil microbial communities from UC McLaughlin Reserve, CA, USA - Plot27 | ecosystem: Environmental > Terrestrial > Soil > Grasslands | place: USA: UC McLaughlin Reserve, Lake County... | reverse complement strand
GTCTACCCGGCGACGATCTACGCAGACCAGCTCGAGGAGGCGGAACGTGTGGCGGTGCACGCCGTCCACGCACTCGGGCTGCGCGACGGAATCGCCTTCCCGCAGCTGCTCGCGACGGACGACGGGCGCGTGCTCGTGATCGAGGTCGCCGCTCGCATTCCGGGCGGCCAGATGGCGGACCTCGCGCGTCACGCAGTCGGCGTCGACCTGGTCGAGATCGCGCTCCGGCAGGCACTCGGCGAGGAGGTTCCCGACGAGGTGGCGCGCCCGCGCTTCACGCAGCCGCTCGCGATCCGCTTCCTCACCGCCTCGCCCGGCCCGCTTCCGACCGGGACCGTGACCGAGCTCGGGAGCCTCGAGAAGGTGCTTGCGTTCCCGGGCGTCGTGCAGGCCGACCTTTACCTCTCCGTCGGTGAGACGATCCGGCCCGTGCGGCTCGACGGCGACCGGCGCGGCTACGTGATCGCGGTCGCGGAAACGAACCTCGAGGCGCTCGAGCGCGCGGAGGCGGCGTCACAGCTCGTGGACGTGGTGGTCGAGTGAGCTGCGCGTTCGACCTGGCGCACTACGGCGAGCTGCTCGATGCCGCGAAGGCCGGCGGGTACCGGTTCGTGACGTTCGACCGCAAGCCGCTCGCGGGCGACCTGTTTCTCCGCCACGACGTCGACCTGTCACTCGGGGCGGCGCTGCGGCTCGCCGAGCTTGAGGCCGAGGCCGATGCGCAGGCCACCTACTTCCTGATGACGAGGAGCGTGTTCTACAACCTCGCGTCGGAAGAAGGTGAGCGTACGCTCGCGCGTCTGCGTCAGCTCGGGCATCGCGTAGGGCACCACGCAGTGCACCCTAACCTCGATCTCGACGAGCGCTTCGACGCGGTGGTCGCGTGGCACAACCCGGACCCTGAGTTCATGGCGGCACCGATCGACGGCGCGGTCAACGTGATGTCCCCGCCATGGTTCTCGCGCGAGCACTATCGGTCGGACTCGAACCAGCACTGGCGCTCCGGCTGCCCGCACGCGGCGCTCGCCGAGGGCGAGCTCGAGTGGGTGCAGGTCCTCACGCATCCGGAGATCTGGGTGTACCCAGGCGAGACGATGCGCGAGACGATGCTCGCGATGCTCGACGAAGAACGGGAGGCCGACCTGGAGCGGCTCGCCGCTGACCGGATCGATCTGACGTGAGAGACCTGACCGTCCTCGTCACGGCCTCCGGGTCGCCTGGGTGCGCCGCGCTCGTGCGCGCGCTGCGTGAGAACGGCGAGCGTCGCGTACGCGTCGTCGGGACCGACATGGCAGAGCTCGCCGTCGGGAGGCATCTGTGCGACGCGTTCCACGTCGTGCCGCCCGGCGACGACCCCGGGTTCGCCGACGCAATCGTCGACGTGACCGAGCGCGAGGGAGTCGACGCGGTGCTGCCACAGTCGTCGTACGACCTGCCGGGGCTCGCCGCCGCCCGCGAACGCTTCCGGTGCGCAGTGCTCGTATCCTCGCCGGAGGCCGTGCGACGTTCGAACGACAAGGCCGAGACGTACGCGCTGCTCGACGCGATCGGCGCGCCGGGGCCGCTCTGGCGGCGAGCGCGAGGTCGGGCGGCGGTCGACGCGGCGGCGCGCGAGCTCGGCTACCCGGACGAGGAGGTCGCCGTGAAGCCGCTCGAGTCGTCCGGCTCGCGGGGCTTCAGGATTCTCTCCGCGGGCGCCGATCCGCTCCAGCAGTTGCTGACGAGTCGCCCTGGAGTCGCTCCCGCGATGCAGCTCGAGGAGCTCCTGACCCTGCTTCCCGACGACGAAGGCCCCGAGCTGCTCGTGATGGAGCTCGCGCGCGGCAAGGAACGCACGATCGACGGCGTCGCGCGCGGCGGCCGGATCGTCCTCGGGCACCCGAAGACGCGCGAGGCGATGCGCGCCGGTCTCGCGATGTACTTCGAGACCCTCGACGACCCGACGCTGATGGACGTCGCGGCATCGATCGTCGGCGAGCTCGAGCTCGACCACTTCTTCAACATCCAGCTCGTCGGGGAGAAGGTGATCGAGATCAACCCCCGCATCTCGACGGTCGTCTACCAGGAGGACTTGAACCTCCCGTACCTCGGGGTCAAGCTGGCCCTCGGGGAGGTCGACGAGGACGAGCTCGCAGCGAAGGCGGCGAAGATCCGCCCGACCCGCCGGGCCCTGCGCTTCTTCGACCAGGTCGAATGGGACGAGTGACCGGCCGCCCCGCGAGCCCGGCCCCCACCCACTCACCCCCCACCCTCCCTTTGGGGGACGAGGGTGATGCTCTTCGAGCCTACCGGTCGAGGTGTGACGGGTCCGTGCACGGAACGTGCCGAGTTCGGGCCGATCCGTGAACAGGCCCGGGGAGCGGCCGCTGCGGGTCACGCACGCGCCGGTGAACATGGCGGGGATCGCCTACAAGAACGTCGAGGCGCTCAAGCGCCGTGGGGTCGACGCACGGCTCGTCGTCTTCAAGCCTCAGCCGTTCCGGCCGACCGAGTTCGACTGGAACCTGAACCGCCCGGACGGGTTCGTCCGCGGGCAGCTGACGCAGTGGCGCGCGCTCGCGCGACTGCTTCCGCGCACCGACGTGTTCCACTTCTATTTCGGGCTCACGCTCGTCCCGCGCCGGCTGCAGTTTCCGATCTTGCGCGTGCTGCGCAAGAAGGCCGTCTACCACTTCGTCGGCTCGGACATCCGCGGCAAGACGCCGGAGCAGCTCGCCTACGCACGGGCGGCAGACGCCCGCGTCGTCGGCTCGTTCGACGCGATCCGATGGGTTCCGGACGCCGAAGTGATCCCGCCCGGCGTCGACCTGCAGCGCTACACGCCGTCGCCGGGACGAGGCGAGGAGCGGCCGCTGATCGTGCACGCTCCGTCCCGCAGGGCCAGCAAGGGCACCGAGTACGTCGAGGCCGCGTGCGCCGAGCTTCCTGTCGACCTCGACGTCGTCCACGGGCTCCCGCACGACGAGGCCGTCGAGCGCTACCGGCGCGCGGACATCGTCGTCGACCAGCTGAACGCCGGCTGGTACGGGATCTTCGCGATCGAGGCGATGGCGCTCGGCAAGCCGGTCGTGACGTTCCTACACGACGAGGCGGTTCGGCGCACGGAGGAGGCGTTCGGCGTCTCCGTCCCGATCGTGAACGCGACGAAGGAGAAGCTCGTCGACGCGCTCCGACCGCTTGTGACGGACGCCGAGGAGCGCCGTCGGCGCGCCGAAGCCGGTCGAGCGTACGTCGAGGCCGTGCACGACGACGAGAAGATCGCCGACCGCCTGCTCGCGCTCTACGCTCGCCTGTAACTCAGTGGAGTGGCAGCTGCGCATCTACGAGATCGAGCCGGGGGAGATGGAGACCTGGATCGACGAGTGGCGCAAGCACGTTGCGCCGCTCCGTCGGCGCCATGGCTTCCGCGTGCTTGGCCCGTGGGTGGACGAAGCAACGTTCGTGTGGTTGCTCGGCTACGAGGGCGGGGACGGATTCGCCGCGGCCGACTCCCGCTACTACAACTCGCCCGAGCGGCGCTCGATCGAGCCCGATCCGGCGCGAAACATTCTCTCGAGCCAGAACCGCATGCTGCGCGGGGTCCCTGAGTGATCGGCGCGCAGCTCCGGCGGCTCGGTAAGCACTCCGCGATCTACGGACTCGGCGGGCTCGTCTCCCGGATCCTCGCAGTGCTGCTGCTGCCGCTCTACACGAGCTACCTCACGCCGACCGACTTCGGCAAGGTCGAGACGCTCGTCGCGCTGAGCGCGATCCTCGTCACGCTCCTCCGCGCAGGGATCTCGACCGCGTTCTTCCGCTTCTACTTCGACTCACCGGATCCCTCCGACCGCGTGCGGGTTCTCCGGACGGCCTTCTGGTTCACGATGAGCATGTCGACGATCGGCGTCGTGCTCGGCTGGCTCTTCGCACCGTGGATCTCGGATGCGCTCGAGATCGACGACGACCTGCTCGTCCGCGCGGCGTTCGTCGGTCTCTGGGCGCAGATGAACTACGAGCAGCTGACGGCGCTCTTTCGCGTCGAAGAGCGCTCCGTGGCGTTCGTCGCCGCGAGTCTCGCGAACGTGCTGCTCACGATCGTGACGACGATCCTGCTCGTCGTCGTCTACGACCAGGGCCCGCTCGGCGTCGTCGTCGGGAACTTCGCCGGCACACTGCTCGTCTACCTCGCGCTCCTCGGCTACCGACGCGAGCAGCTGGGGCTCCAGTTCGACCGCGAGCTGCTGCGGCGCATGAACCGCTTCGGCCTGCCACTCGTCCCTTCGGGCGTCGCGCTCTGGGCCCTGAACTTCAGCGACCGCTTCTTCCTCGCGCGGATCTCGGGCCAGGACGACGTCGGACGCTACTCACTCGGCGTGCGCATCGCGTCCGCGATGGTGCTTCTGCTTGTCGCCTTCCGGACCGCCTGGCCTGCGTTCGCGTACTCGATCGAGGACGAGCGCGAGGCGAAGCGCACGTACGCCTTCGTACTCACGTACCTTCTGTTCGTCGCCTGCTGGCTGTCGCTCGCGCTCGGAGTGCTCGCTCCGTGGATCGTTCGGGTGCTCGCACGCAAGGAGTCGTTCTGGGCCGGTGCGGACGTCGTTGCGCCGCTCGCGTTCGCCGGCGCGCTGTGGGGCGCGTACACGGTCGTCGCGATCGGGATCGGCCGACTCCGCAGGACGCAGTTCAACTGGGTGGTCACCGGCTCGGCGGCTGCGATCGACGTGGCCCTCAACCTCCTGCTGATCCCGACCTACGGCATCCGCGGCGCGGCAGCTGCCGCGCTGACCGCGTTCGCGTTCATGTTCGTCGCGATGGCCGCGTACTCGCAGCGGCTCTATCCGGTGCCCTACCAGTGGCGCCGCGTGGCGACCGTGCTGCTCACCGCCGGGGCGCTCACCGTCGTCGGCAGGGTCGTCGACCGCCTCGAGGTCGCGATCGCGCTCGTGCTCGCCTACCCGTTCGTGCTCTTGACGCTCGGCTTCTACTTGCCGTTCGAGCGCGCCCGGCTCGCCCGGGTGCTCGCGCGCCACGCGTAGCCGAGCGCGGTCAGGCCGAGCAAGCCCCAGCTCATCGGGTCCTCGAAGAACGCGTTGTAGAAGAGCGAGTGGACGAGGATCGCGAGCAGCGCCAGGCCGAAGCAGAGCGCCGCGCGCCCCGCGAAGCTCTGAGACGCCCTGCGGAACGGAAGCCAGAGCTCCATTGCGACGAGCCACGCGAACAGGGAAATGCCCGGCACGCCGAGCTCCGCGGCGACGGTGATCGGCGTGTTGTGCGAGGCCGCCCGCGCCGGGTCCGCAGCCCTGAAGCCGACGCGCTCGCCGTACGCGCTCTTGAACCCGCCGAGCCCGACGCCCCCGAGCGGATGATCGGCCGCGATCCGCAGGCCTTCCGTCACCAGCGAAGACCGGTTTCCTGTCGCACGGTCGGTGTTGTCCAGGATCTCCGCCCTCACCGACGGCACGACGAAGCCGGCGGCGAGCAGCGCGACGACCGCGACCGCCAGCGCGACGACCGAACGCCGATCCCACGAGAGCGCGATCGCCCCGAGCACGCCGGCGACGAGCGCGACGAAGCTCGACTGCGAGAACGAGAAGATCAGCCCGACCCAGAGCGCGACGACCGTGACCGCGGCGGCGATCGAGTCGCGTCGCGCGCCGTAGAGCACGGCCACGAGCGCGACGAGAATTGCGACGACGAGAAAACGGCCATAGATCGACGGGTCCCAGAACAGCGAATTGACACGGTAGAACGGCGCGTACGCGTTCGAGACGATCACCTTCGGGTTCCAGAAGACGTCGCGGGTCACCCACTGGTAGATGCCGGTCCCGGCGAACACGACCGCCATCGCGATCAGCTGCACGGTGAGCGCCTTCAACCAGCGGCGCTGCCACGGCAGGCGGGCGAGCATCAGAGCGAGGAGGCCGAACGGGAGGTAGAACGCCGCGAGTGTCACAGCTCCCTGGCGCGCGCCGTCGCTCCAGACGAGCGAGAGGCCCGCCCACGCGAGGAACGCGGCGAGCGGCCACGCGAGCGGGCCGAGCTCTCGAGCACGGCCGTTGCCGCGACTCAACTCCCAGGCGAGCGCGAGCACGCCCGCGAAGACGATGACGTAGAGCGGCAACAGAAGGCTCGCCTCCTCGCCGCCGACTTTGACCGGCACGCGCGCGGGCGCGCACGCGAGCGCCGCCATCGGCAGCAGCCACGGCCAGCGGACGAAAACCGCTGCAAGGCCGAGCGCCGCCGCGCCACCGACTACGGCACCGACAGCGACCAGTGCGTCGTCTCCCTCAGGCCTGAGTGTGACGACGAGAATCGCGCCGCCGAGGAGCGTCACCCCGAGCGCTGCGAGCCGCACGACGCGGTAACGTCCGACGACGAGCACCGCGAGCCCGAGCGAACCGAGGATGCCGCCGACGATCACTGCCGCGGCCTCACGAAGATGGGAATCGCGTCGCGGTGCTCGCGGTACGACACCGTGAGCGTGTATCGGCCTGTGCGCTCGGGCGCGACCAGCGCGAGTGAGCGCCCGGTCGACGTGCCGGTGCGCGCGCCGAGCTGCCAGCGGTAGCGCTCGGTGTCGGTCGACACACGCACGCCGAAGCGCACTCCCGCGGGGACCACGAGCTGCCGCGGTGCGAGCTCGATGAACCGAAGCCGGACGAGTGCCTGCGCGTCCGGCGAAGGGTTGCCGGCGAGGTCGTACGCGACGAAGACGATTTGGTGTGGCCCTTCGCGAGCGCCGCGCCCGTACCACTCGATCTTCCCGAGACCGCGGCGCCGCGGCGTGCTGCGGACGACCTCGTCCCCGTCCGCAAGGAGCACCACGCGCGCCGGCTCCGACAGGCGAAACCGCACTCGCACGTAGTCGCCGCGACCGTCGCCCTCGGGCGAGAAGAGCAACGGTGCGATGGTCTCCACCTGGAGCTCGGGCGGCGTCGTGTCGAGGCTCATCTCGTTCGGGATCACGATCGTCCGCCGTGCATCGTCGAGGTGCACGCGCACGCGGTAGACGCCCTCGGGTGCGCCGCGACCGTCCCACACGAACTCGACCGGTCCTTCCGGCAGCGACTCGGCGTCAGCGATCATCCTGATGGGGTCGTTGTCCTCGTCGATGATCGTGACGGTCAGACGATCTGCGTCCCGCAGCCCGAAGCGGATCCGCGCCTCGTCGGTCGGGCAGTCGCAGACCGGCGAGAACGCCTTGGTCAGTTTCGGCGCGACGATCGGCGAAGGGACGAGCTTCAGTCGCTCGGTGACCGCGAACGCCGCCGCGGTCCCGCCGAGCAGGCCCAGAACCAGGAGCGTCGACAGGAGGCGCGGCAACCCGCGCGCGAGGCTATCCGAACACCTTGGAATGCCTGGGGCGAACACGCACGCGCGCGCCCTCGACGAGCTCGAGCCGCTTCGCCTCCTCGCGCGTCACCTGCGCCCAGAGCTCCTCCCCGTTCGCCAGCCGAAGCTCGACGCGCACCTCGAACCCGAGGTGAACAACGCGCTCGACGAACGCTTCGTCGCCGTCACCGAACTCGACGTCGTGGGGACGGACGAACGACCTGCCGAGCTGGTTGACCTCTCCGACAAACGTCATCACGAACTCGTTCGCAGGGTTGTCGTACAAATCGCGCGCCCCGCCGACCTGCTCGACGCGTCCGTGGCTCATCACGACGATCTGGTCGGCGAGGTCCATCGCCTCCTCCTGGTCGTGCGTGACGAAGATCGTCGTCACGTGCACCTCGTCGTGCAGGCGCCGGAGCCACGCCCTGAGCTCCTTCCGGACGCGCGCGTCTAGGGCACCGAACGGCTCATCCAGCAGGAGCACGTCGGGCTCGACGGCGAGCGCGCGCGCCAGCGCCATCCGCTGCCGCTGCCCTCCGGAGAGCTGCGCCGGGTAGCGGTCGGCGAAGCCGCCGAGCTGAACGAGCTCGAGCAGGTGCGCGACGCGCTCCTTGATCTCCGGCCTTGGACGGCGGCGGATCTCGAGGCCGAACGCGACGTTCTTCCAGACGGTCATGTGCTTGAACGCTGCGTAGTGTTGGAAGACGAAGCCCACGCCTCGCTTTTGGGGTGGTCGCGAGGTCACGTCGTGTCCGTCGATCAGCACGCGGCCGTCGTCCGGCCGTTCGAGCCCGGCGATGATGCGCAGGAGCGTCGACTTCCCGCTGCCGCTCGGGCCGAGGAGCGCGGTCAGCGAGCCCGCGGGAACCTCGACCGAGACATCGTCCAGCGCGACGAACGAGCCGAACTGCTTCGAGACGGACCGTGCTTCGATCATGCGCCCTCCTTGGGCTTGAACAGGCTCATGGCGACGAGCGTGCCGATCGCGAGGATTGCAAGGACGACGGACGCTGCATAGGCCCCGACGTAGTCGAACGACTGGAAGCGCTCCTCGACGTGGAGCGTCATCGTCTCGGTCTTGCCGACGATGCGTCCGGAGACGACGCTGACGGCGCCGAACTCTCCAAGCGCGCGGGCGGTCGTCAGAACGATTCCGTACGCGACTGCCCAGCGGATCGCGGGGAGCGTCACGCGCCGGAACGTCTGCCATGACGACGCCCCGAGCGTCGAGGCTGCTTGTTCCTGCTCGATGCCGATCTCGCGCAGCACCGGCACGACCTCGCGCACGACGAACGGGAGCGAGACGAAGATCGTGGCGAGCACCATCCCCGGAAGCGCGAAGACGACGTCGAACGGCACGTCGTGGAGCCATCCGCCCGTCCCGAAGAGGAGCAGGAACGCCAGTCCGACGACGATCGGCGAGAGGGCGAGCGGAAGGTCGACGATCGCGTTGACGAGCCCCTTGCCCGGGAAGCGTTGCCGCACGATCGCGATTGCGCACGCGATGCCGAAGATCGTGTTCGCGGGAACGACGATCGCCGTGATCAGGATCGTGATCAGAAATGCGTGCTTCGCCTCAGGGGTGGTGACCGATTCCCAGGCCGCGCCGACGCCGTTCTCGAACGCGCGCCCGAAGACCATCGCGACCGGCAGGACGAGGAGCAGCGCGAGGTAGCCGAGCGCCGTGAAGCGGAGAACGTACTTACCCAACGCGGTCGTGCCTCGTCACGCGGCGGCGCAGGCCGCCGATCAGGAGCAAGGTCGCGAAGGAGAGGACGAGCAGGACGACCGACACGGCGGCTGCGCCCGACGGGTCGCCGCTCTCGATCCGCCCGAAGATGTAGACCGCGGCGACCTCGGTCTTGAAGGGGAGGTTCCCCGAGATCAGCACCACGGAGCCGAACTCGCCGATTGCCCGCGCGAACGCGAGCGCGACACCGGAGAGCACCGCCGGAAAGAGATTCGGAAAGACGACGCGCCGGAAGACCTGGAGCGCGTTCGCGCCGAGCGACGCCGCTGCTTCCTCCATCTCGCGGTCGAGCTCGATCAGGACCGGCTGCACCGTCCGGATCACGAAGGGAAGCGTCACGAAGAGCAGCGCGAGCAGGATTGCCGCACGGGAGAACGCGACGTCGATGCCGAACGGACCCTCGGGGCCGTAGAGAGCGAGCAGCGTCAGCCCGGCGACGATCGTCGGCAGCGCGAACGGCAGGTCGATCACCGCGTTGACGACCAACTTGCCCGGGAACTCGTCGCGGACGAGCACCCACGCGATCAGCGTCCCGACCACGGCGTTCACGAGCGCGACGAGGACCGAGACCACCAGGGTCAGCTTCAGCGCCGACACGGCCTGCGGGTCGGTGACGGCGTCCCAGAAGCTCCGCTCGCCCTTGGTCGACTGCCAGACGACGGCAGCGAGCGGCAGCAGGACGATCAACGTCAGGTACGCCGTGACGAGCCCCTGCGTGATCATCGCGCCCGGCTGCGAGATTGCGGCCGGGCGCGAAGGCGATGCGGCGTGCGTGCTCAGTTCGTCCCGGTCTCGCGCTGGATCTTGGTCACGATCCCGGTGTTCGGGTTGAAGAAGCGGTTGTCGACCTTCGCCCACCCCCCGAGCCACTTGATCGAGAACAGCTGCGGCCGGACCGGGAACGAGAAGCCCTTCGCCGCGGCCGGCACGACCGGCCGGTAGCCGTTCTGAGCGAAGATCTTCTGCGCTGCGGTCGTGCGGAGGTAGCGCACGAAGGCGTTCGCCGTGGCCTTGTTCTGCGAGTTCGTCGTGACGGTGATCGGGTTCTCGATCCGGATCGTCGCCTTCGGGATGACGTAGGGGACCTCCTGGTTGTTCTGGTTCGCGAAAATCGCTTCGTTCTCGTAGGCGAGCAGGACGTCGCCGCGGCCCGCGAGGAAGGTCTGCAGCGCCTCGCGCGCGCTCTTGTCCTGCGAGACGATGTGCTTGTAGAGGTTCCGGAGGTACGCCACTCCCTGCGCGTGCGTCTTCTTCTTGCGCAGCTGTGCGCCGTAGGCGGCCATAATGTTCCACTTCGCGCCGCCCGAGGTCTGCACGTTCGGTGTCACGACCTGCACCCCCGGCTTCACGAGGTCGCCCCAGTCGCGGATCTTCTTCGGGTTGCCCTTCCGCACGGCGAAGACGACGACGGAGCGCGTGACGATGCCGCCCCACTTGTCGTTCTTCCAGCTCCTCGGCACGATGCCCTTGTTC
>Ga0126306_10002395_pt1 | contig 10542 bp, 8 predicted proteins | sample Plot27_FD_92592 | JGI IMG/M metagenome (GOLD analysis project Ga0126306, IMG submission 92592) | Serpentine soil microbial communities from UC McLaughlin Reserve, CA, USA - Plot27 | ecosystem: Environmental > Terrestrial > Soil > Grasslands | place: USA: UC McLaughlin Reserve, Lake County... | reverse complement strand
TTCTCGAGTTCGGGAAGTCCCGCCCCTCGGAACCGGACTCCGACGCCGCCCGCCCGGTGACCGCCTCGTCCGTGTCGCCCGTCCCGTCAAGTAGCATGACTGTGCCTGCGTCGCCGTCTACTCGGACTCGTTGGCTGCTCCTGATGCGACGGGTGGCCACCCCGGTTCCGAGAACTGCGGGGATGCCGTACTCGCGCGCCACGATCGAGCCGTGGCTCAACGGCCCTCCGACATCGGTTACGATCGCCGATGCGACTGCGAAGAGCGAAGTCCAGGCTGGGGTGGTGATGCCCGCCACTAGCACCTCCCCCGGCTACATCTCGCCGAAATCCTCGGGCCCGCGCAGCACGCGGGCCCGCGCCGTGATCCGGCCCGAGCTGGCGCCGACACCCTCGATGGTATCCCCTGACGATTCCTCCGACCAGGCCGGCATCCACCTCTGCCAGTCAAGCCCAAAGATCTTCTTCCCCTTCGGTAGCAAAGGCGGAGGCGTAAGCAGCCTGCGTGCGCGCCAGACCGACCTGTGCTCCGCGGCGACACCTGAGAGGTTCTCCAGATCGCTCGCCCAGCGTCCAGCGCCTGTGCGGCGTCACCCAACTCGTCTCCCTCCAGCCAGAACACATCGTCTGGCTTCTCGATGGCGCCGGCGGCGACCAGACGGCGGCCTAGCTCGAAGAGCATTCGCCGTATCAAGGGCCAGGCCAGCCCGACCTCAGCCAGGGCGTCTTCGCGCAGTGGGACGTACTTCTGTGTCCAGCTCAGGAGCATGCCAAAGACCTTGCGGCGCGCAGGGTCCAAGCGCGCCATCGTGGCCGTGGCCACCTCGTCGCGGCGGGCTGCGGCGGCACGCTGGCGTTCACGGGGGTCCTTCCCCTCTCCCCTTCACTCTCAAAAAGCGCTCGATGCCGAACCCGCGCCACGCCCGCCGATGTCGCTCGTCGAGCAGCGGGAGCGCCTCCGACGCATCTATCACCTCTGGTTCGGCGACATCGTAGGTCTCGCCCTTCGCCTCGATCGTCGCCTGCCCAGCGGCGAGCACGTTCTTCAGCCAGTCCACGCCCTCGCCGTAGGGCAGCGGGATTATGAAAGCGTCTTCGGCAACCGCCACGGCCACCACCGGTGTCGCGTACTCCCGTCCAGAGCTGCGTCCTCTGTGCCGGATCACGGCTGCGTACCAGTGCCTCCTGCCGGCCAGCTTCATCATCGCGGGGTTCAGGACACGCTTGTTGAGGATGCGGATCCCGTCCCTGACCCGCGCTCCTCCGTAGCGCAGGACCAGCGAGAACAGTGTGAATACTGTCATAAGCGTAAGTAGTGGCAGCACCGCCAACGCGACGATGCGCCCTACCACTCTCCACGCGGACTTGCTCCCTTTCTTTGCCCTCACCGTAAACCTCCACGCTATCGTTGCTACCGACGACACGCTGGGCGGCGATGCAGTCTCCAGCGACGCTCGATCCCGGAGGAGCCGAACCCGGCCGCCTTGGCGAGATGGCCCCAACCGGGTACTGAGGGTCGCAAACCCAACGGTCTAAGCACTCTTCGGGGTTGATCAGATACTGGCTCCAGCCGTCGTAGATGCAAGCGACCGGGCGGAGCTCCACGCAGCTCTGGTCCTTGGTGCCGATGCACGCCTCCGTAACCACGCGGTCATGTCCTTGCCTCCTCGAGAGGACTACAAACCCCTAGCGCGCCGAAGCGCTGGCGGAACCCAGGGTTGACCACTCAGCACCGCTACTCTGACGACTGCATACTCGACCATTACGTCCCGCGCTCCATCATCAAGATTGATCCTTTTGATGATTCATTTTGCCCAGGGGCACCAGTGCGAAGGTTCTCCTTTCTCTGGCGATGAGGTAGTCCTGCACGACCAGAGGCTGCTGGAACGGCTCTCGGTGGAGCGAGTCTCAAAACCAGGGGCACACCTTCCGCACCAGTTACCGTGCTGCAGGGAGAAATAGATGTTGTAGTTATCCTCGACGTTCTTGCACGCTCGGCACCTAGAAACGGACTAACAATGTGAAACTGTTACGCCCTCTCACCGGCTCCTGCGTCCTCCAATGTTCCGACTTTGAGCGACATGCTCGTGATGATCATCCTCACCGTGGGGCTCGGAGTGTGCGCACTCGTAGAGCTTGTGCGAGTACACCTCAAGACCAAGCATCGCCTCCAGGTACTCACGCATCTCCTTGACGCCCTTCCCAGAAGCTTCTTCCTTGAGGCGCATCACGCGCTCAAATCGTTCCATGATCAGCTTCCCAACCGTGTCCGTCAGTAGCTTGACGAGCGCTTCAGCAGAACCGGTCTCGATCGCTTTCTCCGCCACGGGCACTACGGGTCCGTGTCCCAGTCCTGCCGGCTTGAGTCCGCTGATCGGAGCGCCTTCTCCTGCCCTGTGGATCCTAACAACCGTCTCGAAGAAGTGCCTGTCGGCCACATCCTTGGCTTGCGGGCTGTGCGCCCTGACTTTGATCACCTTCTCGAAAGCCTCTGTGACCTCTGCCTCACCCTCCTCGGGCACGAACGGCAGCACGGATCTCACGTCGCCGCTATCTAGAGCCTTCCGAGCGGCCTCGACTACGGGTCCATCCATCGAATCGCAGTGCGGCGGCATTTGCTTCCTCCTTCATATCCTTTCAGATCATCGCCTGCCAGCAGTGATTGTTGTGGTCTGCAGCCTCCGAATCGGGAAACGGCTGCATCGAACACTCATGTCAGATAGGGGCTCTCGTAACTCTCCAGCAGCTTGATATAGTTTGCACGCTCGAAGGACGTAGGATCCTCCACCTTACTCTGGCTCATGGAGCCCTTCATCTGACGGATGGATTCGTAGTCGCGCCGCTCCATCCACGCTGTCATGTCGTTGACGAGGGTTTCGATATGGCTGGGGCCGTGGCGAAGCAGGGCCGATGTGGTCATGGCCACATCAGCGCCCGCCATGAGGTACTTGATCACTTCTTCTGCCATGTGGACACTGCTGGTGGCGGCCAGGGATGCTTCCAGACGGCCGTGGAGGAGCGCGATCCAGAGCAGGGGGAGCCGGATCTCACCGGGACTGCTCAACTCCAACGTGGTGCGCACCTCGAGTGCATCCAGGTCGAAGTCAGGTTGGTAGAAGCGGTTGAAAAGCACCAGCCCGTCGGCTCCGGCTACCACGAGCCGCCTCGCCATCTCGCCCATCGAGCTGAAAAACGGGCTCAGCTTGACGGCGACGGGGATAGTGAGGACCCGCTTCACCCTGCTGACGATACCAACGTAGCGTTGCTCGACCTCCCGGCCGCTTAAGGCCACTTCCGCAGGGATGTAGAAGATGTTGAGTTCCAGCGCCCTGGCGCCTGCGGCTTCGATCTCCCTGGCGTACTCCGTCCAGCCGTCGTCGGTGATGCCGTTGAGGCTGCCAATGATCGGGATATCGGTAGCTTCCGCCGCCGAGCGGACGAGGTCGAGGTACCCTTCCGGGCCGACGTGGTAATCCTCGAGGGCAGGGAAGTAGCTAAGCGACTCGGGGAATCGCTCCATGCCTTGCTCGTAGAGGTAGTCGAAGGACTCGTTCTCATGTCGGATCTGCTCCTCGAAGAGTGAGAAGAGGACGACGGCCGCGGCGCCCCCCTCTTCGAGCCGCTTGATGCCGTCCAGGGTGGACGACAACGGTCCGGCCGAAGCCACGACAGGGTGTTTGAGCTCGAGGCCCAGATAAGTCGTCGTCAGGTCCATATCTCTCCTCCGCCGGTCGTCGTACGGCTGCTAGGCTTGCTCCAACGCCGCCATCTCCTCGTAGAGTTTCCATTTCTGATCGACCATCTTTTGTGCTGCGTCCATGAGCATCTGCGCCTCGCCAGGGTTCGTCCGGTTGAGCATGCGGTAGCGCAACTCATGGTCTGCGTAGTCCTTGAGGCGGATCGTCGGGCGCTGCGAGTCCAGGGAGAAGGGGTTCTCGCCGCTAGCGCGGACCTCCGGATTGTAGCGAATCAGGGGCCAGTGACCGCTGTGGACAGCGCGGTGCTGCTGTTTCAACCCGTGCTGCATGTTGATGCCGTGGGCGATGCAGTGGCTATAGGCCAAGATCAACGACGGTCCCTTGTAGGTCTCGGCCTCGCGGAAGGCGAGCAGTGTCTGCTGCGCGTTGGCGCCCATGGCGACGCGGGCTACGTAGACGTTGCCGTAGGAGATCGCCTGCAGCGCCAGGTCCTTCTTGCCCACATGCTTGCCGGCGTTGGCGAACTTGGCGACGGCGCCTAAAGGGGTGGCCTTTGACGCCTGCCCGCCGGTGTTGGAGTAGACCTCGGTGTCGAGTACGAGGATGTTGACGTCGCGGCCGCTCGCAAGCACGTGGTCTACGCCGCCCGAGCCGATATCATAAGCCCAGCCGTCGCCGCCCACGATCCAGACGCTGCGCCGGACGAAGTGGTCGACGACGGAGAGTAATTACCTGGCCGGCTCCGTCTCGAGCGCGACGAGGCGCCGTCTAAGCTCGGCCACCCGCTCCCGCTGGTCCCTGATCCGGGTCTCGGTCTGCTGGTCCGCAGAGAGGATCTCGTCGACGAGCTCGTCGCCAACGTCGGCCTGAAGCAGCCGGAGCAGCCGGGTTGCCTCAGCGAGCAGCTGGTCGGCGGCCAGGCGCATGCCGAAGCCGAACTCGGCGTTGTCCTCGAAGAGAGAGTTGGACCAGGCGGGCCCACGACCCTCGCTGTTCACCGTCCACGGCGTCGTTGGTAGGTTGCCGCCGTAGATTGAAGAACAGCCCGTGGCGTTGGCGGTGAGCAGCCGGTCGCCGAAGAGCTGGGAGAGCAACTTGATGTAGGGCGTTTCGCCGCAGCCGGCGCAGGCCCCCGAGAACTCGAACAGAGGCTCCAGGAACTGAACCCCGCGTACCGTGGAGAAGTCCACCCGCGAGCGGTCGTTGACCGGCAGCGTCTCGAAGAAGCGTAGGTTCTCCTTCTCCGCCTCCGCGATCGTCTCTTTGAGGCCCATATTGATGGCCTTCTTGCCGGTCTCCTCCTTGCTCCTGGCCGGGCATGCCTCGACGCATAGCGTGCAGCCTGTGCAGTCATCGACCGAGACCTGTAGCGTATAGAGGGTCTCAGGAAAGCCGCGGATGTCTATGGGCGCCGACTTGAAGCCTTCAGGGGCGTCCTTGAGGTGGTTCTGATTGTAGACCTTGGAGCGGATGACCGAGTGAGGACAGACGAAGGCGCAATTGCCACACTGGATGCAGATGTCTGGCTCCCAGATCGGCACGATCTCGGAGATGCCACGCTTCTCCCATTTCGCCGTGCCACTAGGGAAGGTGCCGTCTACCGGCAGCGCGCTGACCGGCAGCTCGTCGCCGCGGCCCGCCATCATCATGGCCGTCACGTGCTGCACGAACTCGGGGGCTTCGGGCGGAACCACCTCTCTCATGTCGAGCTCGCTCGTCACCCCTTGCGGGATCACGGCCTCGTGCAGGTGGGCGAGCGTATGCTCAACCGCCTCGAAGTTCTTGCGTACGACCTCCTCACCTTTCTTGCCGTAGGTCTTCTGGATGGACTTCTTGATCTTATCTATGGCCTCCTCCCTCGGCAGGATCCCGGAGATGGCGAAAAAGCAGGTCTACATGATCGTGTTGGTGCGCCCCCCCATGCCCGTCTCCCGTGCGACCCGGTTGCCGTCGATGACGTGGAGCTTGAGGTTCTTTTCGAGGATTCTCTCCTGGACCTGCCGCGGCAGATGGTTCCACACCTCCTCGGGCCCATAGGGGCTGTTGAGCAGCATGGTCGCCCCTTCTGATGCGTTGGCGAGTACGTCCGTGGTGTTTATGAAGTTGAACTGGTGGCAGCCGATGAAGTCGGCCTCGCCTATCAGGTATGCAGAGCGGATCGGGCGCGGGCCGAATCGCAGGTGGGAGACCGTCCGCGAACCTGACTTCTTGGAGTCGTAGACGAAGTAGCCCTGCGCGTGGAAGGTCGGGTCCTCGCCGATGATCTTGATGGTGTTCTTGTTCGCCCCGACGGTGCCGTCGGCGCCGAGACCGAAGAACATGGCGCGAAATACGTTCTCGGGCTCCGTGCTGAAGGACGGATCGTAGTCGAGGCTCGTGTGTGAGACGTCGTCGGTGATGCCGACGGTGAAGTGGTTTTTCGGGCGGTCCATTTCCAGCTCGTCGAGGATGCCCTTGACCATCGCCGGCGTGAACTCCTTCGACGAAAGCCCGTAGCGGCCGCCGATGACGCGCGGCACCATCTGCAGCCGTCCCTCCGCCGAGGCCTCGCTGAGGGCGACGATGATGTCCTGGTAGAGCGGCTCTCCGGTGCTGCCAGGCTCCTTGGTGCGGTCGAGCACCGCGACGGCGCGCGCCGATGAAAGCAATGCCGCAAAGACAGGCACCACCGAGAACGGCCTGTACAGGTGGACCTGGATTACGCCGATCTTCTCCCCGCGCTCGGTGAGGTACTCCGCGGTCTCGCGTGCCGTCTCGGCGCCGGAGCCCATGAGGACGAGCACCCGCTCGGCATCAGGTGCGCCGAAGTAGTCGAATAAACGGTAGCGTCGCCCGGTCAGAGCGCCGAACCGCTCCATAGCCTTCTCGACGACGGCCGGCGTCAGCTGAAAGAACGGCGTGCTTGCCTCGCGCGCCTGGAAGTAGACGTCGGGGTTCTGCGCCGTGCCGCGCACAAAGGGGTTGTCCGGGTTGAGCGCCCTGCGGCGGTGGGCGAGGACGAGGTCGTCGTCGATCATAGCCCGCAGAACATCATCAGGAAGCACGGTGACCTTGTTGATCTCGTGTGAGGTACGGAAGCCGTCGAAGAAGTGGATGAAGGGGATGCGCGCCTCGAGGGTCGCGGCTTGCGCGATGAGGGCCATGTCGTGGGCCTCCTGCGGCGAGCTGGAGGCGAGCTGGGCGAAGCCCGTCGGCCGCACGGCCATGACGTCGGCCTGGTCACCGAAGATGGAGAGCGCCTGGGTGGCAAGTGAGCGGGCGGCGACGTGGAAGACGGCACACGTCAGTTCACCGGCGATCTTGTACATGTTCGGTATCATCAGCATCAAACCCTGGGAGGCCGTGAACGTGGTGGTGAGTGCCCCCGCCTGCAGGGCGCCGTGGACCGTACCAGCAGCACCCGCCTCGCTCTGCATCTCGACGACCTCGGGAACGTTGCCCCAGATGTTCTCTCGCCCCTCGCTCGACCACTGGTCGGCGAGCTCTGCCATGGTCGAGGACGGCGTAATCGGGTAGATGGCGCAGACCTCGTTGACGCGGTAGGCGACGTGCGCCGCAGCTTCGTTGCCGTCAATGGTCGTTATCTGCTGGTCAGCCATGGCTACTCGCCCGCCTGGGGTTCGGGGATCATCTCGATGGCGTGGCAAGGGCATTGCTCGAAGCAGACCGCGCACCCCGTGCACAGGTCGAAGTCGATCTCGTACCCCCGCTTCGGCCCGAGCTTGATGATCGCATCCTCAGGGCACGCGGCGAAGCAGCCGTCGCACTCGAAGCAGTTGCCGCACGACAGGCATCGCTTCGCTTCATACGTGGCATCCCTCTCCGAGAGGCCCTGCACGATCTCCTCGAAGCCCTCGCGCCGACGGCGGGTCTCTAGGTGTCCTTGCGGCCTCTGAGCGGCCTCGGTGTAGAACCAGAGGTTGAGCTTCTCGAACGTGGCCATCTCACTGGACGGCGGCTTGGTGTAGGTCGAGCCGCGCAGGTAGGCGTCGATGTTGCGCGCGGCCTTCTTACCGTGGCCTACGCCGGTGGTCATCGTCCGCTCCGAAGGCACCATGTCGCCTCCGGCGAACAGCCCCGGATAGCCAGTCATCATGGTCTCCGAAACAATAACGGTGCCATCCTCGTTGAACTCGACGCCGGGTACCCCGCGGAGGAACGCCGTATCGGTCTCCTGGCCGAGGGCGAGGATGAGGTCGTTTGCCTCGATCGTCTCGAACCGGCCGGTTGGCTGTGGGCGCCCCTTCTCGATGGACTTGATCGTGCGCAGCCAGTGGATTTTGATCCCCTCTTCGAGAGCCTCGTCCGCCTCGAACTCGTGGGCCGGCATGTTCGCCCTGTCACGCCGGTAGATGATCATCGGCTCGTAGCCGAGGCGCGTGGCGGCGCGCGCGGCGTCCATGGCGGTGTTCCCCCCGCCGTAGACGGCGACCCTGCGGCCGAGCTTGGGGGCCTCGCCCATCTCGACGCTCTTCAAGAAGCCCAACGCGTCAAGAACCTTACCGGCGTCGCGCCCTGGTATGTCCACCCTCTTGGACAGGTTGGCCCCGACGGCGACGAATGCCGCGTGGAAGCCGCCATCTTCGATCTCAGCCTTCAGGTTCTCGACCTTGTGATTTAGGACGATGTTGACGCCCATCCTCTCGATGCGCTCTATCTCCCCGTCGAGCACGTTGCGCGGCAGCCTGTAGGCTGGTATGCCGAAGTGCATCATGCCTCCGGCCATGGGGCCAGCCTCGTGGACCTCGACTTCGTGTCCCATCAGCCTCAAGTGGTGGGCAGCCGAAAGCCCGCTGGGGCCGGCGCCGATGATGAGCACCCTCTTGCCGCTCTGACGGGCCTCCAGACGTGGCACCCACCCCTCCTGAAGGGCCTTGTCGCCGAGGAAGCGCTCGATGGCGTGGATGCTCACCGGCGCGTCCAGACGGCCCCTGTTGCAGCTCGTCTCGCAGGGGTGGTAGCAGACGCGCCCATGCACGGCAGGCAGCGGGTTGTCCTTGAGAATGGTCTCCCACGCCTCCCGGAAGAGGCCATCGGTGGCGAGGGCGAGCCACGCCTGTATGTCCTCCCCTGCCGGACAGGCGTGGTTGCAAGGTGGAAGCAGGCCAACGTAGATGGGACGTTGGGTCCTTGTCGGCCCCGTCTGCCGCTTGCGCGCAAGATCCGGCGGTACGGTGAGGTCGAAGGGCTGGTCGGTCATAGTCTCTCCTCCTCCGCGAAATGTGGCCTCCCGGTCCGCGGATCTGAAGCGGAGATCAGAGGCGTTGACCCGTTCACCGGGCCGTTCAACTGAAGCCTGCATGGCGCACCTGCACGACGCCGAGAAGCCTGCGTGGAGGCTTCTCGGACGCGAGGACGCCGCATCTCCGCCAACTTGTTCACCTCGCGGTACTGCTCGGCGTCGACTCGGTTGTGCAAGGTCGTTGTCATGTACCTCACCACCATCCCGGTATAGAAGCCACTCGCGGGTCTACCGTAGAGGCAAGAAACCCTCGCCAACAGAGCAAGTTGGGTCAATCAGATGGTCAGGATTGATCAAATCAATCAGTATCTCGTTTCCTGCTTATCGAGCACGTTGCGCGCGTGTGCGGGACGTGTAGTTCATGTCACTACCTAGGCAGCCAATCTCTGAGAAGGGCGACGACCATAGAACTTAGCCCGCCTCTCAAGCGGTGTCCTTGGCCTCCTCATCCAAGTCGAGAGCCCTCTGTTCCAGCCATTCCTGGTACTCTCCTCGCCCCTCCTTGAACCTCTGCCACTCATCGTAGTCTCGATGCCAGGGATGGAGGACATCATCGCTCAGGTGTCTGCCTGCTACCTGGCGCATGAGAGCTGCGTGCTCGGTTCCGCAGTTCGGGCAAATGGTGTGGTGTTCGTCTACATCCATCACCCGACCGCAGTCGCACTCGATGAGAGCGTGTGCCGGTTGCCAGAGGTAGTCCTTGCCGTATGACGTCTGCTGCACCTCGTAGTGCCCCTCGATGCTCACCTTCACCTTGCTCACTTTTCTTTACACCTCCTCCTCGCCGCTGTGAGCTCTTCATTTCCGATTCTAGTGGAAGAAGCGGGCCTTGCCATGATCAGTTTGGACCATATGCCTAGGCAGAATTTGCCTTCTTTGGCTAGACGAGAGTCGTGCATTCCCAGGGCCGGCTCATTCACCGGAGTGCCTAGAAGGAGCTTGAAAGATTACTTCGAAGCGTGCAGGCGTGCGCGGTTTAAGGCAGTGCCGGTATGAAGATTCCCGAGGGATCAGCAACATCTAAGGAGCAGGGTGTTGGTGTGGCCGCGGCGGTAGGAGCTGCTGTAGCAGGTTATCTGCTCTTTATCCGCCCTGGCACACGCGCTTGGATCAGCAGGATAGACCAGGCAATTACTCACCAGGAGGGAGACTCTATTATGATAGTTGCCGCCACTGCTTTAGGCAGTATGCCAGTAGCCGACTTCGCCGGACTCCTGGTCGAGAGCCAGAACACCGAGAAAGGAGAGTGTCTTGGCAAAGAAATGGAAGGACCTGAGTCCTCGTCAGAAGAGAGGCATCGTGCTTGGCGGAACGGTTCAGATAGGGTTGCTCTTGGCGGCGCTTTTGGACATCTACCGGCGAGATGAGGAGCAGATCCGGGGCAACAAGTGGCTGTGGACTCTGGCGGCTTTCGTGAACTACGTTGGCCCTATCTCCTACTTTCTGTTTGGGCGCAAGCGGTAGGGTACGAGGAAGAATTGTAAGTCTCTTGCCTGCGTAAGGCAAGGGAACCTCCCCATTGCTCGCAGGCCACCATGAGCTTTGGTCAGATCTGGCTTACCTCCTATTTCAACCCCGCACGAGCTGTAGAGGGGTTCAAGGA
>Ga0126306_10002394_pt1 | contig 10543 bp, 10 predicted proteins | sample Plot27_FD_92592 | JGI IMG/M metagenome (GOLD analysis project Ga0126306, IMG submission 92592) | Serpentine soil microbial communities from UC McLaughlin Reserve, CA, USA - Plot27 | ecosystem: Environmental > Terrestrial > Soil > Grasslands | place: USA: UC McLaughlin Reserve, Lake County... | reverse complement strand
TCAGCTGCATCCACTAGCGTTACCGTGCCAGCGTCACCATCGACGCGGACGTTCTGTTCGCTCCGGATGCGGCGGGTCGCAACCCCGGTCCCGAGCACGGCGGGGATGCCGTACTCTCGCGCCACGATGGAGCTGTGGCTCAAAGGTCCGCCGATGTCCGTAACCACCGCGGAGGACATCGCGAAGAGCGAGGTCCATGCCGGGGTGGTGATGGGCGCCACAAGCACCTCCCCCGGCCGCATCTGGCCGAAGTCTTCCGGGCCAGAGAGGACGCGAGCCGGGGCTGTGACCTGTCCTCCGCTGGCGCCTACGCCCTTGATGGTATCGCCGGTCTGCTCCTCCGATCTCGCCGGCATCAGTCCTTCGATGACCATGAACCAGGAGTCCTTGGGGAGCAACTGCGGGGGCGTGACCCGCCTCTGTCCCCGCCAGAGCATCTTGCGCTGCTCTACGGCATCCGAGAGGCTGCCGAGTCGTGTCTCGCCCGCGTCCATGGATGCGGCTATCTTCTCCACCTCGTCCCGGCGCAGCCAGAACACGTCGGAGGGTTTATCCACGGCCCCGGCCTCGAAGAGGCGACCGCCCAGCTCGAGGAGCATCCGGCGCATCACGGGCCAGGCCAGGCCCACGTCGGCGAGGGCGTCCTCTCGCATGGGCCCTATGTCCTGGGCCCACTTGAGTAGTCTGCCGAAGAGCCTTCGCCGCGTAGTGTCCAGCCGCTCCAGCACCGCCCTTGTGGCCTCCTCGCGGCGCTCGGCGGTCCTCCTCTGGCGCTCGTAGGGGTTCTGTCCCTCACCCCGGAGGTAGAACTTGAGCGTGTCGAAGAGCGGCGCGGGGTCGTCGGCGGGCACGGGGTTTACGAAGTCCAGGTTGTAGGCGGTGCGTCCGTAGCGGTTCAGGTGGTCCTGGAAGCGGGAGCGCCACTCGTGCCACTCCCCTTCGTCCACGCCTGCGGGCGGCACTTGCGTCCGGAGCAAGTCGAGCACCCGGTCCGACGGTGTGCCGGCCAGCGCCCGGGCGAGGCCGGGGTGCTTACGGGACCAGGTACCCAGATCGTAGAGCGACTTCTCAGCCCTGATTGGCGTGCTGTCGAAACCCAGCAGGAAGGTCTGTGCCGGAGGATCTCCTTCACGCCTGACGAGCCGGTTGTAGAAGCCGGTGAACAGAGCCTCGCTGGAAGCCGCGAGCGGGATGATCGCCTGCACAGCGGTGTAGTACTCGGTCCCTGCGTCCAGGAGTTCCCGCGCGCCCGCAAGGAGCTTGGTCGCCGACAAATCTTCGGGTGGCTTCGCTTCCCACTCTTCCACCGTCCTTGCGTAGCGCGGGCGAGCGTACTCGCGCCAGCGCCTCTGGCCGCTCCTCTCTCCGCTCCCCACCAGGACCCGGAACGCCCAGGGGGTCTTCAGGAGGACACGCCCCATGGAAGCGAGCTTGTAGAAGTAGTAGGCGTAGCCGTTGACGATCGGGAAGCCGAGGTCGCCTTCCAGTAGGGTGTCCGCACCCACCACTTCGTTGAAGAAGCTTTGGAGTGATCGCACGACCGACCCCTCGATGAGGTCGGCGAACAGCGGCGAGAGCGGGTCGGGCATCTGCTCGACGATGCTGGCACGCGCGTACATGCCCCCGGTTTTGGGGACGCTCCAGTCGGTCGGCGGGTCGGCCATCGGCTCCGGCAGGGCGGTGATGGGCCGTGCCTGGAGGATGAAGAGCTCCCCGTCTGAGAGCGCCCACTCGATGTCCTGCGGAGTTCCGTACAGCTCCTCGATGCGCGCTCCATAGCTCGCCAGCTCCACCGCCATCTCGTCGTCGAGCACCGGCTGCCTACGCTGCGCTTCCGGCACGGGTTGCTCCTCCGTGCCGCTCTCGGTGTATGCGGTCATAACCTCTTTGTTGGAAATCTCGCACGAGATTACGCGCCCGCTTTCCTTCTCCACGACGATGGAATCCGGCGTCACCGAGCCGCTAACCACCGACTCACCCAGGCCCCAGGCGGCGCTGACGACCGCCTCGTTCCGGCGTCCGTTCGCGGGGTTGGCCGTGAACATGACCCCCGCCGACTCGGACTCGACCATCCTCTGGACCACCACGGCGAGGCTCACGGTCGCCGGATCTATGCCCTGGCGTGCCCGATAAGCCATCGCTCGCGCCGTCCAGAGGCTCGCCCAGCAGTTCTTGACCGCCTCGAGCAGCGCCTCCGCTCCGCGCACGTTCAGGTACGTCTCCTGCTGGCCTGCGAAGCTCGCTCCCGCAAGGTCCTCGGCGGTGGCCGAGGAACGGACGGCGATGGCCGTCTCTCCGTCTTCGCTCAACTCTTCGTAGGCAGCGCGTATCTCGTCCGCCATCTCCTCGGGAACCTTGCCGCCGGAGAACAGCACGCGGATCCCCTCCGCGACCTCCTCGAAGGAGGCCGGGTCCTCCGCCCGGGCCACCGAGGCGCGCCCGACGATCACGTCTCCGATGTCGTTTGACTCGACGAAGGCGTCGTAGGCCGCGGTGGTGAGGACGAAGCCGCCCGGCACGGGCAGTCCCGCATTGCTCAACTCGCCCAGGTTGGCACCCTTGCCGCCCGCTAGCGCGATGTCGTCTTTGCGTATCTCGTTAATCCAGGCTATGTACGTCATGTCCCGTATCCTTTACTGTTGGCCGAGGAACTGCTTGATGACGGAGAGGTACTCCTTTTTATGGCTCATCCAGGGCGTGTGTCCAGCGCCGTGGAACGTGTGCACCTGGGCCTGCGGGTAGCACCGCCTGAGCTCGGCGCGCTGCTTCGGCCTCAGGAGGTCCTCGTCCGACTCCAGGATGAGGACCCGCCCCGGCCATGAGGTGAGGTCGTCCGGCGCGAACCGGAAGCTCTTCATGAGGTCGATCCCGAGCAGGTACATGGCGAGCAGTTCAGCCTTCGTCAGGTGCGATATGAGCCCGTGCTGGTAGTCGCGCCAGAAAACCTGGTCCTCCAACGGCACGCTGGGCACACCGGAGAAGGCCCGCGCGAGCGTCCGCTCCCTTTGCGCCCGCAACCATCCAGGCGGCACGAAAGGCAGCAGCGCCAGGAATATCTTCGCCGGCCACAGCAACGTCCGCGGCGGCACCAGCGTGTTCGCCAGTATCAGCGACCGTACTCGCTCGGGATGGCGGCGCACGAAGCACTGCGCCACGAGCCCTCCGTAGGAAGGTCCGAGCACGTGCGCGGTCCGCACCCCCTCCGCGTCCAGGACGCCAGCCAGCCCGTCGAGGAGCTGCGCCGCGGTGGAGACGGGAGGATAGTCCGGCGCGATGACCCGGTAGCGGTCCTCGAAGGCAGGGATGCGCGTGAAGCCAGCCTCTGCGACCATCGCCCCGCCCGGCAAGAGCAGGAGTGCTTCCTCGCCCGCACCGGTGGCGAGGTAGTCCCAGCCCACCCCTGCGACGCTGATGTGCTTCGGTGGATGTGTGGCCCGGAACTCTCGTAGCTCCTCCCACCGCTCTGCTGCGATCCCCCGAGTAGAATCGTCGGTTCCCATCATCGGGATCCTCCTCTCTCGATTCGCGCTGCCCGACGCCGTCAGACTTGCATCCTGCCAGGTGACCCCTCTTCCGGCCGTCATTCACACCTTATACTGATTTTATAATGGCGGTCCGGGTGTTCGTCGCGCTCCTCGTCTCCGACGACGGGAGGCGCACCGCGGCCGAGCTTGCGGAGATGTTGCGGGTCAGTCCGGCGGCGGTCTCCAACGCGGTGCGGTACCTGCAGCAGGTCCGGTTGGTAGCGGGCGGGAACCCGGAGAGCGGCGCGACCACTACCGAGTTTATAGCGGCGACACCCGGTACGAGGTGATCACCCGGCGGGACGAGATGCTTACCCACTGGCAGGAGGACCTGCGGGAGGGGATCGAGGCCGTCGGAGCGGACACGCCGGCCGGGAAGAGGCTGGAGGAGACGCGCCTGTTCTACGAGTTCATGCACGGCGAGCTTCCGCTGCTCATAGAGAAGTGGCGGAAGCTCCGTTCGGAGTCGGCCGCGGACAAAGCGGGCTGATCCCGGCCCGCGCGTAGTTTACCGGCTACGGTTGGCTTCGCTCATGACGACGACACCCGACCCCTGGCGACGAATGCCGCGAGGGCGAACGGGACGAGGTTGGATCCGGATCGCAGGAACTCGCTGCGCCGGACGTGCGTGGCGAAGCGGACCACCATGTCCATAGGCAGGCTCCCAGCGGGGTGAGCCTGGGACCGACTGCTGCGAACTACGAAGTCAGCGAACTATCCGCCTCGTATGCGTAAAGGTGCTCTGCCTGCTTGGTTGTGAGGTAACCGTTCTTCAGGTCCTCTACTACTTTCTCCCTCGGGCGTTCCCGAGGATCCCCGTAGCCTCCCCCGTTTCCCGTCACCACGCGCACGACATTGCCCTTCCCGAGGCGCAAGCGCGCCACCTTACCGAACACTTCCTCGCGCCCGTCATTGCGGATGATCTCGATGTAGTTGCAGGAGCCCTCCTGGCCGCCGGCCATCCCCCAAGGGGGGAGCTTGTGGCGTCCGAAAGTCGCGGTCAGGAAAGCTTCATCCGAGCCGATGCGGTAGTCCAGCATTACGCCCCTACCTCCGCGATACTCGCCGGCGCCGCCGTCTTCGTTGTGGAAGGCGTAGCGTTCGACCATCACGCCGTACCTCGTCTCCGTGACTTCGACAGGGATGTTGTACGTCTCCCCGTCGCCAACGCAGAACTGGCCGTTCTCTCCGTCCTTGTCGTGGCCGGCTCCCCATCCCCCTACCAGTGGTTCGACCAGGAGGAAGAACTCCCCCGTGTCCGGGTGCGTACCGGATAGGACCGTGCCGCAGACGGACAAGAAGTGGCCAGCGGGAAGGCGGTGGGGTACGTGCGGGGCGAGGCAAAGGAACCTTTCCAGAGTTGCTCCTGGCGTGTTCCAGTCCGTATTATCGTGTCCGGAAATTACGCTAATTTGCAGGTATTTTATGCGACATTAGGCATCGGCTTGTCCGCTGCTTGCCAGCTTATACCAGCCCGCTTGCAGTACGGTCACTGGCAAGTAGTGACTCACCACACGGCGGTTCGAATTATTATCCGAGGTACCCTGCTGCTTTGCATATCAGCAAAGGCCGGCCTGAATGGCGAGCAGCGTCACCACGTCTCAGTCACCTTGCTCAAGCCCCTCGGAGCGTCAGGATTAAGTCCCTTGAGCAGAGCGAGATCGTGGGCCAGCATCTGCGCGGGCAAGGCGTACAGAATCGGCGAAAGCTCCTCGGAACAGGAAACTGGCACCCGAAACCCCGCAGCACCCTTGTCTACGACGGCCGAGTCCTCCGCGATGACGACCAGCTCGGCTCCCCGGTTGGCCAGATTCTCGACGAGGGCCTCGATGCCGGGGCGCGCCCTTCCGGGAGGCACCACGGCGACGACTGGGAAGTCGTGGCCGATCATTGCTATCGGTCCATGCTCGAGATCGGCCGCTGAGAAGCCTTCGGCGACCAGGTAGGTTGCCTCCATGAGCTTCAGGGCTGCCTCCCTGGCGGTGGCGAAGTTGTAGCCCCGAGAGAACACCGCCAGGTGCTCTGCGTAACGGTAGCGAGCGGTGTTCTCCCACCGGCTCTCCGCGAGCACGGATCCGGCCTGATCGGGAAGGCGTCGCACGGCTGTTCCGGGCTCCTCTTCTCCTCGAAGCGCGGCGACCAGGAGGTAGAGCAGCAAGAGTTGGGCGGTGTACGTCTTCGTCGCCGCGACGCTCTGCTCTTTGCCAGCGTGAAGGGAAAAGTGGATCTCGGCGGCCCGGGCCAGCGAAGATCCCTCGTCGTTCGTGATGGTGAGGGTGCTCGCCCCGAGCTCTCTGGTCCTGCTTAGCGTTTCCAGGATGTCCTTGCTCTCTCCCGACTGGCTTATGCCCACCACGAGGACACCGTCGAGGTTCATGCGTCCTTCATAAAGGGTGAAGGTCGAGGGAGACGCCAGGGCCGTGGGTACCCCGAGGAGAACTTCGAAGAGGTATTTCGCGTAGAGGGCGGCGTTGTCCGAGGTGCCTCGGGCGGCGAGCATTACGAAGCGGAAGCCTCTGGTTCGCAGGACGTGGGCCGCGCTGACCACTCTCCCCCACTCCTCCTCGAGGATGGTGGCCAGGACCTCTGGTTGCTCGTGGATCTCGTTGTACATATGGCTCTTCAAGGCATCATCTCCTTGTTTCGATCGGAGGATCGTCGCAGGCTGGCCACGATCCTTGCTTCCCTAGCGCGGCGTCACCGCCGTAAGAACTTCGAGGGTGTTCGTTTTCCCATTCGTAGAGTGTCTCTCCGGCCACGATTGTCTCGAGCACGGTGCCCTCCGCGTCCAGGAGCACGAAGTCCGCATCGCAACCGACGGCGATCTGCCCTTTGCCGTCCAGGTTCAGTGCTGCCGCAGGAGTCTCGGCAGCCATGCGCACGGCCTTGGCAGGGGAGATGCCCAGGAACCTGATGGCGTTTCGTACGGCCTCGTCCATGGTGAGCGCGCTCCCCGCGAGTGTCCCATCGGGAAGCCGGACCGCACCATCTTCCAGGTGGACCTTGCGGCGCCCTAACTCGTAGTCGCCCGGCGGCATTCCCGCGGCCTGCATGGCGTCCGTGACCAGGATCAGGCCCTCAGAGCCCTTGGCCCGGTGAGCGAGACGAAGCGCCGCCTCATGAACGTGCACCCCGTCTGCGATGATGCCGACTTTCACACGGTCGTCCGTAAGAAGAGCACCTACGGTGCCGGGTTCCCTGTGAGCCAGCGGTCTCATCGCGTTGTAAAGGTGGGTACCCAGGCTCAGGCCGGCTTCCACGGCACGCGTAACCTCTTCGCAGGTAGCGTCCGTGTGCCCGGCGCTGGCGACGGCGCCCTCCTCCAGCAGAAGCTCGATCGCCTCCAGAGAGTTCGGAAGCTCGGGCGCCAGAGTCATGATCCTCACCTTCCCCGAACGGAGAAGCTCTCTCAAAAAACCTAGATCTATAGGCCGCAGGTGGGCTGGGTCGTGCGCCCCTTTGCGGTCCGGGGCGAGGAACGGTCCTTCGAGATGTGCACCCAGAACGCGGGCACCGTTTTCTACCGCACCTTCTTCAAGGGCGTCGAAGAACTCCTCGTAGCGCTCGGTCGGGGAAGAGATCAGGGTAGGCAAGAACGAGGTTACCCCTGTGGTTGGTAGCCTGGTGACCAAGGTCTTGATCGCGTCCGGGTCCGGTCCAATGTCCGCACCGAACGCACCGTTGATCTGCAAATCTATAAAGCCCGGACAGAGCAGCCCGACGAACTCCCGACGTTCTTCGGGGAGGTCTCCGGATCGCGGGTCTCGCAGCAGAGCGTCGATCTTTCCGTCCTGGATCACGACCGCCGCCCGGGTTGGTCCCGTCGTGGTGAGGACCTCCCCGACCATCGCGTAGGGCTCGGTCATTGCATCTTCCTCCCAGCTAGGTCTTCAGGGAAGCGATGAGGTCAACCTCCACCGGCGCTCCACCGGGTAGGGACTGGACCCCGATCGCAGCCCGGGCGTGGACGCCGGGGAAGATCTCTCGCAACAGGTCGCTCGCCCCGTCGATGATCGCCGGTTGCTCCTCGAACCCCTCGCTTGCCGCCACGTAGCCGTTTACCTTCAGGATGCCATCCACGCGCCGCAGGTCGCCGCACACCGCCTCAAGCTCCGCCACGCAGTTCAGGGCGGCCGGGCGAGCCGCAGCGTATCCCTCCTCGACGCCAAGGTCGGTTCCCACCCTGCCGCGGTAAGCCGGGACGCCATCGCGCGTCGGCGTCTGTCCCGAGGCGAACACGAGGCTGCCGAAGGTCTTTCCCGGAGCGTACGAACCGGCCGGACGGGGAGACGGAGGCAGCTCTATTCCGGAGGCCTTCATGCGTTCGTAAGGATCGCTCACGCGTTTACCTCCTCAGAGACTCGGGCGGCCATCGAATCGAGCAAGATCGAGGAGATGGCTTCTACACCTGTCCAGATGACCCCCTCGTCTATGTCGAAGCAGCGATGGTGCAGGGGGAAGGCGCCCCTCCCCAACGGGGCGCAGCCCAGCTTCACATACAGCGCCGGCACCGTTTCGAGGTAGTGGGCGAAGTCGTCGGCGGTCATCGGCACGTCGGTCAAAACACATACTCTGTCGCTCCCCAGTGTTTCCAGGAGGACTTCCAGCGCCTGCTCGTAGAGCTTCGGGTCGTTGACCACCGGCGGGAAAGAGTCCGAGACGTTCAAGCGCACGGAGCACTCTGTCTCGCTAGAGATTCCCTCGGCCACCCGCCGCATACTCTGGAGCAAGCGCTCCCGGCGCTCCCCGCCGAGGCTGCGCAGGGTTCCGGAGAGCTCGACGAGATCCGCGACCACACTTTGTGACGCACCGCCGTGGATCGTCCCAACGTTGATGGCGGCGGGTTCTCCGGGCGGGACCTTTCGTCCGAGGAGCGCCTTGAGCTGGATGACCAGCGAGCCAGCCGCGAAGATGGCGTCCTTACCCTTGTGAGGTTCCCCGGCGTGAGACGACTCCCCACGTACTTCGGCTATGAAGGAATCGGCGGCTGCCATGGTCACGCCCGGCTGCAGCCCCACCGTGCCCGCCGGCAGCTCCGGCCAGACGTGGAGGCCGAATATCGCCTCGACCTCCGGGCTCTCCAACGCCCCTGCTTTGATGACCTCAGCGGCTCCACTCTTCTCCCCGGCCGGCACCTCCTCGCCCGGCTGGAAGATGACCCTGAGCGTCCCCGGCAGGATAGCCCTGAGCGGCTCCAGAACGCGCAGCAGGCCGTAGGCGATCGTCATGTGAGCGTCGTGCCCGCAAGCGTGCATCACTCCGTCCCGCCGGGAAGCGTAGGGGAGGTCCTTCGCGTCCCGGATGGGCAGCGCGTCCATGTCCGCCCGGAGGGCTATGGTTGGACCGGGCTGCTCACCGCGCAGGTCCGCTAGCAGGCCGGTTCCCGCGACTCCGGTCTGCACGGATAGCCCCAGGGGACGGAGCAGTTCTTCGACGGTCTCAGCGGTACGGTGCTCCTCGAAGCGCAGCTCCGGTTCCCTGTGAAAATTGCGCCGGATCTCGATCAACTCCGGCTCCAAGTTACTGCGTACCCGCGCCAGCTCCTCCCGCAAAGTTCTTTGCAGCTCGCTCATCGCAGTATCGACCTCGGTGGCAGCATGGTTGAGAAGGCTTCTATGGCCTGATCTATGTGTTCCTGTCCTCCCTCTAGCGGGAAGATCCCGTGACCGGGCAGCAGGCTCGTCACGTTTAGACCTCTGAGACCAGCCACTGACTCTTGCAGGGCCAGCAGGTCCGAACCGGGGGCCACGATCAGGCTGATCCTGCCGCCCGCGAAAACCGTGTCCCCCGCGAAGAGTGCCACTCCTTCTTCGGTGTCGACGAGAAAGCAAACCGAGCCTGCGCTGTGACCAGGCGTCGGGATCACCGTCAGCTCCAGATCCCCACACTGGAGCCTCTCGTCTCCCCGCAGGACGACGTCCACCTTGCAGGCACGCAGCCGGTAGTCCTCGGGGTAATAACCGTTCCGCCGGGCGATCGAGAGCCCGAGGGCTTCCTCGTCGGCGTTCTCCAGAGCCTCTCGCTCCAGCTCTGACAGGTAGACTCGTACCCCTAGTCTCTCGGCCAGGGACGCCGCGCCTCCGGCGTGGTCGGCGTGGGCGTGTGTCAGGAGGATGTGCTTGATCTGCCCGGGCTCGTATCCCAGAGACCGCACGTTATCCAGGATCCTGTCCTCGCCCGCACCGGCACCCGCGTCTACCAGAGCCAGCTCTTCGCCTCCGGAGAGGAGGTAGACGTTGGGGTCCAGGGCGTGCGAGATACCGAGCCCGGTAGCGCCGCCGCCGACCACCGAGATCCGCTCCGTCAAACGCACCCCGCTCATCCGGATCTCCCCGCCTCCGGTAGCAGGACGACCTCGTCTTCCTGGGACGAGCGGACTATAGCCTCCGCGAGGTGAACCGCCACAGCTCCGGTCTCTGGAGGCACAACGTGAGATTGCTTGCCGGTACGTACGCACTCGAGAAAGTGGGAGAGCTCCTCGCGCAGGGCGCCGGAGACACGTCCGTGGACCTCGGGCCAGAGCCCGGTATCCGGCGTTCGAACTGCGGAGTCACCCCACAAGGAGAGACCGTGGGCCATGAGGTCCACCTTCCCAACCTGCAAGGTGCCGACGACTTCGAGCTGCGCGTCTATGGTACCCCACAGGTCTAGCGGTCCCGCGGGCGGTCCCGCGAGGGTTATGGGGGCCGCATCCGGGACGAGCCAGGTGCTCTGGAGGACGGCGAGCGCGCCGTCTTCGGCGGTGAGGGTCGCCACCAGCGTGTTGGGCACGCCGTCGCCCGTCGAGTGGGCCTGTGCGTAGACCCTCCGTACGGGAGAAGGCAGGTACCACAGAGCAAGGTCGAGGTCGTGGATCATGGACTCGAAGACCGGATGCACCCGGCTGCCGAAGCCCGCGAACCAGGTCCGAGAGAAGCTGCGCTTGGCCTGAACCAGACTCACGCGCCCGAACCTCCCGGCGTCGAGCTCGCGGCACAGGATGGCGTAGCGGGCGTCGAAGCGTGAGATGTTTCCCACTA
>Ga0126306_10002393_pt1 | contig 10544 bp, 8 predicted proteins | sample Plot27_FD_92592 | JGI IMG/M metagenome (GOLD analysis project Ga0126306, IMG submission 92592) | Serpentine soil microbial communities from UC McLaughlin Reserve, CA, USA - Plot27 | ecosystem: Environmental > Terrestrial > Soil > Grasslands | place: USA: UC McLaughlin Reserve, Lake County... | reverse complement strand
TAGGCGGAGTCGTCGCCGTCCACATAGAGCCAGTTGAAGGTGTAGCCGACATCGTGCGCAGCGCGCTGGAACGCCTGTGCCGAAGTGATCTGTGCCGGGTCGTTGAACATCGAGAACCCAATGCCGGAGTCGGCCTCGTGGAAGTACGTCGAGCGCAGCACCGTGAAGACCGTCGGCTTGCCGTCGGCCAGGCCGCGGTGCCGGACGATGCCGAGCTTGGTGCGCAGCGCGACGAGGGTGTACGCGCCGGCCGGCGTGGAGTCGGCGAGCGACGGCTTCCACTCGTTGCGCTTCCTCAGCACCTCGATAGGCAGGCACTCGCCGCGGAACCGGTAGTGCATCGACTTCAACGTCGGCGCGGCGCCGCCTGGCTCGCACAGCTCCACGGCGAACGTGTCGGTGATGTCCTGACCGGCCGAGGTGGCGCTCCACGCGTAGTCCTGACCCCGCCCGAGCAGCACATACATGCTCACCCCGGCGAATGCGGCACCGTGCGAGCTGATCCCGGGCCCCTGCAGGTCGAGCTCCAGTAGCAGCTGCGGCGCGAAATAGCCGGCCTGCGGGCCGAAGACCGCGAGCGGGTGGCCGCTCTCGCTCTCCCGGCCGGAGACCACCAGCGCGTTGGACATCGCCCTGGTCGGCGTCTGCGCCAACCCGTGCAGCCCTTCGGGTAGGGCAGCACGGAGCCCGGCGGAGCCGGTCGGCTCGGTGACGTACGGTTCGGCGACCACGGTGCCGCGCTCGGGCAACACCCGGCCCGGCGCGGTCGCCGGTGACTCGCCGTACGGGAACTCGGCACCGTTGTGGACGGTGCTGTTCGCCTCCGGATCGTCGGCCGCCCGGAACACCTCCCAGATCTGCCTCCCCACCTCCGGCCCGTACCGGTGCTGCGCCTCCAGCAGCGCCAGCGCCGAGCGGACCTCACCCCCGCCGCCCTTGCCGAACACACCGCCGACCAGCGACCCCGTGGCGATCACGTCGGTGACCTTCCACTCCTCCACCGCGTTCCGGCCGAGCGCGGTGTACTCACCGGGCAGGTTCCGGCTGCCGGCGCGGATGTCGGCCAGGTACTGGTTGATCCCGGCGACGTACGCGAGCACATCCTGCTGCGACCGGCGGCCGGCGTCGCCGTAGAGGTCGTCGCCCTGGTCGAACTGGCGCTGGAGGTCGGCCTCGGTGTACGGGGCGGTGATCCACTGGTCCTGCTCGAACGACCGGTTCCCGGGCGAGCCGCCGGCGAACGGCGTCAGCTCGCCCCGGCCGACGTGCCGCAGCGCGTCCATCACGAAGAGCCGGTCCTGCGCGCTGGCGTACCCCGCGCCGAACATCGTGCCCGCCCGGGTGGTGCCGCGGACGTGCGGAACGCCGCTGACCCGCTCGCGGTAGATGGTGACATCCGACCGCGGGCTGTAGGTGCTCTCCACCCCGCCGGCCGGCGCGCCGAATGACGACGGGTTGAAGAACCGCTGCAGCGAGTCGTCCGTCAGGCTCTGGTAGTTCCAGACCAGGCTCTCGTACTTGGCCTTCTGATCGGCGGCGTGGCTCGGTCGGGTGCCGAACGCCTTGTGCGCCAGCAGCTCGGCGAAGGTCGCGTTGCCGTTCTGTCCCGGCGGCAGGATGTTGAGGCACTGCGCGAGGCAGTAGTCGAGGTTCTCCGGGGTGGCGCCCGGAGCAGCGGCTGTCACCGGCTGTTCCGCGCCGGCAGGGGTGGGCCCGCTCAGCGTGAGAGCCAAGAAGGCGACGGTGAAGGCGGATGTCAGGCGAGCGGCGCGGCGGCGATCCATGACGGATGTCCCCTTTCGACCGTGAGGTCCGTCACACTACCCGCGAGTAGAGTTTCATGTAAGGTCCTTGCCGAAACAGTCCGATCACACTGGAGTTCGCTCCGTCACATCTGCCCCGCGGCTCCCGGCTCGCCGGCACCGCCCGACCGGCACCGCGGGCATGCATCGACTGGCCCGCACCGACCGGCCCGCACCGCACGGCCGGCACCGCGCGGCCCGCACCGCACCTACTGGGTCACCGAGAACCGCTTTCCCCCAGAACCGGACTTTCAGGGTTTCCGTCCATACAACGGACGCCGGTAGCCGCCTTTGCCCCGAAAGTCCGTTCGCGACGGGCTAGCTGGGAGGTGCCGGACCCTGAACCGGGTCAGGTGGCAACTGGGTTCAGGTAGCGGTAGGCAGGCATTCCGGCGCGGTGCGGGCTCACGCTTCTGGGCGGACGGCCGTCTCGAGGTGGAGGCGGAGCAGGCGGCGGGTGCTGCGCAGCACGTCCTCGTCGCCAGCTGGGTCACGGGCGAACGCGAACCGGATCAGCGTGTCGGCGACCTTCACCGTCATCAGCAGCGCGAGTTGGAGGTCGGGGCTGCCGTCGACGGAGAACCGGCTGCCGAGGAGCTCGCCGATCTTGCGCGCGACCACCGCGTCGTTCTCCTCGTCCGGGTCGAGGAGGTGCTGGTCGACGATGTCGCCGAACCGGACTGCCCGGAAGCCGACGTTGCCGCGGCAGAGCTCGACATACATGTCGAAGGCAGCCTCAACCACGTCCCACCAGTGCTCGTACTCGCCGGCGGTCATGATCTCGTCGAGCCGCCCGGCGAACGCCTCCAGGTTCCGCGCGGACAGCGCCTGGACCACCGCCCGCTTATCGGCGAAGAACTGGTAGAAGGAGCCGGGTGAGACCCGGGCGCGGCGGGCGATGAGGCTCGTCGTGGTGGCTTCGTAGCCACGCTCAGCTACCAACTCGCCGGCGGCGTCGAGGATCCGCTCGACGCGAATGCGGCTGCGTTCCTGGCTCGGGAGTCTGCGCATCGGCTCCACCTGAGGCATCGGACGGGACGCTGACGGTCCAGATGTCGCGGTCACCTGGGCAGTATCCCCTGCCAAACCCTCCACAGAGGGCTCGCCACGACGTACTCTCAAGGCACGTTCAGATTGAGAATATCTACTCGCTAGTAACAACCGCGAGTAACATCGAGTATTGAGCGCGGTCCGCCGCGGGCATGGAGGCACGGTGAGCGACCAGCGCACACGGCTCGACCTGGCGACGGACGGCCTCGATCCGCCGTTCGGCGTGATCGACCTCGACGCGTTCCGGTCGAACACCGCCGACCTGGTGCGCCGCGCCGGCGGCAAGACCATCCGGGTGGCGAGTAAGTCCGTCCGCTGCCGGGAGCTGCTCCGCGACACGCTGAGCCGCGACGGGTACGCCGGCGTCCTCGCGTTCACCCTTCCGGAGGCGCTCTGGTTGGCGGACGACGACGCGTTCACCGACGTGGTCGTCGGGTACCCCACCGCGCACCGGGCGGCGCTGCGCCAGCTCGGCGGGGACGACCGGCTCGCGTCCCGGATCACGGTCATGGTGGATTCGGTGGATCAGCTCGACCTGGTCGACTCCGTGGTCGCGCCGGACCGGCGAGCCACGATCCGGGTCTGCCTGGACATCGACGCCTCGTTCCGGCTGGCCGGCGGCAAGATCCACATCGGCGCCCGCCGCTCCCCCATCCACGCGCCCGAGCAGGCCGAGGCGCTGGCCCGCGAGGTGGTCGAGCGTCCCGGGTTCCGGCTGGTCGGCGTCATGGCCTACGAGGCACAGATCGCCGGCGTGGGCGACGCCCCGCCCGGGCAGCCGCTCCGCGGCTTCGCGATCCGGCAGATCCAGCGCCGGTCGGCGGCCGAACTGGCCGCGCGCCGGGCCGCGGTGGTCGAGGCCGTCGCGTCGGTCCGCAAGCTGGAGTTCGTCAACGGAGGCGGCACGGGCAGCCTCGAGCGGACAAGCGCCGAGGAGGCGGTCACCGAGGTCGCCGCCGGCTCCGGCCTCTACGGTCCGACCCTCTTCGACGCGTACTCCTCGTTCAGCCCGCACCCGGCCGCGCTATTCGCGCTCTCGGTGGTCCGTAGGCCCGCCCGCGGCATCGCGACCGTGCACGGCGGTGGCTGGGTCGCGTCCGGCGTGGCGGACCAGAACCGGCTGCCGACCCCGGTCTACCCGACCGGCCTCGAGCTCTCCGGTCAGGAGGGTGCCGGCGAGGTGCAGACCCCGCTCAGCGGCAAGCCCGCGGACGGTCTGCGAGTCGGCGACCGGGTGTGGTTCCGGCACGCCAAGGCCGGGGAGCTCTGCGAGCACATCGACACGCTCCACCTCGTCGAGGGCGACCGTATCGTTCGGACCGTGCCCACCTACCGCGGCGAAGGAAAGGCCTTCCTGTGAGCAACACGACCTGGGTGAACTGGGGCCGCAACCAGCGCTGCACCCCGGCCTCGATCGTCACCCCGGGCAGCGTCGACGAGCTGGTCGCCGCGGTCCGGGCGGCCGGCCAGGCCGGCCAGCGGGTGAAGCCGGTCGGCGCTGGGCACTCGTTCACGTCGATCGCCGTCACCGACGGGGTGCACCTCCAGCTCGACCGGCTCGCCGGCCTGGTCGCCGCCGACCCGTCCAGCGGCCTGGTGACGCTGCGCGCCGGCACCCGGCTCCGCGACATCCCGGCGCTGCTGGCGCCGCACGGCCTGGCGATGGAGAACCTCGGCGACATCGACGCACAGTCGATCAGCGGCGCCATCTCCACCGGCACGCACGGCACCGGAGACCGCTTCGGCGGCATCGCCACCCAGGTCCGGGTGCTGGAGATCGTGCTGGCCGACGGGTCGGTGGTCACGTGTTCGGCGGACGAGCGTCCGGAGCTGTTCGCGGCCGCCCGGGTGGGCCTCGGCGCCCTCGGCGTGCTCTCGTCCGTCACCCTGCAGTGCGTACCGGCGTTCCTGCTGCACGCGATCGAGAAGCCGGTGCCGTTCGAGGAGATGCTCGGCTCGTTCCACGAGCGGGTCGCCGCCCACGACCACGTCGAGTTCTACTGGTTCCCGCACACCGACTGGACCCTCTACAAGGAGGACACCCGGCACCCGGCGGACGCCGAGAAGCGGCCGCTCGGCAAGGTGCGGTCCTATGTGGATGATGAGCTGCTCTCGAACACGGCGTTCGGTGCGCTCTGCCGGCTCGGGCACCACGTGCCCGGCGTGATCCGGACGGTGAACAAGATCTCCGCCCGGGCGCTCGGAGCGCGGGAGTACCGAGACGCGTCGCACACCGTGCTGGCCAGCCCGCGCCGGGTCCGGTTCTGCGAGATGGAGTACGCGGTGCCGCGGGACACGATCACCGACGTGCTTCGCGAGGTGCGTCAGCTGATCGACCGGCGGGGCTGGCGGATCTCGTTCCCGATCGAGATCCGGGTGGCCGCCGCCGACGACATCTGGCTCTCCACCGCGTCCGAGCGGAAGTCCGCCTACATCGCGGTGCACAAGTACTTCCGGACGCCACACGAGGAGTACTTCCGCGCGGTGGAGGACATCGTCGGCGCGGTCGCCGGCCGGCCGCACTGGGGCAAGCTGCACTACCTCTCGGCGGCCGACCTGGCGTCCCGCTACCCCCGCTTCGACGACTTCGTCCGGCTGCGCGACGAGCTCGATCCGGAGGGACGGTTCGCCAACGACCACCTGGACCGGGTACTCGGCAGCCGGGTCACGTCGTAGGCAGGAGCCTGGCGACCGCGCGCCAGTCGACGTACTTGAAGTTGGTGCTCGGTCGCGCCGCGCCGGTGTTCTCCCCGTCGTGGACCACGAGCAACCCGCCCGGGAACGCCCGGCCGAGCGGCGCGCTGACCACCGCGGCGCCGTCGGAGTGCTGTGCGCCGTCGGCCGCCGGACCGTCGGTGACCGCGAACCGGGCAATGAACCGGTTCGTGCGCCGGCCGTAGGCGAGGAACGTGCTGTCGCCCTGGCTGGAGACGAGCAGGTACCCGCGGCCGTGACCGGCGTCGTAGATGGTCAGCCCTTCGACATCCGCGCTGATCCGCGTGCCGCCGAAGCCTGGGTCGCGCGACCAGTCGAGCGTGCACTCCTCGGTCTCCAGGTCGTAGCTGGCCGGCACGCCGTACTCGCGTACCCGATCCACGATTGATGGTGCGCGGAGGCGATCGCCGCGGACGCTGAGCCGCCAGAGGCCGACGTCCTCCTGCGCGGCGTAGAGCGTGTCGCCGTCGACGGTCATCCCTTCGACCTGCGGGCCGACGCCGGGCTCGTCGCATGGCTGCCAGCGAGTGCCGTCCGGGAGGCGGAAGCTGGCCGGCAGCGCCAGGGTGTCGACCCGGTGGTAGCCGATCCGGTCACCCCGCGGCTGGAGACGGAACAGCCCCAGCGAGCTGGTGTGCCGGCGACTCGCGAGGGCGTACGCGGTGCCGTGGCGGGTGTACGCGGCGAGCCCGTAGCTGGTGGTCGCCTCGTTCACCTCGTCCTGGTCGTTGGAGAAGAGGAACGGGACGTCGGTCGCGGTGACGTCAACCAGCCGGCGCCGAAGTGGGTCGATGCGGTAGATGCGAAGCTGGTCGCGGCCGCGGTCGGTCACGATCGCCAGGTCGGCGGCTCCGTAGCCGACGCGGACCCCGTACACCACGTCGACGTTGTTGAACCGGCCCGGCTCGCTGTCCGGATCGGGGGCCGGCGGGGCGGCGAACGACTGCAGCTCGCGGCCGCCGAGATCGTAGACGCGCAGCCCCGCATCCTTGGCGGTGGCGATCACGAGGCTGCGCGCGGGACGGTGGTGATCGACCCAGATGGCCGGGTCGTCCGCGTCGGCGTTCCGGCCCTCGTCGTCGTCGAAGAGCGGCGGCGTCTCCAGGCTCGGTGTGACCCCGGGCGCGGTCGCCGCCGAGGCGGTGTGGGCCGGCAGCAGGGCGGCGACGACGGCGGCGGCAAGGGCAGCGGCGATCCACGGTCGCGTCGGCATCGGGATCCTTCCTCGGTGTGCCGGGGCGTAGCCGGCACGGGGTGCCCAGGCTAGGAGCGGCCGGTGGCCGTCCCGGTGGCGCACGTCGAACGTCCGGTGAACTCGGTCTCCCGCGTGGCGCCGGCCAGGGCAGCCGCGAAACTGTCAGACTGCGATGATCACATCGTTGTAATTTGGCCGCCTCAGATCAGCGGCCGGCGGAGGTGAAGACGGTGTTGACAGAGCTCGAGATCCGCTGCAAGGCGTGCCGCGACGGGCTGGTCGCCGCTGAGGAGTGGAGCGCCTGGTACGCCAGGGCTGACGAGATCGAGGTCGCTTACCAGGCAGAACACGGCTCGCTCGAAGGGCTGGAGTCGTCCGAGGAGTGGCTGGAACTGCTCGACGAGCGCCCGTACACCCCCGAGGAGATCGACTGCGTGGAGTGCTCCGGCACCGGAGTCGTGCTCACCGACGCCGGGCGCGAGGTGCTGATCTGGGCCCAGCGCCGGCTCACCCGCTCGGCGGCGTAGACGGCTGATCCCGCGGCCGCCCCGTGACGTCACCGGGGCGGTGTGCCCTGCGCTCCCGGTCCGCTGGTGAGTGAATTTGGGTCCTGAGCGCGCCGTACCAGACGGCCTGGCGCAGAATGGTGCTTGCCGTTGTGTCCGGCCGGAGTCGCCAGGAGTGAGGTCGCGGGCTTTGGTGCGTCAAGATGAACGTGTCTCCTCGGCGACCGAGCGACGACGGGTGACCCCTACCCTCCGTGTCGTTCCGCTCGTCGAGCACGCCGGCGTTCGGCTGATCGGCGACGTCGATCTGTCGTCGTGGCCCCTGCTCGAGGCCGCGATGTGTCCGTTCATCGCCGCCAGAGGTGATGTCCACCTGGAGCTGGCTCAGCTGCGGTTCGTGGACGCCCATGGAGCGTCGATTCTGGCGCGGACCGCCCAGCAGCTCGGCGAAGGGCGGCGGATGGTGCTCCACCACCCGCCCCGGGTGTTGAACCGGTTACTCGACCTGCTGTGGCAGGACGTGCCGACTATCGAGGTGAGCAAGGCGTGAATGTGGTAGCCAGCGTGACCAATCCGTTCCTCCACGAGGCGCTGTTCTACCGCGATACCGACGAGTACCAGAACGGCACGCTCCCGTTCGTCCAGGCCGGCCTGGACGCCGGAGACCCGGTCCTGGTCGCCGTGCCGGGGCCTAACGTCGACGTGATCCGGGCCGGGCTCAACGGCTCCGCGGGAAAGGTCCGGTTCGCCGACATGGCGCAGGCCGGCCGCAACCCCGGCCGGATCATCCCATGGGTGCTCAACGCGTTCCTCGACGAGCACGCCGGGGCCGAGCGGGTACGCGTGATCGGCGAGCCCATCTGGGCAGAGCGCTCGGCGACCGAGTACCCCGCATGCGTGCAGCACGAGGCGCTGATCAACCTCGCCTTCACCGGCCGGGCAGCCACGATCCTCTGCCCGTACGACGTGCAGCGGCTCGACCCGGATGTCGTCGCGGACGCCGAGAGCACGCATCCGATCCTCGTCGACAAGACCGGCAGGCAGGCCAGTGCGGCGTACGGCGAGCCTGAGAACGTGGTCGCGGCCTTCAACCGGCCGCTGCCGAGCCCGCCGGTGCCCGCCGACACGCTGGTCTTCGGGGCTGGCGACCTGCCGCGGGTACGCCAGTTCGTGGTGCAACACGCGAACTGGGCCGGGATGAGTCCCCAGCGGGTCGACGACCTGGAGATGGCGGTCAACGAAGTAGCGACCAACTCTGTGGCGCACACCCCCGGGCCGGGCACCCTGCGAGTCTGGAAAGAGGCCGGCACCGTGGTCTGCGAGGTCCGCGACCCGGGCCCGTTCGACAACCTGCTGGCCGGCCGCATCCCGCCGCCACCAGGCAGTCCCGGCGGGCGCGGACTGCTGCTCGTGAACCACGTGTGTGACCTGGTGCGGCTCTACACACACGAATCCGGGACCGTCATCCGGCTGCACATGAGCCTGTGACCGTCAGTCTGGGGTGAGCACGCGTACCCGGTGCACCGGTCTACGAGGGAAGTCGGATACGGCTACCGATGGCGGCTGCAGACAGCGCCCTCGTTCGGAACCCGCCCGCGCGGTTTGAAGTGCTCTTGACCGAGGCGACGTTTCCGGGACGTTCGCCTCTGGAAAGGGCATCGGCCAGTTACGCATGCTGGGCGTGTGGGGAGGAGCGATGTCCCTTCAGCATGACGAGCGCACGACCAGCGCCCAGCGTGAACGGTGGGCTGACAACCTGCGGGTGCTGGTGATCGCCGGCGTCATCGTCACGCACGCCGCGACGGCGTACGTGATCGACGTCGACTGGTACTACGAGGAGCGCACCACCTCAGACCTCTGGTCGCTGATCTTGACGTTCCCCGCGCTCATCGGGGGGCTGTTCGGGCTCGGTCCGCTGTTTCTCCTCGCAGGCTGGTTCTCGGCCCTCTCCCTGTCCCACAGGCGGCCGGGATCCTTCACGCGAAGTCGGCTGCTGCGCCTCGGCGTGCCTCTCCTGGTCTTCACCTTCCTCATCGATCCGCTGACCGACTACCTCGGCGGCCTTGGTGAGGGCGACGCCGCGAAGGTCTCCGACTACCTCACCAATCGCACCGGCACCGGGGACACGGGACCGATGTGGTTCGTCGCGGTCTTGCTGACGCTCTCCTTGGTGTACGCCGGCTGGCGAGCACTGCGCCCAGCGCCGCGGGCGTCCGGTGAGCTCGCACGTCGCGACCTCCTGCTCGCCATCACGACGATCGCACTGCTTTCCTTCGTGATCTGGCAGAAGTGGCTTCCCGGAGCGGACACGTTCTGGAACCTGAATTGGCCACAGTGGCCGCAGGGGGCTGTGCTGTTCGCTCTCGGCGTACACGCCGGCGAACGCGGATGGCTGGTGACCCTGTCACCAACGCGGACCCGGCGACTCGGCAGAGTGGCCGCGACAGCGCTGGCCGCCCTCGTGGCGCTGGCCTTCTTCGCCATTGCGACAAGCGACGGCGAGGACCTCATAACGGGGCTGAACGCGGGGATGCTCGCGTTCGTGTTCCTCGACGGCACGGTCGCCGTCTGCGGCGGTCTGTGGCTCGTAAGCTGGCTGCGGCGTCGATGGACGACGCAGGGGCCGCTGCTGGTCCGCGCTGGCCGCGCCTCATATGGGACGTATCTTCTCCACCCGCCGACGCTGGTCGTACTGTCGCTGCTGGCTCGGCCACTGGGCATTGCCCCGGAGCTGAAGTTCGTGCTGGTCGCGGCTGTCGGTGTCCCCGCCTGCTTCACCGTCGGGTACGCGTTGACCCGGCTGCCCAGGGTGAACCGCATCCTATGATCCCATCGGCATACTATCGATCCCAGTATGGGGTGCGGATCCGGGCATGTCCGGATCCTGCAAGGTAGTTGTTCACCGGATCCGCGGCGCCGACCGGGCCAGCCCGGCGTCGCGTGCTCGGCCGGACGCAGAATCCACGGAGAGATGCTCTTTGGCGCTTCGAGGGCAGGGTCCGGGCGGCCGGGGATGTCTGGATGCGGCCGGGAGTAGGCTCGCTGCGGAAACTCGGAAGGCTACTCGCTCCGGCGAAGTCGAGGCTCCCGACGGCTCCGACAGTGACGCGGCGGCTATGCTGCCGAAGGCACCTAGGGCACGCGAGGGGCACGAAACCAAGCAGGCAGCGATGCCAGCACGACCTAGGTTCCGGTAGAAACCGGCTCGACCCGCGGGTTCGACCGGTTCCGCCCTCGTAGCTCAGGGGATAGAGCACCGCTCTCCTAAAGCGGGTG
>Ga0126306_10002390_pt1 | contig 10549 bp, 10 predicted proteins | sample Plot27_FD_92592 | JGI IMG/M metagenome (GOLD analysis project Ga0126306, IMG submission 92592) | Serpentine soil microbial communities from UC McLaughlin Reserve, CA, USA - Plot27 | ecosystem: Environmental > Terrestrial > Soil > Grasslands | place: USA: UC McLaughlin Reserve, Lake County... | reverse complement strand
CGTCATGTCCGGCGCGGTCGGCTCGCGGTAGAACAGCAGCGGGAAGTCGTCGGGCGGGAAGATCTCGCAGAACACGACCGGCGTCCGCAGCGCCGGATGCGTGCCTACGAACGCGTCGTCGACGCCGAAGCCGCGCAGGGCGTCGCGCACGTACGGCCCGAACGGGTCGTCGCCGACCTTCGTGATCACCGCCGCGCGCGCGCCGAGCCGCGCCGCCGCGACGGCGACGTTCGTCGCGCTGCCGCCGAGCGACTTGGCGAACGTGGTCACGTCCGCCAGCGGCACGCCGATCTGCTCGGGGTACAGGTCGACCCCGACGCGGCCCATCGTGATCAGGTCGTGAGGCACGCCTGCTCCTCCAGCTCGTGTCGCAGCCGCGACAGCTGCGCGTCCAGGTCCGGCAGCTCGACCGCGAGCGCGCTTGCGGTGGCGCGCGCGTCGAGCCGCGTGTCGTACGGCACCGCGCCGGTCGGCGGCTCCGGCGGCGGAGCGGTGCGCACGAGAGCGGGGTCCAGGTCGAAGGCCTGCGCGGCGCGGCGCGCGAGGCCGACGCGGTCGGCGTGCTCGCCGCCGCAGCAGTGGAGCACGCCGGTGGCCCCGCGCTCCAGCGCGCGCCAGATCAGCTCGCCGGCAGCGGTGGCGAGCGTCGGCGTCGCGAGCGTGTTGATCGCGTCGCTCTCCCACACCGTGAACGGCTCGCCGGCGCGCAGCGACTCGACGACCGACGCGACGAGGTAGCCGAAGCCGAAGTCTTGCCGCCGCGGCGCGCGCCTGTGCTTGCCGACGAAGTCGGCTGAGTGCGGACGCGCGCGGTGGACGCCCTGCACGCCGGCGACCCGGGCGACGGTCCCGCGCTCGGCGCGCTCGGCGACCACGAGCTCGCTCGCTGCCTTGAGGAAGCCGTACTGGTTGACCGGGTTCGGCGGCGCGTCCTCGGCCGCCGGCCCCTGCGTGCCGTCGAAGACCCAGTCGGTCGAGATCAGGACGGCGTGCGCGCCGGCGGCGTTCGCCGCGTCGACGACGTTGCGGGTCGCGCCGACGTACGCGTCCCAGGCCGCCGTCCGGTCGGCGGCCATCGCGGCGGGGTCGTTGAGGATCGCTGCGTGCACGATCGCGTCCGGCGCCGCGGCGGCGGAGTAGCGCAGCGTCGCGTCGCGATCGGTCAGGTCGAGCCCGGCGTGCGACGGGCACGCGAGCTCGGCCCCGTGCGCGGCGAAGACGGCGGCGAGGTTGGAGCCGACGAAGCCGGACGCGCCGGTCAGGAGGATCTTCATGCGGACGCGACCTCCACCTCGGCCACCGCAACCGGCCGGTGCTCGCGCAGCGAGCGCCACGCCGCCAGGCCGATCACGAGCGGGGCGCGCGCGTCGTCTGCGCTCACGACCGGCTCGTCGCCCGCGATCACGGCCGCCCGGAACGCCTCCCACTCGCGCACGTAGCTCGGCACGTAGCGCTCGAGGTAGAAGTACGGCAGCGTCGGCATGTGCGTGCCGCCGGCGGTCCGCACGACCGCGGTGTGGGCGAGCGGGTTCTCCGACGCCGCCATTCCGTCGGACCCGAACACCTCGACGCGCTGGTCGTAGCCGTAGACCGACTGGCGCGAGTTGTCGATCGCCGTCAGGCAGCCGTTCTCGTGCACGAGCGTCACGAGCGCCGTGTCGACGTCGCCGGCGGCCGCGAAGCCCGAGTCGACGTTGACGGCGCCGCGCGCGAACACCTCCACGACCTCCGAGCCCGCGACGTAGCGCGCCATGTCGAAGTCGTGGATCGTCATGTCGAGGAAGATCCCGCCCGAGACCTTGACGTACTCGAGCGGCGGCGGCGCGGGGTCGCGGCTCGATATGCGGACGAGCTGCGGCTCGCCGACGTCGCCCGCGCCGACCGCCTCGCGCACCGCCTGATGAGCGGGGTCGAAGCGGCGGTTGAAGCCGATCTGGAACGGCACGCCGGCGGCCTCGATCGCGGCGAGTGCGCGGTCGAGCTCGGCCAGGTCGAGCGAGACGGGCTTCTCGCAGAAGATCGGCTTGCCCGCGCGCGCGGCGGCCGCGATCAGGTCCGCGTGCGTATCGGTGCTCGTGCAGATCGCGACCGCGCCAACATCCGCGGCGGCGAGCAGATCCTCGACCGCGAGGGCAGGCACGCCGAGCTCGGCGGCGACCGCGGCGGCCGTGCCCGGATCCAGGTCGCTGACCGCCGCGAGCGTCACGCCCTCGACCCGGCGCGCGAGCAGCTCGGCGTGCATGCGCCCGATCCGCCCGACCCCGATGACGCCGACGCGCAGCATCAGTGGTCCCGCAGCGGGACGACGTCCTCCCAGCGGCCAGACTCCGCCGAGCGCAGCAGCGCGGCTTGGACCGAGACCCATGCCAGCGCCTCGTCGAAGCCGGGGCTGAACGGACGCCCGTCGGCGATCGCGGCGCAGAACTCGGCGTCCTCGATCGTGACGAGGTCCTCGAAGCCGATCCCGTTCGCGCTCCCGGGCGCGAACGCGCCGTGCGGCGGGAAGCGCTCGCCGCCGAGCACGGTCGTGTAGCCCGAGCCGCGGTCGCCGGTCGCACGGTAGAGCCGCAGCTCGTTGAGCGCCTCGAGGTTCCAGCCGGCTGCGCCCGCGGTGCCGTGGACGTCGAACGCCATCTGGCTCTCCGGCCCGACGATCGAGCGGCTCGCCTCGAACGATCCGCGCGCGCCGCTGGCGAACTCGCACAGCATCCCGGCGTAGTCCTCGTTGGTGACGGCGCCGTGCGGGTCCTCCCGGCGGCCGCGCCCGTAGTGCGAGCCGGCGCCGACCGGGCGCTCGCCGATGAACGTCGCGACGGTGCCGACCACGCGCGTGATCGGCCCGGCGAGGAAGTGCGCGAGGTCGACGGAATGCGACAGCAGGTCGGACGTGACGCCGTAGCCGCCCTCTTCCAGCCGGAAGCGCCACGAGAGCACGCCGAGCGGGTCGGCGCCGTACATCGAGAAGAAGCGCCCGCGGTAGTTGGTCGGCGCGCCCAGCTCGCCGGCCGCGATCAGCTCCGCGGCATAGCGCACGAGCGGCGCCCAGCGGTAGTTGAAGCCGACGCCGCCGATCACGCCGGCGCGCCGCACGGCACGCTCGGCGCGGACGGTCTGCTCGGGCGTGCCGCCGACCGGCTTCTCGCAGAACAGGTGCTTGCCCGCCTGCGCCGCCGCCTCGACCAGCTCGACGTGCAGCATGTTCGGCGCGGCGATCACGACGACGTCGACCGCCGGGTCGTCGACGACCCGGCGCCAATCCTCGGTCGCGCGCCCGAATCCGAACGCGCCGACCGCCTCGTCGGCGACGCCCGGAGCCGGATCCGCGCAGATCACCAGCTCCGGGTCGTAGCTCCGATCTCCGAACAGCATCGGCAGCCGCGCGTACGAGCGCGCGTGCGCGCGACCGAGCCAGCCGAAGCCGATCACGCCGATGCCGATCCGCTGCCGTGCAGCGGCACCGGCCACCGCTGCGCTGCGCTGCTGCACGGCCGTCTTCACTTCGACTCCAGCTGGCGCTCGAGCTCGTGCGTCAGCTGGTCGAGCTCGGCGCCGCCGGACATCATCTTCACCAGCTCGTCGCGGCTGATCTTGCCCTTGTCCCACGCTCCCAGCATCTTGCCGCGGTTGAGGACCACGAAGCGGTCACCGACCGGGTAGGCGTGATGCGGGTTGTGGGTGATGAAGATGACGCCGAGGCCGCGATCGCGGGCCTGCACGATGTAGCGCAGGACCACACCCGACTGCTTGACGCCGAGCGCCGACGTGGGCTCGTCGAGGATGAGCATCTTCGCGCCGAAGTAGACGGCGCGCGCGATCGCGACCGCCTGGCGCTCGCCGCCCGACAGCGTCCCCACCATCTGGTCGGGGTCGCGGACGTCGATGCCCATCTTGGCCATCTCCTCGCCCATGACGCGCTTCGCCTTCTTGATGTCGATCCGGCGCAGCGGGCCGGCGCCGGTCATCGGCTCCGAGCCTAGGAAGAAGTTGCGCCAGATCGCCATCAGCGGCACCGTCGCCAGGTCCTGGAACACCGTGGCGATGCCCGCCGCCTTCGCGTCGCGCGGCGACGCGAACGACGTCGGCTCGCCCTCCACCAGCAGCTCGCCCTCGGAGTGCTGGTGCACGCCCGAGAGGACCTTGATGAACGTCGACTTGCCGGCGCCGTTGTCCCCGAGGACGCACGTCACCTGTCCGGCGTTGACGACCGTCGAGATGTCCTTCAGCGCGATCACGTTGCCGAAGTACTTCGAGACCTCGCGCACCTCCAGCAGCGGGGCGTCGAGGCGCTTCTGTCCGTTGCCCTGCTCGACGCTCATCGCCTCGCCCCCTCCGCACGCCGGCGGATGTACGTGTTCACCAGCACCGCGGCCAGCAGGATCACGCCGAGGAACAGGTAGCGCCAGTCGGTGTTCCAGCCCGAGAACTGGATCCCGATGAACGTCATCCCGATGATCAGCGCCCCCATCGCGGCCCCGATCGCCGAGCCGAAGCCGCCCGTCAGCAGGCAGCCGCCGGCGACCGCGGCAATGATGTAGTTGAACTCCTCGCCGATGCCCTGACCGGCCTGCACGGACCCGAGGCGCAGCGTGATCATGATGCCCACGAGCGCCGCGCACATCGAGACCATCATGAACAGGCCGATCTTGACCCTGTTCACCGGCACGCCGACGTTGCGGGCCGCGATCTTGTCGCCGCCGACGCCGAAGATCCAGTTCCCGACCCGCGTGCGGCTCAGCACCCAGGTCGCGAGCGCTGTGATGACGATCCACCAGATCACGCTGATGCGGAAGTCATGCGGCGACCAGAAGTCGCTCGCGAACAGGTTCGACGCGCTATCGAACCCGGCCGCGTCGCTGAGCCCGGACACGCGCACCGTGTCGGTGATCGCCTTCGTCCCGCCGAGGTTCACCCCCTGCAGGACGAAGAACGTCGCCAACGTCACGATGAAGCTGGGCAGCCCCGTGCGGACCACCATGTAGCCGTTCATGAAGCCGATCCCCGCCGCGAGGACGAAGGTCAGCACGATCGCGAGCCAGATGTTCAGCTCCAGCACGGTGGCGAGGATGCCCATGAAGAGGCCCGCCGTGCCGGTCATGACGCCGGCCGACAGGTCGAACTCACCGCCGATCATCAGCAGCGCGACCGCCACGGCCATGATCCCCAGGGTCGAGGCGACGTCCGTCCAGCGGGCCATCCCGCTGAGCGTCCCGAACCGGTCCGCCGTGATCACGAAGAACAGCAGCACGATCGCGGCGCCCAGCATCGCGCCGAGCTCGGGTCGCTGCAGCAGCTTCGTGAGGAAGCTGACCTTCGAGAGCCGCTCGTCGACCGCTGTCGGCGGCGGCTCCGAGGTGGGCTTGAGCGCGACGTCGCTCATCAGCGCGTTCCTTCCTCCGCGAGCTTCTCGACCGTGTCGGCGTTGTCCTTCTCGACGAAGCCCGGTCCGGTCAGCACCGGCTGGCCGCCGCCCACCGTGTTCGCGTTCGTCTTGTTGAGGGCGAGGAACACGATCGGCAGGTAGCCCTGCAGGTACTGCTGCTGGTCGACCGCGAACAGGATCGAGCCATCCTTGATCGCCTTCACGACGTCACCGGAGAGGTCGAACGTCGCGACCTTCGCCTCCGAGTTCGCGCCCTCGGCGGCGTCCCGCGCCGCCATCGCGATGTCCGGGTTCAGCGCCAGCACCGCGTCGATCGAGTTGTCCGACTCGAGCTTGGACTGGATCTCGGTCAGCGACGTCGACACGTCGGCCGTGCCCGCGACCTGCAGGTTCTCCACGTCGCCGCCGAAGCCGCTCTTGGCGCCTTCGCAGCGCTGGTTGAGGCCGACGTTGCCCTGCTCGTGGATGATGCAGAGCATCTTCGTGGCGCCGGCATCCTTGAGCTTCGCGCCCGCTCCCTCGCCGGCGATCGTCTCCGTCTGGCCGACGTGCGTGATCGCGCCCAGGTCGGCCGACTCCTCGGCGCCCGAGTTCAGCGTGATCACCGGGATGCCGGCGTTGACCGCCTTCTGGACGGCGCCCTTGATCGCATCCGGGTTCGGTGCGGACACGGCCAGGCCGTCGACCTTCTCGGTCACAGAGCCCTCGATCAGCTGTGCCTGCTCCTCGGGGTCGTTGTTGGACTCCGAGTACTTCAGCTCGACGCCCATCGCCTTGGCGCCGTCCTCGGCGCCCTTCTTCGCGACCGACCAGAACGAGCCGCCGTCGCCGTGGGTGACCATCGCGATCGTGAGGCCGCTGCCCTGCGTCAGGTTGACATCGTCCTTGGCGGCGGGGGAGCCGCCCTCGTCGCCGTTGTCGTCGCCTCCGCAGGCCATCACAAGAACCGACAGCCCCAGGACCATCAGCACGGCCAGCGTTGCGGCGCGCAGTCGTCTCATCTCTCAACCCTCTCTCTCGGTGGAGCCGTGCTTGCGAGGAACTCGATGCTTGCCTGCACATCGAGGACAGGACCGCTGCCCACCGGTGGCTCCTCACCGGTGATCGCGGCGTCCTGCTCGACCACGAGCCAGCGCTCGTACCCGTGGGCGTCGAGCTCGTCGAGCACCTCGGCGATGCTCGCGTCGCCCCGGCCCAGGGGGCGGAACAGTCCCGCCTGCGTCGCGCCCATGAGCGTCAGCTCACCGGCGCGGTAGCGGGCGGCCACGGCCGCGTCGACGTCCTTGAGGTGGACGTGGACGATGCGGTCCGGGTGGTCGCGGACGAAGGCGACGGGGTCGCCGCCTCCGATCAGCAGGTGCCCGGTGTCCAGGCACCAGCCGACGTCGGTGGTCGCCAGCAGCCGATCCACGTCGGCGGCGCTCTCCACGAGCGTGCCGGCATGCGGGTGCAGAGCGAACGTAAGGCCATGGCCGGCCACCAGCTCGGCGATCCCGGCCAGGTTGCCGGCGAGCCGGGTGCGCTGGGCGTCGTCGAGCGGCGCGGGGGCGGACCAGCCGGCGTCCATCACGGCCGCGGCGACGAACACATCGGCGCCGGCGGCGCTGAGCATGGCGGCGATCTCGCCTGCGGTGGCGTAGGCGTCGTCGCACGACGGCTCGTGCAGCACGAGCGGGACGAAGCCGCCGACGAGCGCGAGGCCGTACTCCGCGAGCAGCGCGCGCAGCGCCCGCGGATCGCTCGGCAAGAAGCCGGGAGCGCCGAGCTCGGTCGCGGTCAGGCCGAGCCCCGCCATCTCCGCAAGTACGCGCTCGGCAGGCAGCTGCGGGCCCCAGCCGGGGACCTCGCAGACGCCCCACGAGATGGGAGCGCCCGCGACGCGTCGCGCCGCCGGGGGAGTGCGCTGGTCAAGCGTCATCGAGCCTCAAAGTCCTCTCCTCTTGGAGCGCTCCAAGAAATTAGCGCGCTCCAATTCGAATGAGTATGCTTCCGCTCGCCATGGCTGTCAAGCGCGCCGCGATCGAAGCGCCCGGGCCGGGCGGCCGCGCCGGCCCGCAGCCGCGCGGGTCATCCAAGCGCGCGCGCCCGAAGCCGCCCACGATGGAGGACGTCGCCCGCGCGGCAGGCGTCTCGCGCGCGCTCGTCTCGCTCGTCATGCGCGACAGCCCACAGGTCAGTCCCCACCGCCGCACGCGCGTGCTCGCCGCCGCCGAGAATCTCGGCTACCGGCCGAACGCGATGGCGCGCCACCTCGCGAGCCGGCGAACGCAGACCGTCGGCGTGCTGCTCAACGACCTGCACAACCCGTTCTTCGCCGAGATCGCCGACGGGCTGGAGACGCTCGCCGCCGAGCTCGGCTATCGCGTCCTGCTGATCACGGGCGGCCGCAGGCCGGGACGCGAGCGCGCGATGCTCGACGGACTGCTCGAGTACCGCACCGACGGCATCATCCTCGTCAGCCCGCGGATGCGGCCGGCCGAGCTGCTCGCCGCCACCGGCGCGACGCCGACCGTGATCGTCGGCCGTCAGCTGCGCGGCGGCCGCGTCGACTCGATCGTCGTCGACGAGGCCGCGGGCGCGCGGCTGGCCGTGCGGCACCTCGCCGAGCTCGGGCACGAGCGGATCGTGCACATCGACGGCGGCCGCGGCGCGGGTGCCGCGCCGCGCCGTGCCGGCTACGCGCGCGCCATGCGCAAGCTCGGCCTGGGGGAGCACGCGGTCGTTATCCCGGGCGACTTCACGGAGGACGCGGGCGTCGCGGCGGCCGAGACGCTGCTGCGCGACGGCAGCCCGCTGCCGACGGGCGTGTTCGCCGCCAACGACCTTGTCGCCGCGGGCGTGCTCGACCGGCTGGAGGACGCCGGCGTCGGCGTGCCCGGAGACGTCTCGATCGTCGGCTACGACAACACGTTCCTCGCCGCGCTGCACCACATGTCGCTGACGTCGGTCGACCAGCCGCGTCACGAGATGGGCCGGCTCGCGCTCGAGCTCCTGTTAGAGCGGATAGACGGCCGCACCACGCCGGCGGTCCGGTTGATGGAGCCGCGGCTGGTCGTCCGCAAGACGTCCGGGCCGGCGCCGTGACGGGCGCCGCCGCTGCCGCCGCCGCTTGTGCGCCGCGGCGGCGACGCGCCATCGGCGGCCGCACCTTCACGGCTCTATGCGTGCCGGCCGTGGTCGCGGCCTCCGCGATCGCGGGCGCGACCGGCGGCGGCGCGGGCAGCGCTCCGACCATCGTCACCGTCGGCGAGCGGCCCGCGTCCGTCGCGACCGGCTTCATGCTCGCGCCCGGGCGCGTCGTGACCGTCGCGCACGTGATCGAGGGCGACAGCGCCACCGTGCGCGGAGCCGACGGAGTCGCCCGCCGCGCCGCGGTCTTACGGCGCGACCGCACGCTCGACCTGGCGCTGCTCGCGGTGCCCGGGCTCCCGGCCGCGCCGGGCGTCACGCCGGCCGGCACGAGCATGCTCGTGCGTCGCGACGGCGCGCCCGCCGCGCTGCCCGTGCGCATCGTGCGATCGATCGTCGCCCGCGTCCGCACGACCGGCGATGACGCCGGCGTCCGGCGGCCCGCGCTGGAGCTCGCGGGCTCGCCGGCTGCCGGCGACTCGGGAGCGCCGGTCATGCGCGACGGGCGCATCGCGGGCGTCCTCTTCGCCCGCTCGCGCGACCGGGCGGGGATCGCCTACGCGGTCGACGCCGCCGCGCTCGCGCGGCTGACCCCGTAACCGGGGGGCGAGAAGCGGACGCCGGGCGCCTTCACCTCCATATGCGGGGTCAAGTCGCCCGGGACCATCGGATCGCCCGCATCGCCGAGCGCCAGGGCGGCGCGATCTCACGCGGGCAGCTGTTGGACCTCGGACTGTCGCCGAAGGGCGTCGACCGCCGCGTGCAGACCGGAAGCCTGCATCCGGTCCACCGCGGCGCGTATGCCGTCGGCCATCGAACGCTCGGCGCGTGCGGCAGGCGATGGGCCGCGGTCCTCGCGCTGGGCGACGGCGCCGTGCTGAGCCACGCCGACGCGGCGAGCGCCTGGGACATCCGGACGACCGCCTCGGGCCTGATCCACGTGACGGTCCCCGGCCGCTCGGGACGCAAGCGCCGGCCGGGCATCCGCGTGCATCGGCCAGAGTCGCTCCCGCCCGACGAGGTCACCACGCTCGAGGGGCTCCCGATCACGACGCCGGCGCGCACGCTGCTCGACCTCGCCGCGAGCGGCCTGGGCGGCCGGCCGCTCGAGGCCGCGCTCGATCGCGCCGAGCTGCTGCGGGTGCTCGACTTCGCCGAGCTGCAGCGGCTGCTCGCGCGCTACCCGCGACGCCCCGGTTCACCCTCTCTCGAAGCGGTGTTGTCGCGCTACAACCCCGTCGACACTCGGAGCGAGTTGGAGGAGCTCGTTGTAGAGCTCTGCGACGCGCATGGTCTGCCGCAGCCGCTTGGGAACTGCGTCATTGAAGGAGAGGTGCGCGATTTCTACTGGCCCCACGCCAGGCTCGTCGTCGAGGCGGATTCCTACACGTGGCACCGCTCGCCCACCGCGCTGAACGACGACCGGGAGCGTGACGTGACGCTGACCCTTGCCGGCTACCGAGTGTTGCGCTTCACGTGGGAGCAGGTCACTCAGCGGCCAGAATACGTCGCCGGCGCGCTCCTCCTTGCGCTCCGGGCGACTTGACCCCACATACGGGGGTCAAGGCGCCCGCGACGGCCTAGTACCCGAGCTCCGACCGCAGCTCGGCGAGCTGCTCGCGCAGCGTCGCGAGCTCGGCGCGCAGCTCGCCCAGCTCGGCCTCGAGCCGGTCGACGCGGCCGTCGTCGCGCCGCGGACGCGGCGGCGCGGCGACCAGCGGCTCCGGCTCGGGCTCCACCGGCGGCGCGCCCCCGGCCTCCTCGGACATGCGGTGCAGGTAGCGCTCCTCCTTCTGCCCCGGCCGGCGCGCCAGCCGCAGGACGAGCTCGCGCTCGACGAGCCGGTCGAGCGTGTCCTGCAGCGCCGCGAGGTCATCGAAGCCCTGCATCCGCTCCGTACGCTGCTTGAGCTCGCCGGGCGTCTGCGCGCCGCGCAGCAGCAGGACGGCGAGCACCGCGAGCTCCTCCTCGTCGAGGCCGAGCGCCTCGTCGAGCAGGTGGCGGAACTTGTAGGCGCGGCTCGTGTGCCCGCTCGCGAGG
>Ga0126306_10002389_pt1 | contig 10549 bp, 9 predicted proteins | sample Plot27_FD_92592 | JGI IMG/M metagenome (GOLD analysis project Ga0126306, IMG submission 92592) | Serpentine soil microbial communities from UC McLaughlin Reserve, CA, USA - Plot27 | ecosystem: Environmental > Terrestrial > Soil > Grasslands | place: USA: UC McLaughlin Reserve, Lake County... | reverse complement strand
CCGGGGACGCCCGGCGCCGGCGTGACGACGACGCGGTCGCGCGTGATGTCCTCGATCCGCCAGCTGGACGCGCCGAGCAGGAACACCTGGCCGGGCCGCGCCTCGTAGACCATCTCCTCGTCGAGCTCGCCGACGCGCCGGCCGTCGGGCAGGTTGACCGAGAACAGCCCGCGGTCGGGGATCGTGCCCGCGTTCGTGATCGCGAGCGCGCGGGCGCCCTTGCGCGCGCGGATCGTGCCGGCGACGCGGTCCCAGACGACGCGCGGGCGCAGCTCGCCGAACTCGTCCGACGGATAGCGGCCGTCGAGCATGTCGAGCACGTTCTCGAGCTGCGCACGCGAGAGCTCCGCGTAGGTGTGCGTGCGGGTGACGAGCGCGTGCAGGCCGTCGACCGGCAGCGGGTCCTCGGAGGAAGCCGCCATCGCGACGATCTGCTGGGCGAGCACGTCGAGCGGGTTGCGCGGCACGACCGTGCGCTCGATCAAGCCCTCGCGCATGCGCTTCGCGACCACGGCGCACTCGAGCAGGTCGGCGCGGAACTTGGGGAAGATGCGGCCCTTGGCCGTGTCGCCGACGCCGTGGCCCGAGCGGCCGATCCGCTGCAGGCCGGCGGTGACGGACTTCGGCGACTCGACCTGCAGCACGAGGTCGACGGCGCCCATGTCGATCCCGAGCTCGAGCGACGAGGTGGCGACGATGCACGGCAGCTGACCCGCCTTGAGCTGCTCCTCGACGACGATTCGCTCCTCGCGCGCGAGCGAGCCGTGGTGGGCGCGCGCGATCGGCTCCCCGGCGAGCTCGTTCAGGCGCAGCGCGAGCCGCTCGGCCGCGCGGCGGTTGTTGACGAACACGATCGTCGAGCGGTGCTCGCGCACCTGCTCGAGCAGCTCGGGGTAGATCGCCGGCCAAATCGACTTGCGCGTCGCCTCCTGGCCGGCGAACGGGTCGAGGTCGAGATCGCTCTGCTCCGGCTCGACCATCGACTCCACCGGCACGTGGATCTCGAGGTCGAGCGGCTTGCGCGTGCCGGTGTCGACGACCGTGCACGTGCGCTTCGGCCCGACGAGGAAGCGGCCGACCTCCTCGAGCGGATTCTGCGTCGCCGACAGCCCGATCCGCTGCAGATCCGTCCCGGCCTGCTCGGCGAGCCGCTCGAGCGTGATCGCCAGGTGCGCGCCGCGCTTTGTCTGCGCGACCGCGTGGATCTCGTCCACGATCACCTGCTCGCCGCCCTCGAAGATCGCGCGCGCCTGGCTGGTCAGCATCAGATAGAGCGACTCGGGCGTCGTGATCAGGATGTCGGGCGGGTGGCGCACCATGTCGCGCCGGTCCTTCTGCGGCGTGTCGCCCGTGCGGATCCCGACCTTCACGTCCGCGCCGATCCCGCGCAGCGGCGCGCGCAGGTTCTTCTCGACGTCGTAGGAGAGCGCCTTCAGCGGCGAGACGTAGACCAGCCGCGTGCGGTGGGCGGACGGCTCGGCGACGAGGCGGTCGAGCGCCCACAGGAAGGCGGCGAGCGTCTTGCCCGACCCGGTCGGGGCGGAGATCAGCGTGTGCGCGCCGGTCGCGATCGCCGGCCACGCCTGCTCCTGCGCCGGCGTCGGTCGCTCGAACGCGCGCCCGAACCACTCGCGCACCTGCGGGGTGAAAGCGTCGAGTGCAGCATGCGCCATCACCGATCCACCGTATCGAGGGCGGGCGGCGCCTCCAGTGGGGCTGCCCTCACTCCGGGTCGCGGTAGCAGCGTCCTGCGACGCGAGAACGCGATCAGCGCGCCGAGCACGCCCGCCAGCGCCGCGGCAGCGAAGCAGGCCCGCCAGTCGACGCCCTCGACGAGCGCGCCGCCGGCCGCGGTTCCGACTGCGAAGCCCGCGATCAGCGCCGTCACCGGCCAGGTGTAGGCCTCCGTGACAGCGCCGGCGGGGGCCACCTGCCCCACGAGCTGGTTGCCCGCGGCACCGAGCGGCGCGATCAGCAGTCCGGCCGGAAGGATCAGCAGCGCCATCGCCGCGATGGACGGCGCCGCCAGCGCCGGCAGGAAGCCGAGCGGCAGCAGCGCCGCCAGCCGCAGGTAGACCACGTCGATCGGCACGCGCCAGTTGCGTGCGCCGTAGGTGAGGCCACCGACCGCGCTCGCGAGCGCCCAGATCGAGAGCAGCACGCCTGCCCACGCCGGGGCGCCGTGGTGCTTGGCGAAGGCCGGCAGGCTGATCTCGACCGCGCCGAAGCAGAACCCGACCGGCAGCGTCGCGAGCATCAGCGTGCGCACGCCATCGGAGCGCAGTGCTCCGAGGGCGCCGCGCGAGCCGGCCTCCGCGTGCGGCAGCCAGTCGCGCGACGGCGGCTGCATGACGAACAGCGCCACGCCGGTGACCGTGCAGGCGGCGCTGAGCCCGAGCGCCGCGATCGGCGAGACCACCGCGATCACCGCCGCCGCGATCAGCGGACCGACCGTGAAGAGCAGCTCGATCGCGACGGAGTCGAGCGCGAACGCCGCGGGCACCAGCTCCTCGCGGCGCCGCAGCAGCTCGGGCCAGAGCGTGCGCAGCGCCGCGCCGATGTTGGGAATCGCAAAGCCGCCGAGCAGGCCGCACGCCGCCAGCCCGGCGGTCGGGGCGCCGGACTCGGTGAGCGCGACCAGCCCGGCGGTCGCGACCGCTTCGCCGAACGCGAGCGGCAGCAGCACGCGGCGCTGTCCCAGCCGGTCGATCAGGCGGCTCTGGAGCGGCGACCCGATCGCAGCGCCGATCCCGAAGGCGCCGTCGACGAGGCCGGCGACCGCGAACGAGTCTCGCTCCTGCGCGAGGTAGAGCACGAGCGCGAGCGCGTGGATGCCGAACGGCAGCCGCGCCAGCATCGACGCCACGAGCAGCGGCGCGACGTGCGGCATGCGCAGGATGGCGGCGTAGCGGGCGCGGCCGGACATCCCCTCGACGCTAGCGCCCCACGAAGGGCTCAGATCTCGCGCGCGTGCTCGAGCACCGCGTCGAGCATCGCCGGCGTCAACACCCCGGTGAAGGTGTTCTGCTGGCTGGGGTGAAAGCAGCCGAGCAGCATGAGGCCGCCGAGCCGCGCCTCGGCCCCGTGGCCGAAGCGCGGGCGCGGGCGCAGGCCGGGCGCGAGTTGGCGCAGCCCGGACTCCCACGCGAACGCGCCGAGGCAGACGATCACGCGGGCGCGCGCGAGCAGCGGCAGCTCGGCCCGCAGCCAGCGGGCGCAGTTGTCGCGCTCGGAGGGCAGCGGCCTGTTGGCCGGCGGGGCGCAGCGCACCGACGCCGTGATCCAGCAGTCGCGCAGCTCGAGCCCGTCGTCGCGGTGGAGCGAGACGGCCCGGTTCGCGTAGCCGGTCCTGTGCAGCGCGGCGAACAGGAAGTCCCCGGAGCGATCGCCGGTGAACACGCGCCCCGTGCGGTTCGCGCCGTGCGCGGCCGGCGCGAGCCCCAGCAGGATCACGCTCGCATCCGGGTCGCCGAAGCCGCCGATCGGGCGGCCCCAATAGTCCTCGTCGCGGAACGCCGCGCGCTTCTCCCGCGCTACGCGCTCGCGCCATTCGACCAGCCGCGGGCAGCGGCGGCACTCGTGCACCGCGGCCTCGAGCGCGGCGAGCGAGCGATGGCGGTCGCCGGCCGGCGCGCGGGCGCTCACGCCGGCGTCGCGGACGCCGCCCGCAGCAGCCCGAGCACGAGGCGCTCGACGACCGGCTCGAGGTCGCGGATGTCGTCGGGCTCACCGGTGCGGATCTGGCGCGAGGCGAGCTCCGCCACCGCCCCGACGATCGCGAACGCGTCGTGCGGCGAGGCGAGCCGCGGGGCGCTGCCGCGCTCCGCGTCCTCGCGGTTGACCTCGTCGACGTAGGACGCGTACTCGGCCAGCACCCGGTCGCGCCGCTCCATCGCCCGCGGGCCGGCGCCGATGATCTCGACCAGCAGCGTCTGGGCCTCGTCGGGGAACGCCGCCAGCACCTCCAGCAACGTGTGGATGACGGCACGCACGCGGCCGGCCGCGTCGGCGCCGCTGTAGTCGTTCCCGGTCCGCCGCATCGCCTCCAGGACCGCCGTGGTGGCGGCGTCGTGGAGCGCGACGATGCAGTCCTCCTTGTTGTCGAAGTGCTCGTAGAACGTCGCCTTCGACATGCCCGCCTCGCGCGCGATCGCCTCGGCCGTCGCGTCCGCGTAGCCGGCGCGGGCGAAGATCGCGCCGGCGGCCGCGTACAGGCGCCTGCGCTGGCGGTCCTGGCGGACCTCGAGCGGAGGCGCATGGCGGCCGCGTGGTGCCGTGTCGTGCTCCCGATCACCCATGCGCCGCGATCCTAACCAGGTCACTACCCTCTGGGCGCAGCATGCCCCGCGCGCTTCTCGCCGTCTCCGTCGTGCTCGCCGCGCTCGCCTCCGGCTGCGCCGGGAGCTCCTCGTCAGCGGGCGAGTTCGAGGGCGAGGAGAGGAACGTCGCCGAGGTGGTGGAGAAGCTCCAGACCGCCGGCGAGACCGGCGACGCGGCGGAGATCTGCGACGAGGTGCTGGCCAAGGCCGTGCGCGAGCAGATCCAGGAGGCCGGCTCGACGTGCGAGCAGGAGCTCGAGAAGGCGATCAAGGACGCCGACGACTTCGAGCTCGACGTCGAGGACGTGACGATCCAGGGCAACCGGGCGACCGCCAAGGTCAAGGGCCGCGACGAGGACGAGGACCGCGTGCGCGACTTCGAGTTCGTGCGCGAGGGCGCCGACTGGCGCGCGACGAGCCTCGGGTCTTAGCCGAGCGCGCGTCCGTACTGGCGCTCGTAGTAGGCGCGGTAGGCGCCCGAGCGGATCGGCTCCCACCAGTCGCGGTTGGCGCGGTACCAGGCGACCGTGCGCTCCAGCCCTTCGTCGAACCGCACCTGCGCCTCCCAGCCGAGCGCGCGCACCTTCTCGGAGCCGAGCGAGTAGCGCCGGTCGTGCCCGGGCCGGTCGGTGACGTACTCGATCAGCTCCTCCGACGCGCCGGTCAGCCCGATGATGCGCTTCACGACGTCGACGTTGACCGCCTCGTCGGGACCGCCGACGTTGTAGGTCTCGCCGGGCGCACCGCGGGCGAGCACGTGGCCGATTCCGCGCGCGAAGTCCTCCACGAAGATCCAGTTGCGCATCTGGCGCCCGTCGCCGTAGACCGGCAGCGGGTCGCCGTGCAGCGCGTTGAGCACCATCAGCGGGATCAGCTTCTCGGGGTACTGGTAGGGCCCGTAGTTGTTCGAGCCGCGGCAGATCAGCGACTCGAGCCCGTACGTGTGGTGGTAGGAGGCGACCAGCAGGTCGGCCCCCGCCTTGGTGGCGGAGTAGGGCGAGGAAGGCTGCAGCGGCGATGCCTCGGTGAACGAGCCCCGCTCGATCGACCCGTACACCTCGTCGGTCGAGACCTGCACGTAGCGCACCCCGTGCGCCCGCGCCGCCTCGAGCAACACGAACGTGCCGAGCGCGTGCGTCGTGATGAACGCGTCGGGCTCCGAGATCGAGCGGTCGACGTGCGTCTCGGCGGCGAAGTTGACGACGGCATCGGCGCCCGCGATCGCGCCGGCGACCGCATCGGCGTCCTCGATCCCGGCGCGGATGAACGCGAAGCGCGGCTCGTCCCGCAGGTCGGCGAGGTTCTCCTCACGCCCGGCGTAGGTGAGCTTGTCGAGCACGGTGACGGCGTCGCCGTGCTCGGCGATCCGCTGGCGGACGAAGTTCGAGCCGATGAAGCCGGCCCCGCCGCACACGAGCAGCCTCATGCGGTGACTCCCAGTTCGAGGTAGGCGTGCAGGCCGTCCTGCCACGGCGGCAGCACGGGGGTGTCGGGACGCTCCGAGCGCAGCACGGAGTAGGCGGGGCGCCGCGCCGGGCGGCCAAGCTCGGCGGTGCTGCCGCGTTTGAGCTCCACCGCGGCGCCCGTCGCGGCGAAGGCCGCGGCGGCCAGGTCGTACCAGGAGCACGAGCCGCCGCCGGCCACGTGGTGGATCCCCGGCAGCCGCCGCTCGGCGATCGCGACGAGTGCGGTCGCGAGCTGACCCGTGAACGTGGGGCAGCCGACCTGGTCGTCGACGACGGTGAGCGCGTCCCGCTCGCGTGCGAGCCGCAGCATCGTGGCCACGAAATTCCCGCCGTGCTCGCCGAACAGCCACGAGGACCGCACGATCGCGTGCGCGCCCGGCGCAGCGTCGGCCACGGCGAGCTCCCCCGCGAGCTTGGAGCGGCCGTAGGCGCCGACCGGCGCGGTCGCGGCCGACTCCACGTAGGGCTTGCGCGCGCTGCCGTCGAAGACGTAGTCGCTCGATACGTGGACGAGGAACGCGCCCGCCGCCGCGGTTGCCGCCGCGACGTTCCCGGCGCCCGCGCCGTTGACCGCGGTGGCGGCCCGCTCGGCCGACTCGGCGCCGTCGACGTCGGTCCACGCCGCGCAGTTGACGACCGCGTTCGGGCGCGCCGTGTCCACCGTGGCCGCCACGGCGGCGGCGTCGCGGATGTCCAGCTCGCGGCGCGACAGCGAGATCACGTCGTGGCCTGCGCGCGCGGCGGCGGCGCTGACGTCGTGGCCCAGCATGCCGGCCGCTCCGGTCACGACCACTCGCATGTCGGCGCTATTGGTAGCAGCGCAGCGCGAGCGACAGCTCGAAGCGCGCGTCGGGGTCCTCGAGTCGCTCGCCGAAGAGGTCCCGCAGCTGGCGTACTCGGTAGCGGACCGTCTGCGGGTGCACGTCGAGCGCGGCAGCGACGGCCTGCACCTGGCCGGGCCGGTCGAGCCAGGCGGCGAGCGTCTCGGTCATTCGGGCCCGCGGCCCCTCGGCGAGCTCGGCGAGCGGAGCGAGCCGCGACGCCGCGAGGTCCGCGGCAACGCGCGGGTCGGCCGCGAGAAGCAGGTCGGCGAGATGGTCGTCGGCGTCGATCAGGCCGCCGGCCGCGCCGCCCTGACGCGCGAGCTTTCCCGCCGCGGCCAGGCGGTGCGTCGCGATCGCGCGGCGGGCGCTCGCCGACCCGTGCTGCCACTCGACGGTCGGCCCCAGCGCGGCCGGCCGGTCGTGGATCAACGACTCCAGCCGTCGCCGCCGTCCGGGCGCGTCGGGATCGGGCACGAAGACGAGCGCCGCGCCGAACGCCTCGGCGCCGATCGCGCCCTCGCCGAGCCGCCGCGCGAGCCGCGCGGCGATCGAGTCCAGCGGCGCCTCGGCCGGGGCGCCGTCCTCCGCGGTAGCAGCCACCAGCGCGGCCAGCCCGCCGCGCGGCAGCGTCCACGTCGCCGCGGCGGCGGCGGTCCGAACCGCCTCCTGGCCCGCGGGCGGGTCCTGCGCCAGCAACCGCACCAGCCGGCGCCGGCGGCGCTCGCTCTCGCCCGCGGCGGCCGTCTGCTCCTCCGCGTAGCCCTCTGCCGACTCCGCCGACAACTCGTCGATGTAGGCGAAGATCGCCTCGCCGAGCGCGTAGATCGCGTCGGGGGCGAGCCCGCCCGCCACGCCCGCCTCCACGAACCGCCGCCACGCGAGCCGCGCGCCGACCCGGTAGGCCGCCAGCAGCGCATCGAGGCTGCGGCCGGCGCGGAACTCGCCGCGGCCGAGGTCGACGTACGTGCTGCGGCTCTCCGCCGCGTCGGGCTCCGGGTCGGCGAGCAGGTCGACGAAGCGGTTCAGCGCGACCTCGACGCCGAGCCGCACGACCTGTCCGAACTCGCCCTCCATCGCACGCGCGTAGTCGGGCACCTCGCGCGCGATCGCTGCGATCATCTCGTCGGCCAGCCCCGGCAGCGCGGGCCGCAGCACGTGCGCGGCGTCCACGGGGACCACCGCGTAAGGCCGCGACGTCGGCTCCATTGTCACGAGGCTACAGATGTACTCGAGGCGATCGCCTCGCACAAGCTCGCCTGCGCTCATGCAGTAACCTGCACGTTCGTGCAAGAACGTGCAGCAAACGGGCAGCTGCTGAGCGCCGAGCGGCGCAACGCGATCCTCGCCGCGGTCGCACGCGACGGCAAGGTCGTCGCCGCGCGGCTGGTGCAGGAGCTCGGCGTCTCCGAGGACACCGTCCGTCGCGACCTGCGCGAGCTCGCGGCGCAGGGGCTCGTGCAGCGCGTCCACGGCGGCGCGCTGCCACCGGCGCCGCAGCCGGGCTCGTTCGAGCGCCGCCGCGAGAGCTTCAGCGCCGAGAAGGCCGCGCTCGCCGAGGCGGCCGTCGGCGTGCTGCTCGGCGCCCGCGTCGTGCTGCTCGACGGCTCGACCACGAACCTCGAGCTCGCGCGCCGGTTGCCGGTCGACCGGCCGCGCACGGTGCTGACCAACTCGCCGCCGATCGCCGCCGCGCTCGCGGAGCACCCGTGCGCCGAGGTCGTCGTGATCGGCGGCCGGCTCGACAAGCGCGCGCAGGTGACGACGGGCGCGGCCGCGCTCGACTTCATCCGCTCCGTGCGCGCGGACGCATGCGTGCTCGGCGTGTGCGCGTTGCATCCGGAGGCCGGGCTGTCGACCGACGACCTCGAGGAGGCGCAGGTCAAGCGGGCGATGGTCGAATCCGCCGCGGACGTGATCGCGCTCGCGACCGCGGACAAGCTCCGGGCCGGCAGCCCGTACCTGGTCGCCCCGGTCGGCGAGCTGACCCACCTGGTCGCGGAGGCCTCGGCGTCCGACGAGCTGCTCGATCCCTATCGCGCGCTGGGCGTGAGCGTGACGCTGGCATGAGCCCGCGCTGGGCCACGACCGGCGTCTTCGTCGCCAACGGCGCCGCGATCGGCCTCTGGGTCGCCCACATCCCCTGGGTGCAGGAGCGCTTCGAACTGTCCAAGAGCACGATGGGGCTGGTGATCGTCGCGATGGCGCTGGCCGTGGTGCTCGCCTTCCCGGTCGCCGGCCAGGCGATCGTCCGGCACGGATCGGAGCGGATCGTGTGGGTCGGCGGGATCGCGTGCGCGCTGGCCGTCAACCTGCCGCTGCTCGCGCCGCAGCCGGTGCTGGTCGCGCTCGGGCTCGCCGTGCTCGGCGGCGCCAGCGCGACGCAGGACGTCGCGATGAACAGCCACGGCGTGAAGGTGGAGAAGGACCTGCGCAGGCCGATCATGTCCTCGCTGCACGCCGGCTGGGCGTTCGGCGGCATGGCCGGCGCCGGCTTCGCCGCGGCCTGCGCCGCGGTCGGGATCGACCCGCGCGTGACCGTCGCGGTCGGCTCGGGGCTGCTGCTCTGGCTGGTCACCGCGAGCGCGCGCCGGATCGGCCATGGGTCGCCCGCCGAGGGCGAGGACACGCCGCGCTTCACGCTGCCCTCCCGCGGCGTCCTGCTGCTGGCGGTCCTGTGCCTGCTCGTGATGGTGACCGAGGGCGCGATGGCCGACTGGGGCGGGCTCTACCTGCGCCAGGACCTCGGCGCCGGCGCGGCGATCGCCGCGCTCGCGTATTCGTTCTTCACCGCCGGGATGACGGGCGGCCGCATCGTCGGCGACTGGGTCAACCACCGCATCGGGGCGGTCGCTCTGCTGCGCTTGGGCGCGCTGCTGACCGGAATCCCGCTCGGGGCGATGCTGCTGATCGGGCAGCCCGCCGCCGCGCTGATCGGGCTCTTCCTCGTCGGCCTCGGAGTGTCCAACGGCGTGCCGCTGATGTTCAGCGCCGCCGGCCGCCAACCGGACGTCCCGCCGGGCCCCGGCATCGCGGCCGTCTCCTCGATGGGCTCGCTCGGCTTCCTCGCGGGCCCGCCGTTCATCGGCTTCCTCGCGGACGCCGTCTCGCTGCCGTGGGCGCTCGCGACGCTGATCCTAGGCGCGATCACGGTATTCGCGCTCGCCCGGCGCGCGACCGCTAGGACCGAACCCGAGCCGGGCGACCGGCCCGAGCCGCGCCCGCGCGCTCCGGTGGCCGTGCCATGAGCTACATCACCCGTCGAGCAGCCTGATCAGGTACTCGCCGTAGCCGCTCTTGACGAGCGGCTCGGCCAGCGTGCGCAGCGCGGCGTCGTCGATGAAGCCCTCGCGCCAGGCGATCTCCTCCGGCGAGCCGATCCGGAGCCCCTGGCGCTCCTCGATCACGCGCACGAACTCGGCCGCCTGCACCAGCGAGTCGAAAGTGCCGGTGTCCAGCCACGCCGTGCCGCGGTCGAGCACGCCGACGCGCAGCTTGCCGCGCCGCAGGTATTCGCGGTTGACGTCGGTGATCTCGATCTCGCCGCGCGCGCTCGGCGCCACGTTTCGCGCGATCTCGACGACGTCGTTGTCGTAGAAGTACAGCCCGACGACGGCGTAGTTCGACTTCGGTCGCGCGGGCTTCTCCTCGATCGAGACCGCGTTGCGCCCATCGTCGAACTCGACCACGCCGTAGCGCTCTGGGTCGGCGACGTGATAGGCGAAGACCGCGCCGCCGTCGGGGTGCGTGAGCTGCTTGAGCTGGGCGCCCAGGCCGTAGCCGTAGAAGATGTTGTCGCCGAGGATCATCGCGACGGAGTCGTCGCCGATGAAGTCCGCGCCGACGATGAACGCGTCGGCCAGCCCGCGCGGGGTCTCCTGCGCCGCGTAGGAGAACGCGCAGCCGAACTGCGACCCGTCGCCGAGCAGCCGCCGGAACTGGT
>Ga0126306_10002388_pt1 | contig 10550 bp, 9 predicted proteins | sample Plot27_FD_92592 | JGI IMG/M metagenome (GOLD analysis project Ga0126306, IMG submission 92592) | Serpentine soil microbial communities from UC McLaughlin Reserve, CA, USA - Plot27 | ecosystem: Environmental > Terrestrial > Soil > Grasslands | place: USA: UC McLaughlin Reserve, Lake County... | reverse complement strand
GCCTCTCGCTCCGCGCGCCGTTGCGCCGAGAGCTCGCGGATCACCCCGCCAACGCCGACCACCCCCGCGCCCGCCGCGATCAACACGAGCCACAGCCCCAGCTCGGCCCCCACGGTGAGCAGCACGACCGACACCGCCAGCCACACCGTCGCCGGGCTCAGGTCCGCCACGGCCTCGCGCTCGGGTTGGACGGAGCGCCCGAGACCGGCCAGCCTCAGGTACAGCGCCACCACGACCATCACGGCGGCGGCACCGCCGAACAGGGCGGGCGTCTCGACACCCTCGAAGCCGAACACCGCAGCGCCCAGGGCGCCGACCACGGCGAGGCCCAGCCCCCATCCCGCGAACACGAGCGGGGCGCGCATCAGACCGCAGCCTCGCGCACGTGACGGAGGTCGAGCAGCGGCGCGTACGAGCGCACCGGCGGCAGCGAGTCGAAGTTGTGGCGCGGCGGTGGCGACGTGGTCGCCCACTCGAGCGCCTGTGCGTCCCACGGGTCCGCTCCCGCGGGCGCACCCGCGCGCAGGGACCGCGTCAGGTTCACGAGGAACACGGCGAAGGCCGCGAACAGCGTGAACGCCCCGACCGTCGCGATCACGTTCAGCGTGCCCCACCCGTGGAAGGCCGCGTAGGAGGACACCTGGCGCGGCATCCCCTCGTGGCCGAGGAAGAACATCGGGATGAAGGTCACCAGCGCACCGACGAACATGAGCCCCGCCTGCAGCCGCCCGAGCCCCTCGCCGAGCAGGCGGCCGGTGACCTTCGGAAACCAGTAGTAGACCGCGGCGAACAGCCCGAACACGGTGCCCCCGAACAGCGTGTAGTGGAAGTGCGCGACCACCACGTAGCTGTCGTGCACGTGGTAGTCGAGCGGTGGCGAGGCCACGAACACGCCGGTGAGCCCGCCGATCAGGAACAGGAGCATGAAGCCGAGCGCGAACAGCATCGGCGGGGCGAGCCTGATCCGGCCGCCCCACATCGTCGCCGCGAACGCGAAGTACTCGATCCCGGCCGGCACCGCGATCGCCGTCGACGTGAGCGAGAAGAAGCGGTTGTCCACCGCCCCGGTCACGAACATGTGGTGTCCCCACACGCTGGTGGAGAGCACCGCAAAGGCCAGCAGGCCGAGCACCGTCACGCGGTAGCCGAAGTACCGGCGTCGCGAGAAGGTGGACACCACCTCGCCCACGGCGCCGAGCAGCGGGAAGAAGACCACGTACACGAGCGGGTGCGCGTAGAACCAGAACAGGTGCTGCCAGGTCACGGCCCCGCCCTCGCGCGTGAAGACATCGGCCCAGTTGCGATCCACGTACAGCAGCGCCATGGCCCCCACGACCACCGGGAAGCTCGTGACGACCATGAACAGCGTGGCCACCTCGCTCCAGGTGAAGACCGGCATGCGCAGCAGCGTCATCCCGGGTGCGCGGCGCCGCACGATCGTGGCGAGCAGCGCGACCCCCTGGAAGAAGACGCCGGCCTGGGAGAGCCCAACCCCGAGCACCCAGAAGTCGGCGCCCGTGCCCGGCGCGGAGTTGGCGTCCGAGAGCGGGTAGAAGGCGAACCACGCGAAGTCCGCGGCACCCTGCTCGGTGAGGAAGCCGCTCCACAGCACCAGGCCGCCGCCCAGGTAGATCCAGTAGCCGAACAGGGCAAGTCGGGGCCAGACGAGGTCGCGGGCGCCGATCTGCAGCGGCACGAAGTAGAGGCCCACCCCCACCGCCAGCGGCGAGGCGAACAGGAACAGCATCGTCGAGCCGTGGATGGTGAACAGCTGGTTGTAGGCCTCGCGCGAGACCACGTCGAGCTCCGGCGTGGCCAACTCGCTCCGCATCACCAGCGCGAGCAGTCCGGCCAGGAAGAAGAACGCGAGCGCCGTGCACGCCGTGGTCAGCCCGATGCGCTTGTGGTCGGTGCTCGAGACGAACTCGATCATCGGCGGCCACGCAGCCATCGCTCGAACGCCGCCGGCGCCACCACCCGGATGTTGAAGGTCATGGTCGCGTGCAGCAGCCCGCAGAACTGGTTGCACTCGCCGCCCAGGTGGAGCAGGCCCTCCTCCGGGAAGCTGAGGACGAAGCTGGTCCGCCGACCGGGGAACAGGTCGCGCTTGAAGCGAACCTCAGGGACCCAGAACGCGTGGATCACGTCCACCGACGTGCCCCTGAAGCGCACGGGCGTGTCGGCCGGCACCACGAGCGTGGTCGGCCGGCGGTCGCCGCCGACCTGGCTCACCCCGGCCTCCGGGTAGTCGAAGCGCCAGTTCCACTTCGCGGCGGTGATCTCGACCAGCGGTCCGTCCTTCTGGTCCTCGAACGCCTCGAGGTCGTCCATCGAGCTGTAGGTCAACGCGAGCAACACCGCGACCAGGGCGGCCACGACGGCGATCCACCCGAGCTCGAGCGGACGCTTCGCGTCCGCGCCGCGCGGGAACTCCGGCTCGCGGCTGCGGAACCGCACGACGACGAACACGAGCGCGCCGGCCACGAGCACGAACACGGCTACCCCGATCGGCCAGTAGAGGCCGAATACGTCCTGGTACTGCTCGCGGGTGTTGCCGATGCTGGCGATCACCGGGTTCCCCAGGACCGCCTACCCGCTTAGCGCGTGGTGAACTCCCGCGACTCGACCTGGGCGAGCGCGAGCCCGGCCTCGATGTGGGACAGGTGGGTGAGCGCCTGGGGGAAGTTGCCGAGCAGCTCGCCCGAATCCGGATCGACCTCCTCGGCGAAGAGGCCGAGGCGATTCGCCGTGCCCACCGCCCTGTCGAACACCGCCCGAGCACGGTCGTGGCGGCCCTGCCCGGCCAGCGCTCCCGCGAGCCAGAAGGAGCACGCCACGAAGGCGCCCTCCTTGCCGTCGAGCTCGTCGTCGCCCTCGTGGCGACGCAGCAGACCCTCGTCGTCGAGCGCGAGGTCCTCCGCGATCGCGTCGGTCGTACGGACGATCCGCTCGTCGCGGTGGTCGACGAAGCCGAGGACCGGCAGCCGCAGGAGGGCGGCGTCCATGCCACGCTCGCCGAAGGCCTGCACGAACACCCCTCGCTCGTGATCGTAGCCCTCGTGCTCGACGGCCTCCCTGATCTCGTCGCGGGCGGCGCTCCAGCGCTGCTCGGGCGCATCGCGCCCGCAGTCTCGCGCCAGGCGCAGGCCACGGTCCACGGCGGCCCAGCACATGACCTTCGAGTGCACGAACTGCTTGGGCTCGCCGCGCCACTCCCAGATGCCCGAGTCGGGCGCGGTCCAGCGCTCGATCGCCGAGTCCACCAGCGTCACCAGGAATCCCCAGTAGTCGTCGTCGGGGGAATGGCCGCGTCGATGCCAATCCCAGCCCTGCACGACCAGGTGCGCGCAGGCGTCGAGCTGCGTCTGGAACGCGGCGTCGTTCCCCAGGCGTACCGGCTGCGCGCCGCCGTAGCCGTCCAGGTGGCCGAGCTCCCGCTCGTGGAGTCGCCGCTCGCCGCCCACGCCGTACGCGATCTGCAGATCGGCGGGGTCGCCGGCCGTCGAGCGCTCGACGAAGCGGCGGAACGCGTTCGCCTCCTGCTCGCAGCCCAGCTCCGCCAGCGATCGGGAGGCGAGCACGGAGTCGCGGATCCAGCTGTAGCGATAGTCCCAGTTGCGCGTGCCGCCCGGCGCCTCGGGCAGTGATGTGGTGGGAGCCGCGACCATCGCCCCCGTCGGCTCGTACGAGAGCGCCTTGAGCACGAGGGCGGAGCGAAACAGGCCAGGGGCGTCGGGGCCGTCCTGCAGCCGCCCGAGCCAGTCGCGCCACCACTGGACGGTCTCGTCGAGGGCGCGTTCGAGGTCGGCCGCGTCCGGTCGTTCCCAGTCGCCGGCATCCAGCTCCTCGGGCGGCAGCGAGAGCATCAGGAACGGCACGCGTTCCCCTTCGCGCACGCTCAGCGCGGCGCGCAGCCCCCGGGCGTCACCCGCCTGCTCGACCGTCGCCGGGGACCACAGCAGCAGGCTGTCGTCGCCACCGGTAGCGCTGTGCGCCCCGTGGCCGTGGTGGCGCAGCCACGGATCGATCTCGCCGTAGTCGAACCGGGGGGCGAACTTCATCTCGAGATCCACGACGCCGCGCACGCCCTCGACCATTCGCAGCAGCCGGCGCCGCGCATCGCGTCGTGGCGCCGGGGGCATCAGGAGGCAGTCCCGCAGGCGGACCTCTCCACCCGCGGTGCTGAAGCTGGTCTCGAGCACGAGCGTGCCGTCCAGGTAGTCGCAGCTCGTGTCGGCCTCGTCGACGGCAGCCAGGCTCCAGTGCCCGCCGCGCGCGTCGTCGAGAAGCCGTCCGAAGACGCTGTCGCTGTCGAAGCGGGGCACGCAGAGCCAATCGATCGAGCCCTCGCTCGAGACGAGCGCCGTCGTATGGCAGTCGGACAGCAGCGCGTAGTCCGCGACCGGCCGCACAGCTCAGGCGGCGAAGGCGTCCGCGGCGGCGCGGGCGCGCAGCCCGTCGAGCGTCTCCCGCTGGCGCTCGGCGCGCTCGGCGAGCCGGGTCAGCCGGTCGCGGTCGAGCTTCGGCTCAGCCTCCGCGAGCTCGATCAGCGTCCGCCACAGCGAATGCTTCCCGGTCACTCCTGCGAGGAGACCCTCCAGCTCGACCATCCGGGAGAGCGGCGAGTAGCCGAGGATCTGACCGTTCAGCTTCAGCCGGCCCACCTTCTCGGCCGCCCACGCGGTCATGTTCTTCGGCCGGTCCGGACCGAAGCCCAGATCCTCGATCACCCCCTCGAGCGCGCGCCGGTCCGCCTCGATGTCGTCGGCGAGCTTGGCCAGGGGCTCGCCGTAGGCCGTGCCCTCGTTGGAGCCGCGGGCCCGCCGCGCCAGCTCGCGCCCGGCCGTGGCGGCGGCCAGGTGGTCCTGGAGGTAGATGCGGAGCAGCTTGTCGTTCACGGCACAGACCCGGCTACCCATACTCTGACCCGGTGCAAACGGGAAGCGAGCTCGAGGGCGCCCTCGGCGACGCGGGCGGAGCCGCGGCTCCGCGCGAATGGGCCGCCCGCCTGCGGAAGCTCCTGCGTGCCGAGCTCGAGCGCGGCCTGCGCGAGCTGGACGAGGCGCGCACCGGCCGGGAACGCCCGATCGCGATCGCGCTGGCGCCGGCCGACGCCGCGCTCGTCGCGGTGTTGCCGGTTCCACCCGAGCTGCGCGCCGACCCCGCCGCCGTCGGGGAGCGGGCCGGCGAGCTCGTGGCCGCCGCGGTCGAGCAGCTGGTGGAGGCCACCGACCCGGGCGCGCCCAGGGGGGGCCACGACCTGCGCCTTCGGCTTGGCTCCCACGACGGGTTCCTCGTGCTCTCGTACCCGGCCGCGGACCCGGCCTGGTCCGCCGCCTACGCGTGCGAGGCGCTCGACGAGGCGTGGGCAGCCATCGACCGGCTTCGCGCGCACGCGCTGCTCGTGCCGGGCCATGCGCTCGAGGTGGTCGACATGCGCCCGCCGATCGGCGCCACCCACCCGCTGCGCGTGGCGGAGGCCGTCACTCGCCTCGGCGGCTCGCCGCTCGACGAGGACTCGATCGAGGCGCTCGAGCCGGAGCTCCTGCGGCTGCTCGAACCGGCCGGCGCCGCGACCCGCGCGCATGACGATCCCGATCCCCGCCGGCGCGTGATGCGGCGCATCCTGCAGCGACTGGACGGAATGGGGAAGTGGGGCGGCTACCACACCGCATTCGACCACCTGGCACGTGGCTTCGCCGGCAACGAGCGGTCGCTGGCCTACGAGGTGGGCGAGGAGCTGGTGGGTGCCGGCCTCCTCGCGGAGAAGCCGAGCGTGGGCCAGCGCCACGTCTTCCTCAACCCGCGCAGGGCCGGGGAGATCCGGCGGCTCATCGACGACGGCGTGCTTCCGCCGGACCTCGCGCGCGACTGAAGCGCCAGACGAACTCGCCGTCCTCCTGCGCCTCGCCGTCGTACCGGAAGCCGGCCTTCTCGAGGACGCGGTTCGAGGCGCCCGGCTCCGGCAGCGTGTGGGCGATCACGGTGGTCACCCGCTCGTCCGCGAACGCCTCGGCGAGCATCGCCCGCGTGGCCGCGGTCGCCAGGCCGCGTTCGCGCCGCTCGGCGGCAATCTCGTAGCCGAGCTCGACGACGCCGCCCATGGGCGGACCCTTGAAGCCACCCCAGCCGACCAGCTCCGGGGGGTCTCCGGAGACGAACAGGCGAGCTCCCCACGCCGAGCCGGTCGGGTCCGCGGCAAGCGCGTCTCGCGTGTGCTGCAGCGCGCCGGTGAAGGTGGCCCAGCCGGGCACGACGTCGTGGCCAAGCGCTCGGGCGAGCGTGTCGTCGCCGGCCAGTGCTGCCTCGATCAGCGGCAGCTCGCCGCGGACGAGGCGGATCACGGCGCAGAGCCGGTCACTCGCAGTCGGCCGTCCTCGCCGACGCTGAGGGCCCTCCGGCCGGCCACCAGCTCGCGCAGCTCGTCGCCCACGAGCTCGCGGCGCCAGCCGTGCACCACCCGGACGTGGTCTCCATCCTCGCCCTGGCGCAGCGCCGAGATCAGCGTGCTCAGCTCGGACTGGGTGGCGATCAGCTCCACGGCCACGCCCTCCTCCATCGAGCGGTGGCGCACCAGCGCCTGGGAGAGGGCGATCAGCGGGGCGTCGGCCGGCTCCCGTGGGGGCGGCTCCGCGGGAGCCGGTGGCGGCTCGCGCCGAGCGCCGCGCTCGATCGCCTCGAGCAGCCGGTCGCCGCGGCGGTGCATCGTCTGCCCGGGCAGCCCGCGGATCTGCTCGAGCCCGTGGCGGTTCGACGGCGCCCGCCGTGCCAGCTCCACGAGCGCCTGGTCGGGAAGCACATAGCCGGCCGGCCGGTCCATCGCCCGCGCGGTGTCCTCCCGCCATTCCACGAGCTCGCGCGCCACCGCTCGGGCCCGGTCGTTCAGCCGGGCCAGTCGCGGCAGGCGCTCGTACACGCGGTCGGGGTCCCGCTCGTCGCTCGACTCCTCGAGCGCGCGGCATTCCTCGCGCGCCCAGCGGAGACGACCGCGCCCCTCGAGTCGGCGCTCGATCTCGTCGCCCAGTGAGAGCAGGAGCCGGGCGTCGTCGCCGGCGTACTCGAGCTGCTGGGGAGTGAGCGGGCGCCGGTCCCAGCGCGTGAAACCCTCTGCGCCCTTGAGGCGCACGCCGAGCACCTTGCGCACGAGCGACTCGTAGCCCTCCTGGTTGCCGAAGCCGACGAATCCCGCCGCCAGCTGCGTGTCGAACACGTTCGTCACGTTGGTGCCCCAGGCCCGGCGCAGGAGCGCGATGTCCTGGCGCCCGGCGTGCACCACCACCTCCACGCTCGGATCGGCCAAGACCCGCGCCAGGGGCGTGGGGTCGGGCGGGGCATCGGCCAGCGGGTCGATCACCTCCGTGAGGACCCCCTCGGGGGCATCCGGATCGGGAACGGCCACCTGGGCCAGGCAGAGGAGCGCCTGGTAGCGGCGCTCCGAGACGAACTCGGTGTCGATCGCGATGCGGCGGTGGGCGGCCGCGCGCTCTGCCAGCACAGCGGGCACTGGTCGCCACCATACTCAGCCACGTGTCGATCTTCGCGACAGCGCTGCTCGCCGCGGGGCTGGCCGCCGGTCCGCAGGCCCCCGCCGCGGCGCCCTCCGAGGTCGTGATCGGCCGCTCCGCCGAGGGCAGGCCCATCCGCGCGCTGCGGGTGGGCCCCGCTCGCGCGCGCGTAAAGGTGCTCGTGGTGGGCGCCGTGCACGGCAACGAGCCGGCCGGCAAGGCGGTGGTGGCGAGGCTTCGCAAGGCGAGGCCCCCGCGCGGCACCGCGCTGTGGCTGATCGAGGACGCCAATCCCGACGGGTCGGCGGCGGGCTTCCGTCACAACGCCAACGGCGTGGACCTGAACCGCAACTTCCCCTACCGCTGGCGCCCGCAGGACGGCGTCTACGAGTCCGGGCCGGGACCCGCGTCCGAGCCCGAGACGCAGGCGATCCAGCGCTTCGTGGAGCAGGAGCGCCCGCGCGTGACGCTCTGGTACCACCAGGCACTGCGCATGGTGGTGAAGGGCGCCGGCGACCCCGCGCTCGAGCGCCTCTACTCGCGGCGCTCGGGGCTGCCCCGGCGGCGCCTGCCGCGCTACCACGGCACGGCCACGTCCTGGCAGAACTCCACCTTCCCCGGCGACACCGCGTTCGTGGTCGAGCTGCCCGGCGGGGCGCTCCCCACGGCCGGTGTACGCCGCCACGCCGGCGCCGTGCTGGCCCTGGCCGCCGCGGTGGCCCCGCCGCCCGTGGTCTCGAAGCCGATCCCCTACGGCGACGACCGCAAGGCCGACATGCACGCCTACGCGCGGCGCCACTACGGCATCGACGACTTCCGGCTGCGCGATCCGAAGGTCATCGTCGAGCACTACACGGTCACCGACAGCTTCCCGCCGGTCTTCAACACCTTCGCGCCCAACCGCCCCGACGTCGAGCTCGGCGAGCTGCCCGGCATCTGCAGCCACTACGTGATCGACCGCGACGGCACGATCTATCAGCTGGTCTCCACGGCGATCATGTGCCGCCACACCGTGGGGCTGAACTACACCGCCATCGGGATCGAGCACGTCGGGCGCTCCGACGCCCAGGTGCTCGGCAACCCGCACCAGATGTCAGCCTCGCTCCGCCTCACGCGCGCGCTTCAGGGGCGCCACGGGATCCTCACGCGCAACGTGATCGGCCACAACGAGAACCGCTCGAGCCCGTTCCACCGGGAGCTCGTGGCGCGCCTGCGGAGTCAGACGCACGGCGACTTCCCCACTCCCGCGATGGACCCGTACCGGCGTCGCCTCGAGCGGCTCCCGGAGCCGGCCAGCCTACGCTGAGGGCGCGGGGGAGCCGTACGCGCGCCGATACTCGAGGTACTCGCGCACGGCGATCTGGATCGCGGCGGCCGAGGGGATGGCGAGCAGCGCGCCGACGATGCCGAGCAGCGTGCCGCCAAACAGCGCCGCGATCACCACCAGGAACGGATCCAGCTGGACCGCGCGGCTCTGAATCCGGGGCTGGATCACGTAGTTCTCGAACTGCTGGTAGGCGATCGCGAAGATCGCCCAGATGATCGTGTCCGTGGGGAAGTCTCCGAACAGGGTCACGATTCCCACGATGATCGCGCCCAGGGTGGCGCCGACGAGTGGGATCAGGTCGAGCAGGAAGATGATCACCGCCAGTGGGAGCGGCGACGGCACTCCGAGGATGACGAGCATCACGAACGCCGCGACGCCCGCGATCGAGGCTTGCGCCAGCGCCCCGCCCACGTAGCTGCCCACGGCCGTGGCGATCCGATCGGTTGCGCGACGGATCCGCTCGGCCTGGTGGGGTGGTCGTCGCGACAGGAAGGCCTCGCGCCAGGCCCTGCCGCGCGCGACCATGAACATGCTCATCACGAGGATCGTGACCAGCGCGAAGATCGAGGACACGAGCGTGGCTCCGATGTCCGCCAGCGCCCCGGCGGCGTTCCCGAGATCGGAGACCAGGTCGTCGGCGAGGTCGTCAAGCTTCTGGGTGAGGTCGTACTTCTCGTTGAGCTCCTTCAGTTGCTCGTTCTCGTTGACCGTCTTGTTCAGGTCCTGCACGTAGTCGGGCAGGTCCCGCGCGAGCTTCACGCCCTGCTCCACCGCGGGGGGCAGGAGGATCCCGGCGATCACGATCGGCGTGAGCACGATCCCGATGTAGACGATCGCGATGGCGGCCCCGCGGGGGAGCCTCCGGCTGAGCAGGTTCACGGGGCCTGAGGCGGCAACCGCGACGAACATCGCGATCACGAGCCAGGTGAGCGGGGTGCGCAACAGGTACACCACGTACAGGGCGAGCACGCTCAGGACGACCGTGCAGACCACGCGAAGGATCGCCCGGACGCTCGGCTGGTCGCTCGGTGCCGGGGTAGCGCTCACCGGCGTTCCTTCGTCATGCTGGCGAGCGTGCGAGTGCGACCGGCGAGCATCCTGCGCGCGGCCATCGTGTTGGTGCTGGACGCCTGCGCCCTGCTCCTGCTCTCCGAGGTGCTGCCCGGCCTGACCCTGGACGGGCCCGCGGCCGCGCTCACCACGGCGGCCGGGGTGGGCCTCCTGAACGCGTTCGTGTGGCCGCTCCTCGCCCGGCTCACGCTCCCGCTCAGCGTTCTCACGCTGGGGCTCGCCTCGCTCGTGCTCAACGGCGCGCTCGTGGCGCTCGTGATCGACGCCCTCCCGGACGCGTCGATCGACGGGTGGTGGACAGGGGTGGCGGTGGCGCTCGGTCTGGCGCTGTTCACCACCCTTCTGTCGGCGCTGCTCGCGATCCAGGAGGACGAGTCCTGGTACCGCAACGTGGTGCGCCGCCAGGCCCGCCGGCGCCGCGAGCGCACGGAGTCGGACGTGCCGGGCGTGATCTTCCTGGAAATCGACGGTCTCGCACACGATGTCCTGCGACGCGCGCTGCGCGACGGAAGCGCCACCACCATGGCGCGTTGGATGCGCGAGGGCTCGCACCACCTGGCGGGATGGGAGACGGACTGGTCATCGCAGACCGGCGCCTGCCAGGCGGGGCTGCTGCACGGCAACAACCACGACATGCCCGCCTTCCG
>Ga0126306_10002387_pt1 | contig 10552 bp, 10 predicted proteins | sample Plot27_FD_92592 | JGI IMG/M metagenome (GOLD analysis project Ga0126306, IMG submission 92592) | Serpentine soil microbial communities from UC McLaughlin Reserve, CA, USA - Plot27 | ecosystem: Environmental > Terrestrial > Soil > Grasslands | place: USA: UC McLaughlin Reserve, Lake County... | reverse complement strand
ACGTCAGCCAGCGAGGGCGACTCGATGAGCTGCTCGGTTCCGTTCGGGCCTCCGACCACCACCGCCGGCTCCGCGGGCAGCCGGCGCTCGGCGGTGATCTTCTCGTCGGCTTCCAGCGTGGCCTGGATGTCGTCGTCGGTCATGTCGCGCTGCCACTGCTCGACGTTGAAGTTGACGACCCCGACGCCCCGTGCGATGGCGTCCAGGAAGTCCTGGTCGGCGCCCTGCTTCTTCGCCTCCTCCTGATTGGCGAAGAAGAGCTGGATGAACTGCCACTCGTACTCCTGCTTTGCGGCCGCCACGGCCGCGTACGCCCCGAGGAAGAACCCGGACTGCGTCATGGGGAAGTTGTGGTAGACGAGCTGGACGTCACCGCTCCTGACCGGCCCCTGGATCAGGGGGACGATCACTTCCTGGTTCCAGTCCGAGCAGGGCTCACACGACAGGTCGTTGAACACCTGGATCGTCACCGGGGAGTCCGAAGAGCCCAGTCTGGGACCGTCCTGGGGGATCCCCCCGGCGAGGCTCTGCACCTCCTCGGCGCCGCTGATCTTGATCTCATCGTCCTCGCCGCCGCTGCCAACCGAGAGGCTGACGATCGCGAAGCCCAGCAGCCCGACGCAGAGCGCCAGCACCAGCACGCCGATCAGGCGTGGACCCCTGCGTGTTTGATCCTCGTTCACGGGGCTGGGCATGGTAGATGTGTGATGCGAGGGTGTTCCGCAGACGCGAGGGTGCGCCGCCAGGCGCAACCCGTTCAGTGCAGGAGGAGCAACCCGTTTTATGCCGGCGAACCGCGACGAGATCCTGGGCTACTGCGACGACCTGCTCGACAGCGGGTCGTTCGAGGATTACGGCCCGAATGGCCTACAGGTCCCGGGCCGGGCCGGGGTGGGCAGGCTGGCGACCGGCGTGACGGCGAACCTGGAGACGATCGAGCGGGCGATCGAGGCAGGCGCCGAGCTCGTCATCACTCACCACGGCCTCCTCTGGGGCGACGAGCTGTCGCCGTTGTCGGCGCCGATGGCCTCTCGGCTCCGGGCCCTGCTCTGCTCGGACGTCTCGCTCGCCGCCTACCACCTGCCCCTGGACGCCCACCCCGAGATCGGCAACAACGCGCTGCTCCGGGACGCACTCGACCTCGACGCCGATGAGCGGCCCTTCGGCCACGCGAAGGGCTCGCCGGTCGGCCTCATCGGGCGGTCTGGAGAGCCCATCGACGTCGGCGAGCTGCGGCGCCGGCTCTCAGAGGCCGTCGGTCAGGAGCCGCTGGTCTTCGAGGCCGGCCCCGATCGGATCTCGACGGTCGGGATCGTCACCGGCTCGGGTGGCTTCGCCCTGCACGAGGCGGGGCCCCTCGGGCTCGACGCCCTGGTCACAGGGGAGCCGAGCGAGCCTGTGATGGGCGAGGCCCGCGAGTACGGCGTCCACTTCCTCGCCGGCGGCCACTACGCGACCGAGACGTTCGGCATCCGGCGTCTCGGCGAGCTGGTTGCGGAGCGATTCGGAATCGAGCACGAGTTCATCGACGTGCCGAACCCGATCTAGCTTTCAAAGTCCCCGCTCCTTCCGAGAAAATGATTGACACGTCGCCGTGAAGCGATATACATCCTGTTCCGGCGATCACGAGGAGAGGAGTGGCATATATGTCCGTTCACCTGACGCCCACCGAGCTCGCCGAGGAGATGCACATGAAGCGTCGCGATGTGCTCACCAAGTGCATCGAGATGAACGTGCCGATCCTCAAGGGTCGAATCGACAAGACCCTCTTCGAGTCCTCTCTCCGGGCGTTCCAGGCTCAGGGCAAGAAGGCCACAGCCTGAGAGGCACCCTCCCAGATTTGCTGGCTGCTCAGCCAGCCTGCTAATAGACTCCATCCACAGCCGCGATAGGCGGACTTAACAAAACGGGTTGCGCCTCGCCTGCGGCTACGGCGCACCCTCGCACTAAAGGACGCAGGAGAGATGGAGACAGCGACAGTTGCCCCTACCGGCAGCGCGGCCGAGTCGAGCACGCACAGCAAGACCGTCGCCGACCTCGCCCCGCTCGCCGCCGAGCGCCACGCCGACCTCCCGGCGGTCACCTACAAGGACTCCTCGGGACAGTGGCTCTCGAGGACCTACAGCGAGGTCGGTGACATCGTCCGGCAACTCGCGCTCGGGCTGATCGAGCTCGGGATCGAGAAGGGCGACAAGGTCTCGATCCTTGCCAACACCAGGCCGGAGTGGACTTACTTCGACTTCGCAGCGCTCAGCGTCGGTGCGACCGTCGTCCCCATCTACCAGACCAACTCTCCGGACGAGTGCCGGTACGTGATTGAGAACTCCGACGCCAAGGCCGTCATCGTCGAGGACGACGAGCAGCTCGGGAAGATCGATCAGATCCGCGATCGGGTGCCGAAGCTCGAGCACGTCATCCGCATGGAGGGCAGCGGCGGGGCGATCTCGACGGATGAGCTGATCGAGGCCGGGAGCAGTCGCTCGGACTCGGAGTGGGAACAGCGCTGGCGCTCCGTGACGCCCGACGACATCTGCACCCTCATCTACACATCCGGGACCACGGGCCCGCCGAAGGGCTGCGTGATCTCCCATGGCAACTACCGCTCGATGGTGACGATGGCGCTCGACGAGAGCGTGCTCGAGCGCAACACGACCACCTACCTCTTCCTTCCCCTCGCCCACTCCTTCGCCCTGCTGATCCAGCTGCTCAGCTTCGATCTGGGCGGCAACATCGCCTACTGGGAGCGCGACCCGTTGAAGATCGTTCCCAACCTCGCCGAGGTGAAGCCGGACTACTTCCCCTCGGTTCCGCGAATCTTCGAGAAGATCTACACCGCCGCCACCAGCGAGGTGGAGAAGTCCGGCGGCCTCAAGCAGCTGATCTTCAACTGGGCGATCCGCGTGGGCAGGAAGGTCCGAGAGCGGGAGCGGGCCGGTCAGCGAGTCGGCTGGCTGCTCCGCAAGCAGTACGAGATCGCGGACAAGCAGGTGCTCTCCAAGATCCGCGGGCTGTTCGGCGGCCGGATCAAGAACTGCGTCACCGGCGCCGCCCCGATCAACCCCGAGATCCTGCGGTTCTTCGACGCCGCGGGCGTGCTCATCCTGGAGGGCTGGGGTATGACCGAGACCTCGACGGCGGCAACCGTGGCGAGGCCCGATGCCTTCAAGTTCGGCAAGGTCGGCAAGGCTTTTGCGGGCTGCGAGATCAAGATCGCCGACGACGGCGAGATCCTGGTCCGGGGGCCCAACGTCTTCGAGGGCTACTACAAGAACGAGGAGGCCACCCGCGAGACGCTCGAGGGCGGCTGGCTTCACACCGGCGACCTCGGCGAGCTCGACGAGGATGGCTACCTCTCGATCACCGGCCGTAAGAAGGACATCATCATCACCGCGGGAGGCAAGAACATCACGCCGGCGAACCTCGAGGCCGAGATCAAGCAGAGCCCCTACGTCTCGCAGTGCGTCGTGATCGGCGACCGGCGGCCTTACCTGGTCGCCCTGATCACCCTGGATCCGGAGGAGTGCGCGAAGCTCGCCGAGGAGAGGGGCTGGCCCGCGGATCCGGCGGAGCTCGCACGCCACGAGGGGATGCGGCAGCTCCTCCAGGAGCACCTCGACGAGGTCAACGAGAAGTTCGCGCGCGTCGAGCAGGTGAAGAAGTTCGAGATCCTGCCCCACGACCTCTCCCAGGAGGGTGGAGAGCTGACGCCAACCCTGAAGGTGAAGCGCAACGTCGTGACCCAGAAGTACGAGAAGGAAGTCGACGAGCTCTACGCGTAGGTCACTCTCCTCGGTCGGAAGGCTCGCAATCCCTGGCCTGGCCGGATAAGGTCGAACGGAGCCGGCGAGCAGAGGAGGAGAGATGTCAGAGCAGGACGTGGAGAACCTTCGCGGCGCCTACCGGGACTTCAACGCCGGTAAGCCCGAGACGGTCCTGGCTTTGTCCGACGAGAACGTCGAGTGGACCGAGCCCGGTGGCGGCAACGCGCCCGGCGGAACTTTCACCGGCCCCCAGGCGGTCGGCGAACAGGTCTTCGCCCACATACCACAGAATTTCGATGAGTTCGTCTGCAGCCCCGAGAACTTTGACGACCAGGGCGACACGGTCGTGGTCACAGGGCGCTTCTCGGGGAAGAACAAGAGCGGCGCGGACCTCGACGCCGCCTTCACCCACACATTCGAGTTCAAGGACGGCAAGGTCGTGCGGTTCAACCACGAGGCCGACGAGGGCTGGGCAGCCGGCTGGTCCTGAGTCTGGATGCCGGGGGCTCCGCGGCTGAGCGGCGCTACCTCATCGCACCCGACTCGTTCAAGGGAACGCTCGACGCTCGAAAGGTCGCCGAGGCAATCGGCCGCGGCATCGAGCGCGCAGGCGCCGTCGCCGATCTCTGCCCCGCCGCGGACGGCGGCGAGGGGACCATGGAAGTGCTCTTGGAGGCGCTCGGTGGCGAGCGCCGGCCGGCCGCTGCCCACGACCCGCTCGGCCGCCCGATCGAGGCGGGCTACGCCCTGTTACGGGACGGAACCGAGGCGGTGATCGAGGTGGCAGCTGCCTCGGGGCTCGGCCTGGTCGACCCGCCCGAGCGCGACCCCGAGCGGGCGTCGAGCGTGGGAACCGGTGAGCTGATCACAGCCGCGGCGAAGGCGGGTGCCCGGAGGATCCTGGTAGCGGCGGGCGGCAGCGCGACGACGGACGGCGGGCGTGGCGCCATCGACGCGATCGAGGCCGCCGGCGGCCTGGGCGACGCCCGCCTCGAGGTGCTCTGCGACACATCCGTCCCCTTCGAGCGGGCGGCGGAGGTGTTCGCGCCCCAAAAGGGCGCCGCGCCGGAGCAGGTTGAGAGGCTGAGCTCGCGCCTTGCGGCCGAGGCGGGCGCGCTGCCGCGCGACCCGCGCGGACGCCCCATGACCGGCGCCGCGGGCGGTCTCTCGGGGGGGCTCTGGGCTTCGTTCGGCGCGCACCTGGTTCCCGGGGCCGCCTTCGTGCTCGGCGTGGTGGGCTTCGATCGCCGCCTCGAGCAGGCGGAGGCCGTGATCACCGGCGAGGGCCGCCTGGACGCGCAGAGCCGCGAGGGCAAGCTGACCGGTGAGATCGCGCGACGCTGCCGGGCTGCTCGCGTTCCCTGTCACGCGGTGGTGGGCCGGGTAGCCCTTGAGCGCGACGAGGCGGCGGGCCTCGGCTTCTCTTCGGTGATGGAGGCGGGAACGCCCGAGGCGATCGCCGACGCGGCGGAGCTGATCGCCGCACGCGAGCGAACGTCCCAGAGTACGCGCTGAGCGGTGGGGTCCGGGACGTTCGCCGGGGTAGTGTGGGGCGCATGGGCACGGAGGGCAGAGCCGCGCTGGTCACGGGCGCCAGCAGCGGGATCGGCGCCGCGACGGTGAGGTCGCTGGCGAGTGCCGGCTTTGAGGTGGTCGCCGCAGCCCGGCGGCTCGAGCGCTGTGAGGAGCTGGCGCGCGAGGTCGGCGGACGGGCGCTGCGCCTGGACGTCACCGATCCCGAATCTGTTGCTCAGCTGGCGGAGGAGCTACCCGACCTCGATGTATTGGTCAACAACGCCGGAGGTGCGGTCGGGTTCGAAACGGTGGGCAACGCCGACGAGGAGCATTGGCGCCGGATGTATGAGACCAACGTGATGGGCGTGATGCGCGTGACCAAGGCGCTGATGCCGGCCCTGGAGCGCAGCGGCGATGCCTACATCGTTGTCGTCGGCTCCGTGTCGGGCGTCGAGGTCTATCCGCGCGGCGGCGGTTACACGGCGGCCAAGCACGCGGCCCACGCGGTCAGCCGGACTCTCCGCCTCGAGCTGCTCGGCAAGCCGATCCGTGTCACCGAGATCGCCCCCGGCCTGGTCGAGACCGAGTTCTCGCTGGTCCGTTTCGAGGGCGACGCGGAGAAGGCGGCCAGGGTCTACGAGGGGACCATGCCGCTGACCGCCGAGGACGTCGCCGATGCGGTCGCCTACGTCGTCACCCGGCCGCCACACGTGGACATCGACTACGTCTCGATCAAGCCGACGGAGCAGGCGACGGCGCGTGACGTGTACCGGCGCTGAGAATCAACCACCGGTCGGATCACTCAGTAGGGAGGTTCGAGGCCCTCGAACATGGGGAAGTGGCGTACGTTCGTCGTCATGAGATCGGCGTCGATCACGATCGCCGTGGCGGCGATGAGGTAGTCGACATCGTCGATGCCGCTGTGGCTGGGCCGATAGTCACGCGCAAGGCGTCCCGCCCGTCGAGTCAGGGTCTCCGTCACTGGAATCCAGCCAAGGGCGGAGCAGAACTCCTCGACCACCCCAATCTCCTCATCACGCACTCCTGCCAGAAGCTCGAACCGAACCAGCTCACTCGCCAGAACCTCCTCATCCTTCTCGATCAGGTCCGTGAGCAGGTTGACGGCGGACGGCACCCGCCGGAGGTGGTCTACGGCAACCGTCGTGTCGATCAGCTTCACGCCAGGCCGAGGCGGCGAAGGCGCTCATTGAGGTCACCGCGAACGGCGTCCACATACTCCGCCCCTGTGAAGTCCCGATCCTCCCAGACACCGGCGCTTCGCCTCAAGGCCGTAAGCCGCTGCTCCTTGCTCCGGCTCCCGTAGGTGCTTCTGATGGCGCGGCGGATCAGCTCCGACCGCGACGCGCCGCTTGCCTCAGCTGCACGATCGAGAAGCTCGACCTCCTCATTTCCCAGGGTGACCTGCGTTCTCATCGACATCACCATACATCACGTGATGGCGCAGACCCGTCGAGCGGCCGCCTACTTCCCGGATTCCGCCGCCGCCTCCGCCTCACCGGACTGGCGCAGGAGCGCCCCCGTGGTCTGCTCGAGCACCCGGCGCCAGGCCGAGATCCCCTTCTCCTCCTGCTCGACCGTGTCCAGCACGCGCTGCACCCGGCGGGCGGAGATCTGGATCCCGTGGCGTGCGGCGATCTCCTTGTAGCGCTGGTAGTCGCGTGCCAGCGCCACGGTGACTGACTCGAATCCGTGCTTGGCGATCTGCAGGCGGGCTGAGTAATCGAGGATCGAGGTCCCGAACATCAGCTCGTCGTCGAACTCGGGCTCGATCAGGATGATGTCGACGTCCGGGAAGCGCTCATTCCAGGACTGCACTGCCATATGGAGCCGGGCATGGGCGAGCAGCCGGAAGGCCTGGTTGCCAATCGCCGGCATGCCCATGTCGGAGACGCGCCGCACCTTCGAGCCGAAGACGGTCGGGATGCGGGTCTCGAAGTCGTTCACGTAGGGCACCAGCGGGTTGACGACCACGATGAACTTGGCGCCGGCCTCCACGGCGACGTCGACGTTGGTAGTGGAGATGATGCCTCCGTCGATCAGCTGCCTGCCGCGCAGCTCGTAGGGCTCGTAGACGATCGGCAGCGCCCCGGAGGCGGCGACGGCGCGGGAGATCGGAACGTTCTCCCACTCGCCCTCACCGAAGACGATCCGCTCGCAGGTGTCGAGGTCCGTAGCCACGATCCGGAGCTCGTTGGCGAGCTCGCGGAAGTCGTTGGTGCGGTCGGGATCCGAGAGCACGTTGCGCACGTACTTCTCGATGCCGCGGTTGTGGTAGACGCCGGTCGGGAGACCCTCGGCGAGTCCCATGACGACGTCGACCATGGAGATCTCGCCGACGTTTCCCGCGAGCCGCCGGACCATGGCGGCGACCCGCAGAGGGAGGACCGCGAGCCGGCCCGCGAAGCCTCGGTAGTTCGGCCGCAGCAGGGTGCGCAGCGAGGCGTTCTCGATCGGGGACGGCAGCGCCTTGTCGAGGACGCGGAACATCTCCTCCGGGGTGATGCCGTTGGCGACCATGCTGCCGACGAATGCACCTGCGCTGGTGCCGACGTAGATGTCGAAGTCGTTGACGGTGCGGTTGACGGCGAGCAGGTCGAAGGCGCGCAGCGCGCCCATCTCGTAGACGCCCCCGGTGAAGCCACCCCCGCCCAGGACGAGCGCGGTCTTGTCGCCCCGGCCGCGCCGCCTCCTCCCCCGGGTACCGCGCGGCTTGCCATCTGGGCCGTCGAGCTGGACGACTTTCCCCATTCGGCCCGCGATTATGACAAGGCGGGCTGGTCAGCCAGCCGAGGTACCGCAACCTCGGTGGGGTACGCCTGTTTCAGGCAGGAACCCATGGGGATCTCGATGCGCAGAGGGGCGGTCACGCTCGCGCTGCTGGGCGCGGCGGCCGTTGCCTTGCCCGCGATCGCGCAGGCCAGCCCGGGCGGGCCGGACAAGGCGTTCAGCACACCGGTCGCGCAGGCCTCGGCGAAAGCGAAGAAGGCCGTTTCCGCACCCGGGCTGAGGGCGGGCCTGGCGAGGCTCTTCCACCGGGCCGGCAAGAGCGGGGCGATGGTGATCGATCCGGCCACGGAGAAGGTGTTGTTCGCTCGCAAGGCGAGGCGCCCTCGGATCCTCGCCTCGAACACGAAGTTGTTCACCACCGCCGCCGCGCTGTCGCGCTTCGAGCCCGACGGGCGTCTGCTCACCACGACCTTCTCGATCGATGACGTCTCCGACGGGGTCAGCCAGAGCCTCTATCTCCGCGGAGGTGGCGACCCGACGCTCACCACTTCCGGGCTGAACAGGCTCGCCGATCGGGTGCGCGCCGCGGGCGTGGACTCGGTGCAGGGACCGCTGCGCTACGACGACTCGTTCCTCGACCGCCAGTCCGGGATCCCTCAGCACGGCATCTCCCGGGAGCGTGTCGGGACGCTGTCGGCGCTGACCATCGACAGCGGCGCGCCCGGCGACCCGGCGAAGCTGGCGGCGCAGCGCTTCCTGGATGCACTCCGCCGGGAGGGCATCTCGATCGGAAGCAGCGTGGCGCCGTCCGCAGTCCCCCAGTCCGCCGTGCAGGTGGCCGAGCTCGGATCACCGACCATGGCCGACCTCGTCCGTGACACGAACGTTCCCTCCAACAACTTCCTGGCGGAGATGCTGCTCAAGGACGTCGGCGGCCAGTTCGGCGACGCGGGCTCAACCGCCGGCGGGATCGCGGCGGTCAGGCGGTTCGCGTCACAGCACGGCGCCCAGTTCAAAGGTGAGAACGGATCGGGGCTCAGCCGGCGCAACAAAGCGTCCCCCGCTTCGGTGGTCGAGCTGCTCGAGGCGATGCTGGAAGTCGACGAGAACAAGACGCCCCAGGAACAGGCAGACCAGAGGCGGCTGCGGGACGCCTGGATTCGCTCACTCGCGGTGGCCGGTCGGAGCGGCACGCTCGCCCGCCGCATGCGCGGGACGGCCGCCCGAGGGAACTGCTTCGCCAAGACCGGCACTTTGAACCGGGTGAGCGCGCTCTCGGGATACTGCTTCCGGGGCGCGAGGGACGGCGCGCATGCGGTGGTGTTCTCGCTGCTGATGAACCGGGTCGACGTGGGCCGCGCCCACCTCGCGCAGGACCGGATGACGGCGCTGATGGCGCGCTACAGCCGCTAGACGCCGTCTGTCGGCCGCCATCGCGCGACCGGACCCGCCGCTTGCATGGCAAAGCGGCTCGTCCCGGATACTGCGCGAGCGATGTCTCAGGAGAACGTCAGGATCGTGCGAGAGGCCTTCGATGCGCTCCTGGGAGGGAATCAGGAAGAGACAGCACAGCTGGTAGATCCCGAGGTCGAGTTCCACGGCACCGTCGGCGGGCTTCAGGAGGGCCAGATAGCCCACGGTCAGTCCCAGATCGACGAGACCTTCGAGACCGAGGACCTGGAGGCGTGGGAAGGGCGTCGCCTGGAGGCAGAGGATTTCATCGACGCCGGCGACGTCGTCGTCGTCCTCTTGCACGAATACCGGCGCGGTAGAGGCAGCGGAGTCGAGCTGGAAACCAAGACGGCAGTTGTCGTTGCGGTCAGCGGAGGAAAGGTGATTCGTATCCAGGGCTACATGGATCGGGGTGCAGCCCTCAAAGCGGTCGGGCTTTCGGAGTAGCCCTTAGACCTGTCTACACGCGCCCGCGGGGCGGGGTGCTGCGCTTCCTGGGTGTCCCGTCGGAGCCGACCAGCCGCTGCAGCCCCTTCTCGTCGATCACCTCCGTGCCGAGCTCCTCGGCCTTGGCGAGCTTCGACCCGGGGCTGTCGCCGGCGATCAGGTAGTCGGTCTTCTTCGAGACCGAATTGACGACCTTGCCTCCCGCCAGGCGGATCAGCTTGGTGGCCTGCTCGCGGGAGAGGTTCGGCAGGGTGCCGGTGAGAACGAGCGTCTTGCCATCGAGCGGCCCGCCCTGCTGGCGCCGCTCGGATGGGTCGAGCTCCATCCGCAGCCCCGCCTTGCGCAGCCGCTCGATCAGCTTCCGGGTCCGCTCTTCGGAGAGCTCCTCGTAGATCTGCTCGGCGAGGATCGGCCCGATCCCCTCGGCCGTCACGATGTCCTCCGGCTGCGCCTCCAGCAGGGCGTCCATCGTGCCGAAGTGCTCGGCCAGCGACTCGGCGTTGACGAAGCCGATCCCGGGGATGCCGAGGGCATACAGCACCCGCGAGAATGGCATCTTCTTCGCCTCCTCGACCTCCTCCATCAGGTTCTCCGCCGAGACCTCCCCGAAGCCCTCGAGCTCGGCGATT